>Ga0105240_10000246_pt1 | contig 107458 bp, 113 predicted proteins | sample KBSC54metaG_FD_80426 | JGI IMG/M metagenome (GOLD analysis project Ga0105240, IMG submission 80426) | Corn rhizosphere microbial communities from Kellogg Biological Station, Michigan, USA - KBS C5-4 metaG | ecosystem: Host-associated > Plants > Roots > Rhizosphere > Soil | place: Michigan...
CGACCCGACCGGCCGCAAGGAACTCGCGCGCCTCGACCTGCCCGAATGCACCGACGAGGTGTGGCACGGCTACCTGCCGAACGCGCATCCGGGCACCGTGTACGGCTTTCGCGCGGATGGCCCGTACCAGCCGCAGCACGGCCATCGCTTCAATCCGACCAAGCTGCTGCTCGATCCGTACGCGCGCAAGCTGGTCGGCCACTTCCGCTGGTCGGACGCGCTGTTCGGCTATCGCGTGCATTCGAGCCGCGCGGACCTGTCGATGGACCGGCGCGACTCGGCGCCCGCGATGCCGAAATGCGTGGTGGTCGACGAGGCGTTCGACTGGAGCAACGACCGGCGCCCGCGCGTGCCGTGGCGCAGCACGGTGATCTACGAGACGCACGTGCGCGGCGTGTCGATGCGCCGCGCCGGGCTGCGCGCGCCCGAACGCGGCACGTTCTCTGCGTTGGCGCATCCGGCGTTCATCGATCACCTGCTGTCGATCGGCGTGACGACGGTCGAGCTGCTGCCCGTCCACGCGTTCCTGCAGCAGCGCGAACTCGTGAAACGCGGGCTGCGCAACTACTGGGGCTACGACACGGCCGCGTTCTTCGCGCCGGAACCCGCGTATCTCGCGACGCGGCGGCTCGACGAGATGCGCATCGCGATCCGCCAGCTGCATGCGGCCGGCATCGAGGTCGTGCTCGACGTCGTCTACAACCATACTTGCGAAGGCAACGAGCTCGGCCCGACGCTGTCGTGGCGCGGCCTCGACAACGCGAGCTACTACCGGCTCGTGCCGGGCGACCATCGCTTTCATGTCGACGAGACGGGCTGCGGCAACACGCTGAACCTGTCGCACCCGCGCGTCGTGCAGATGGTGATGGATTCGCTGCGCTACTGGGCCACCGCGTTCAACGTCGACGGCTTTCGCTTCGATCTCGGCGTGACGCTCGGCCGCGAGGATCACGGCTTCGATCCCGGCGCGGGATTTTTCGACGCGCTGCGGCAGGACCCGGTGCTCGCGCAGCGCAAGCTGATCACCGAGCCGTGGGATCTCGGCCCCGGCGGCTACCAGCTCGGCCGCCACCCGCCGGGCTTCGCCGAATGGAACGACCGCTTTCGCGACACCGTGCGGCGCTTCTGGCGCGGCGACGCGGGCCAGCGGCCGGAACTTGCCGCGCGGCTCGCGGGATCGGCCGACCTGTTCAACCACCAGCGGCGCCATACGTGGGCATCGGTCAATTTCGTCACCGCGCATGACGGTTTCACGCTCGCCGATCTCGTGTCGTATGCGGACAAGCACAACGACGCGAACGGCGAGGACAACCGCGACGGCCGCGACGACAACTGCAGCGCGAACTGGGGCGCCGAAGGGCCGAGCGACGACGCGGCGATCCGCGACGTGCGCGCGCGCGTCGCGCGCTCGATGCTCGCGACGCTGTTCACCGCGCTCGGCACGCCGATGCTCGTCGCCGGCGACGAGTTCGGCCGCACCCAGCACGGCAACAACAACGCTTACTGCCAGGATAACGAACTGTCGTGGCTCGACTGGGATCTGGCGCGCAGCGACGAAGCCGTGAAGCTGATGCGCTTCGTGTCGCGGCTCGCCGCGCTGCGGCGCATGTACCCGCTGATGTCGGCGCCGCGCTATCCGTCGGGCGATCACGACGGCGCGCCGGGCATGGCCGAGATCGACTGGTTCGACGAACGCGGCGACGTGCTGACCGTGCCCGCGTGGCACGACCGCGAGCGCCGCGCGCTGACGATGCGGCGCGTCGGCGCGGGCCGCACCGGGCGCACCGAGTCGCTGCTCGTGATGCTGAACGCGTCGTCCGAAACGATCACGTTTGCGCCGCCCGCGCCTGTGCTCGCCTACCGCGTGCTGGTCGACACGGCCACGCCGGATGCCGGCCCGCGCGCGTGGCCGGCCGACGGCCTCGACGTCGCCGCGCATGCGGTCGCGGTCGCCGTCGCGGCCGTGCCGCCCGACCCGCCTTCGTGAGGACCGCCATGACGTCACGTTCCGCTCATCCGCCCGGCACGCATGCGTTCGCGTCGTCGTTCGGCGCGACCTGCATCGACGTGGGCCGTACGCGCTTCCGGCTGTGGGCGCCCGCGAGCCGCACCGCGGCCGTCGATCTGCACGGCGGGCCATCCGTCGCGATGACGGCCGCCGGCGACGGCTGGTTCGACGCAGTCGCGCCGTGCGGCCCCGGCGCGCTGTATCGCTACGTGCTCGACGGCGATCTCGCCGTGCCCGATCCCGCGTCGCGTTTCCAGCCGTACGACGTGCACGGCCCGAGCCAGGTCGTCGATCCGGCCGCGTATCGCTGGCGCCATGACGCATGGCGCGGCCGCCCGTGGCACGAGACGGTGCTGTACGAACTGCACGTCGGTGCATGCGGCGGCTACGCGAGCGTCGAGCGGCGCCTGCCGGCCATCGCCGCGCTCGGCGTGACGGCGATCGAGCTGATGCCCGTCAATGCGTTCCCGGGCACGCGCAACTGGGGTTACGACGGCGTGCTGCCGTTCGCGCCCGATGCGTCGTACGGGCGGCCCGAGGAACTGAAGTCGCTCGTCGACGCCGCGCACGGGCTCGGGCTGCAGATGTTCCTGGACGTCGTCTACAACCACTTCGGCCCCGACGGCAACCTGCTGCCGCGCTACGCACCCGCGTTCTTCCGCGCGGACCGGCAAACGGCGTGGGGGCCCGCGATCGACTTCGCGCGTGCGCAGACGAGCGCGTTCTTCATCGACAACGCGCTCTACTGGCTCGACGAATACCGCTTCGACGGGCTGCGCATCGACGCCGCGCATGCGATCGACGACGATGCGTGGCTGCGCGAGCTCGCGCGCCGCGTGCGCGCGCATGCGGGCGACGCACGCCAGGTGCATCTGGTGCTCGAAAACGAACGCAACGCGGCGAGCCTGCTCGGGCCCGGCGGCTTCGACGCGCAGTGGAACGACGATTTCCACAACAGCGCGCACGTGCTGCTGACCGGCGAGCGCGACGGCTATTACCGCGCGTACTCCGATGCGCCGCTGCGCCATTTCGCGCGCACGCTCGGCGAAGGGTTCGCGTACCAGGGCGAGCCGTCGCCGCTGCATGGCGGCGCCGCGCGCGGCGAGCCGAGCGCGCACCTGCCGCCGACCGCGTTCGTCGCATTCCTGCAGAACCACGACCAGATCGGCAACCGCGCGTTCGGCGAACGGTTGCGCACGCTCGCGAACGACGACGCGCTGCGCGCGGCCACCGCGCTGATGCTGCTCATGCCGCAGATTCCACTGCTGTTCATGGGCGAGGAGGAAGGCAGCACGCAGCCGTTCCAGTTCTTCACCGACTATCGCGGCGCACTCGCCGACGCCGTGCGCGAAGGCCGGCGCCGCGAATTCGCGGCGTTTCCCGCGTTCGCCGATCCCGCGCATCGCGACGCGATTCCCGATCCGAACGACATCGCGACGTTCGTGCGCTCGTTGTCGAAACACCCGGCCGACGACGCATGGCCCGATGCCGATGCATGGCGGCACTTCTACCGCAGCGCGCTGACCGTGCGCGCGGCGCTCGTGACGCCGCACCTGGCCGGCGCGCGCGCGCTCGGCGTCGACCTGCTCGCGGGCGACGGCGAACCGCAGGCGCTCGCCGCACGCTGGCGTCTCGGCAACGGCAGCACGCTGACGATCGCGCTGAACCTCGGCTCGCACGACGCGGTGCTGCCCGCGCTGCCGCTCGGCAAGATCGTGTTCGAGACGCCGCCGCGCGCGCGCGACCGGCTGCGGGACCTGCGCCTGCCGCCACGTGCGTGCGTCGCGTGGCGCGACGGCGCGGTCAACCACGATGCGCTGAGTCGCCGCACGAACGGGCGAGGCCGATCATGACGACCGACGTATCGATCGCGGCACTCGCCCGTTCGGCCGGACTGGAAACCGACTGGACCGATGCGGGCGGCGTCGCGCGGCGGGTAGGCGACGATGCGCTCGCCGCGCTCGTCGACGCGCTCGGCTGGCCGTGCGGCACGGCGCTCCAGCGAGTCGACAGCGCGGCGGCGCTCGCCGATGCGAACGCGGCGCCGCCGCGCATCGTCACCGGCGATGCCGGCCTGCCGCTGACGCTCCCGCATACGATCGCACTGCCGGGCGCACACTTCCGGATCGCGCTCGAAACGGGCGGCTACGTCGACGGGCGCGTGGCCGGTGCGGGCGAGCACGGCACGCTGCCGCCGCTCGCGATGCCCGGCTATCACGCGCTCGACATCGGCGAGCAGCGCATCGGGCTCGCGATCGCGCCGCTGCGTGCGCGCCCGTTCGACGCGTTCGCGCGCGCGCCCGACGCAGGCCGCCGCTGGGGCGTCGCGGCCCAGTTGTACAGCCTGCGCCGTACCGGCGACGACGGCGCGGGCGACTACACCGCGCTCGCGCGGCTCGCCGCGCACGCGGCGCGGCACGGCGCGCAGGCGGTGGCGATCAGCCCGACGCACGCCGGCTATCCCGCACTGCCCGCGCACGACAGCCCATATTCGCCGTCGTCGCGGCGCTGGCACAACGTCGCGTATCTCGACTGCGACGCGGTGCCGGGCGCCGAGGCTGCGCTTCACGCGCGCGACGATGCAATCGATGCGCCGCTGATCGACTGGCCACGCATGCTGCCGCCGAAGCTGCGCCGCCTGCGCGCATGCTTCGATGCATGGCGTGCCAACGGCGCGCCATCGCGCGACGCGTACCAGCGTTTTCGCGCGGCCGGCGGCGCGGCGCTCGACGCGCATGCGCGCTTCGACGCGCTGCAGGCGTTCTGCATCGAACACGGGATCGGCGCGGACTGGCGGCAATGGCCGGCGCCGTGGCGCATGCCGTCATCGGCCGAAGTCGATGCATTCGCGCACGCGCATGCCGACACGATCGCGTTTCACACGTTCCTGCAATGGTGCGCATCGCGCGCGCTCGGCGACGCGCAGCATGCGGCGCGCGGCGCGGGCATGGCGACCGGGCTGATCGCCGATCTCGCGGTCGGCTCCGACCGCGCGGGCAGCGACGCGTGGGCGCACGGCACGACGCTGCTGCGCGGCGTGTCGCTCGGCGCGCCGCCCGACCTGTTCAATGCGACTGGCCAGGCGTGGGGCGTCACGACGTGGACGCCCGCCGCGCTGCGCGCCGACCGTTTCGTCCCGTTCATCGAGTTGTTGCGCGCGGCGTTCGCGCATGCGGGCGGCATCCGCATCGACCACGTGCTCGGCTTCGCGCGGATGTGGATCGTGCCGGACGGCGGCACGCCGCGCGACGGCGCCTACCTGCGCTATCCGGTCGACGATCTCGTGCGGCTCGTCGCGCTCGAGGCGGCACGCCATCGCGCGATCGCGATCGGCGAGGATCTCGGCACGGTGCCGGGCGGTTTGCGCGAACGGCTCGGTGCACAGGGGATCGCGGGGATGCGCGTGCTGTGGTTCGAGCGCGATGCGAACCGCGCGTTCCGGCCGCCGTCCGCGTGGGATCGCGATGCGATCGCGACGACGTCGACGCACGACTTGCCGACCGTGGCCGGCTGGTGGCGCGGGGTCGATCTGGGGTGGCGGCGGGTGGCGGCCGACAGCGGGAAGCAGCAAGACGGCGCGGCCGAAAGCATGCCGAGCGATGCGAGTGCGCAGGACTCGAACGAAATCGTGCAAGGCGCCGACGTCGGGCATGACGGCATGCCCCGCACGGAAACAAACCGCGCCGCGCCCGCCACGCCCCCGCCCGCGTCCGATCCCGACCTGATCGCCGCCCAGGCGGAACGCGCAACCGAACGCGCGGCGCTGTGGCACGCATTGCAGCACGCGGGTTGCGCACCCGCCAACAGCGCCGTCCCGCCGGCCGGCGCGCCGCCCGTGAGCGCAATACTCGCGTATGTCGCGCTCAGCCCGTCGCCGCTCGCGATCCTGCCGCTCGAGGATCTGCTCGGGCTGGATGAGCAGCCGAACCTGCCGGGGCCGCCATGCGGCCATCCGAACTGGCTGCGGCGCCTGCCGCGCACCGTCGACACGCTGTTCGACGCCGACGCGCGCAAGCGCATCGCGGCCGTCGTGCACGCGCGCCGTTCGCGGGAGCGCGACGCATGACGCCGCGCGCGACGCTGCGGCTGCAGCTGCATGCGGGTTTCACGTTCGACGATGCGGCCACGCACGCCGACTACTTCGCGCGCGTCGGCGTGAGCCACCTGTACCTGTCGCCGGTCACGACGGCCGAGCCCGGTTCGCTGCATGGCTACGACACCGTCGACTACGGCTCGGTCAGCGCCGAACTCGGCGGCGAGGCCGGCCTGGTCCGGCTCGTCCGCGCGCTGCGCGCGCGCGGCATCGGCGTGATCGTCGACATCGTGCCGAACCACATGGGCGTCGGCGGCTCGTCGAACGGCTGGTGGAACGACGTGCTCGAATGGGGGCCGGCGAGCCCGTACGCATGCTGCTTCGACATCGACTGGCATCCGCCCGACGCGGCGCTCGACGGCAAGGTGCTGCTGCCCTGCCTCGGCACGCCGTACGGCGACGCGCTCACGGCCGGCGACATCGCGCTCGGCGCCGATCCGTCGACCGGCCGCTTCTTCGTTGCGTGCCCGGGGCGGCAGCTACCCGTGGCCGCCGCCACTTATGCGGACATCCTGCGCATCGCGAACCGCTCGGACCTGAACACGCTCGCCGAACGCTTCGGCGCCGCGCCGGCGCACGGCAGCGCCCGGCTGGCCGCCGCTCATGCGGCGTTGCGCGATTACGCGGCCGCGCACGGCCCGCATGCGTTCGACGCCGTGCTGCGCGGCGCCGATCCGCGCAGCGCACGCTCGCGCGCGTGGCTGCACCGGCTGCTCGAACGCCAGCACTACCGGCTCGCGTGGTGGCGCACGGCCGCGGACGAACTGAACTGGCGGCGCTTCTTCGACATCGCGACGCTCGCGGGCATCCGCGTCGACGACGATGCGGTGTTCGACGCCGTTCATGCGCTGCCGTTGCGCCTCTACGCGGCCGGATATATCGACGGCGTGCGCGTCGATCACGTCGACGGGCTCGCCGATCCGCGCGCGTACTGCCGGCGGCTGCATGCGCGGCTCGCGGCGCTGCGCGACGAGCGACCGTACGTCGTCGTCGAAAAAATCCTGGCGCCCGGCGAAGCGCTGCGCGACGACTGGGGCGTCGACGGCACGACCGGCTACGACTTCATGAACGACGTCGGCGCGCTGCTGCACGACCCGGCCGGCGCCGCGCCGCTGGCCGCCCACTGGGCGGCCGTGTCCGGTTCATCGCACACGTTCGCGCAGGAGGCGCTCGACGGCAAGCGGCGCGTGCTGATGCGCCAGCTCGCCGCCGAGCATGCGCGCGTCGCGCGGGCGCTGCACGGCATTGCGCGCGCGTCGCCCGCGACGCGCGACGTCAGTCTGGTCGCGATCCAGCGCGTGCTGGGCGAACTCGCGGTGCGGCTGCCCGTGTACCGGATGTATCCGGCGCAGGAAGACGCGCCCGCCGACACCGACCGCCGGGTGCTCGCGCAGGCGCATGAACGGGCATGCGCGGCCGTCGATCCGGCCGACCGCTACGCGCTCGACCGGGTCGCCGCGTGGCTCGGGTTACCGGTCGTGCGCGTGCCGCGCGCAGGCGCCGCCGCGCTGCATGCGGCCCGCGTCGCGTTCGCGCAGCTCACCGCGCCGCTGGCCGCGAAGGGTGTCGAGGATACGGCCTGCTATCGCTACGGCCGGCTGCTGTCGCGCAACGAGGTCGGCGCCGACGCAAGCGACTTCAGCCTGTCGCGCGGCGCGTTCCATGCGCGCAACCGGCGCCGCGCCCGAATCGTGCCGCATACGCTCATCGCGACGGCCACGCACGACCACAAGCGCGGCGAGGACGCGCGCGCGCGGCTCGCGGTGCTCAGCGAGATGCCCGACGCCTGGCGCGCGGTATCGCTCGACTGGTCGGCGCTCAACCTGCCCCGGCGCGGTGGCGCGCATCGCGACCTGGCGTGGGCGCCGGGGCCGGCCGCCGAGGCGATGCTGTACCAGACGCTGGTCGGCTGCTGGCCGCCGTCGCTGATGCCCGACGACGACGCGGGGCTCGCGGCGCTTGCCGAACGCGTGGTGCGCTGGCAGACGAAGGCGCTGCGCGAAGCGAAGCGGCATACGGACTGGCTCGCGCCCGAGACGGACTACGAGCGCGCTTGCGAAGCGTTCGTCCGCGCGATCCTGGCGCCGCGCGGCGCTGGCGATTTCGCGCACCGGCTGCATGCGTTCGTGGCTCGGATCGCGCCGGCCGGCATCGTCAACAGCCTGACGCAGACGGCACTGCGGATCGCGTCCCCCGGCGTGCCCGATCTCTATCAAGGTACCGAGCGATGGGATCACTCGCTCGTCGATCCGGACAACCGGCGCGACGTGCCGTTCGCGGCGCTGGCGGCCGAGCGCGTCGACGCGCCGGTCGCGTCGTACCTGCCGACCTGGCCGGACGCGCGCGTGAAACGGGCGCTGATCGGACGGATGCTCGCGCTGCGCGCGCGGTGGCCGGCGACGTTCGCCGACGGTGCGTATGTGCCGCTGCGCGTGCGCGGCACGCTCGGGCGTCACGCGGTTGCGTTCGCGCGGTGCGGCAATGCGGCGACCGTGGTGATCGTTGCAACGCGGTTTGCGTGCCGGCTGCTCGGCGACATGCCCGGGTTGCCGAGCGTGGAGCCCGCGTTATGGGGCGATACGGCGGTCGTGTTGCCGCGTGGCGTCAAAGGACCCTGGACGGACTGGCTGAATGCGCGGGACGGAATCGACGCGCCGGATGGCTTGATCAGGCTCGATCGCTGTCTGGCTGCGCTGCCTGTTGCCGTACTCGTCGCGGCTCACCCAACGGATCGGAATCCCTCAATCGCCCCGTCGTAATCGAATTGATGCAAACCGGTCCGCGGATACCCGACGATCCAATCGGTGCCGCATGGCTGATCGCGAACCGTGATGTCACAGTATCCCTGGCCTTTCGCGACGGGGAAGCGAGCGATGGCGCACTAGTCGATCGTTACCGGCCAGAGCGACAGGCGGGACAGTAAACGCCCGACCTCACGACCACTCGTCCGGCGGCAGCGTCCCGCCGTCGCCCTCCCACAGCGGCACGCCCGCGTTGTCGCCATGGCCCGCGGTCACGGTTCCTTTCGCATCGCGCTCCCTCGACCGTCGCGTCTCGCCGTGCTTCGCCGCACGAACCCGCGTGCGCGTCGGCGTCACGGTGCGCTGCCCGCCGCCCCGGCGCTCGTCGGCCGATGCCGTGCCTTTCGTCTGCCGCACATTCGAACCTGCATTCATCGTTTCTCTCCTGCGTCACTGAAAAACTGAACAACCGGTGAAAAGACCGCCGCAATTTCGATGCCGCCTCCGGGCAAGCGTCTTGCTACGTGTTCATACCGAATCCAGCCGCAGGAGCCGACGATGCCGACCGAACCCCACACGCCGCCCGCCGCGCGCCGCCGGCTCGGCGAATGGCTGACCTGCGAGGAAACGCACATGGCCGCGTTCCGCGAAAAAATCGCGGCCGACGCGCGCGCGCATGCCGGCGAACGATTGCGCTCGCCGGCCGTGCAGGCGCTCGCGCGGCTGTTCGACGACTGCGCCGTGCTGCGCATGGGTCTCGTCCGCGCGATCGACGAGGCGGTCGAATCCGGCCGCCGGCTCGGCTACACGTCGATCGGCGAACTGATGACCGTGATCGACCACCTGATGACCTACACGCCGCCGTTCAGCGAATCGAGCCTGATCGTGTGCCCGCTGAACGCGTTCCTCGACTGGCCGATGTGCATGCCGTCGGGCCACGCCGTGTTTCGGGACGCAACCGTCAACGCGCACCTGAAACGGGTACTGAACGTCTGGTGCGACTTCCTCGGCGGCCCGCATTCGCGCGCGCATCTCGATACGTCGGCGCCCGACGGCTGGTTCTGCGACGAAGCGAGCAAGCGCATCGGGCTGTCGCAATTCCGCTATCGCGACGATCAACCGCACCTCGGCTTCGATTCGTGGAACGACTTCTTCACGCGACGCTTTCGGGAAGGCGCGCGGCCCGTCGACGCGCCGGACGATCCGCACGTGATCGTCAGCGCATGCGAGGCCGCGCCGTACCACATCGAAACGAACGTGAAGATGCGCGACACCTTCTGGATCAAGGCGCAGCCGTATTCGCTGCACGACATCTTCACGCGCGCGGGGCGGCCGCTCGCCGAGCGCTTCGTCGGCGGCGATCTCTACCAGGCCTATCTCAGCGCGTACAACTACCATCGCTGGCATGCGCCGGTGCGCGGCACCGTCACGCATGCATACCGGATCGACGGCACCTACTACTCGGTCGCCGAAGCCGAAGGCCCCGACCCGGCCGGGCTCAACGACTCGCAGGGCTACATGACGGCGGTCGCCACGCGCGCGATCGTCGCGATCGAGAGCGACGACCCGGGCATCGGCACCGTGGCCGCGGTATTCGTCGGGATGGGCGACGTGTCGTCGTGCGTGATCGAGGTCGTGCCGGGCCAGCGCGTCGACAAGGGCGACGAGATCGGCCGCTTCCAGTTCGGCGGATCGACGTACTGCCTGCTGTTCGAGGCCGGCGTGATCGAGCGCTTCCTGTACGCGCCGCCGTTCGACGGCGACACGCCCGTCGTGCAGGTGAACGCGTCCGTCGCGATCGCGCGGTGAGCAGCGCGCCCGCGCGTCATCGTCACCCGTCACGCATCGGTGCCGTCGGGCTCGTACCCGTCGTGCCGCTGCACGCACCGCAGCACCGACAGGCCGTCGGCCGTCAACGCGGGCCGGTGCCCGCCCGACGCGTCGTCGCCCTGCATCACGATCAGGTTCTGTTCGACCAGCGCGGCGACGTCCTCGCGATCGATCTGGATTTGTTCCGGTGCGCGATACACCAGGAACAGCACGGCAAATTCATGGGCGGTCAGCATGCTCGTTCCCCGTTGACGGCTTCACGCGATGCGACGACGGCGTCGCATCGGCATGCGGCGCGACACGCGCGCCGGCGATCGTCGATGCGTGCACGGACCATGCCAATGCGCGCGAAGCGGTGCTCATCGGAGCCGTGGGCGCGCGGCGCGATACGGCACCGCGCGGCGTCCGGCCGCCCGTGCAAAGTTTTCAACGATGTGTAATGCCGGATGCGAGCGGGCCGAACCCGAGCGGCCGAACGCGAACGCGGGTCAAACGCGTCGGCCACGGCGCCTCGATCAGGAACGCCGCGAACGGGACATGCCGGCCTTCACGCTGCCCGCCGCCGCACGGCCGTGCGCGCGGAAATAGCCGCTGTGCAGTACCACGCCGCCCTTGCCGTCCGCCAGCACATCCGCGCAGGCAGCCTCGATACGCGCGCGGCCGCGCTCGAACGCGTCGCGCAGGTCGGCTTCCAGCGCCGAGGGCGCGCCGAAATGATCCTCGAGTGCCTCGACCGTGATCGCGCAGTGCTCCGGCTGACCGTCGACGTCGACGGTGAAGCACAGTTGCAGCGCCGCGCCGTCGAATTCGGGCGGCGCATCGGCCAGCGTCACGCGGCGGGGGGAATCGGCCGGCATCGGATTACGCGCTCCGCGACGCGAGACTTTCGACCAGCGCGCCGCTGAATGCCGGCAGGTCGGCGGGCTTGCGGCTCGTGATCAGGTTGCCGTCGCGCACGACTTCCTCGTCGACCCACTTGCCGCCCGCATGGCGGATGTCGTCCTGCAGGCTCGGCCAGCTCGTCATCGTGCGCCCTTCCACGAGCCCGGACGACACGAGCAGCCAGCCGCCGTGGCAGATCGCGGCGATCGGCTTGCCGGCGCCGACGGCCGCCGTCACGAACTCGCGCGCGGCCGGGATCATCCGGATCGCGTCGCCGTTGACGACACCGCCGGGCAGCACGACCGCGTCGTAGTCGCCCTCGCGCGCGTCGTCGAACGTGCGGTCGACCTTCACGCGCGCGCCCTTGTCGACGTGCCTGAACCCCTGGATTTCGCCGCGTTTCTGCGAAATCACGTCGACCTGCGCGCCTTCGGCCGCCAGCGCACGTTGCGGTTCGACAAGCTCGGCCTCCTCGAAGCCGTCGACCGCCAGGATCGCTACCTTGCAATGGTCCAGTCTGCCGCTCATGGAAACCTCCGTGGATGCCGCTGCACCCTTTATGCCGTCCCGGTCACGGAGCAATTGCCGTGCCGCATGCGGCCGGACGACGGCGACAGAAGAGACCGGCCGAAACCGGCCCATGCCGCGCCGCCGCGCACGGGCTGAAAAGATTTCAACGGCGTGTAACCCGATCCGGCACGATTACTGCAGGCGAATCGCCGCATCGAGCATCGCGTCGGTCAGTTCGACCGTCAGTGTCAGATCGTCGTCGTCGTTGTCGGGGAGCCGGTCGAGCATGTCCCGCACGGCCTCGTGCAGCATTGCGTGCACGCGCATCCGGGCGCCGTCGTCGAGGCCCGCGTAGCGTTCCATCGTGTCGCAGTCGAGCACCAGCACGACCGAATGCCGCCCCGTGTCGGGTGGCGCATCAGCCTCCATCGACCACGCCGCATGAAACGTGACCGTGCCTGCCTCGACGTCGAGACGGACCGTCGTGTCGAAATCGCCGGCGTCGACCGTGTCGGCGTCCGTCGCATCGTCTTCCAGACTGATCCGGGAGTTCGATCGCATGGTGTCCTCCTGCGTGGTGGCCGCGCGCGCCTGCTTCAAACGGCGCCGGCCATTCGGTTCGAATGCGGATGTAATGCGGATGTCACGAGGTGTTCGTGCTGAACGAAGAGGGCGGAATGGCACGCCTGCCCGGCCCTTGCAGCAAGGGCCATGCCTCCGGCGGCAGGTCGCCGCGCGGCACGCGAATTGCGGCGCCGTTGCCCGTACGTCCCTGCGACGCCATACGGAGCCCTGCAATGCCTTCAGCTTCCGCTTCCCGCGCGCACGGCAAGCGCCCGACGCGCCGCCCTGGCCGGGCCCGCAGCGCCGATCCGCAACACCGCTGGTCTGCCGAAGTCACGCAAAAAAGCGACGTGCTCGACATCGAGCCCGACATCTTCAAGTCCGACGATCCGGGCGCGATCGCCGCTTCGCTGAAGCGCTCGGCCGAACAGAGCCGCCGCCGCAAGTCTTCGCCGTTCCAGTCGGCGATGTCGATGCTGAACTTCTACGTGAACCGCGCGGGCCGCAACCTGCCGAAAACGCGCCGCGCGACGCTCGAACGCGCGAAGCGGAAACTGCGCGAAGCCTTCGGCCGCAAGCCGTGACGGCGGCCGGCCACCGCCGCATCGCGGCGTCCGTGCTGCGCCGCCTGCCGTGCAGCACCGCGATGATCGTCACCGTGCCGCTGCTCGCGGCGCTCACGATGCGCCGAGCCGCGCTCGCATCTTCGCGGTGATCCGCTGGCGCGCATCCGCATAGCCTTCCCACGGATCGCGCTTCAGCCCATCGAGACGCGCATGCAGCGTGTCGATCGTCCACTGCGCGCCGCCCGTCGTATCGGGCACCTCGTGCCAGCCGAGCGGCACCGACACGCCCATGCCCGGCCGCGCGCGCGCCGAATACGCGGCGATCGTGCTCGCGCCGCGGCCGTTGCGCAGATAGTCGACGAAAATCTTGCCGCGCCGGTGGCGCGGCCCCATCGTCGCGGTGAAGCGCTCGGGCAGCGCGCCCGCCACGTGCTGCGCAACCGCGCGCGCGAAGTCTTTCACGTCGTCCCATCCCGCGTACCGCGCGATCGGCACGACGACATGCAGCCCCTTGCCGCCGCTCGTCTTGCAGAACGACGCGAGCCCCAGCTCGTCGAGCAGCCCGCGCACGAGTTGCGCGGCGTCGATCATCGCGCGCCACGGCAGCGCCGGATCGGGATCGAGATCGAACACGATGCGGTCCGGCCGCTCGATATTGGATGCGTGCGCATTCCACGTATGCAGCTCGACCGTGCCCATCTGCGCGGCACCGAGCAGCGCGTCGACGCTGTCGATCGACAGCAGCGGCCCGTGGCCGGGATCGAGCCCTTCGTGCTGCGTGACGAACGGAATCTCGAGGCGCTCCGCATGCTTCTGGAAGAACAGCTCGCCCGTGATGTCGCCCGGCGCGCGCACGAGCGACACGGGCCGGCCCTTCAGGTCGGGCAGCAGCCACGGCGCGACCCATTGCCAGTAATGCGCGAGGTCGATCTTGCGCGTGCCGTGCTGCGGATCCAGCACGCGATCGGGATGCGTGATGCGCACGCGGCCGACGTGGTCGGCGCCGGATTCGCCGCGCGCGTCGCCGGACGACGCGTGCGATTTCGCGCGACGCTTATGGCCGCTCCCGGTATCCGTGTGCCGTGCGCGTTCGTGCTTGTCGTGTTTGTCGTGCGCTGCATCGCGTTCGTCCATCGTCGTCTCCGTTTCGGTGCGGCGCGGCATCTCGCGGACGATCCGCGCCGCCGGCTTGTCTTCCCGCAGCGCGACGAACGCCGCCTGCCGCACGATGCCGTCGCCCGTCCATTCCGCGAATTCGCATTCGGCGACGAGCGTCGGGGCGATCCAGTGCACGCGCGTGCGCGACCGTTCGCGCGGCGGCGGGTCGAACGGCGTCGTATCGCGTTCGTGCCTGCGCAGCATCGCGGCGAGCCGGTCGAGCATGCGCGCATCGAACCCGGTGCCGACCCGGCCGACATAGCGCAACGGCGGCGTGCCGCGCCGCCGCTTGCCGCCCGATTCGGGCTCGTACACACCGAGCAGCAGCGCGCCGAAGCCGTGCCGGCTGCCCGACGGCTCCGTGTAGCCGCCGATCACGAACTCCTGCCGCCGCCGGCATTTGAGCTTGATCCACGCGGCCGAGCGGCCGGCGCGATAGCGTGAATCCGCGCGCTTGCCGATCAACCCTTCGAGGCCGGTGTCGCACGCGCTCGCGATCAGCGATGCGACGTCGCCGCCGAGATCCGGCGAATAGCGCAGCCGCGCGGCGTCGCTGCCCGCCAGCAACGGTTCGAGCAACGCGCGGCGCACAGCGAGCGGCGCATCGCGCAAATCCTTGCCATTCAGATAGGGCAGGTCGAACACGAACAGCGTGATCGCGTCGGAACGGCCCGCGCCGAGCGCGTTCTGCAGCGCCTGGAAATCGGGCAGGCCGCTGTCGCCGAGCACGACCGCCTCGCCGTCGAACCACGCGTTTTCGATCTCGAGCGCCGCAAGCGCATCGCGCTGCGCACGCAGCTTCGCGGTCCAGTCGCGGCCCTCGCGCGTCATCAGCGCGACATGCCGCCGCGCACCGCGGCCCGACACGCGCGCGAGAATCCGGTAGCCGTCGAACTTCACTTCGTAGCGCCAGTCGCCTTGCGCGGGCGGAGCATCGACCAGCGTCGCGAGCTGCGGCGCGACGCGCCCGGGCAGCGGCGCGCGGACAGCACCTTCGACGTGCGACAGGTCGGCGTCGGCGTCGGCTGGCGGCTTGCGATCCTTGCGGTCGCGCGGCGTGCCGCGTGTACGGGGCGCATCGTCGCGGCTGCGTCGCGACGTGCGTGCAGGCGGTGATGCATCGGCGGGCGCCGCGCGTGCGGCTCGCGCACTGCGGTCATGCACGCTGCCCGGCTGCTGCGCGACGACATCGAATTCGTCCGCATCGCGTGCGTCGTCGTCGCGCTCCTTGATCAGCAGCCATTGCGGCTGGCGGCCCTGCTGCCGCCCGCTGCGCACGAGCGCCCAGCCACCGTGCAGCTTTTCGCCATCGAGCCGGAACGTCAGCTTGCCCGCGCGATAGCCGTCGCGCGCCTGCGCGACGCCGCCGTCGGGCGTCCACGTCCCTTCGTCCCACACGACGACCGTGCCCGCGCCGTAATGTCCGGCCGGAATCTCGCCCTCGAACGACGCATATTCGAGCGGATGGTCCTCGACCTGCACGGCCAGACGCTTCACCGACGGATCGACGCTCGGCCCCTTCGGCACGGCCCATGATTTGAGCGTGCCGTCGAGTTCGAGACGGAAGTCGTAATGGAGCCGCGTCGCGTGATGTTCCTGGATCACGAAACGCAACGGATGGCGCGCCCGGACAGCCGTGCGCGCCTGCTTCGACTGCTTGGTCTGCTTCGATTCGGCGCCCGGCTTTGCGCGACGCTTCCCGCGCGCGCCTTCCGGCTCCGGCGTCGCGTCGAAGCGGCGTTTTCGACGATAGGGATCGAGCTTGCCGGCCATCGCGTCACCTCGTGTCGCGCGGTGTCATGCGGCGTGCTTCCGGCGCGCGGCGGTTTTCTTTGCCGCATGCGCGCCCGTCGCGCCCTGCTTCGCGGCCGGCCGTTTCGCGGGTGCTTTCGCGGCGCCCCGCGCGGCAGCGTTCGCGGCCGGCTTGCGTCGCCCGCTCGCGGTGCGCGGCGCGGACGCGCCGGTGTCGTCGTCCTCGCGCGCAGCACGCGCGCCGCCGCCCTTCAGGCTGCGCTTCAACAGCTCGGTCAGGTCGACGACGTTGGCCGCCGTGCGCGCCGTTTGCGCCGGCCGGTCCTCGATCTCCTCGACGCTGCCCGCGCGCACCTTGCGCTCGACCAGTTCGAGGATGTCGTCGCGGAACGTGTCGCGATACTCGTCGGGCGTCCACGTGCCCGACATGTCGTCGATCAGCTTCTTCGCCATCGCGAGCTCGCGCGCGCTGACGCCCGCGCGCTTCGCGTCGCCGGCCGGCACCGGCAGCTCGTCGAGCGGGCGCAGTTCCTCCTGCCAGCGCAGCGTATCGAGCGCAAGCAGCGGCCCGACCGGGATCAGCGCGCCGAGATGCTGGCGATCGTGCATCACGACATGCGCGATGCCGATCTTGCCGCTGTCCTTCAGCGCGTCGCGCAGCAGCGCATAGACCTTCTCGCCCTTGCGGTCCGGCACCAGGTAGTACGGCGTGTCGAGATACAGGAATGACACGGCGTCCGCGTCGACGAACGTGACGATGTCGACGGTCTGCGTCGATTCGGGGTTTGCCGCGCGAATCTCGTCGTCGGTCAGCACGACATAACGCTCCTTCTCGTACTCGTAGCCGCGCACGATGTCCTCGCGCGCGACCTCCTTGCCGGTGCGCTTGTTGATCTGCCGATAGCCGACCGGGTCCATCGAACGCTTGTCGAGCAGCCGGAACGACGGCTTCACGGTGCGCGTCGCCGGGAACAGCTGCACGGGCACGTGAACGAGCCCGAAGCTGATCGCGCCTTTCCAGATCATGCGTGCCATGGGTGTCCTCCTTGCGGCGTCGTTGCGTCGGACGCCTTCGTCCGCGGCCGATGCTACGGCCGGCGGCCGCGGCTGCGCCGCACGATGCTCAGGTGTCCGTTGCGCTCCAGGATCGCCGCGTCGACGTCGGACAGGTCGGTCGCGCCGGTCGCCTGCCGGACGCTTTCGCGCACGTCGGTCGGCGTAAGCAGCGCGGCACGCATCTGTGCGTCGTCGAAGCGGCCGTTGCGATACACCTCGCGCTCGGCGCCTACCAGCAACCGCTCGAGCCGGCACGAGCGCACGCATGCCCAGCCGATCGCACGATACAGCAGCGCGATCGCGAGCGACGCCGCGACGGTCGCGACGAACGGAGACGCGCCGACCACCGCGCGGCTCAGGATCGCGCCGAGCAGAATGCCGACCACGTAGTCGAACGGCGAACGCTGCCCGAACGCGCGCCGCCCGGCGATGCGAATCAGCACCAGCGCGACCACGAACACGACGATCGCACGCAACGCCATCTGGCCGGGGCCGAGCATCCGGCCCTGTCCGAACAGCGCGACGACGATGTCCATGAAGGCGGCGCTATGCGGGCAGATCGGCCGCCTGCTGCCGGCGCGTCCGGATCCGAGGGCGGTCGATGTCGTCCGGGAACGTGTGCATTATCGCGTCGGGATCGACCGCCTGCCCGATGCCCACGCGTTGCGCCGGGTCCGGCGGATATGCGGCGCCCGGCAATAGGCGTTCGGCACCGACGGTCGCGATCGGCTTCAGCTGCCTGAACGCCCTGCACACGTATCGCTGCGCGGCCTGCTGCGCCTTGCCGGCTGGTGGGGGATTCGTCATCAGGGCGTCCTCGTCGAATTCGATGGGCGGCCGCCACGCGCGCAGCCGCTGCGGCGCGCGCGAGCGCGCCTGCGGCGGCCGGCCTCGGCGTCAGGGCGCGCGCAATGCCGCGTCGAGTTCGGTATCCGTAATATCGAGCGCCACGTTGCATTCGATCGCGTCGTCCTCGACGCGCGGCTTGCGTTCGTCCACCGCGCGTCGCGCGCCATCGCACAGATACGTGCGCACGCGCAGCCGGTCGTCCTCGTCGAGCCACGCATAACGCTCGACCACGTGCGGATCGAACCGCAGGTCGACCGTGCAACGCCATTCGCGCGCGCTTTCGTCGGCCGGCACGCGCACCCACGACACCTGGATCGTCAACCGCCCGGATGCGTCGTCCGCATGCACGACGACGGTCGACTCCGACGGGAAGCCGTTCGCGAGCGCGTGCTCGAGTTCCGCGACGCGCTGCGAGCGGTCGGGCGCGCCGATCATCGTCGCACGACGCCAAGCAGCAGCGTGACCAGGAAGATCACGACGAAGATGTAGAACAGGATCTTCGCGATCTCGGCCGCGCCGGCCGCAATGCCGCCGAAGCCGAGCACGGCCGCGACGAGCGCGATGATGAAGAAAATGACGGCGTATCGAAGCATGGAGCCCTCCTGGATGACAGCGGTCGCGAACACACGTCGTCGTCGATCACGCATCGTGCTTGTGCCTGGGTTTGCCGCGAACCGGCGTGGAAGCCATTCTCTCGAGTTCCTTCTCGCTCATCGACTTGGCCATCGACTTCGCCGGCGGCTTGAGGTCCTTCATCTTCGTCTCGCCGCGCTTGGCCGACAGCGCGGCCCCGGCAGCACGCTGCTGGGCCTGGGATTTTGCTGGCATGGTTGCGCTCCTCTCGTTGGCGCGCGCGATACGACGCAATGTCGGTGCAACGGACGGCACGCGCGCGGTTGGGTCGCCCGGGTCGTCATACGGCGTCGCGGCGCCGCAGGTCGGCCGGCGGGATCTTCATCGCCTGGCGATACTTCGTCACCGTGCGGCGCGCAAGAAGAATGCCGCGCCCCGCGAGGTTCTGCGCGAGCGTGACGTCGGACAGCGGATCGGTTTGACGCTCGGCCGCGATCATGTCGCGGATCAGCACCTTGGCGGCCGATGCCGAGCACACGCCCTTGCCCGCCGCCTCGAGCTTGCGCGGGAAGAAGTGCTTGAATTCGAACGTGCCGTGCGGCGTGGCCATGTACTTGTTGCCCGTCGCGCGCGACACGGTCGATTCGTGCAGCTCGAGCTCATCCGCGATATCGCGCAGCACGAGCGGCTTCATCGCGATCTCGCCGTAGCGGAAGAAATCGCGCTGCCGCGCGACGATGCATTCGCCGACGCGCTGGATCGTCTCGAAACGCTTCTGCACGTTGCGGATCAGCCAGCGCGCTTCCTGCAACTGCTGGCCGAGCGGCGAATCGCGCTCGCCGCTCGACTGCGCGAACAGCGCCGCATAACGCTCGTGCAGGCGCGCGCGCGGCAGCACGGCCGGGTTGATCGTCACGATCCATTCGTCGCGCACCTGGCGCACGATCACGTCGGGCACCACGTAGTCGCCGCGCGTGCTGCCATAGTGATTGCCGGGGCGCGGATCGAGCCCGCGCACGAGTGCGCACGCCGCGTGCAGCGTCTGCGGGTTGCAGCCGATGCGCCGCTGGATCTCGGCCGTTTCGCGGCGCGCGAGCCGTTCGAGATGCTCGCGCGCGATCGCCTTCGCTTCCGCGAGCGCCGGCGTGCCTGCCGGGATCGCGTCGAGCTGCAGCACCAGGCATTCGGACAGCGAGCGCGCGGCGATGCCCGGGCGGTCGAGCATCTGCACGAGCCGCAGCGCGACCGCGAGATCCTGTTGCGACAGCAGCAGCGCCGGATCGGCCGCGACCAGCAGGTCGGGCAGCTCCTGGCGCAGGTAGCCGTCGTCGTCGAGCGCATCGATCACGATGCGCGCGGCTTCGCGGTCGCGTTTGTTCAGCGGGTAGAGCCGCAGCATATCGTGCAGTTGCTGATGCAGCGACGGCTCGGCGGCCATCCATTCGCCGGGCGACAGGCCGTCGGCGTCGTCGCCCTGGCGGCCCGTACCGCGCGGCGCGGGCGCGGCCGTATACGACACCTCGCCGTCCGGCGGGCGCACGTCGTCGGGTTCGGGCGACGCTTCGGGCGCGGCGGCTTCGGCCGCCTGCTCGGGCGTTCCGGCGGGGACTTCCTCTTCGCCGTCGCCCTGGCCGTCTTCGAGAAACGGATTCATGTCGAGCGCCTGCCGCAATTCCTGTTGAAACTCGAGCGAGGACAACTGCAGCAGCCGCAGCGACTGCTGAAGCCTCGGCGTAAGTGCGAGATGCTGCCGCATCTGCAGCGCAAGCGAGACGGACATCGAAAGCCTCCTGACGGTTCGGTTCGCGGTATTTCGTCGACAGGGTTTACGCAGCTTTCGTGCCAATCCGTCCACGCGCGCCGTGCCGGGGCTTTCGCGGGTTCGTGCCCCATCACGCAACCTGACGGGGCCGCTTTTTTACAAGCCGGCGGCAAGTTTGGGGCACGCATTTCGCGCGGCGCGATGCTCGGCGCGCATGCCGTGCGGCACACGCGACGCGTCAGTACTGCATCGGCGGCGGCGTGCCCGGCAGCCGCTGGTCACCCTGCACGCCGTTCGGGCCCGGCGGCGGGACGTCGGCCGGATCGCCGCCGGTCGCGCCTTGCGGCATCGTGTTGCCCGGCGACGGCCGCGTCTCGTAACGCGTATTGGCATCCGGCATCGTCGCGCTCGGCGGCGTCGCATGGCCGTCGGGCGGTGCGGGCGGCGCCGCGCGCGTGCCGTAGGTCGTCGGTTGCGTGCATGCGCCCAACGCGCACGCGGCGGCGAACGCGCATGCACCCGCGCGTATCGTCTGGATCGTGTTCATCGAAATCCTCCGTCGGATCGACGGCTCAGAGCCGGTTGAAATGAAAATCCCCCGCATACGCGGTGGGTGCGCGGCGCGCCATCATCACGTCGAATTCGGCCGCGACGCGCGTGAGCGTGCCGCGTTGCCGCTCGATATCCGCCTGTTCGAGCGCGGCGAACGCGTCGGCATCGAAGGTCACGGTCAGCGACGCCGGATGGCCGTCGACGCGAAAGCCGATATGCAATGCGCCGGCCGGCTGCTCCTCGACATGGAACGGCATCGCGCGCGCCTCGAAATGGCGGCCGAGCGTCTCGGCGATGTCGCGCAGCATGCCGGGTCTGATACGGATGCTCATTGCATGCCCTCCATTCGCGTTCGCGGCGCCGCGCCCGCCGGCGGTGCACGCACGGGCGGATCGCGCAAAGGCGGTTCGCGTTCCGGCGGCGCATGCCCGGGCGGATCGCCTTCGGGTTCGCGGTACGGTTCCGGCATGTCGGGCGGCACGTCGTCGGGATCGGGCGGCTCCGGGTCCGGCTCCACGTCGGGCATCGGCGGGTCAGGCCGGTGCAGCCACTGATCGCGGTCGTGATTCATCTGCACTCCATAGGGGCGCTTCGTTGCGTTGTCTGACGGATGTGGCCAGGGTCCGCAATCCGTGTGCCGTCCGTTCGCGGCACCCGCACGCCGGCGCTGCTGCGCATACGCGCGCGCTCGCGGCGCGCGCCGTGCATTCGCTACACCGTTCGCTGCAATTCTTGCAAGCGCGCCGCTACGCGTCGTACGCGGCCATCACGAGCCACAGCTCGCGGCCGTCGTCCCGCACACGCGCCGCCAGCGCATACGGGTCGGCCGGCTCGCATGCCCGCTGCAGCGCGAAGCGCGCCGGCTCGGTCGAGCCGAACGTCTCGTCGCCGAGCGGCCGCACGTCGGCCTTGCCCTCGAACATCCGGCGCTCGGGCCGGTAGATCAGCGGTTCGTGTTTCCACGTATCGAAATGGCTCTTCACCGAATCGAATCCGCCGCCGCATACGTTGATCTCGTAGCGTACGCCTGGTCGTCGTTTCGGAATCATCGTCGTGTCTCCGCTTGATGCGCGCACCGCAGGCACCGGGTGCGCCGCGCGTTGCTGCCATGGTCGTCTTCGTCTTCGCCGCCGACGTGGCAAATCGCGTGCCGCGTGCGATCCGGGAACGGCCGTTGCGGGAAATCGGCGTCATCGTCACCGATACGGAGCTTCGCCATGAAGGATTCGACCCGGTCCGGCCACGACGCGCCGGAGCGCAAGCAGCGACCCTCCCCATCGCAGCCGCTGAAGCCTGAGGACCGCACGCACACGCGCCATTCGGAACGCCATATCGACAAGCAGCTCGAGGACACGTTTCCGGCGAGCGACCCGCCCGCGACCGGCGGCATCACGCGCATCGAACCCGACACGCCGCCCGGCACGCACGACGAAGGGCCGTGGCAGGACAAGCGCGAACGCCGCGACAGATGACGGCGACGAACGACAGGCCGCGTGCGCCGCACGGCATGCGGTTTGCTGAATGTGCCGAAGCATCGCCCACACCCAACCCGCAAGGAGGACTTTCATGCATCGCGTCAACGAAATCATGTCGCAGGACGTCGTGTGCATCGCGCCGACCGACTCGATCCGCCATGCCGCGCAATTGATGGAGCGCTACGACATCGGCGCGCTGCCCGTGTGCGACAACAACCGGCTGATCGGGATGGTGACGGACCGCGATCTCGCGGTGCGCGCGATCTCGGCCGGCAAGCCGCCGGAGACGCGGATTCACGAAGTCGCGTCGGGCCCGATCGAATGGTGCTTCGACGACGATTCGCTGGAAGAGATCCAGCACTACATGGCAGACGCGCAGTTGCGCCGCCTGCCCGTCGTCGATCACGACAAGCGGCTGGTCGGCATGCTGTCGCTCGCGGACATCGCGACGCGCTCGGCCGGCCCGACGCATGACGACGTCGCGAACACGCTCGAAGGCGTGTCGCAGCCGAGGCAGACGTGACGGGTCGAGCCTTTGCTTCGCCCCGTCCCGACCACCCGCGCGACCCGCGGCCCGCCCGGGTACGATCGCGCACCACGCAGCCTGGAGGAAACACCATGCAGACTTCCAATCAAGGTCAGACCCGCATCATCGGCAAGGGCGCCGCAACGGCGGCCGGCCCCGGCCCCGACGTCATGGCGGCCAACACGCTGGAAGGCGACAAGGTCTATACGACCGACGGCGACGACGTCGGCAAGATCAAGGACATCATGCTCGACGTGCGCTCGGGCCGCATCGCGTACGCGGTGCTGTCGAGCGGCGGCCTGCTCGGCATCGGCGACAAGCTGCTCGCGATCCCGTGGAGCGCGCTGACGCTCGACACCGAGCGCAAGTGCTTCCTGCTGTCGGTGTCGTCGGAGCGGATCAAGAACGCTCCCGGCTTCGACAAGGACCACTGGCCGGCAATGGCCGATCCGCAATGGGCCGAGCCGCTGCACGAGTACTACGGCAGTACGCCGTACTGGAGCCCCGGCGACGAGCTCGGGCTGACCGATCCGACCGAGGAACTGAACAATCCGCGCACACGCGACCCTCATTGAGCGTTCGCGACCGGCCGACACGCCCCGCGCATGCGGGGCTTTTTTTTCGTCTGCCGGCCGCCCCTATTGATAACCATACGACATCAATTCATCCAAAAATCGCACTTATCGTTTCTCCGTCTCCGGGTGAACATTGCCAAAACGACAATCGATCGCCTTCCGCGCATTGTCAGGATTTTTCTGGAGACACCCCGATGCACCCCTCGCCCAGCCTTCCGACCGGACGTTCGAAGGCCGCCGCGGTATTCCGCGTCACGGCCGGCAACTTCCTCGAGCAGTTCGATTTCTTCCTGTTCGGCTTCTATGCGACGCAGATCGCCGCCGTGTTCTTTCCCGCCGCGAGCGAGTTCGCTTCGCTGATGATGACGTTCGCCGTGTTCGGCGCCGGCTTCCTGATGCGGCCGCTGGGCGCGATCGTGCTGGGCGCGTACATCGACGACGTCGGCCGCCGCAAGGGTCTCATCGTCACGCTGGCCATCATGGCAAGCGGCACCATCCTGATCGCGTTCGTACCGGGCTACGCGACGATCGGCCTGCTCGCACCCGCGCTCGTGCTGATCGGGCGACTGCTGCAGGGCTTTTCGGCGGGTGCCGAGCTGGGCGGCGTGTCGGTCTATCTTGCCGAGATGGCCACGCCCGGCCGCAAGGGCTTCTATACGAGCTGGCAGTCCGCCAGCCAGCAGGTCGCGATCGTCGTCGCGGCGGGCCTCGGCTTCGCGCTCAATCAATGGCTCAGCGCATCGGCCATCGCCGCATGGGGATGGCGCGTCCCGTTCTTCGTCGGCTGTACGATCGTGCCGTTCATTTTCATGCTGCGTCGCAATCTGGAGGAAACGCAGGAATTCAAGGCGCGCCGGCATCGTCCCGGCATGAAGGAAGTGTTCGGTACGCTGGTCCAGAACTGGGGCGTGGTTCTCGCAGGCATGATGCTGGTCGCGATGACGACCACGAGCTTCTACTTGATCACGGTCTACGCGCCGACCTTCGGCAAGACGGTTCTGCACCTGAGCACCGCGGACAGCCTGCTCGTGACGCTGTGCGTCGGCGTGTCGAATTTCGTCTGGCTTCCGATCGGCGGTGCGCTGTCGGACAGGATAGGCCGCCGGCCGCTGCTCGTCGGCATGACGGTGCTCGCGATCGCGACCGCCTATCCTGCGCTGTCGCTGCTCGCTCATGCGCCGTCGTTCGTCAACATGCTGCTCGTGCTCCTGTGGCTGTCGTTCATGTACGGGATCTATAACGGCGCGATGATCGTCGCGCTGACGGAAGTGATGCCGGTGGAGGTGCGCGTGGCAGGCTTCTCGCTCGCCTACAGCCTCGCGACGGCCGTATTCGGCGGCTTCACGCCCGCCATCTCGACGGCGCTGATTCACATGACCGGCGACAAGGCTGCGCCGGGCTACTGGATGAGCCTCGCCGCGGTGTGCGCGCTGCTTGCGACGTTCGCGCTCTATCGCCGCCGGACGCCGACGCTGACACCCGCGCACTGACGCCCCATGCCGAGCAACCTGCCCCGACTCCGCACGACCACAACCATGAAAAACCTGCTCCTGAAACTGTGCGCGACCGCGCTCGTCGCCACCTCCGCAGTCGCCGCGAACGTACAAGCCGCCGAGCTGCACGTGATGAGTTCGGGCGGCTTCACCGCGGCCTACAAGCTCCTTGGCCCGCAGTTCGCGTCCCGCACGGGCAACACGCTCGACACCGCGCTCGGTCCGTCGATGGGCAAGTCGCCCGAGGCGATTCCGAACCGGCTCGCGCGCGGCGAGCCTGCCGACGCGGTGATCATGGTCGGCTACGCGCTCGACGATCTGATCAAGCAAGGCAAGGTGATCCCCGGATCGCGCGTCGAGCTGGCCGATTCCCGCATCGGCATGGTCGTGCGCGAAGGCGCGGCGAAACCCGACATCAGCTCGACCGAAGGCCTGAAGCAGGCGCTGCTGCACGCAAAGTCGATCGCCTACTCGGATAGCGCGAGCGGCGTCTATATCGAGCGGGAGTTGTTCAGGAAGCTCGGCATCGAGGATCAGGTGAAAGCGAAGGCGAAGATGGTCCCGCGGATCCCGGTCGCGTCCGTGGTCGCGAACGGCGACTACGAAATCGGCTTCCAGCAGGTGAGCGAACTGCTGCCCGTCCATGGCGCGACCTTCGTCGGCAAGATTCCCGAATCGCTGCAGTCGGTCACACGCTTCGCCGCCGGCATCCCCGTCGGCGCGCAACATCCAACGGAAGCGAAGGCACTCCTCGACTATCTCGCGTCGCCCGACGTGCGGCCGGAAGTGAATTCGACCGGACTGGATTCCGTCTCCGCACAGTAAGCACGAACCACGGGAAGGCGTGCGTCAGACAGCCTTCCCGTCGCGCCCGGCGTTGTCCGCGGCATCATCGGCGCAGTTCAGGTTCGCCGGCTCGGCCGCGCTCAGCATCCGCGCGAGCCGCTCACGATCGCACTCCCCTTCCCACGACGAAACGAAGATCACCGCGCACGCATTGCTGATCACGCTCGTCAGCGCGCGCGCCTCGGACATGAAGCGATCGATGCCGACCAGCAGCGCGACCCCGGCAACCGGCAGGTCGGGCATCACGGCGAGCGTCGCGACGAGCGCGACGAGCCCGCTGCCGGACACGCCGGCCGCCCCCTTCGACGTAAGCAGCATGACGGCGAGCATCGCCGCGATTTGCGGCGCGGAAAGCGGCACGTCGCACGCCTGCGCGATGAACAATGCCGCGAGCGTCAGGTAGATCGCCGTGCCGTCCAGGTTGAACGAGTAGCCGGCCGGCAGCACGAGGCCCACGACGCCCTTGTCGCACCCCAGCGACTCCAGCTTGACGATCAGCCGCGGCAACACCGGCTCGGTGGACGAGGTCGCGAGGACGATGAGCAATTCCTCGCGCAGGTAGCGCAACAGCCGCCACAGCGCGAAACCGTGCAGTCGTGCGAGCGGCGCAAGCACCAGCGCGACGAACAGCACGCAGGCCACGTAGAACGACGCCATCAGCCTCGCGAGCGAGCCGACCGAGCCGATGCCGAAGCGGCCCACCGTGAACGCCATCGCGCCGAATGCGCCGAGCGGCGCGAGCCGCATGATCATCGCGAGCACGCGAAAGACGATCTGCGCGACGCCGTCGATCAGCGCCAGCACGGGCCGACCGGCCTGCGGATACGCATTCAGCGAAAAGCCGAACAGCAGCGACAGCAGCAGCACCGGCAGCACCTCGCCCTTCTGGAACGCGCCGAGCAACGTATCGGGGATCACGCTCAGCGCGAACTCGACGAGCCCGTGCGGTTGCGCATGCCGTACATATTGCGCGAGGATGCTCGAATCGAGATGGCGCACGTCGACATGCATGCCGGCGCCGGGCCGCAGCACGAACGCGGTGACGAGCCCGAATGCGAGTGCGGCGGCGGTCAGCAGATAGAACAGCACCAGCGCGCGCACGATCGTGCGCCCGATGGCCTTGCCGTTCGCCAGCGACGTGATGCCGGAGACGATCGTGCAAAACACGATCGGCGCGATCATCATCCGCACGAGGCCGACGAATGCATCGCTGAGCGGCTTGAGCAGCGCGCCCGCCGACGGCCAGAAGTGGCCGACGCTCACGCCGAGCACCATCGCCAGCAGAACCTGCACGTAGAGCGAACGGAGCGGTCTTGCCAGCCTCACGATGCGGTGTTCCCCGATGTCCTGTTTGTGTTCTTGATCTTCGTCACTTCGATGCATCGCTGCTTGCGGCGCCGGCGCGTTTCGCATCGACGATCGCCCGGTGAAACTCCTCCGCGGCCGGCGTCAGCGCGCGCCCGCGCCGTTTCACGATGCCCACCCGGCGCTTGACCACCGGTTCGACGAGGGGCACGCTCGTGAGCACGGGATGGTCGTGTCCGGGCATCGCCATCGACGGTACCGCGGCGACGCCGAGCCCGGCTTCGATCAACCCGAGCAGGGTCGTCACGTGGCGCGTCTCGCACACGCTCGGCGCCCGCGGCGCGACGGTCGTCAATGCCTGGTCGAGCAGCAGGCGGTTGCCGGAAGTCTTGTCCACCGACACATACTCGTACTCGTAGAGCTCGTTCCAGGTCACGCGCTTCTTGCGCGCGAGCGGATGATCGCGCCGGCACGCGGCAACAAACCGTTCCTGCAGCAGCAGCTTGAACTCGATCTCCGGCTCCTGGCTGCCCATGAAACTCACGCCGAAATCGGCCTCGCCGCTGATGACCGCGCCCAGCACCTCGTTCGCGCTCGCATCCAGCAGCTTGACCCTGATGCGCGGAAAGCGGCGATGATAGCTCGCGATCACGTTCGGCAAGAAGTAGTAGGCCACCGACGGCACGCATGCAATCGTCACATGACCGAGGCGGCTCGACGAAACGTCGCGGATGCCGAGCAGCGCGACGTCGAGATCGTCCAGCAGTTGCTCGGCGCTCGGCGCGAACACGCGCCCGACGGTGGTCAGCGTGACGCTGCGGGTGGTGCGCTCGAACAACCGCACGCCGAGCGCTTCCTCGAGTTTGTCGATCCGGCGACTCAGCGCGGGCTGCGAAATGCTGATCGCGTCGGCGGCCTTTCGGAAGCTTCCCAGCTCCACCACCGCGCGAAACGCCTGCAAGTCGGTCAAATCGAAGTTGATTCCCACGGGCCACGCCTCCGCATTTCAGATGCCGGGTATTGTGCATGATTCGGGCAAGCTCACCCAGCCCGGAGATGCCCGGCTCCTGCGCCCGCTACGCGCGGTGCCGCAGCGCATCGATCACGACGGAGAACGCGCGCGATGCCTGGCGGCGACCGCCGTCGCGCTCGTATGGTGCGGCACGTCGACGGCGGCCGGATCGTCGCCGGGGATGGGTTGCATCGCGTCTCTCCCCGTCAGCGGATGCAGGCCGGCCGTAAGCTGCGCGCCCATGTCGACTGCATGCGGCATGCCGGTTGCTCCATGTTCCGTATCGTCGATATGGGAGCCATCGATGCGCGGGATGTCGATTTTCCAGCCAGGCCACGCGAGCGCGTCGCTTGCCGCGTGCAGGCCGGCGCGTCGGTTCGCGCAGGCAGCCGCATGCGGCGCGCGAGCCCGCTCAAGAGGCGCCGCATGACGCGCCAGGCGGCCGCTCGTCCGGCCCCTGCCGCCCGCGGAGACGACGCGCCGGCGACGCTCGACGTGTGCCGACGCTGCGCACTGTGGGAACACGCGACGCAACCGGTTCCGGGCGCCGGGCCCGTCGACGCAACGATCATGCTGGTCGGCGAGCAGCCGGGCGATCAGGAGGACCGCAAGGGTTTGCCGTTCGTCGGCGCGGCCGGCCGCATGCTCGACCGCGCGCTCGACGAGGCCGGAATCGAGCGCGCGCACGTCTACCTGACGAACGCGGTCAAGCACTTCAAATGGGAGCCGCGCGGCAAGCGGCGCCTGCACAAGACGCCCGCGCAACGCGAGGTCGCCGCGTGCCGCTACTGGCTCGAACGCGAGCTCGACGCGGTGCGCCCGCGCGTGATCGTCGCGCTCGGCGGTACCGCGCTGCGCGCGGTGCTGCAGGACAACGACGCGACGCTCGAGCGCACGCGCGCGCCGGTGCGGACCGCCGAAGGCCGGCTTGTCGTCGCAACCTGCCATCCGTCGTATGTGCTGCGTACGCGCGGCGCCGACTCTCGCGAACACGCATACCTGACGCTCGTCGATGCGTTGCGTACCGCGTCGCGCCTCGCGCGTGGCCACGGCGACGGCCAAGGCCACGGCGACCAAAATGGCAACGACGGCAGCAACGGCGGCCGGCCGGGCGCATCGGGAGACGCAGGATGAGCGGCCCGCGCCGCGGCCTGCGGCCACGAAGCCGTGGTACCGGCGGCTCGGCCCGGGCCTGCTCGCGGGCGCATCCGACGCCGACCCGAGCAACGTCGCCGTCTACGCACCGGCGGGCAGCCAGTTCGGCTTCAACATGCCGTGGATGGTCGTCGGCATGCCGACGTGATCCGGCTCCGGCGAATCGTTGCGCCCACAACGTGATGGCACGTGATGGCAGCCAGGCCGCCGGCAATCCGCCGCTGCCCGGCTGCCGCTCCCGTTACATCATCTTGCCGCGCGAGCGTTCGGCACGCGCCGCATCGGCCGCCGATTCGACCTTCTTCACCTCCTCCGGCGGCGGCAGCACGGCCTTGAAGCCCATCGACTCGATCCACATCTCGCGTGCCCAGCCGCGCGTATGGTACAGGTGATGATCCTCGTCGGCCTCGACCTCGTCGTGCGCGCCCTTCAGCACCTTCGCGGCATCGCCCGACAACTGGTCGGCCGCATAGCCGATCAGCTCCCAGTTCAGGTGGTCCTTGGTCTCGGCGAGCACCACGCATTCGGCCGCGACGATCTGCGCGACGGCCGGATCGGCCTGCTTGCGCGCCTGCTCGATCACGTGGACGAGCGACTTCCCGGTGGCCGCCACCGCGCTGCGCCCGGGCGACTGCGCGTCGGGATCCATGCCGAGCGTATCGAACACCTTGCGCAGCACCTCCTGGTGATGGAGCGTCTCGCGGTGGTACTTCTCCCATTCCTTGTGCAAATCCTCGTCGGTCGCGCACTGCAGCGCAGCCTCGTAGATCTTCGCGCCGCCAAGCTCGGTTTCATACGCCTGACAAAGCAGTTCGCGGATGCCTTCGTGCTTCTGTTGCCGGTGTGCCATGAACGTCTCCAGGATACGGGCCGCACATGCGGCCCGGGGTTGAACGGGCACGCGTCATTGCGCGCCCACCTTGCGCTCGAGCGCCTGCGCCAGGCTCAGGTGATGCCTGAGCGTCGGCAGCGCGGCGCTCGCGAACGCTCGCAGTTCGGCGTCCCCGCCGTCTCGCGCCTCGCCTTCGAACAGCGCGACGGCCTTGCGGTGCGCATCGGGGCCGGCCGCCGCGACGTACGCGACGTCGAAATCGTGGCCGCTCTTGCCGCGCAGCGCCTCGACGTCCGGGTCCACGATCTGATCGGCCTGCGGCTTCATGCCCTTGCGCGCGGCAATCTCGTTCAGCCGCGCGTTCGCCTTGCCGTGATCGGCCACCATGCGCTGCGCGAACGCGCGCACGTCCGGCGACTGCGCCTGCTTCAGCGCAAGCTGGCTCGCCTGCACCTCGGCCTTGCCGGCGATCGCGGCCTTGTCGATGAATTCCGCGTCGCCGCCCTGCGGCGCCTTCGCGATCCGTGCATCGCCCGCGCCCGACGACGGGTCGATCACGCCGCCCGGCGCGCGCGAATTCGACGCGGGCGGCCCGCCCGGCATCTGCGCATGCACGAGGCCCGGGACAGCGAGCGCGAGCGCGGCGAGTGCTGCGATCGTCCAGTTGAAGTGCTTCATCCGTCTTCTCCTTGCTTGGGGCGGCCGGGACCGACAACCGCCAGCCGCCGCCGATCGAACCGCCGTTCGGGTGCGATGTCCGGCCCGTCCCGCCCTCGCGTGCCCTCGCGTGCCCTCGCGCGACCGGACGCGAGCGGCGCGTTGCAGCGATCAGTTCGTCCTGCTCCCCGACGCGGCGGCATCCGGCCGGCGCACCGGATCGAAGTCGCGCCATTCGCCGTCCTGCCAGTCGCCTTCGACGCGCTCGATCGACATCGCGCCGGTCGCGCGCAGCACGTCCTCCGCCGTGTTCGCGGTATCGGGCGTCACGCGCGCGGCCAGGATCACGCCGGTGTCGCTGTGCGCGAGCGCGCCCTTGCCTTCGACGCGCTCGCCGCGCATCCGGCCGAGCGCGCCGCCGAGCGCGCCGAGATACGCGCCGGCCAGCGCGCCGGCGGCCGGCACGAACCACTCGCGCACGCCGAGTGCGTAAGCGGCCAGCCCCGCGACGACACCGATCAGCAACCCGCGCATCGCGCCGATCATCGCGCCGCGGCCGCCCGGCTTCGCCGCCGAATCGGCATATACGTCGCCACCGATCGGAAAGCGCGCATGCTGGCCGCCCGGGTTCAGGAAGAAGATCGACACGTCGTCGGGGCCGAACGCGCGTTCGTACAGGTAGCGCGCCCCGCCTTCCGCTTCGTCGAACGTCGTGAAGCGGCCTGCGACGATCATCGCCATGTTCGTGCTCCTCGTGACGGTGCGCCGCGTGGGCGGCGCGACACGGCGGCGCTTACATCAGCCGCCCGAGTTCCTTCGACACGGACGCCGGCGTGCCGTATTCGCGATCGGGAATGCGCGTGAGCAGGTCGATCACGCCGCGGTCCGCATGCGCGCGCTCCGCGCACTGGACGACGTCCGCCTTGCTCGCCGGATAGTCGAGCCCCTTCAGCGTCTTCCGGATGTCGACCGGGCCCGGCGCCTTGCCGTGCCCGGTCTGGTGGCCGCCCTTGTCGCGGTCCTGCACCGCGCGCTCGCCTTCGTGCGAACGCGAGCGGCTGAGTTCGTGGCCCGTGTGCAATCGGGATGTCATCGAAGCCTCCTTCGGAAAAATGCCGGGCTTGGCTCACGTGGAAGCGCGTCGCGAACGCGCGAGCGCGGCGACCACGAGCGCCGCGCCCAGCGCGACCGCACCCGCGACCTTCGGCCGCTGCACCACCGTGTTGTACGCACAACCGCGCAGCACCGGCCCGTCCATGCCTTCGCGCTCGTGCAGCGCGTGACGCGACTCGTACAGCGCGTTGTCGTCGCGCGGCCGCGCGGGCCGCACCGTGCGCTGGCCGCGCGAGAACAGCGTGGCCGCGACGCGATCGAACAGGTGCGGCGCGTGGTACGCGCTCGCGGACGCGAATTTCGCGGCGCCGCCGACGAACAGCGTGCGGCGCGCGTGCGCGGCCGCGAACAGGATCGCGTCGGCGACGAGGGTAGGGTCATAGATCGGCGGCGGCAGCTTCGCTTCGACGTTCATGTAGTTCTTCGCGTGCATCACGAACATCGTATCGATCGCGGCCGGCTTGATCAGCGTGACGGATACGGGCAGGTGGTCCGCTTCCATCTCGAGCCGCAGTGAATCGGTGAAGCCCTTCACCGCGTGCTTCGACGCGACGTAGGCGCTTTGCAGCGGCACCGGCGCGTCGGACGCCTCGCTGCCCATGTTGATGATCGCGCCGCCGTGGAAATCGCTCTTGCGCCGGAAATGGTCGGCCGCGACGAGCGACCCGTGCACGACGCCCCAGTAGTTGGTATCGAACAGCCGCCGCTGATCCTCGAGCGGCACGGCGGCCGCCGTGCCGAAGATCGACACGCCCGCGTTGTTGATCCACGTATCGAAACCACCATATGTATCGACCGCGGCCGCGGCCGCGCGCTGCAGATCCTCGATGTTGCCGACGTCGCCGGCGACCGGCACCGCGAGGCCGCCGTGCTGGCGGATTTCATCGCACAACGTGTTCAGCGCCTCCTGGTTGCGTGCGAACAGCACGAGCTTCGCGCCGCGCCGTGCCGCCTTGCGCGCGGTGACGAGGCCGATGCCGCTCGTCGCGCCGGTAATCACGATCGTCTGCTCGCCGACCGGTTTGAGCATGCAGTTCATGACTGGACTCCTGTTACGGCGCCGACGTCACTTGGGCCGGATGGTCAGCTGATCGCGCACGCTCCGCACGCCGTCGAGCTGCTTCACGACGCCGACGGCCTGCGTACGCTGCTGCTCGTCGGGCACGCTGCCGGTGAGCGTCACGATGCCGCGCCGCGTCTTCACATGGATGTCGCCGGCCGTCAGGCCGCTCGTGCCGATGAGTTCGGCCTTCGCCTTGGTCGTGATCGTCGCGTCGCGGATCTTCATGCCGGTCGTCGAATGCGACGACGACGACGCGGCGCTGTCGTCGCCGGCGGCGAGCACGTTCGGCGCGACCATTGCGCAGGCCGTGGCCGCGGCGATCGCGACGGCCATGCCGATGCGCTTTGCGGGATGACGACCCGATCGCGGTGACCGGGCTTGCAGCGGGAATATCTTCATCGTGACCTCCTTTCGTCGGGCCGGCATGGCCGGCGGGCACGTGTCACCCGCGCAAGGCGCGTGCCGCGGCGCCAGCGCCGCATGCACGCGCGTGGCGCCTGGTGGAGGTGCTTTCATCCAATGCGTTGTAATTTTTTCGGCGCGCATCTGCCGGGCATGACGATTGCCGGGCGATGGGTGACGGGCGGGTAACGGGCGCGCGTCGACGCCCCTGCCCGCATCGGGCGACATCATGAGGGAATCGCATCGATCGGCGAACGCGCACCGGCGCGGGAAAGGAGATACCCGCGGAACCGTCGGCACGACGGCGCGCTACCGCATGCGCGGCGTCAGCCGGTGCGCTTCGTTACCTGCGCAATCTTGCGCGCCAGTTCGCGCACGTCGACGGGCTTGCACAGATAACCTTCGAACCCGGCTTCGAGCGCGCGGCGTTCGTCGGCAAGGCCCGCGTGCGCGGTCACGGCCAGCACGCGCAGGTCGGACAGCCCGCCGCCGCCGTTCATCGCGCTGCGCCGCAACGCATCGAGCAGCCAGAAGCCGTCGCCGTCCGGCATCGCGAGATCGGACAGCACGACGGTCGGCCGCATGTCGGCGGCCACCGCGAGCGCTTCCCGGCCCGACGATGCGATCGCGACAGTCGCGCCGAACGTGGTCAGCGCGGCGGTCAGGCTCGCGCGCGTCGTTGCATCGTCGTCGACGATCAGGATGCGCTGCGCATCCAGCACGAGCGGCTCGTGACGGCCATCCGCCTGCGCGATCCCCCAGGCCATCGCGCCCATCGGCTGCCAGCCGGCCGGCAGCGTCACCGTAAACGTCGCGCCGCGATTGCGGCCCGCGCTCTCGACGGCCACGCTGCCGCCGTGCAGTTCGACGATATGCCGCACGATCGACAGGCCGAGCCCGAGGCCGCGCCGCGACGACGCGGGCGAATCGTCCGCACGGCGGAACATGTCGAACACGAACGGCGCGAACTCCGCCGCGATACCCTGCCCGGTGTCGGACACGGTCAGCACCACGCGCGTATCGACGCGCGCCAGCGCGACCGTCACGGCGCCGCCGCTCGGCGTGAACTTGAGCGCGTTCGACACGAGATTCGACAGCATCTGCCGCAGCCGCTCGGCATCGCCCGACACGATGCAGGTGGCCGCCGTGCATTCGAACTCGAGCACGATACCGGCCGACGACGCGGCCGTCTGGAACGCGCCGACCGAGTCGGAGAACAGCCGCACGACATCCACCGGCATCGCGTCGAGCTGCAGCTTGCCGGTCGCGAGCGACGATGCGTCGAGGATGTCGCCGACCATCCGCGTGAGCGAGCGAGCGCTGCGGTCGATCGCGTCGATCGCCTGCTGCTGCAGCGCGTCGTCGCCCGCGTTGCGCAGCACCTCGACCCAGCCGTAGATCACGTTCAGCGGCGTGCGCAATTCGTGCGATACCGTCGCAAGCAGCTCGTCCTTCAGGCGGTTCGACGTATCGGCCTGGTCGCGCGCATGGCGCGCGCGCTGCAGCGAGCGCAGCGTGCGCAGGTCGCGCAGGCGCTGCGCGCCGGTTTCGCGCAATGTCAGCGACAGCGCGACGCACGCCCGCGCGTCGCCGCTCACCGGGCCCGCAGCCGCCGTCGCACGAAAGCGCCGGCCATCGCGTCGCACGCACAGCAGGTCGATCGGCCCGACCGCTTCGCGCATATCGTCGAACGATTCGGCGAACGGCCTGCGTTTCAGCCAGCGCATCGCGACCAGCGATTCGAACGCGCGCCCGAGCGCGTCGCCTTCGTCATAGCCGAACAGGCGCTGCGCGGCCGGGTTCCAGCTGACGATGCGGCCGCCGGCATCGACGCCGACGATCGCGTCCGGCGATGCGTCGACCACCGCGCGCTGCAGCCGCGACGCGTCGACGCGCGAACGATCCGCGCCGGCATCGCGCAACAGCAGCACCGCGCCGTCGATGTTGCCATCGACATCGGCGATCGGCGACGCGACCTCGACGATCGGCACCGGCTCGCGGCCGTCCGCGTGCAGCCAGTGCTGGTCGGACACGACGCCCGCGCCGCCGAGCGCGCGATCGAGCGGCGTCGCCGGCACGCGGCGGCCGGCGCGATCGAACACCCGCAGCACGTCGCGCGCGGCGCGGCCCGTCGCATCGGCCGGTGCGCAGCCGACGAGTGCAGCCGCGGCCGCGTTCATGTACGTGAGCCGTCCGTTCGTATCGGTTGCGATCACACCATGCGGCAGCGCCTGCAACACGGTTTCGAGCCGCCGATGCCTGGCCGCTTCGCGCCGGCGCGCGTATTCGTTCGTGAGTCGCGCGTGCCGCAGCATCGACGCAATCGCGCAGACGAGCGCACCGATCAGCACGAGCGTCCCGAGCCGGACGAGCCGCTCGGGCAGCGGCTCCGTATAGGCAGCCGGATCGGACAGGAACAGCGTCCACACGAGCATGCCGCTGATCACGGTCGCCACCATCCCGAACAGGAACGAGGTGGCCCACGCGGCGCCCGCGAGCAGCGGGTAGTAGAGGACGAACGGCAGGTTCACGCCGCCGAAGCGGATCGCGAGCGCCTGCAGCACGGTCGCGATCGCGACCAGCATCACGGCCGTTGCGTAATTCCCGGCGCGCATGCGCGAGAAGTCGATCATCGGATACGCTCCTGCCGCGCGACGACGATGCGCGACGCCACGCGGGAACGGGTGCACGAGCGCGGTCGCGGCGGCATCAGGAATCCGGCTTTTCCGCTTCGTCTTCCAGTTGCGCGAGCCGGTTGTAGATCGTCTTCAGGCTGACGTCGAGCACTTCGGCCGCCTGCGCCTTCACGCCGCCGCATTGCGCGATCGTGCCGAGGATCAGCCGCCGGTCGACTTCCTCGAGCGGCGTGCCGAACGGCACGGTCACGCGATCCTCGTGCGAATCGACCATGTTCGACAGCTCTTCCATGATCGGCGGCGGCAGCGTCTCGATCACGTCCGCATCGCTGAAAATGCTCGCGCGCTGCACGAAGTTGCGCAGTTCGCGCACGTTGCCGGGCCATTCGTGGGTCTTCAGCGCTTCGCGCGCGGCCGGCGCGAAGCGCAGATGCCGGCCGCTCTCTTCGTTGAAATGCTGCAGGAACGCGTCGGCGAGCATCGGGATGTCGTCGCCGCGCTCGCGCAGCGGCGGCAATGGAATCGGAAACACGTTGATCCGGTGAAACAGGTCGGGCCGCAGCTTGCCGTCCGCCATCGCGGCTTCCGGATCGCGGTTCGTCGCGGCGACGATGCGCACGTCGACGTCGATCTCGCGCGTCGAGCCGAGCCGCGTAAGCCGCCCCGTCTCCAGCACGCGCAGCAGCTTGACCTGCGATTCGACCGGCATCTCGGTGATCTCGTCGAGAAACAGCGTGCCGCCGTCCGCGCGCTCGAAGAAGCCCTTGTGCTGGCGCTCGGCGCCGGTGAAGCTGCCGCGGTCGTGGCCGAACATCTCGCTCTCGACCAGGTTCGCGGCGATCGCGCCGCAGTTCACCGCGAGAAACGGGCCGCGGCGGCGCAGGCTCAGGTCGTGCACCGTCTGCGCGGCCAGTTCCTTGCCGGTGCCCGATTCGCCCGTCAGCAGCACCGAAGCCTCGGTGCGCGCGACGCGGCCGATCGCATCGTAGACGGCCTGCATCGCGGGCGAGCTGCCGAGCATGCGGCCGAAACGCCCGAGGCGCTTCAGCTCAGAGCGCAGCTCGGCAATCTCTTCGTGCAGCGCAGTCGTGCGCGGCACGCGCGCGAAGATGCTGTTCAGCCGCTGCATGTTCAGCGGCTTCACGAGATAGTCGGTCGCGCCGCGCCGCAATGCGTCGATCGCGGTTTCGAGGCTCGCGTGTCCGGTGGTCAACACCATTTCGCAGTGCGAGCGTTTCGGCAATGCGTCGAACAGATCCATGCCGTTGCCGTCCGGCAGCACGAGATCGCACAGCACGAGATCGGGGGTATGCGTCGTGACGAGCGTGCGCGCTTCTTCGAGCGTCGCGGCCGTATCGCATGCGAGCTGCTGCGTGCGTGCGAGTGTCGCAAGCATCGTGCGCGTATCGGCATCGTCTTCGACGATCAGGACATAGGGCATCGAGGCTCCTTGTGGAAGCGGCCCGGCGCGGGCACTGGCCGGAACCGTGACGGATGTGCGGCGCAGCACGCGCGGCCGGCACACGGCAACACCTTCCGCACTGCATACCAATGAGCGGACCGGCCGTCCTGCAATGAAAAACGCTGCTTCGAAGTATAGAAGACCCCGGTCGCGCATTCGTCGCTCATCGAATAAATCTATCTGCCGCGGCGGCTCGCATTGCCAGATTCAATGTCGCGCCGTTGGTATAAAAGGTAAGCTCCGTACAGGAAAACGACGCATGCCACGTCGTTTTTTCATCAGACCTCGACAATATTCGGTCAAATCTTCCTGATTCGATATCGCGCCATGGCGAAAACCGGCGATGACAGCGCGCGACTCTTCGGTCGCTCGCGTACGATCCAGGCCCTTTTACTGAAGGTGTCGCGCGTCGCGACCACGCACGCCAGCGTGCTGATCGTCGGGGAAAGCGGCGCCGGCAAGGATATCGTCGCGCGTCTCCTGCACGACCTGAGCCCGCGGCGGCGCGGGCCGTTCGTCCCCGTCAACTGCGGCGCGATCGCGCCCGATATCGCGGAATCGCATCTGTTCGGTCACGAAAAAGGCAGCTTCACCGGCGCGGTCGCGCAGCATGTGGGCATGTTCGAAGCCGCGTGCGGCGGCACGCTGTTCCTCGACGAGATCGCGGAAATGCCGGGCGAGCTGCAGGTCAAGCTGCTGCGCACGCTCGAATCGAACACGATCGTGCGCGTCGGCGGCCATGAATCGATTCCGCTCGACGTGCGGATCGTCGCGGCCACGCATCACGATCCCGTCGAGGCCGTGCGCAGCGGCCGGCTGCGCGAAGACCTGTTCTACCGAATCGCGATGATCGCGCTGCATGTGCCCCCGCTCAGGCAGCGCGAGGACGATGTCGGCGATATCGCACTGCAGATCGTCGAGCGGCTGAACGCGCGGCACCGCACGAGAAAGCGCCTGTCGATGCAGGCGATGAAGGCGCTGCGCGCGTATACGTGGCCCGGCAACGTGCGTGAACTGCGCAATGCGCTCGAGCGTGCGTTCATCCTCGCGGACGAGCAGATCGACCTGCAACTGCCGCGCCGCCAGCCGCCGCACGAGGAAGTGCGCCACAACGCGATGACGCTGCATATCGGCACGACACTCGCGCACACGCAGCAGCGCTTCATCGCCGCGTCGCTGCGGCATTTCAACGGCGACAAGCCGCGCACCGCGAAAGCGCTCGGCATCAGCCTCAAGACGCTGTACAACCGTCTCGCGCTGCTGCCCGAGCACGAGCGCAGCGCGGTGAACGGCGCTGCGGCGCCGAACCCCGGTGACGCGGGCGCCGCCACCATCGCCACCACCAGCGCGAGCGCAGCCCCGCCGCCGGGCGCACCGAATCAGTGAGCGCGGCAGCGCGTCGCGCACCGGGGTCAACGCGCCCCGCGACCGCGCATGCTCATGCCATCGCGCGGCACATCGCCGCGCACGTTTCGCACGCGAGCGCGCAGTTGCGGCAATGATCGTGCGCATGCAGCAGGCATTCGGTCGCGCACAGGTCGCACGCCTGTGCACACATTGCGCACACGCTCGGCACGAGCACACTGCGGCGCGCCATCGCGCCCGACGCGAAGCGGCACAGCTGCGCGCATTCGATATCGAGCGCGATGCAGGCCGCCAGCGCGTGCCCGTCGGGTTCCGCGAGGCACGCGGCCAAACACGCATCGCACGCGTGTGCACACGCGTCGCACGCGGCCATGCAGTTGTCGTATCGATCGTCCATCGCATCGCTCCTCGTTCCGGTTCACATACGTCGGGGTTCGAGCTGCACCTTCATCCGGCCCGGTTCGCGCGCGACCGCATCGGCCATATCGGCGATATCCGGGTCGGGCACCGTATCGATGCGAATGTCGCCGCTGCCGTGAAATATGACGGCTTTCATGTGCGGCCCTCGTTGTCGAAAGCGGGACGGCGAACGTGACCGTCGAACTGATCGAGCAAGGCGCGCGCCCGCGCAACGGCGCTAGCGTCAGGTCAAACAGCGGCGGGTTTGCGTCGAGTCGTGCGTCGCCTTCAATGCGGCAGCGCGGACGCGGCCTTCAGGCTCGCGACGATCATCTGCATCGCGATCGCCGCGAGAATCATCCCCATCAGGCGCTGCGTGACGGCCGTCACGCGCGGCGACAGGTAATGGCCGATCAGCGGCGCCGACAGCAACGCCACGGCCAGCAGTACGAGAAACGCGGCGAGCCCGAGCGCGAACGCGAGTTCCTGTCCGGTCGAGAACGCGCCGTGACCGAGCACGATCATCGTCGCGATCGTGCCGGGGCCGACCAGCAGCGGAATCGTCAGCGGATAGATCGCGACGCTGTCGGCCGCTGCCGGATCGCCGCCTTCGTCGTCGCCCGGCGAATGCTGGCGGCTCGGCGCGCCGTGCAGCATCGACAGCGCGATCAGCAGCACCAGCAGCCCGCCCGCGAGCCTGAAATCGTCGATCGTCAGGCCGAACACGTGGAGGATCGCGCCGCCCGCGACGGCCGACACGATGCAGCCGATCGTCACGCCGATCGTGGCCGTCAGCGCGACCTTGCGGCGCATGCCGTCCGCCGCGCCCTCCGTCAGCGACAGGAACACCGGGATGTTCGCGATCGGGTTCATGATCGCGAACAGCGCCGCGAACACCTTGATGGAGAAGGTCAGGTCGAAGGCCACAGGTTCGCTCCCGTATCGCTTGTCATATCGAAACCAGGTTCCGGTGCGCGGCGCGCGCCATGCTGCTACGATCGACGCACCGCGTTTGGCGGCGCGCGCGGCCGCATGCCCGCGATCGCGCGACGCAGCGCCGCTGGATCGTCGTTCACGACCGACGGAGGACCCCGACCGATGCAAGCAACCGACACCTTCATGGATCACGAGATTCGCGTCGAAGCGACGCGCAACGCAAACGGCGCATGGGTCGCGCAGGTGCGGATCTTCCGCGACGGCGCGACGGTGGACCTGCCGGCCCCCGAACTCGTCACGCCCGAATGGCTCACGTGCGACGAAGCGCTGCGCGGCGGCATCGACCAGGGGCGCGTGATGATCAGGACTCGCGACCGGTAACGGCGATCGGTTCATCGCCGGACATCGCGCCAGCAGCCAGTACGTCGGCCACCCATCATGCGCGAACGGCACGACGCGATCACGCATCGAAATCCAGATCGCCGATCAGGATCTCGCGGTCGCGCTGGGTCCGCGTGCCGAAGTCGACCGGCAACTCCATCTGCCATCGTTCGATCGTGACCGGCAGTGCCGCGAGATAACGGTCGAAGCGGCTGCGGTCGGGCTCGGCCAGCAGACCGTCGATCGCATCGTCGCGCCACGCGAGCCGCGCGTTCAGCGGGTTAGGCAAGCCGACGGTCGACGTGAGGCCGATCACGTCGACGCAGGTCGGACTGCCCTGCCCGTCGTGCGGCACGACATCGACCTTCACTTCGCCGGGCCGGTACAGGCCGAGCACACGCGCCGCGATGCGCGGCGCGAACTCGGTTTCGAAACGTGCACGGACGTCGGGATTCATTTTTCCTCCTGGTTCGAATCGTGTAGCCGGGCCGCTGTCACGCGGCTGCAATCTGCCGCTCCAATGCCGCTTCCGCCTTCAGGCTGTCGAGATCGCGGCCGATCGTCGCGACCGCGAGCCGCGTGTCGCCGCGCCAGTATGCAATCGAGCAGTCGTGCGCGCCGAGGTCGCCGTCGATCTCGACGCGATCCCATTGCTCCGCATGCCCGACATAGTTGACCGTCATGTCGTAATGCTGGCTCCAGAAGAACGGCACCGCGTCGAACGGCCGCTGCTGCCCGAGCATGTTGCGCGCCGCGACGCTGCCCTGCCGCTCGGCGACGACCCAGTGCTCGACGCGAATGCGCTCGCCCGTCAGCGGATCGGGCCAGCGCGCGATGTCGCCGGCCGCGTAGACGCCGGGCGCGCTCGTCTGCAGGAAGCGGTCGACCGTCACGCCGCGCTCGACCGCAAGCCCCGCGTCCTGCGCGAGCGCAACGTTCGGACGGACGCCGATGCCGACCACCACGACATCGGCCGGCAGCACGTCGCCGGTCGACAGCGTCACGCTGTCCGGTGCGATTTGAGCGAGCGTCGTGCCGAGATGGAACACGACACCATGCGATTCGTGCAGCGCCTTGATCGCGTCGCCGAGCGCTTCGCCGAGCACGTGCGCCATCGGTTGCGCATCGGGCGCGACGACATGCACGTCGAGCCCGCGCGTGCGCAACGCAGCGGCCGCTTCGAGCCCGATGAAGCTCGCGCCGACCACGACGCAACGACGCGCCGTTTTCAGCTTGCCGATCAGCGCGTCGCAGTCGGCGCACGAGCGGAGCACGCACACGTGCGGCAGATCCGCACCGGGCACGGTCAGCCGGTTCGGTTCGGCGCCCGTTGCAAGCAGCAGCGCGCCGTATCCGACGCGGCTGCCGTCGGCCAGCTCGACCGCATGCTGCGCGGGATCGATCCGCGCGACGCGCGTGCCGCACCGCACGTCGATTCGATGGTCGGTATAGAACGACGGCGCGCGCAGCGGCAGCCAGTCGGCGTCGGCCGTGCCCGCGAGATAGTCCTTCGACAAATTCGGCCGGTCGTACGGCGGATCGCGGTCTGCGCTCAGCAGCGTGACGGGATGCGGATAACCTTCCTGCCGCAGCGTCACGGCGGCCGCGATCGCAGCGGCGCCGCCGCCGACGATCACCACCGATGCGGGCAACCCGGCCGCATTCAGCGCCGGCGGCGCGGCGGCCGGCCGCGCATCGAGCACGACGGCGCGACCGTCGCGGCGTTCGACGCGCCAGCACGGCAGCCCGTCGAGCGCCGGCGCGCGCAGCCGCGCGCCGGTGCGCAGGCAGAACGCCGCGTGGTGCCACGGGCAGCGGATCGTGTCGCCGACCAGCAGGCCGTCGGCCAGCGGCGCGCCGTAGTGCGTGCATTGCGCGCCCACGGCAAACAGTTCGTCGGCGCGGCGCACGAGCAGCACCGCTGCGTCGCCGACATGGCCCTCGATCATCGCGCCGTCGGCGATGTCGTCGAGCGCGATGCCCAGCGCGAGATCAGGGTGTGAAGACGAGGAATCGCTTCCGGACATGACATCGCTCCCGCAGAGTCAGGTAACGATCCCATTATCGGCGTCCTTCATGAAAAGAACAGGTACAGACGCCCCGCAGCGCACGCAAACACCGACTGTAGCTTGTACGAGATCCATGACCGGCGTAGAACGTCATCGACGTTGCGACGCAACACGCGGCGGCCGCGGCATCGTACTTCCGCGCGTACTTCCGCGCGGACCGCGCAATTCGCGTGCCGCTCCGCCTTCATTCCGTCACCAGAGGTTCTCCCGATGGCCACCGTCCTGTGCGTGCTCTACCCCGATCCCGTCGACGGCTATCCGCCGCGCTACGTACGCGACGCGATTCCGGTCATCGCGCAATACGCGGACGGACAAACCGCGCCGACGCCGGCCGGCCCCGTCGGCTTCCGGCCCGGCGAACTCGTCGGCTCGGTATCCGGCGCGCTCGGGTTGCGCGCTTATATGGAAACGCACGGTCACACGCTGATCGTGACGAGCGACAAGGACGGCCCCGACTCCGAATTCGAGCGCCGGCTGCCCGAGGCGGACGTGGTGATTTCGCAGCCGTTCTGGCCCGCGTACCTGACGGCCGAACGGATCGCCCGCGCGCCGAAGCTGAAGCTCGCACTGACGGCCGGCATCGGTTCGGATCACGTCGATCTCGACGCCGCGGCGCGCGCGCACGTCACCGTCGCCGAAGTCACGGGCTCGAACAGCATCAGCGTGGCCGAACACGTGGTGATGACGACGCTCGCGCTGGTGCGCAACTATCTGCCGTCGCATGCGATCGCTCAGCAAGGCGGCTGGAACATCGCCGATTGCGTGTCGCGCAGCTATGACGTCGAAGGCATGCATTTCGGCACGGTCGGCGCGGGGCGCATCGGTCTCGCGGTGCTGCGTCGGCTGAAGCCGTTCGGCCTGCATCTGCACTACACGCAGCGGCACCGGCTCGACGCCGCGATCGAGCAGGAACTCGCGCTCACGTATCACGCCGATGCCGCGTCGCTCGCCGGCGCCGTCGATATCGTGAACCTGCAGATCCCGCTGTACCCGTCGACCGAGCACCTGTTCGACGCGGCGATGATCGCGCGGATGAAGCGCGGCGCGTACCTGATCAACACCGCGCGCGCGAAGCTGGTCGACCGCGACGCGGTCGTGCGCGCCGTTACGTCAGGGCATCTCGCGGGCTACGGCGGCGACGTGTGGTTTCCGCAGCCGGCGCCGCCCGACCATCCGTGGCGCGCGATGCCGTTCAACGGAATGACGCCGCACATCTCGGGCACTTCGCTGTCCGCGCAGGCGCGCTATGCGGCCGGCACGCTGGAGATCCTGCAATGCTGGTTCGACGGCAAGCCGATCCGCAACGAATACCTGATCGTCGACGGCGGCACGCTCGCGGGAACGGGCGCGCAATCGTACCGGCTGACCTGACGCAACACGACGCGCGGGTTGCGTGTCGTTGCACGCGCCCGCGGCCGCGGTCAGCCGATACAGGACGCGGCGAGCTTGCCGACGGCGACGACCGCCTGCTCGATCTCCGGCGACCACGGGCTACTGTAGTTCAGCCGGATGAAGTTCCGGTAGCTGTCCGCGATCGAGAACATGTAGCCCGGCCCGATCGTGATCCCCTGCTCCAGCGCGAGCTGATACAGCCGCATCGCGTCGACCTGCGCGGGCAATTCGACCCACAGCACGTACCCGCCCGCCGGGCTCGAAATGCGCGTGCCCTCCGGGAAAAACCGCGACACCATCGCGCGCATCAGGTTCGCCTGCTGCGCGTACGCCTTGCGAATCCGCCTCAGGTGATGCTCGTAACCGTCGCGCTCGAGAAACTCCGCGATCGCCAGTTGCGGCAACGACGGCGTCGCGAGCGTGTTCAGGAATTTCAGCTTCTCGACCTGTTCGCGATAGCGGCCCGGCAATGCCCAGCCGATTCGGTACGCGGCCGTCAGGCTTTTCGAGAACGACGAGCAATGCAACACGATGTCGTTGCGGTCGTACGACTTCAGCGTGCTCGGATGCATGTTGCCGAAGTACAGTTCGTTGTACACACCGTTCTCGATGATCGGCAGGTCCGCTTTGGTTGCGAACTCAACCAGCTCGCGCTTGCGCTCGTCGGGCATCTGAAAGCCCAGCGGGTTCTGGAAGTTCGGCATCACCATGCATGCGGCGATCGGCTGCGACTTCGCAATCGCCGCCAGCGCCGCAATGTCGATCCCGTATTCCGGATGCGTCGCGACCTCGATCGCCTTCATCCCCATCCGCTCGATCGCGTGCAGCATCGCGTAGAACGTCGGCGATTCCACCGCGATCGTATCGCCCGGCTTCGCGACTGCCTGCAGACACAGGTTGATCGCCTCCGTCGCGCCGACCGTCACGATGATCTCGTTCGGATCCACCGACATCCCGTTTTCCAGGTAGCGGCGCGCGATCTGCCGGATCAGCCGCGGATGGCCGGGCGGCAGCCCGTCCGTCACGCCCCACAACGACTTGTCGCGGCCGGCCGCATACGCATAGCGGTTCAGCTTCTCGAACGGGAACAGGCTCGGGTCCGGATACGGCGAGCCGAGCGGCACCGCATCGTCGGTGCCGATCGAGCGCAGCGTCGACAGCACGAGCCGGCTCACGTCCACCGACGACGAGATCGCGATCGGCTTCGACGGCCGCAGCTCGCGCACCGGAGCATGACTGTCGTCGCGGCGCAGGTTCACGAAGTAACCCGACTGCGGGCGGCTTTCCAGCAGCCCACGGCTTTCGAGCAGCAGATACGCATGCAGCACGGTCGTGATGCTGATCCGGTGCTGCTGGCTCGCCTGCCGCACCGACGGAATCCGGTCGCCGTGCCGGTACACGCCCTGGCGGATCAGGCGCTCGATATCGTCCGCGAGTTTTTCATAGAGTTTCATCGCGCGCCTCCCGCCGGCATGCGCCACCGCGCCGCCTTGCCTTGCGCGTCCGACACGCGCGTGTTCCGCCCGCCGACCGGGCCGCCGTGATTCCCGATCTTTCCCTCCGGTTTTGCCTTTTCCATCACACTGGCTCTCTCTTGAAGATGCGCCGGCAGAGGTCCGGTACGACAGGATCTGCGGCACTGTGCACTTGATGATGGAATCTTAAAAGCAGAACAGTCGGCGACGAGTACACACATCGATCGCGCGAACAAGAGTACAGTTCGGCGCGAATCGCGCATGGCGGGAGAACTGTACGTCTTATGAAATTCCCGGGCGGCCTGAAGCCTTGCGCGGCGCCTCCGGCGCCAGCCCGAAGCGACGGCCGCACGGCCTTTCGCCCGACTATCGTAATTGGGGTGCAATACTGTGCGATCGCACGGTTTTCACGGGTGGAGTCCGACCATGCAGCACACGATCGAACAGGCATCCGGCGTCGGCGGCGTGATCCGCGCGGCCCGGAAAGTGCAGAAATGGCGCCAGAACGACGCGCCCGGCCGGCTCGGCGTCAGCGAGTCGTTCATGGTCAAGGCCGAGCGCGGCGCAGACGCCGCCCGGCGGGGCAAGGTGTTCCGGATCCCGCAGGGGCCCGGCGTACGGATCGCCGTCAACCTCCCCGATGCGAGCGACGAACTGCCCGAACTCGAGTCGGCGTGCGCGAGCCGTTGCGCCGATGTCCGCGCATCGCGCGCCGCCGGCAAGGAGACCGCGCATGACTGACCGCGCGCTCGCCGCCCTGCTCGTCGCGCGGCTGACCGGCACCGCCGACCATCCGCGCTTCACCGGGACGCCGATCGACCTGTCGACGCTCGACGCGCACACACTCGGCGCGGCCTGGCCGGCGCTGCGTCGCACCGAGCGCGCGATCATGCAGCGCGACCTCGCATACGGCGACCCGCGCGCCGAGTTCACGCGCTGGCTGCGTGGGCAGATCGACGCGCTCGGCCTCGTGCCACTCGTCGACGTCGACGCCGACGCCGCGCTCGAACTGTTCCGCGATATCCCGCCGGGCGCGTGGCAGCGCGCGCTGGAGGAACTGCCCTGCCTCGACGCGCTGCCGTCGCCCGCGCTGCAGGCCGAGCTTGCACGCATCGCGGGCGAGCCGGAGGAAGGCGGCCTGCGTGCGGCATCCGCGTATGGCGCGTATGCGCTCGACTGGTTCGCCGGCCGCCGCGACTTCTCGGCGCGACGCGACGCGTATGCGCAAGCACTGGCGGATTCGCCGTTTCGCGTGCGCGAGCTCGACGTGCTGCCCGAACTCGGGCCGGCCGCGCTGCTCGCGCTGGCCGCGACGCACGACGGCTATTTCGCGCCGAAGCGGCTGTGGATCGACTTCAGCGATCCGGCCGTCACGCTCGCGGAAGACGCCGCGTACGTCGAATTCGCGCGCGACGCGCTGACCGAGGCCGCACGACAGGTCGCGGCGATTCATGCCGGTACCGTTCCGTACGAGGCCGATCGCGCGTTCACGACCGACGACGCGCAGGTCGTCGCCCGCGCGGCGCGCGTGGCCGCCTATCGCGACGAAGCGTGGCTGCACCCGCTGATCGGGCCGCTGCTGACAGGCGTGTGCGTCGCGCCGACCGCCGCGAAGACGGCGCCGTCGCAGTCGCTCGCGATCGCGCTCGGCCACGCGGTCGAGACGATTCCCACACCCGAGAGCGTGCGTGCGCTGCGCGACGCGCTGGCCGCCGTGCGTCATGCCGGCGTGCAGAAGAAGCTCGCGCGCAACCTGAAGCCGGCCGAACGCGCGCTCGGCGAGCGGCCGCATACCGCGCTGCGCATGACGCTCGACGCGAAGCCCGACAAGAAACAGCTCGCAATGCTCGCCGGGTGCATGGAAGCGGGCTTCTGGCAGCCGATCACGCTCGGTCACGCCGAATGGCGGAAGCGGCTCGTCGATGCGCCGGCCGGCGCCGCGTTCTCGGCGCGCATGATCTGGCAAGCGCGCGGCAGCGATGGATCGACGCAGTCGTTCATGCCTGAAATCGCGAAGGGCAAGGTCGTGCTGCGCGACGCGGCCGGGCGCGCGTGCGACCTCGCCAACGACAGCGACATCCGGTTATGGCACCCGCTGCTGGCCGATGCGGACGAGCGGCTCGCGTGGCAGCGCGCGATCGTCGGCCGCGCGCTGCGGCAGCCGGTCAGGCAGGCATTCCGCGAGTACTACGTGTCGCCCGACGGTGACGCCGCAGCCAGCGATTCCGCGATGTTCGAAGGTCACGTGCTGTCGAGCCGGCCGCTGCTCGGCGTCGCGCGCCGCGAGGGCTGGTCGATCCGCGCATACGACGACGGACTCGTCCGCGAATTCGGCGACGTGCGCGCGACCTTCGTCGTCGATGCGCGGCTCTATCCGGGCTCGGAATGCCACGGCACGTCGCGCCGGCTGCACTTCGAACGCCGGCACGAACGGCGCTGGATGCCGCTGCCGATCGGCGAAATCGATCGCGTCGTGTTCTCGGAAGTGGCGCGCGCGGTCGACCTGCTCGTCAGCGTGTCCGCATTCGCGCTCGACGACGACGCGACGCGCGCGACCACCGCCGCGCTTGCGGTCGATCCGGTTCGCCAGCTCGAAATCGAAGCCGAACGCCAGGAGCGCCTGAACCGGCTGTCGAATTTGCCGCTGGGCGTGATGGCGCGCCATCGCAAGCACGTGCTGTCGCTCGTGTTCGCCGACGCGATTGCGCAAGGAAGGATGACGATCGACGAACGCCATGCGCGCGTCGGCGCGTGGTCGGTGCATTGCGCGACCGGGCGCGTGATGCGCGACGGCGAGCCGGTCGAACCCGCGACCGAGCCGCCGCCGTCGCCGCTGCGCGCGGTGCCGTGGCTGCCTTACGACGAAGCGCTGCTGCAGCGGATCGTCGACGTCGTAGCGGGCCTGCTCGACTGAACGCCCGCCGTCAGATCGAACCGAACAGCGCGCGCGGCCGGTCCTTCAGCGTGCCGGACAGAATCCGCAGCCCGTTGACGAGCTCGTCGCGCGTGGCCGGGCACGCGAGGTTGATGCGCACGCCGTGCTCGATTTCCGCGCGGTCGACCGCGAACGTCGACGACGGCATCACGATCACGCCGCGCGCCTTCGCGTTCGCGGCGAAGTCGTCGGCGCGCCACGGCGGCGGCAGTCGCAGCCACACGAACATGCACGCGGGGTCGGACTTCAACTGCCCGGCCGGCAGCAGTTCCCGCGCGAGATCGACGCGCGCGCGGATCTCCGCGAGTTGCGAGGCCATGATCCGCTCGGCGGTGCCGTCCTCGATCCATACCGTCGCGATCAGCATCGACGTGGGCGCGGGCATCCACGCGGTCGTGCGCACCGCTTCCGCACACAGCGCGACGCTGTCGCGCGGGCAGCTCAGGTAGCCGAGGCGCAGACCGGGCGCAAGAATCTTCGACGTCGCGCCGATATGGAACGTCAGCTCGGGGCACAGCCCCGCGATCGCCGGCAGCCGGTCGCGCACGAGCGGGCCGTACACATCGTCCTCGATGATCGTCACGTGATGGCGCCGCGCGATGTCGACGAGCGCCATCCGGCGCGCGAGGCTCATCGTCGTCACGGTCGGGTTCTGCAGGTTCGGCACGACGAAGATCGCCTTGACCGGCATGCGCTGGCAGATCCGTTCGATCTCGTCGGGCAGCAGGCCGTCGTCGTCGGCCGGCGCGCTGACGATCTCGAACTGGAACACCGGCGCGAGCGCCTTGAGCCCGTAATACGTGAGGCGATCGGCAACGATCACGCCGTCGGTGCCGATCAGGCTGTTCAGCACCGCATACAGCCCGTGCTGCGCGCCGCTCGTGACGACCACCTGGTCGCGCGATGGCGCGAAGCCGGGCGCGGCAAGCCACTGCGCGCCGGCCGCGCGTGCCCAGTCGGGCCCCTGCGGCGGCTGGTATTCCTGCAGCGCCGCGAAACGCGGGTCGTTCGGCAGCGTGCCGAACGTCTGCGCGAGGCTCGCGAGAAACTCGCCGGTCGCCGGACGGTTCACGGTCAGGTCGATCACGCCGTTGCCCGCCGCGAGCGCCGCACGGGCCGGCGCGATGCTCGGCATCGCGCCGCCGGTGACGAGCGAGCCGCGCCGCTTGCTGCCGATCACGAGGCCGCGCAGTTGCAGTTCCTTGTACGCGCGGGACACGGTCGACACGTTGATGCCGAGCTCGGTCGCGAGCTGGCGCTGCGGCGGCAGGCGGCTGCCCGGCGGATACGTGCCGTTGCGGATTTCCTCCTCGATCGAGCTCGATACCTCGACATAAGTCGGCCGCTTCGCCTGCACCGGCGCACCGCCGTCGCGCTCGCCGGAAAGTTTGTCTGATGCCATTTATCGCCTGTGACCACACAAAAAGCGTTTGTCTGCCATTTTGGCCTGCCCAGCGATTGTATATGACATCCCCTCCCCGTCAAACGTCGCCGGAAAAGTCTGTTGAATCAGCCGGTTGAAATCGGGTAAACACTAGCGCCACACAATCTCATTTTGATTGCACACAAAAAATTACTGTGTGATTCTTTATCTCAACTTTGTGTGAACCATGTGTGCCGGAGGGAATGCGTCATGGCGAACGTCGCCATTGTGGGTGCAGGCTTCATCGGGCTCGGCGCCGCGGCATGGCTGCAGCGCGACGGGCATCGCGTGACGCTGTTCGATCCGGCCGGCGTCGGCCACGGCGCGTCGTTCGGCAACGCCGCGACGTTCGCGCCGTACGGCTGCGTGCCGGTGAACGGCCCGTCCGTGTTCCGCAACATCCCGCACTTCCTGTTCGCCGCCGACAGCCCGCTGCGCATCCGCTGGCCGTACCTGCTGCGCGGCGCGCCGTGGCTCGCGCGGTTCCTGCTCGCATCGACGCCCGCGCGCCACGCACGCAGCGCGAGCGCGCTCGCCGCATTGCTGTCGCGCGCCGCCGACGGTTATGCGCCGCTGCTCTCCACCGCGCGGCTCGCGGCGTTCGTGCGGCCGCGCGAGTGCCTGTACCTGTACGCGCGGCAGGCGTCGTTCGATGCCGCCGAGCCGTCGCTCGCGCTGCGGCGCCGGCTCGGCGTGCCGTTCGAGTTGCTCGACGCGAACGCGATCCGCCGGCTCGAGCCCGCGCTCGCGCCGATCTTCGCGCGGGGCGTGCTGTTCACCGGAAGCTGGCACTTCTCCGATCCGCACGGGTTTCTCGGCGAACTGTTCGCGCATCTCGCAACCGGCGGCGCGACGCTCGAACGCGAGCGCGTCGAGCGGATCGAGCCCGTCGGCGACGGCGTGAACGTGCAGGCGGGCGGCACGGTGCGCACCTTCGATCACGTCGTCATTGCCGCCGGCGCCCGCTCGCGTGAATTCGCGGCTGCGTGCGGCGACGCGGTGCCGCTCGATACCGAGCGCGGTTATCACGTGCAGTTCGCCGCGCATGAGCAGATCGTCACGCGGCCGGTCGGCTGGGCCGAGCGCGGCTTCTACATGACACCGCTCGACGAAGGGCTGCGCGCGGCCGGCACCGTCGAGCTCGGCGGCTTCGACGCCCCGATGAACCGCTCGCTCGTCGCGCTGCTCACGCGCTCGGCACGCGAGGCGCTGCCGTCGCTCGGCGCACCGACGCGCAGCTGGCTCGGCTTCCGGCCGACGCTGCCGGACGGCGTACCCGTGATCGGCTGCGCGCGGCGCAGCGCGCGCGTGATCCACGCATTCGGCCATCAGCATCTCGGCGTGACGCTCGCCGGCATCACCGGGCGGATCGTCGCCGACCTCGTCGCCCAGCGCGCACCGCCGCTGGACCTCTCGCCATACCGGGCCGCGCGATTCTGACGCGCGCCGCGATTTCCACCACTGCAAGGAGGCATCCATCATGAATCGTCGTAACTGGCTGGTTTGGCTAGCCGTCTGCTCGATCGGCACGGTCGCCGCGTCCGCGCAGGCCGCGGACCCGGAAACCATCAAGATCGGCTTCGCCGGCCCGCTGACGGGGCCCGTCGCGCGCGTCGGCAAGGACCTGCAATACGGTGCGCAGCTCGCGCTCGACGAGGAAAACGCGAAGCATCCGACCATCGGCGGCAAGCCGGTGCGCTTCGTGCTCGACGTGCAGGACGACCAGGCCGATCCGCGCATCGCGATCCAGGTCGCGCAGAAACTCGTCGACGACGGCGTGGCCGGCGTGATCGGCCACTACAACTCGGGCTGCAGCATCCCCGCATCGGCTGTCTACCGGCAGGCGAACGTCGCGATGATCACGCCCGGCTCGACCAATCCGCAACTGACGATGCAGGGTTTCAAGAACGTGTTCCGCACGATGGGGCACGACGGCATCGGCGGCGTGGTGGCCGGCCGCTTCGCGGTCGAGCAGTTGAAGGCGAAGCGGATCGGCATCATCGACGATCGCACCGCGTTCGGCCAGGGGCTTGCCGACGCGTTCGAGAAAGGCGTGAAGGACGCACACGGCAGCGTCGTCGGCCGCGAATACACGAACGACAAGGCTGTCGATTTCCGCGGCATCCTGACGACGATGAAGAGCAACAACGTCGACCTGCTGTTCTTCGGCGGGCTCGACGAACAGGGCGCGATGCTCGTCAAGCAGATGCGCTCGCTCGGCATCCGCGCGCAACTGTTCGGCGCCGGCGCGCTGAAAAGCAACGCATTCCTGAAGATCGCCGGCAGTTCGGGCGAAGGCACGCAGGATCTCGAACCGGGCCCCGCGCTCGACAAGCTCCCGTCCGCCGTCGCGTTCGCGCAGCGCTACAAGGCGCGCTTCAACCAGGACGTCGAGCTGTATGCGCCGTTCGCGTATGACGCGGCGCTCGCGATGATCGCGGCGATCCGCAAGGCCGATTCGGTCGATCGCGCCAGGATCGTCGCGAGCCTGCCGGGCGTGTCGGTCACCGGCGTGACCGGGAAGATCTCGTTCGACGAGCGCGGCGACCTGATCAAGCCGCCCTACACGCTGTTCCGCGTCGAACAGGGGCAGTGGCGCAGCATCCGCACGGTCGGCGGCGCGTCGAACTGAGCGGCAGGACAGCGGACGGCGCCGCCTACCGCGCCGCCTGCTGCCGCTGTATCTCCTGCGCTTTCATCTGCAGATACGCGCTCTTTTCCACTTCGTGCAGTTGCTGCGGATACTGCTCGGTCGCGTCGAACCAGCGCGCGAGGCGCTGGTCGAGCGGCTTGTCGAGCGTCGCGAGATACGTGTCGATCGCGAGGTAGTAGCGCATCGTGTTGCGCTCCAGCAGCCCGCGCACGCCGCCGATGTACTGCGGCTGCGCGGCCGATGCGCCGCTGGCGGCCGTAAACCCGACCTTGTCGCTGCCGACCGTCGCGAGGTAGGTTTTCATCGCCATCCTGCCGACCGTGCCGAAGCCGTACGAATACGTGAGGTGCAGGAACGTGCGCGAAGCGCCGACCGGCACGGCCTCCAGCGCGATCCGGTAATCCTTCGTGCCCATCGGGCCGCTGTCGGCGGTCAGGTCGACCTGGAAGTAGTCGGGCGTCGCGGCCGCCACGCGATAGCGGAACTGCAGGCGATAGGTATCCGGCAGCTTCTGCTGGATCTTGCGGCCGACGTTCACGTCGAGCACCGGGCCGTTGCCGCCGCTCGACGCATGACAATACTTCGTGTTCAGATGCAGGATCAGCACCGCGCACCAGTTCGCGGGGCCCTGCGCGGGATCGTTGAGCTGGCCGTTCACGACCGCGAACGGATAGTCGACCACCGCATAGATGTCGCCCTTCAGTGACGACGACGCCTCCGAGGATTCGAGGGTCAGCGGCCGGTGAAACGCGTTGTCCTTCAGTTGCGCGCCGAGGCTGTGGTAACGGTCGAGCAGCGCCGCCGCGCCGCCTACGCCTTCCGCGCCGAACGCCAGCGCGCTCCAGCCGACACAAAGGGCCGCGACGAGCGCGTGCCAGGCGCGACGCGCAAGCTGCGTGCCGCGCGGATGTCCGGATGTCTCCATTCTTGTGCTCCCTCCGGGCGCGCGCTGGGCGCGCGCATGTGTCACAGAATACGCCTGCGCGACGTTACGCGACGTGGCGCGTCGCGCATGGCCGCTATCGGCTTCGCTTCACCGGCACCGGCAACTGCGCGGCGGTGATCCGGATCAGCGCCGACAGCCATTCGCGGTCGTCCCAGCGATCGCCGGCGATGACGAGGTGCGGCTTCGCCGCCGGATACGGCGCGCCTTCGTCGCAGGTGCCGAGAAACGCGCGGCCTTCCGGCGTCGGCTTGACGAACAGCCGGTCGTCGCAGACGAGCGCGACCATCTTGCCGTCGCAATAGATGCCGTATTCGCCGAACATCTTGCGGGCCGATACCGTGCCGGCCGCCGCCATCTGCTCGACGATGAAATCGACCGTGCCCTGGCTCGATGCCATCCGCTGCTCCTGGTGAAAGAGTTTATGACCGTCGTGTGCACCGGCCCGTTCCGTCTTGCCGGCGGATACGCTGCGGTGCGTCATTCATTCGCAGACGGGAAACGCGCCCAACCATCGCCCGCTGTCGTCGCGTGCGCGTTGCCGGCCAGCAACTTCCGACTCGCCTCCTTACTTGTCTGCAGCAAACGCATTCGACATCTGCCGCGCCCGCTTCACATCGTCGCCATGCAGATAGATCGACGTCGTCGAAATCGACGCATGCCGCAAGTTGTCTCGCACGGTCGTCAACTCCGCACCGCGCGCAAGCGCGTGCGTCGCATGCGTATGACGCATCCAGTGCGGGCTCGCCTGCCGCAGCTTCTGCGCAAGCGCCGGGTTATCGGCATCGACGACATCGGCCGTCTGCGCGAAAAAGCGCTGCATCACCTTCCACAGCCGCACGCTCGTGATCGCGGCCGCGCCGTCTTCCGCGAGGCTCGGGATCAGCGGCGTGTCGGGCCGCCAGCGCACCGGCGTGACCGGCAACCGGCGCGCGACCAGGTGACGATCGAGCGCCGTGCGCGCCAGCGGCGGCAGCGCGACGCGCGCGGCCTTGCGCCCCTTGCCGATCACCTTCAGCCATGCGTCGCCGTGCGCATCCGTCTCGATGTCGCCGAGCGTCGCGCCGACCAGCTCGCTCGCGCGCAGCCCGGTCGCATAACCGAAATCGAGGATGAAGCGCAGCCGCTGCGCGGCGGCGAGCGTCCAGCCGGACGACGCGTCCTTGCGGAACTCGAGCCCGTCGGCGATCGTGCGGACCAGCAGCCACTCGCCTTCGGTGAACGCATGCGACGTGTCGAGTGCGTTCGGGCCGCGCGTGTCGCGCACCTTGACGCCCGCGAACGGATTCGCGAGCAGGTAGCGCTGCTCGATCAGCCAGCGGAACAACGCGCCGAGCACCGACAGCGTGTACGCCGCCGAACGCGCGGACAGCCCGCCCGAGAACGGCCGCCAGTCGGGCGCGCCGCGCGGCCGCACGGGCCCGACCCAGCGTTCGTGCGGCGTCGGGCGCCGCACGAACGCGCGATACGCGACTGCATCCTCCGTCGTCAGCGACGACAGCGCGCGGCCGCGCTCGACGATCGCCCACAGGATCAGCCGCTCGGCCTCCTTCCGGTATGCGCGCCGCGTCGCAGCCGATTCGTGCAGAGACAGCCATGCGTGCACGGCCGCGTAATCGTTGTCCGCGTCGAGCGTGCTGGTCGCGCGCGGTGCGCGGAACGTGCCGGCCGAACCGTCGACCTCGTGCGGCAGCTTCAACTGCTCCCACGGCACGATGCTGCTGCGCGGTGTCGCGGCGATCAGCGCGCGCGCCCGTTCTGTCAGGTCCGGATGCGTGGCGAAAAACGCCTCGATGCGTCGCGCACCGGCCATGCCGAGGCCAGGAATCGCACTCCACCACTGGCGCCGGCGCGGAATCCGCACGGTCAGATCCGCGAGCGTCGCGATCCCGTGCGCACGCAGCGCGGCGACCGCGCGCGCGGGCAGCCACAGGCCGACGTCGTCGCTGATCCGCGGGACCGGCGCGCGCGCATGACGCAGCAGGCCGATCGCTTCGGTCGCGGCCTTCGCCTCCCGCACACGCTCACCGTCGGGATGACCGAGCCGTTCCGCGAGATCGGGCCGGCCGGCCAGCCGTGCGACGCGCACGAGGCGGCGGCGAATGCCGCCGATCACGCCGCGCGCCGAGCGCCCTGCACCGAGACGATCGGGCAGGTAGCGTTCGACGGCCTGGCGCACGGTCATGCCCGCGTACCACGCGCGCAGCGCGGCCAGTTCGTCGGCATCGGGAAAACCTGCGGGCGCAGACGCGGAATCGGAGGAAAGCGGTGAAGTGAGGCGCGGTTTCATGGGCGCCAGTTTGACAGAAGCGCGCGCGGCCGGAAGCGTCGTGTGCGGCGTTCCCGGCACGGCGATCACGATTTGATACAAATCACGATGTCGTTCATCCGGCCGCAACAACAAAAATAGGTGGGCGCAACTGCGCCGCGCGCGCCTGTTATGCTGCGCACTGCATTCGCGCGTCACCCGTCCGCATCTTCCACACATCACGTTGCTGCGGTCGGGATCCGCATTGAATTGCGCTGGACGATCCGGCAATCCGCATCGGAATTCGCGGGCCACAGCCCGTTATTTATCGACGGTTGCGCCGGACGTTCAATGCATTTCCGGCCGTCGGTCAATAAAACCGCTACATATAAGAACCACAATTTCATGACATCACGCCTTCTTGCCGCGCTCGTTGCCGCGGCCTTGAGCTGCACCGCGCTGCCCGCCGCCCACGCGCGCACCTACATCGCGCCGACGGCATCGTTCGGGACAGGCGCTCATGTTCACCGGTTCGTGCTGCGCGACCCCGTCACGCACCAGCCGCTGCCGAATGCGCGGTACCGGCTGTTCCTGCCCGGCCAGGTCATCGCGGGCCTGCCCGTCAAGCCGGACCAGCACGACAGCGTGATCTTCGGCACGACCGACGCTGCCGGGCGCACCGTCAGAATCCGGCTGCCGAAGGTTCATCCGCAGAAGCAGTGGGTGTTCAACGCGATCGTCGGCGAAGGCGACATGGGCGAATCGTTCCGGCTGGTCGAGCCATTCGGCAATGAGCCGCTCGGCAAATTCCCGTATGTACTGGACGTGGAAAACGAATATCTGGCGTGCGGCTACTCGGATGCGAACGGCTACACCTACTACGCGCAATCGCGCACGCCGCGGAACGTCAGTCTGTACGCCGGGACGCTGGCCGGGTCCGCCGACGCCGACTGGTGCGCGGGCCCGGGCGCGGCCATCGCGAACGGCGCGAGCGATCCCGGCGCGCCGGACCTGTACACGCAATACCTCGGCAGCCTGGTAGCCAACGGCAGCCGGATCAGCACCGAATTGCGGCAACAGATCGTCACCAAGCTGCTGTCGCTCGCGATCGCCGGGCACGACGCGGGCCGTGTCGCCGCCGTGCTCGATCTCGGCGAGATCCCCGACGACCGCCTGAACGACATCGGCTATCGGCTCGTCGACGCGGGTGTGGAAGTCGATCGCGGGCTCGCGATGATCGACGCGCATCTCGCGAAGTCACCGGACGATGCGTATGCGCTCGACAGCAAGGGCTGGGCGCTGTATCGCCTCGGCCGCAACGACGAAGCGCTCGCGTGGTTCGACCGGTCGATCGCGATCTTCGCGAAGAACGGCAACGACGACAGCGACACGCGCGAAGCCTATGCGACCGGCCTGACGCACAGGGGCGAAGTGCTGTGGAAGCTGGGACGCCAGGATGAGGCGCGCGCTGCGTTCGCGCAGGCGCGGAAGATTCAGCCGAAGAACGCGGAGCTGGAGGAAACGGCGAAGCGGCTGGAGATACAGATCGGGCAGGACGGCGCGAAGGCGCCGGGAACGGCAGGCGCGCACGCGGAGTAACGGCGCCGGGCAGCGGCGCGAAGCGACGGGGCCGGGGCTGGTGCGGCCGCGGCTACCGCCGGCTTTTCGAAAGACGGCCGCCGGACCTGTCGGGCCCGGTCGAGCGGGAGACGCGGGCAGAGCATGCCCCGCGTCACTCCTCGCCTTTCACCCCCGGATTGAGCATCACGACGAAGCCGGCCACGCCGACGATCAACGCGATCGCGCCGCCGCGCAGCGCCATCGCTTCATCGAACAGCAGCCCCGTCACGACGGCCATCATCCCGGCGAGCGACACGAACACGGCGATCGCCGCGACGACGATCCGGTACTGGCGGCGTATCATCTCGCACCCGCCTCATTAGGCCGCGGCGGCGGCCGATACGTCGGCGTCGTCGCCGCGAATCAGCAGCACCGGGCATTTCGAGCCGCGCACGAAGCGCTCGGCGACGCTGCCGAGCAGCACGCGCCGGATGCCGCGCCGCCCGTGCGTGCCGACCACCGCGAGATCGATCCCGCGTTCCTTCACGTAGCGCTGCAGGCGTTCCGCAACGTCCTCGCCGATGCTCTCGGTCTCGACGAGTTCGGCCTCGCCCTTCGCGCCGGCGGCCGCGACGATCTGTTCGGCTTCGCGCAGCACCTTGAACCCGTCGGCGCGGATTTCCTCGATGAGCGCATGCGGGTCGAAACGGCCCGCGTAAGTGAACAGCACCGACTTGTCGACCACATACACGACGCTGACGTGCGCGTCGCCCGCCAGTGCCATCCTCACTGCCTCGGCAAGCGCCTGTTTCGACGTAGCGCTGCCGTCGACGGCCACCATGATCTTCTCGTACATGCAAACCTCGCTGGGGTGAACTGCCGCGCACCGTATCGCGCGCGGCCATGTCGCCATCATCGGCGGCTGGCGGGTTCGGTTGTTGATGACGATCAAGCCGGGCCGGTATTCGATCCGCGAACCGGCGACGCAGGCGCCCGCCACGCGCGCGGCGTTCGGCCGCCGCGCAGGACGGAAAACCCGCGTTTCGCGCCGTTCGATTCACTCGGGAAGGCGCTTTCCCTGTTGCGTCGTACAACGTGCCGGGCTTGCTGGCGCCGGGGCGAGCCGATCGTCCAACGGAGATCCCGAGGGTGGCGTGCGGCCGCCGCGGGCCGCCAATGCGCGACCGGATCGAGCGGCCATCGCGCCGAAAGCGCTATCATCGAATGTACGACTTTCGTCCGGCCCTTTTTTGCCGGCTCACTTTCAACTCGCTCAACCGACATGACAACGACTACCGAACGCGTGGACGGCGCCGCCCAGCATCTCGTCGCCGCCCGCCATGCCGGCTCGCCCGGCCCGCTGCTGCCCGATGCGCTGCGCCCCGAGGACGTCGACACCGCGCTGGCGATCCAGCAGCGCGTCGCCGACCTGCTCGGCGAACCCGTCGCCGGATGGAAGTGCGCGCTGCCGCCGCCCGACCGCGTGATCCTCGCGCCGATCTTCGCGTCGACGATCCGCGAAGCCGATGCGCCGTACCGCGTCGTCGGCGGGCCGATCGTGCGGATCGAACCGGAAATCGCGTTCGTGCTCGATCGCGACCTGCCCGCGCGCGGCGAGCCGTACGACGAGAACGACGTGCGCGGCGCGATCCACGAAGTGCGCATCGTGCTCGAAGTGCTCGGCTGCCGCTACGCGGAGCCGGCGCGCGCGTCGAAGTTCGAGCTGCTGGCCGACGGGCAGTTCAACCAGGGCCTGTGCGTCGGCCCGGTCGTGCGCGACGGGCTGAACGTGCCGCTCGCGACGCTGGCGCTGTCGTTCGACGGTGCGCTGAACCGCACGATCGACGGCCGCCATCCGGACGGCGATCCGCTGAAGCCGCTCGTGTGGCTCGTCAATTTCCTCGCGTCGCGCGGCGATGCGGTGCGCGCCGGCCAGATCGTGACGACCGGTTCGTACGCGGGCGCGATCGATGTGCCGCTCGGCGACGCGCTGACGGTCCGCTTCGGCGAGCTCGGCAGTTTGTCGGTGACGTTGACGGCGTAATGTGTCACGCGCGCTGCCGCCCGACCTTGCGTGACGGCAGCCTCATCGCGCCTGGCCTCAACACCGATCACGCGAACCGCTTCCACCCCGATACCTGACATGTCGCTGACGCCGCTTCCCGCCCTGCTCGACGAAGTCCTGCGCACCGTCGCTCGCCGTTACCGGCTGCCGCCGCTCGACAGCGCGTCGTTGCCGGCCGAAGCCGTGAACCCGGCCGCCACCCTTGCACTCGTGATCGAGGAAGCGCGCCGGATGCGAAGCGACGGACACGCTCCCGGCGTGGAACTGCAGCAGCGCTTCATCGATGCGCTCGCACGGATGATCCGCGACGCGATGGACAGGCAATCCGGCGATCCCGCCTTCCAGGCCGCGGTGCTGCGGCACGACGCGCCGAGCGTGCGCGAATACGCGTCGTTGCACGCGCATGCCGAGCAGGATCGGCGCGCGCTGCACTCGGCCGTCAACGCGATCGCGCACCCGGCCAAACTCGAGCGCAGCGCCCAGGCGTGGCAACGCGACGGGCTCGCACGGCTGCATGCGGCCGCAACGTCCGCGTCGTGGGCCGATCTCCATGCGACGCTGCAGCAACTGCTCGCGCTACCCGACATGGCGACCGACGCCGCGTTCGAGCAGGACATCCTCAAGCTGAAGGATGGCGCGCCACTCGAACGCCTGCTGCGTCTCGATGCGCTGGCGTCGGACGAGCACGTCCGCCGATACCGCGCACTGTGGGTACGCCAGGGTCCGCTCGAAGGCAGCACGATCGCGGTCGCGCAGGGCGCCGCGTCGCAGCGGCGCGGCGCGGCCGTCGAAGCGCTGGCCGCACGGGCGCTCGACGCGTTGGCCGGCAGGCTCGAAGCCGTGGACGAACGGCGCACCTACCGTGTGGTCACATCGATGCGCGTGCCGTCGTCGATCCCGGGCCGGCACGACCGCGCCAAAACCGAATGGGATGCGATCCTGCTCGAACGCCCGCGCGGCGATGAAGCGGCGCCCGCATGGAACGTCCGCTTCCTCGTCGAAGCGAAGGCGTCCGCGGATGCCGCGACGACCGATTTGCCGCGGCTGCTGCGCGGCCTGAACCTGCTCGCGCAAGCCGACCCCGACACGACCTATTCGTTCGAGACGCACCAGGGCACGGTGCGCGTGCACGGCGCGTCGCTGCGCGCGTTGACGACCGACGACGCGGCGCTGCAACGGGAAGTGCTCTATTGCTGCGATGCGTCCGCGGACGCGACGCCGCGCTTGCTGGGCGCCGCGAGCCGGATGCAGTTGCTGTCGGCGCAGGCGAGCCTCGAATACGCGAGCGCGCTCGCACGGCAGCCGGACGCCGATCCGCGCGGCCTCGGCGTCATCTGGCACGCGCTGCTGACGCTGCCGCAATGGCATGCCGTGTTGCATCAATACCCGTCGCTGCGGCAGGTCCGCGAACTGATGGTGGCGATCGACGACTTGCGGACCGCGATCGACGATGTCGCCGACGACGGCGTCGCGAGCAGCGTGTACGCGTGATGCACGAGCCGGGCCGTCGCGCGACGACAACGCGCCGCCCGCTCAGTTGGCGAGCACGCCGAACGGCAGCGTCCACCCAGCCAGCCGGCCGCCGCCGGCCCATCGATCGTCGGCCGCAACTGCCGGCTGAATCTTGATTCAGGCGATCCGGATTCAAGGTGGCGTCACGTCTACACCGAGTGGACTTCCATTTCGCCGGGCCGGCAATCGCCGCGTCCGGCCGACAGACTCGCGCCCGTCGCCTGATCACCGCGACCGCACTACCCGCCGGCGCTATCCGTCCCGCCCGTGAGGTACGATACGCGCCGGGGCACGACGCCCCCTGAGAGACCCGGCCATCGCGGCCCCACCCAGCACAAGAAAAATGCGAAGAAACCCGACGCTGCACCGAAACCTGCTCGCCACGCTGGCGGCCGGCCTGCTCTGGATCCCCGGCGCTCATGCCAGTTCGGACGACAGCTGCAACGTGCCGGCCACGCTCCGGCAGAACGGCTACTCGTGCGGCAACGTGCCGATGCTGAGCCCCGCCAACGACACGCGCATCAACGCGATGCTGATGATGGTCGACAGCGCCAAGGTCGCGCAGGTGTTCCCGGACCCGAAGACGATCCCGGCGAAGGACCGGATCAACCAGATCATCGTGCCGTTCCCGATGGACTTTTCCGGATGGATCTATATCGGCCAGAAGGAGCCCGACAAGACCGGCAGCGGGTCGGATGCGGATGCGCCGTCGAACCGGTACGCCGACGGCGAAGGCAGCATCTGCCGCAGCATGAACGCCGGCGCGGACGCGTTCAACGACGCACTGAGCGGTGCCGCCGGCGTCCCCGCCGACGAAGCCGCGCGCCTGCGCGCAGCGCGCGCCGACATCGCGCAGAAAACCTGTGCCGCGGGCGGCGCGAGCGCCGCATGGACGAAGCCGCCGGTCAAATCGCCGCTTGGCCAGCAGTTCGCCGCGTACCTCGACGGCACGAACGCGTTCTATCGCACCGACTTCCTCGCCGCGACCAAGGCCTTCGCGAACGCATCGCACAGCGCCAACCCGTGGCTGAAGGAAACCGGCCTCTATATGGCCGGGCGCGCGCAGTTGAACGCCGCGCAGGCCAATGTATTCGACAACGACAGCCCCACGCCGTCGCGCGCTCGCGTGACGAAGGTGTCGCTCGACGCCGCGAATACGGTGTTTCGCACCTACCTGAAGGTGTATCCGCAGGGGCGCTATGCGGTGTCCGCGACGGGGCTGCTGCGGCGCGTCGCATGGCTCGGCGGAAACGTCACGCAGCAGGCCGACCTCTACGGCCATGCGCTCGCGCGCTGGTCGCCCGCGACGTCGAACGTTCCGCTGATGCAACTGGCGAACGAACTCGACAGCAAGCTGCTGTTCGGGTCGGACCTCGACGCGGCCCAGATCCAGTCGCCGACCGTGCTCGCGACCGTCGACCTGCTGCGCATGCGTACGTCGGACAGCAGCGATTCGAGCCGCAACAAACCGCTGACGCTGGACGATTTGCAGGCGCAGAAGCCGCGCTTCGCGAACGCGCCCGCGCTCTACGACTACCTGCTCGCGATCTGGTATGTCCAGATCGGGCACAAGCCGGATGCCGCGCTCGAACTGCTGCCGCAGACGCCCGCCGTGCCGCTCGACTACTTCGGCCTGAGCCAGCAGGCGCTGCGCGCGTTCGCGCTGGAGGACAGCGGCCAGACCGACAAGGCCCGCCAGCTGTGGCGCGACCTGATCCCGCTCGCGAAATTCCGCTTCCAGCGCGAAGCGCTGGAACTCGCGCTCGCGATCAACCTGGAACAGGCCGGGCTCGTCAACGACGTGTTCGCCGACGATTCGCCCGTGCAGAACGCCGCGCTCCGGGCGATCCTGCTGCAGAGCACGGCCGGTGCCGACCTGCTGCGCGCGCAGGCGCAGAACCAGGCGACCGGCGGCGCGCTGCGCGACACCGCGCTGTACACGCTGCTGTACAAGGAGCTCACGCGCTCGCACTATGCCGACTTCATCGCCGACGCCGCGCTGGTGTCCGGCACGCCCGCCGATCCGTTGAAGCCGTTCATCGCGCCCGGCGCCAGGAACGAAGACGGCTACACGTGCCCGTCCGCACGCGACATCGCCGCGACGCTTCAGCAAAACCCCGGCGATTCGAAAGGGCTGAACTGCCTCGCCGATTTCGTGCGCCTTCATCCGCCAGCGTCCGGCCTCGAAAGCGATCCGGTGCCGCCGTGGATGCGCAACGCGTCGTCGACATCCTCCACGCGCGTACCGCCGACGCTCGGTGCATCGCCGTCGCAGTTCGCGGGCAAGCCGTACGCGCGGATGTCGAGCTACGCGACGGTGATGGCCGACGCGCAGGCGAACCCGAACGACCGCGCGTACGCGTTCTACCGCGCGATCAAGTGCTATGCGCCGTCGGGCAGCAACGACTGCGGCGGCAAGGACGTGCCGAAGAACACGCGCAAGCGCTGGTTCGATACGCTGAAGGCCACCTATCCGGGCAGTCCGTGGGCGCAGAAGCTCCGCTACTACTGGTGAGCGCGACGTGAAGCGCATTGCGTGCGTCGCGCTGCTGCTGGCCGGACGCATCGTGCTGGCCGGCACCGTCGATCCCGCACAGTACGACGCGTTCTGGCTGTGGGCCGGCGTGAAACCGCAGGCGGTCGTAAGCGGCGCGCGCGCCGTCTACGTGCTGCAAGGGCAGATCGAAGCGTCGCCGCGCGACGAATCGCAGGTGCGCGTCATCGCGCAGGGCGTCGCACTGCCGCCCGCGCCGAACGCGCGCGTCTGGCTCGTTTATCGTGCGCATACGCTGCGCTGGACGCCGCGCGTCACGCAGATCATGCTGGCGCAGCTCACGCGCTGGCGCGCATCGGGCCGCACGATCGCGGGCATCCAGATCGACTTCGATGCGCGTACGCGCCATCTGCAGGACTACCTGGAATTCCTGCGCACGCTGCGCGAGACCTTGCCCGCCGATTGCCGGTTGAGCATCACGGGGCTGCTCGACTGGAGCAGCCGCATCGATGCCGACCAGGTCAACCAGCTCAGGGGCATCGTCGACGAGGTGGTCGTGCAGACCTACCAGGGGCGCAGCACGATCCCCGACTATGCGGCCTACCTGCCGCGCGTCGCGCGGCTGCAACTGCCGTTCCGGATCGGCGTGATCCAGGGCGGCGAGTGGGACGCGCCGCCGTACCTCGCGACGAATCCGTGGTTCCGCGGCTACGTCGTGTTCCTGCGCAACAGCTAGCGGGCGGAAACACGGCGACGTTGGTCCCGCCCGCGTGCCGGAGTATCAGATGCGATAAATCCGCTCTGCATTGCCGACAAACAACGCGTGCCTCTCCGCATCGCTCGCTCCCGCGATGATCTCCGAATACGCTCGCCAGAGCGCCGGATACCCGGCATGCAGCCGGTCGATCGGAAAATTCGACGCGAACATGCATCGCGCGGCGCCGAATGCGTCGATCCCCTCGAGCACATATGGCCGGAAGCTCTCGGTCGTCCACCGGTGATCGAACATCGCAAGCCCGCTCAGCTTGAGCATGACGTTCTCGCGCCGGGCGAGCCCGTGCAGCCCGGTGCGCCACGCGCGGTAGCCGAGCACGCTGTCGCGGTCGACGAACATGCCCGCGTGATTGACGATGAAGACCGTGTCCGGATGCGCGTCGACCAGCGTCAGCGCGGCCCCGACCTGGGACGGATAGAGCTGCAGGTCGAACGACAGCCCGAGCCGTGCGAGCCACCCGAAATGGTCGCGCCAGCCCGGATCGTCGAGATAGTCGCGATCGACGTAGTTGTACCAGGGGTTCGCGTGGCGGTTCAGTACCTGGCGGATGCCGCGCACGTTCGCGCAGGCGGCGGCCGCCTCGAGCCTCGCAGGCGCGTCGGCACGCGACAGGTCGACGCCCGCGACAATGCCCTCGGGCATGCCGCCGCTCGCCGGCGTGTCGGCCAGCGCCTGCAGCCATTCGACCTCGCTCGGCGTGGTCCACGCGTCATGGATCGCTTCGACGTGCACGACTTTCAGGATGTCGATCCCGCCCGCGTCCGCGCGCAGGTCGGCCGGACCGTATGCGCGCGGCAGCGCCGCCACCGGCCCGGAAAACGCCGGTTGCGCGCGGTCGAGCCAGCCGTAGCTCAACGCATCGGCATCCCAGAAATGCACATGTGGATCGACGACCTGCATTGCGCCTCCCCGCGATCACGCCAGATGGAACATCGGTTCCAGATGTTTTTCGAGCGGCCGCCCGTCCCCGTCCGTCGCCATCACGTCGGCCATGTACGCCCACCACCGGCGCATCACGTCGGCCTGCGCGAGTTCGGCCATCCGGTGCCCGGCCGGGCGTTTCAAGACGGCGAACAGGCAATCCGTCTCGTCGTCGAGAAAGATCCAGTAATCGGCCATGCCGGCCGCGCGCAGCGCGTCGGCCAGCTCCGGCCAGATCGCATCGTGGCGCCGCCGGTACTCGTCCTTCTGCCCGGGATGCAGCCGCATCCGGAACGCGATCGTTTCCATGTCCGCCCCCGTCATTGCAGGTTCACGTAGAGGCCGCCGTCGACGAGAAGTGCCGCGCCGTTGACGTAGCGCGCCAGGTCCGACGCAAGGAACACCACGCAGTCCGCGACGTCGTCGGGTTCGCCGAGGCGGCCGAGCGGAATGCGCTGCTCGAAGTACTCGGCCTTGCCGGGCGCCGCGAGATCCGCTTCGTTGATCTCGGTGCGGATCGTGCCCGGCAGCACGGAATTGCAGCGGATCCGGTGCGGGCCGAGTGCGACCGCGCACGACTGCATCAGCGCGTGCACGCCGGCCTTCGTCGGCGTGTAGTGCGTCTGCATGCCGCCGCCGACGAGCGCGCTGATCGAACTCGTCGCGACGATCGCGCCGCCGTCGCCCTGCGCGGCCATTCGGCGCGCGACCGCCTGGGTCACGTGGAACGCGCCGTGCAGGTTGACCTCCATCGTGCGTCGCAGCAGGTCGGCGGGCAGATCGAGGAACGCGTGGAACGGACAGATCCCCGCATTGCTCGCCAGCACGTCGATCCGGCCGAACGCGTCGACGGCCCGCTCGACCAGTTCGTCCGCGGTGTCCGGCCGCGCGATGTCGCCCGGCACGGCGAGCGCGCGCCGGCCGGTCGCGCCGATCTCGTCGACCAGCGCGTCGAGCGCGTGATCCGACTGCGCCGGCAGCAACGGGTTGGCCCAGTAATTGACGACCACGTCAGCGCCATGCCGCGCGCACGCGAGCGCGATCGCCCGGCCGATTCCGCGCGAGCCGCCGGTGACGATCACGACCTTGTTCTCGAGCAGTTTCATCGCGGCGGCTCAGTGCGTGTAGGGCCGTTCGGTGCGCACGGCCGGATTGAGCCGCACGCCGAAGCCGGGCGTATCCGGCACCTTCATCCGCCCGCCCGTCGGCACCGGTTCGTCGAGCAGCAGCGGATCGAACATCGGCACGACGCGATCCGCCTGCGGCGCCATCATCAGGAATTCCGCGAACGGGCTGTTGTGCCGCGTCGTCACGAAGTGATAGCTGTAGACCGACGAACCGTGCGGCACCACCAGCACGCCGTGCGCGTCGGCGAGCGCCGAAATGCGGACGAGTTCGGTCAGGCCGCCGCACCAGCCGACATCAGGCTGGATGATGTCGCAGCAGCCCATCTCGAGCAGCATCCGGAAGCCCCAGCGGGTCGCCTCGTGCTCGCCCGTCGTCACGAGCAGATCGGGCGGCGCCGCGCGGCGCAACTGCGCGTAGCCCCAGTAGTCGTCGGGCGGCAGGCACTCCTCGATCCACTTGAGCCCGTAAGCGCGCGCCTCGTGCGCGAGCCGGGTGGCGTAGCGCACGTCGAGGCTCATCCAGCAGTCGAGCATCAGCCAGAAATCCGCGCCGACGCGATCGCGCATCGTCGCCAGCGCATCGAGGTTGCGACGCAGGCCCTCGTCGCCCTCCGCCGGGCCATGATGCAGCGGCAGCTTGCCGCCGATGAACCCCATTTCCTTCGCGAGATCCGGCCGCGCCCCCGTCGCATAGAACTGCAGTTCGTCGCGCACCTTGCCGCCGAGCAACTGGTGCACCGGCTCGCCGCGCACCTTGCCGAGCAGGTCCCACAACGCGAGATCGACGCCGGAGATCGCGTTCAGCACCACGCCCTTGCGCCCGTAATAGAGCGTCGCGTAGAACATCTGATCCCACATCTTCTCGATGTCGGTCACGCGCTGCCCTTCGATGAAGCGCGCCAGATGGCGCTCGACGACGAACGCGCCGATCTCGCCGCCCGTCGTCACCGCGAAACCGACCGTGCCGTCGCTCGCCTCGATCTCGATCACGAGCGTGCCGAGCACGTTGATGCCGAACGACTGCCGGCTCTGCCGGTATTCGGGGTAACGCGCCATCGGCGTCGCGATGTGATCGTCGATCCAGTGGTCAGCGCCCTGGTCGTGGTAGTCGGCGCCGCCGCCGCGTACCGTCAGCGCGCGGATGTGTCGTATCGTGGGCATGCTCATCGGGACGTTCCTCGATCGGAAAGAAGAAAAATGCGCGCGTGTCAGCGCGCCCAGCGCAGCACGAGCGCGTCGAGCCGCCGCGCGATCTCGACGAGGCCCGAGCGCGTCTCCGGGTGCAGCGGCATCAGCGGGCGCCGTGGCGCGTCCGACGCGATCACGCCGCCCTCCTTCATCAGCGCCTTGCAGGCGAGCAGCCCGGCCTGCCGGTTTTCATAGTTGATCAGCGGCAGCCACTTCTCGTAGCCGGCCACCGCCTCGTCGCGCCGGCCCGCGCGATAAGCGGCCAGAATCGGCTGCAGCCCGTCCGGGTAGCCGCCGCCGAGGATGCTGCCCGTTGCGCCCGCGTCGAGATCGGCGAGCAGCGTGATCGCCTCCTCGCCGTCCCACGGCCCCTCGATCGCGTCGCCGCCGAGCGCGATCAGCTCGCGCAGCTTCGCCGCCGACTGCGGCACCTCGATCTTGAAATAGCGCAGGTTCGGAATCGTGCGCGCGAGCCGCGCGAGGAACGCCGCCGATACCTGCGTGCCGCTCATCGGCGCGTCCTGATACATGATCGGGATGTCGATCGCATCGGAGACCTCCGAGAAGAACGCGCCGATCGCCGCCTCGCCGCAGCGAATCGTCGCGCCGTGATACGGCGGCATGACCATCACCATCGCCGCGCCGGCCGCCTGTGCGGCCCGGCTGCGTGCCGCGCAGATCACCGGATTGAAATGGGTCGTCGTCACGATCACGGGCACCCGGCCCGCGACGTGCTCGAGAATCATCCCGGTGAGCCGCTCGCGCTCGTCGTCGGACAACGAGAACTGCTCCGAGTAGTTCGCGAGGATGCACAGCCCGTCCGCGCCCGCGTCGATGATGAAGTCGACGCAACGCATCTGCCCTTCCAGGTCCAGTTCGCCCGATTCGGTGAAAATGGTCGGCGCGACGGAAAACGCGCCCGTATAGCGGCGAGCTGCCTGCGTGTCATGGATCATCTTGTCGGCCTCACTTCATTTAGGATTGCAAAAATGATGAAACGCGATTCCGCACGTCGTCGCGAGTCGGTCAGACCCGGCCGTACCGGCCGCGCAGCCCGTCCGTCACGCCGCACAGAATCGCGTGCAGCTTGGTTCGCTTGTCGCGCGCATGCAGCAGGATGAACGCGACGTGCTTCAGCGTGATCAGGTTGATCAGCAGCATGGCCGGATAGCGGCGCCAGTAGTCGCGTGCGACCAGGATGCAGTTGCGGGCCGCGTAGTAATGGCGCAGCGCGCTCTGATCGAAGATCTCGACGCGCGGCCAGTGCTGCCGGGCCGACGGACTGCCGAGCTCGTGCGGCAGCGACACGTCCGCATTCACGCACACCGGCACGCCGTTCGCCTGCGCGCGCATGCAGTACTCGGCGTCGACATGATCGATGAAGAAATCCTCGCGAAACCGGCCGAGCGCGCGATACGCGTCGAGCGAGATCGCGGTGCCGGACGAGATGATCACCGAGCACGGCAGCAAGCCGCGCGCGCCGTCGCCGATCGGCGTGATCCGCGCAGACCAGCGGCGCACGGTGAAGAGCGGCAGGTTGCGCCGGAAGTTCCGGTTGAAGATGCGCGGCCCGACCAGGAAGCGCGTATCGCCGACCGTCGCGCACCCCGTGAGCATCCGCTCGAAGTAATCGGCGGGCACGGTCGAATCCTGATCGAAGATGAAAAACACGTCGCAGCCGCGGCGAATGAGAAACTCCACACCGGCGTTGAACGCGCCGGCGATCCCGCCGCGATTGTGGTTCGCGACCACGTCGACGCCGTGCGCGGCGAGCCGCGCGTGCAGTTCGCGATCGACGACGGGCGAGTTGTCGACCGCGACGACGGCCGGACAGTGCGCGGGCAGGCCCAGCAGATGGTCGATCTGCGCCGCGGACGGCTTGTACAGCGTGACCAGCGTGCCATGTTTCATGACGGCACCTCGTAACGAAAGCGTGGCGATGCGCCGCACCGGCAGGCGGGCGGCCCGTCCTCCTTTGCCTTGCGTCTCGTCGACGCGGTCTCGCCGGGCGCGCGTGCGCCGCGGACCGCCCGTTATTTTGCGTACAGCTTGACGACGCTCGCCGCCACGACGCGCGTGATTTCCTCCATCCGCCAGCGGATGTGCGTGTCGGTCAACGCGACGCATCGTTCGGTGTCCCGCGCGGCGAGCGCGTCGAGGATCTCCAGATGCTCGGTGAAGGCCGCGTCGCGCCGCTGGTCGACGTCGACCCATCGCACGTAGTGAATCCGCGCGTTGATTCCCTGCAGTACGCGCCCGATCTCCGCATTGCCCGACAGCGCGGCAAGCTCCAGATGAAACAGTTCGTCCTTCAGGACGAGCTCCGACGACGGCATCCGCGGCGCGCTCTTCATCACCTGCCGCCAGAAGCGGCGCAGTGTCTTGATGTCGTTGTCGGACGCCCGCTCGCACGCGAGCATCACCGCGGTCGACTCGATCGAACGCCTCAGCTCAAAGAGATCGAACACGTCTTTCCCTTCCAGTTGGCGGATGAAGAATCCGCGATTCGGCACGAAGACCAGCAGGTTCTCTGCGACGAGCCGGTTCAGCGCCTCCCGGATCGGCGTGCGGCTGACGTCGAACCGTTCCGCCAGTTCGAGCTCGTTGACCCGCTCGCCCGGCCGGATCGTATACACCACGGCCATCTGCTTCAGCTGCTCGTAAATCTCGTTGACCGTGAGGCCCGCGCGCCTGGGCGCCAGCGCCTCGCGGCCGCCAAGCACGGAATTCGCTGCCATCTCGCCTCCTCCTTCGTCTGTCGGCGACCGTCATTATCGGCCATGGACCGGCCTGCGGACGCCTCTCGTGCTGCTACCGTCATTGCATCAGCAGGCGTCCGAAGCCCGGCACCGGATCGTCGACGCCGGCGAGCCGCAGCGCATGCCACGCGAGCGCGTGATTGCTCGACAACACCGGCTTGCCGGCGCGCGCCTCGATCTCCGCGAGCGCGTCGACGAGCCGAAGGCTCGTGCACGACACGAACACTGCGTCCACCGCCGGATCGGCGGCCAGCGCGAGCACCGCGCGCTCGATGGATGCGCGGTCGATTCGCGCCACCTCGTTGTCGTCGCGGTGCTCGAACGAGCCCGCACGCACGACGTCGACGCCGCGCGCGCGCAGGTAGGCCGCCATCGCTTCGTTGATCGAACGCTCGTACGGCGTGAGGAGCGCGACGCCGCGCGCACCCAGCGCGCCGAGCGCGACCCGCGCCGCGGTGATCGGCGTCGTGCACGCGACGCCCGGCCGCGCCTCGCGGATCCGCTCGAACACGCGCTCCTCGCCGAGCACCATCGACGCGGACGTGCAGCCGAACGCAACCACGTCGAGCCGCTCGCCGGGGCGAATCAGCTCGACGGCCGCCGCGATCCCGCCGTCCATCCGCGCGAGCGTCTCCGCGGTGATGTCGGCGGAGTTCGCGATCCGGCTCTCGTAGAACGCGACGCCGTCGAGCGCGAGCACGCGCCGCCATTCGTATTCGATCGTATGGTCGGTCGCGAGCACGACGAGCCCGATCGCCGCGCGGCGCGCGATGCCCGCATCGAGCGAGAAGCCGAAGCGCGCGTACGAACCGGCGCCGTGCTGCACAGGGGTCGAAAGAAGTTCGCTCACTGGAGTGTCATCCCGGTAATGTCGATGTCGGGCTGCCGGCCGTGGATCAGGTCGGCAACGATCTTCGCGGTACCGCACGACATCGTCCAGCCCATGTGGCCGTGCCCGGTGTTGAGAAACAGGTTGCGATGCCGGGTCGCGCCGATGATCGGTGTGCCTTCCGGCGTCATCGGCCGCAATCCGGCCCAGTACGACGGTTTCGTATAGTCGGCGCCGTTCGGAAACAGCGCCTTCGCGGTCGCCAGCATGTGCGCGAAGTCAGCCGGCGTGTGGGTCGTGTCGTAACCACCGAATTCGGCCGTCGCGGTCAGGCGCAGCCGCTCGCCGAACCTTGCCCACGCGACGAGCTGGTTTTCCTCGACGCCGCCGAGCGTCGGCGGCTCGTGGCGCGCGTCGATCGGCAGCGTGACCGAATAGCCTTTCACCGGATAGATCGGCAACCGGTAGCCGAGCCGGCGCGCAATGAACGGCGAGTATGCGCCGAGCGCGAGCACGTAGCGGTCGCCGCTCACGCGGCCCTGCGACGTCTGCACGTAGTCCACTGCACCGGCGTTCGCGCGCATGCCGTCGATCGTCGCGCCGAAGCGGAACTCGACACCGAGCGCGCGGCAGCGCTCGGCGAGCGCGCGGGTAAACAGATGCGCGTCGCCGCTCTCGTCGGACGGGCAGTAGATCGCGCCCGCGATCTCGCCCGCCGCGCCGGCGAGCGCGGGCTCGCGCTCGATCACCGCGCGCGGGTCGAGCGTCTCGAGCGGCAGGCCGTTGTCGGACAGGATCCGCATGTTCGCGATGCCGCGCTCGAACGACGCGGGATCCCGGTACAGGTACAGCAGCCCGCCGCTGATCCGGTCGTACGCGAGCCCCTCGTCGCGGGTCGCGGACTGGAGCTGCTGCTGCGCGTAGCGGCACAGCCGCACCTTGATCGACGTGTTCCGGCGCGACCGCTCCGCCGTGCAGTTCTGCAGGAACTGGCGGCACCACGCCCACATCCGCCAGTCCGGCGACCACTTGAGGCGCAGCGCCTGCCCGTCCGAGAACAGCGACTTGAGCAGGATCTTCGGCGCGCGCGGCGACGCCCACGTATAGGAATGCCCGGGCGCGATCAGCCCCGCGTTCGCGAAGCTCGTCTCGAGCGCGACGCCGTCGCGCCGGTCGACCACCACCACCTCGTCGCCCGCCTTCGCGAGAAAGTATGCGGTCGTCACACCGACGATGCCGCCTCCGAGCACGACCGTCCTCATCGCTCGCCTCCGCTAGAACGCGGCGATCGCCGCGATTTCAACCGTGTACTCGGGAAACGCGAGCGCCGACTCGACGCATGCGCGCGCCGGCGCGTCGCCCTGCGGCACCCATGCGTCCCAGATCCGGTTCATGTCGGCAAAGCTCCGGTGATCGGCAAGCCAGATGTTCGCGGACACGATCCGGCGCTTGTCGAGCCCCGCGCCGTCGAGCAGCCGGTCGATCTTGTCGAGGATCTGGCGGGTCTGGCCGGCGACGTCGAGCGCTGTGTCGTCGGCAACCTGTCCGGCAATGAACGCGAAGCCGCCCGCAACCACGAGCTGGCTCATCCGTTCGCCTGCGCCATATCGCTTGATCTCCATCGCACCGCCTCCGTTTCCGTGTCGAGTGGGTTGAATTCTAAGCATCCATATTCACAACTGTATACACTTTTTTCAAAAATATTCGACGCCGCGCCAGTCTGGCGCAGATGCCCGACGCTGGTGTTTACCGTCGCTTATTTTGTGCATTTAACGCTTTAAAACAAGGCATTTTCTTACGCACATCGGTGCATTTGACGGACTTCGCCACATCCGTTCAAAAAGTGTTTGCCAACGATTTTTGTTCTGTGATTCTGTCGACACTTCTGTATTTCAAACGCAATTCAACACGCATTCAGGAGAACAAAAATGAAGCTGGGTTGCTGGAGTCTCGGGATCTGCGTCGCGCTCGGCGCGTGGGCGACATTTCCTGCGCGCGCCGACGTCAGCGTCGGCGCCGTGTTGCCGCTGACTGGCGCAAGCGCGTCGATCGGCGAGGACCAGCGGCGCGGGATCGAGCTCGCGGTCGCGAAGATCAACGCGCAAGGCGGCGTGCTCGGGCAGAAGCTGCAGGTGCAGATCGAGGATTCGGGCGGCACGGCGAACACGGCGCTCGACGCCGCGCGCAAGCTGGCGACGGTCGAGCGCGTGCCGCTTGTGCTCGGCGAATTCTCTTCGTCGGTGACGATTCCGGTCGGGCAGTTCCTCGTGCGTCAGGGCGACGTGCACATCAACATCGGTTCGTCGAGCCAGCAGGTCCGCAAGATCGGCGCGGGCTCGTTCAGCGCAATCGGGCTCGACGACCTGTCCGCGCGCTTCGCCGCGCAGGATGTGTACGACCGCAAACTGCGGCGCGTCGCGCTGATCGCGCCGAACAACGGCTACGGCCAGGGCATCGCGGCCGAGTTCAGGAAGCGCTTCGAGGCGCTCGGCGGCACGATCGTGTCGACGGTGCTCTACACCGAGGGCCAGTCGACCTACCGGCGCGAGCTGGAGCAGGCATCGCGCGCGCAGCCCGACGGCTACGTGTACAGCGCGTACGGACAGGAAGCCGCGACGCTGAACCGGCAGGCGTTCGAAATGCGCCTCAACCAGCGGCCGTGGTACGGGATCTACCTGACGATGTGCACGAGCGACACGCCCGCCCAGATCGCGCAGGGGCAAATCGGCCTGGAGGTCGCGGCGCTCGGCACAAGTGCCGACGCGTACGCGGCCGACTATCGAGCCGCCTACCACGAGGCGCCGCGCTCGGCGTTCGGCAGCTACGCGTACGACGCGACGATGCTGTCCGCCGCCGCGATCAATCGCGCCCAATCGGCCGATCCGGCGAAGGTGCGCGCGGCGCTCGCGGCCAGCCGGCCGTATACGGGCGTGACCGGCACGATCGCCTTCGACGCCGACGGCCAGCGCACGGTGCAGCCGTACGAGAAGGTCGTGTACCGGCAATCCGTCGTCGCGCGCTAGCCGCCGGGAGCAACGCGATGCTGCAATTCCTGATCGATGTCCTGATGCGCACGTCCGACCTGCTGCTCGTGTCGGTCGGCCTGTCGACGCTGTATTCGCTGATTCGCTTCCCGAACATCGCGCACGTCCAGTACGCGATGATCGGTGCGTTCGCGACCCTCGGGTTCGAGCGCGCGGGCCTGCCGTTCGCGCTCGCGACCGCCGTGTCGTGCGTGCTGGTCGGCCTTGCCGCGACGCTGCTGAACCTGTTCGTGTTCACGCGGCTGCTGCGCTCGGGCAGCGCGGTCGCGATGATCGGTTCGCTCGCTGTGTCGCTGCTCGCCGTCGCGCTGATGCTCGGCGCCGCCGGCTCGCGGCCGCTGCAGTATGCGCAGGCGGTGCGTCCGCCGCTGATGGTCGGCGGCGTCGCGATGTCGTCCGCGCAGGCGGGCTCGATCGCGTGCGGCGCCGTCGCGCTCGCCGTGTTCGCGCTGCTGCTGTACCGCACCCGCCTCGGCCGCGCGATGCGCGCGCTCGCGTCGAATCGCGCGCTCGCGCTCGCGACGGGCATCGACGCGCAGCGCGTGACCAACGTGATCACATTCGCAAGCGGCGTGCTCGCGGCGCTTGGCGGCACGATGCTCGGCGCGACCGAAAGCGTGCACGTCAACCTCGGCTACGGGCTGCTGATCCCGGTGTTTTCCGCCGCCATCCTCGGCGGCCTCGGCAATCCGCTCGGCGCGGCGGCCGGCGCGCTCCTGATCGCGTTCGCCGAAACGACCGCGCTCGACGTCGACTTCGGCGGGCTGGTCGGCCGGCCGCTCGCGTTCTTTCCGGTCGAATACGTCGGCGCCGTGTCGTTCGCGATCCTGCTCGCCGTACTCGTGTTCCGGCCATACGGGATCTTCGACAGGGAGGTGCGTCGTGTCTAGTTTCATCGTCCATCTGCTGACCGTCGCGTGCCTGTACGCGACGATGGCGCTCGGCCTGAACCTGCAGGCCGGTTACGCGGGGCTCGTCAATTTCGGCTTCGTCGCGTTCGCCGGGCTCGGCGCCTACGCCGCCGGCATCGCGTCGCAGCTCGGCTGGCCGCTGCCGGCCGCGCTCGCGCTAGCGGCCGGCGCGGCGAGCGTGCTGGCCGTCGCGATCGCGCGGCTCGGCCGCCATCTGTCGGCCGACTACTGGGGCATCGCGACGCTCGCGATCGCCGAGATCCTGCGCACGTTCGCGTTGAACGAAGGCTGGCTGACGGGCGGCGCGCAAGGCATCGGCGGCATCGCGCCGCTCTTTCCCGGGCTGCGCGCGCCGTGGGCCGACCTCGCGTTCCTCGCGGTCGCGGCCGGCGGCCTCGCCGTCGCATACGCCGCATGCCGGCTGCTGACCACCGGCCGCTTCGGCCGCGCGCTGAAGGTGATGCGCGAAGAGCCCGCGCTCGCCGTCTGCTTCGGCTACGACCCGGTTGCGCTGAAGACCCGGGCGAGCGTCGCGGGGGCGCTGCCCGCGGCGTTCGCGGGCGCGCTCCTCACCTGGTACATCAGCTACGTCGGCCCGGACACGATGGTGGCATCCGAAACCTTCGCGCTGTGGACCATCGTCATGGTCGGCGGGCTCGGCAGCCACGCGGGCGTGCTGGCCGGCGCACTCATCGTGCAAGTGGTCTACGCGGTCGCGCCGTTCCTGAAGGACTGGCTCGGCGTCGGCAGCGATCTCGCGGGCGCGGTGCGCCTCGGCCTCGTCGGCCTGATGCTGCTCGCATGCGTGCTGTGGCGCCCGCGCGGCCTTGTGCCGGAACGACTGGAGGTTCACCCATGAGCGCCCTGCTCGACCTTGAAGGCGTCACGATACGCTACGGCGACAACACCGTGCTGTCCGGCCTCACGCTGTCCGTCGGCGACGGCGAGATCGTCGGGCTGCTCGGTCCGAACGGCTCGGGCAAGAGCACGGCGCTCAATGCGATCACGGGCTTCGCTCCCGTCGCGGCCGGCGCGATCCGCTTCGCCGGGCGCCGCATCGACACGCTTGCGCCGCACCGGATCGCGCGGCTCGGCATCCGCCGGACGTTCCAGTTGCCGTCGATGCCCGCGCGCATGTCGGTGCTGGAGCTGGCGATGGCCGCGTCGTCGGCCCGTCACGGGCCTGTCGCCGCGTTGCTGCGCAGTCGTGCGACGCGCGCGCTGGAAGCCGAAACCCGCGCACGCGCTACCGCGCTGCTCGAAGAGCTGAAGCTCGCGCACGTCGCGCAGCTCGGCGCCGCGGCAATTTCGGGCGGCCAGAAGAAACTGCTCGGCATCGCGTGCGCGATGATGACCGAGCCGAAGCTGCTGCTGCTCGACGAACCGACCGCGGGCGTCCACCCCAACCTGCGCGGCGAGCTGGTCGCCGAACTGCGCCGCATCTGCGGACAGGGCGTCACGCTCGTCGTGATCGAGCACGACATGCACTTCATCCGCGAGCTGTGCGACCGCTGCATCGTGCTCGATCGCGGCGCCGCGATCGCCGACTGCCGTCCCGCCGAACTCGAGAGCAACCGGCGCGTGCTCGATGCCTACCTGGGCCGCGCGCATGCGCGCCGTCCGCTGGGGGTGTCATGATCGACGTCCGCGATCTGATCGCCGGCTACACACCCGACATCGACATCCTGCACGGGGTATCGCTATCCGTCGGGCCGGTCGACATCGTCACGATCCTCGGCCCGAACGGCTGCGGCAAGTCGACGCTCCTCAAGGCCATCGCCGGCTTCGTGCTGCCGCGCGCCGGCGCGGTCACGATGCACGGCCGCGACATCGCACGCGTGCCGGTATACCGCAAGATCCGCGAGTACGACATCGGCTTCGTTCCGCAGACCGACAACGTGTTCGGCGCGCTGACGGTTCGCGAGAACCTGATGCTCGGCGGCCACGCGATGTCCGCGTTCCCGCGCGAAGCGCGGATCGAGGAGCTGTGCGAGCAATACCCGGTGCTGCGGCGCCGCTACCGGTCGCCCGCGGGCGCACTGTCGGGCGGCGAGCGGCAGATCGTGTCGCTCGCACGCGCGCTGATGCCGCGCCCCGTGCTGCTGCTGCTCGACGAGCCGTCGGCCGGCCTGTCGCCGAAGATGGTCGACGAGGTGTTCGACGCGATCGTCAGGATGCGCGACACCGAGCACATCGCAGTACTGATGGTCGAACAGAACGCGCTCGAGGCGCTGCGCATCGCCGATCGCGGCGTGGTGCTGACGATGGGCCGCGTTGCGCTGACGGGCACGTCGGCCGAACTGCTCGACAGCGACGAGATGCGGCGTCTCTATCTCGGCGGGCGCGCGGCATGAGCACGAACGCCGCCCCCGCTGCCGGCGCGAGCGGCGCGACCGCCACCCAGCCCGCGCGCGTGATGATCGCGCTCGCCTGCGGCTTCGTGATGGCGATGCTCGACGTGACCATCGTGAACGTCGCGCTGAAGGCGATGCAGGCGAGTCTCGACATGTCGCTGACGGCACTCGTCTGGGTGGTCGATGCCTATACGCTCAGCTTCGCCGCGCTGCTGCTGTTCGGCGGCGCGCTCGCGAACCGTTACGGGCCGCGTACGATCTATGTCGCCGGGCTCGCGCTGTTCGTCGCCGCGTCGGTGCTGTGCGCGGCCGCGCAGACGAGCGGCATGCTGGTCGCCGCGCGGCTGCTGCAGGGCGTCGGTGCCGCGCTCTTCATGCCGAGCTCGCTCAGCCTGCTCACGCTGGCGTTTCCGGCCGGGCCGCTGCGCACGCGGATGATCGGCATCTGGGGCGCACTGGTATCGGCGGCGATGGCGATCGGGCCGTGCGTCGGCGGCGTACTCGTCGACGCGATCGGCTGGCGCGGGATCTTCTGGGTCAACCTGCCCGTCGGCCTGGCCGGACTGTGGCTCACGCGCCGTCACGTCGGGCATTCGCCGCGCCATCCCGGCCCGCTGAACACGTTCGGCCATCTGCTCGGCGTGCTCGCGCTCGCGGCGCTCAGCTATACGCTGATCGAGGGGCCGGGCGCCGGCTGGCGCTCGCCCGCCATCGTCGCCGGCGCGGCCGCGACGCTCGCTGCCGGCACCGCATTCGTGTGGCGCGAACGTCGCGCCCGCCACCGGATCCTGTCGCCCGCGCTGCTGCGCAACCCGCGCTTCGTCGCGGGCGGCCTGCTCGGGCTCGCGATCAATTTCGGCATCCTCGCGGAAATCTTCCTGCTGAGCCTTTACCTGCAGCAGACGCGCGGCGCGAGCGCGCTGCGCGCCGGCTTCGAGCTGTTTCCGCTGATGGCGATGTTCGGCATCGGCAATCTCGCGTCCGCCCGCGTGAGCGCGCGGCTCGGCCCGCGCGGCACGCTGCTCGCGGGCCTCGCGCTCGCCACGCTCGGCAGCACCGCGCTGATCGGCATCGAGGCGATGCCCTACACGGCGCTCGCGATCGCGGTCGGCATCGCGAACTTCGGCGCGGGCCAGGCAATCCCCGCGATGAATCTCGTCGTCATGCAGTCGGCCGGCCCCGCGGACGCGAATCTCGCCGCCGCATCGCTGAACGCGAGCCGGCAGGTCGGCTCGCTGGTCGGCGTCGCGATCGCGTCGGTCGTGCTGCACGCGATCGCCGACCCGGACCGCGCGACCGCCGCCGGTTTCGCGGTGATCGCGGCCGTCTACCTGGCCGGCTTCGCGATCGTGTTCCGGCGCATCGACCCGGGCTGACGCGCACGCGGGCCGCCCTTCTTCATCACAGCGAGGACATCATGCACACAGCGACTGGCCGTAAGGGACTGATTCTGGCGGGCGGATCCGGCACCCGGCTCCATCCGCTCACGCATTCGGTATCGAAGCAGCTGATGCCGGTGTACGACAAGCCGATGATCTACTACCCGCTCAGCACGATCATGCTGGCCGGCATCCGCGACGTCCTGATCATCTCGACGCCGCGCGATCTCGATGCGTTCCGGCAACTGCTCGGCGACGGCGAACAATGGGGCATGAATTTCTCGTACGCGGTGCAGCCGAGCCCGGACGGGCTCGCGCAGGCGTTCGTGATCGGCGCGTCGTTCATCGGGCACGACGCGGCGACGCTCGTGCTCGGCGACAACATCTATCACGGTCCGGCGCTGTCGTCGCTGCTGCAGCGCGTCGCCGCGCGCACGACGGGCGCAACGGTGTTCGGCTATTACGTGCGCGACCCGGAGCGCTACGGCGTCGTATCGTTCGACGAGCACGGGCGGGCGATCGATCTCGAAGAGAAGCCTCGCGAACCGAAATCGCACTACGCGGTGACGGGTCTCTACTTCTACGACAACGACGTCGTCTCGCTCGCGAAGGAGGTTCGCCCGTCCGCGCGCGGCGAGCTGGAGATCACGGACCTGAACCGCGCCTATCTGGAGAACGGCAAGCTGAACGTCGAGATCCTCGGCCGCGGCTACGCGTGGCTCGACACCGGCACGCACGAGTCGCTGCTCGATGCGGCGAATTTCATCCAGGTGATGCAGGCACGCCAGGGGCTGCAGATCGCGTGCCCCGAGGAGATCGCGTACCGGCTCGGCTGGATCGACTCGCAACGGCTCGAAGCGCTCGCGCATGCGCTGTCGAAAAGCGGGTATGGCCGCTACCTGCTCGACGTACTGAACAAGGAGGTCGCCGCATGACGTCCGTCATCGAGACGACGCTGCCGGGTGTGCTGCTGATCGAACCGGCGAGCTTCGGCGACGCGCGCGGCTTCTTCGTCGAAAGCTATCGCGAGTCTTGGCTGCGCGACGCGGGCGTCGACGCGGGCTTCGTGCAGGACAACCACTCGCGCTCCCGGCGCGGCGTGCTGCGCGGCCTGCACTACCAGTTCCGGCATCCGCAGGGCAAGCTCGTGCGTGTGTCGCGCGGCGCCGTGTACGACGTCGCGGTCGACATCCGGCCCGGTTCGCCGCATCTCGGGCACTGGTTCGGCACCGTGCTCGACGACGTGTCGCATCGCCAGCTGTGGATTCCGCCGGGCTTCGCGCACGGCTTCTGCGTGCTGTCCGACGAGGCCGACTTCGCGTACAAGTGCACCGCGTACTACGACCCATCGTCGGACGCGGGCGTGCTGTGGGACGACCCCGACATCGGCATCGAATGGCCCGCGCTCGACGTGCCGTTCGAGCTGTCCGACAAGGATCGCCGACAGCCGCGCCTGCGCGACCGTGCGCAGGCGTCGCCCGACCTTCACGGAGCCCTGCGATGACGATCGTCGTGACCGGCGCGCTCGGCCAGGTCGGTCGTGAACTCCTGCTGCGCGCGGGTGCGCGAGCGGCGATCGGGCTATCCCGCGCGCAGCTCGACATCGCCGATCCGCGAGCGGTCCGCGATGCGCTCGCCACGCACCGCGCGACGCTCGTGATCAATGCGGCCGCGTGGACGGCCGTCGATCGCGCGGAAACCGAACCCGACGCCGCATGGCGCGCCAATTGCGCGGGCCCGGCGACACTCGCCGACGCATGCGCCGCGGCCGGCATCCCGTTGCTGCACCTGTCGACCGACTACGTGTTCGACGGCCGCGCGCAAGGCGCGTACGACGAAGCGGCGGGCGTCGCGCCGCTCGGTGTCTACGGGCACACCAAATGGGCAGGCGAGGAAGCGGTCCGCCAGCGGCTGCCGGATGCGCACCTGATCCTCCGGATCGCGTGGGTGTTCGGCGCGCACGGCGGCAATTTCGTGCGCACGATGCTGCGGGTCGGCCGCGAGCGCGACGAACTCGCGGTCGTCGCCGACCAGTACGGCGGCCCGACGCACGCCGGCGCGGTCGCCGACGCGCTGCTTGCGATCGCGGATCGCCACCGCGCGGGTGCCACGACGCGCTGGGGCACCTACCACCTGTGCGGCACGCCCGTCACGACCTGGCACGGCTTCGCCGAGACGATCTTCGGGCAGGCACGGCGCGCCGGCCTCATCGATCGCATCCCGCTCGTGCGCCCGATCCGCACGGCCGCCTATCCGCTGCCGGCGCCGCGGCCGGCGAACTCCGCACTCGACTGCACCCGCATTCGCGAGCATTTCGGCATCGAGGCGCCGTGCTGGATCCCGGCGCTCGCCGACGTGCTCGATACCTGGAAACGAACCTCATGAGCCATCGACCGAAACATGTCCTCGTCACGGGCGGCGCCGGGTTTATCGGCGCCAACTTTGTCCACTACCTGCTCGCGACGGATCCGCAGGTCCGGATCGTCAATCTCGACCTGCTCACCTACGCCGGCAGCCTCGACCATCTCGCGGGCTCGGAAGACACCGGCCGCCACCGGTTCGTGCTCGGCGACATCTGCGACCGGCCGCTCGTCGAGAGCCTGCTGCGCGACCATGCGATCGACACGATCGTCCACTTTGCCGCCGAGAGCCACGTCGACCGCTCGATCACCGGCCCGGGCGAATTCGTCCGCGCGAACGTCGTCGGCACCTGGACCCTCCTCGACGCGGCGCGCACGGTCTGGATGACGGGGCGGAACGCCGACGCGCACGCGCAGCGCCGCTTCCATCACATCGGCACCGACGAGGTGTACGGATCGCTCGCGCCGGACGATCCACCGTTCTCCGAAACCACGCCGTACGCGCCGAATTCGCCGTATTCCGCCAGCAAAGCCGGCTCCGACCATCTCGTGCGCGCGTACTTCCACACGTACGGGCTGCCGGTCACGACGACCAACTGCTCGAACAACTACGGCCCGCGCCAGCACGCCGAGAAGTTCATCCCGACGGTGATCCGCAGCTGCGTCAACGACGTACCCATTCCGCTCTACGGCGACGGCGCAAACGTCCGCGACTGGTTATACGTCGACGATCACTGCCGGGCGATCGATGCCGTGATCCGGCACGGCACGGTCGGCGAGACGTACAACGTCGGAGGATGCAACGAGTGGCGCAACGCCGACATCGTCGACCTGATCTGCTCGCTGCTGGACGTGCGCCGGCCGCAGGGCGCGCCGCACGCGCGCCTCAAGCACTTCGTCGCCGATCGCCCCGGTCACGATCGCCGCTATGCGATCGACGCAGGCAAGCTCGAGCGCGAACTTCGATGGAAGCCGGCGGAAACCTTCGAGACGGGCATCCTGAAGACGCTCGACTGGTATCTGTAGGCATCCTGACGTCACTCGACATTGCCCATCGCGTCCGTCATGCGGATCGGGGCCGTCGCACGGTGTGCGGCATCCGCGAACGGCGCCGGTCTCAGAAGTGATGCAGCAGCGCGACCCGCACGACATACTGGTTCGGGCCCGACGAGATATCGGCGGCGCCCGGAACGTATGCGTAGTCGAAGTCGGTTCCGGTGTGCGCGTTCATCGCGTGCTGGTAGACGCCTTCCACGAACACCGACGTCCGCTTCGACATGTCGTAATTGAACTTCGTGCTCAGTTGATGCCACTTCGGATTGAACGCGCCGACCGTCGAAGCGACACGAGCCTGCGTGTACGTGTATGCAGCACCGATATAGAACGCGGGCGTGAAGTGATAGAGCCCGTTCACCTCGAAGTTGTCGAATTTCCACGATTTCCACGCACCGCCCGCCGGCTGCGTCGTACCGGTGAAATACGCGTTCGACGTCGGATCGTAGACGTCGACGTGCGAATACGTGAACCCGACGAGGGCATTCGAGAACGCGTAATTCACACCGATACCGATGTTCTGCTGTGACGACGCGTCGAACGTGTTGTCGCCGGTAATCGCGCCGGTCGAATCGGCATTGCGGGCGTTGTTGATCTTCAAATATGACGCGCCGACCGTTAGCCCGCCCTGCTGATATTGCAGCGCGGCGCCATACAGACGGTTGTTCGCGAAGCCGCCCGCCTGGTTGCTGAGTCCATACATTGCCTCCGCGGTAATCCCGTGCCACACGGGCGACACGTACTTGACCGAGTTGTTCACGCGGAACGAGTAGTCCGTGTTGTCGTTGTCGTACGGATGCGAGAACAGATAGCCGGTCCAGTTGCCGTTTGCGGTGAGCGGCGAGAAAACGTCGACGCTCGGATCGTACTGACGGCCGAACGTCACGGTGCCGTAACGATCCGACGCGATACCGACGAAGGCCTGGCGGCCGAACTCCCGGCCACCCTGGCTCATTTTTCCGTTGTTGACGTCGAAGCCGCTCTCGAGGGTGAAAATCGCCTGGTAGCCTCCGCCGAGGTCCTCGGTGCCCTTGATACCCCAGCGACTACCGTAATCGTAGCCGCTCTGCAGTTGCACGGTTCCGTGGCCGCGTGCATTGCTCGTGTAGTTGATGCCGTCCTCGATCTTGCCATACAGTGTCACGCTGCTTTGTGCATGCGCGGCGGCAGCAAGCATGGCGGCGGGCGCGATGATCCCCCAACGCTTGTTCATGACGATTTCCCCCCAAAGTCTTTCGTTTGCCGGTCGCAACGCTTGTGCGCTGCGTATGCGTGCCGCGTCGAGATCTCTCGGCGATGCAACGGGCGCAGTGTAATGAGCCGTTTTTCTGCTGTTAGTCCCCTGCCGTGGAAAGGTGCTCTTCGGAACGGGGGCTGTTTGGAGGTACGGAAAACGGATAGCAGTTTCCCGACGCCGCGCGACACAAGTGGATCGAGGAACCAGGTGGCATGAACGTGTTCTTCGTTCCGGACGACGGCTCGCTGCGCACGCCGCCGCTGTCGGGCACGATCCTGCCGGGCATCACGCGCGCGTCGATTATCGAACTGGCGACGCGTGAAGGTATCGCCGTCGACGAGTTGCCGTACGCATTCGAGCTATTTGCCCAAATAATTTTGCGTGGGTAAGCTGCCTGACGGCGCGCCGCCAGGAGACATCGGCACGTACCAGGAACCCGCGGCGCGATCGACCTGGGAGGATTCGATCCGCCGTCCCGATGTGGCTGCAGACATCATGAAGCACGAATCAGGCGCCGTATCCGGCGCCATCCCGACACGCGACACAAGCGCAACGCCGCACTCCGTGCTCGAAGACATCTACGGGATGATGGTCGGCATGGCCTTTGTGGTTATCGGGCTCGTCCTGCTCAAGGCGGCCGGACTTGTCACCGGCGGGATCGCCGGCATTGCGCTGCTCGTCTCGTATCTCTGTCCGTTATCGGTGGGGACGATCTTCACGCTGGTCAACCTGCCATTCTTCATCTTCGCGCACTTCGTGATGGGGCCACGTTTCGCAATCAAATCGACGATCGCGAGCTGCGGCATCACGTTCGCCCTCGCGGCGATGCCCCGGACCCTGAAAATTGCCTTCGTGAACCCGCTGTTCGCGGCATTGGTGGGCGGCACGCTGTGCGGCATGGGCATTCTTGCGCTCGCGCGGCACGGCGCGGGCGTCGGCGGCACCGGTGTCGTCACGTTGTGGCTGCAGCGCGTGCGAGGCATCAACGCCGGCATTACGCAAGTGTGTATCGACGCGATGATCCTGCTGACGTCCACGCTGGTCATTCAGGCCGATCGCGTCGGCTGGTCGGCGATCAGCGCCGTCGCCATGAGCGCGATGGTCGTCGCATGGCATCGCCCGGGCCGCTATACCGGTACCGCGCCCTGAGCGCCCGGTCGACATACCGGCACATCTCGTCCAGCCGGTATTGGCAGCCTCATGCCGACGGAAGCACGGGACAGCCGTTGAACATATCGAACGCAAGTCTCCGGTGCACGGCAAGACATGAAGTCCGGTCCGGCCCGCACCGCTCCACTTGACCGTCGACATTTCCGGCGTCGATCCCGTGCGCCTCGCCTGCCCGCTCACGACACCATCAACCATCGAATCAATATTCATCGCCGATTATTCAAATTCCAACACCAATCAATAAATAAAAACAGCCTCACCGAAAATTTACGAAAACAGAGTTAATTCAAAAAATTATCGAATCAAGAAGCCGATAAATTAATTCGATTGGAATCCATCGAATCCAATCAATAGCCTGTGTTCCGCGCCGCAGCATTTTGATTCCAAATCGATGAGGCAAAGGAGGTGCGAAATATTATTTTTAAAACTAATTCTCACGAGTTTTTTCTTGACCAGGCCATCGCGGACTTCTCGACATTCGAGAATCAGCGATCCGGAAAAACAGGTATTTAGTTCCGGCCATGGCCATGCGGCACCAAACCGCGTTACTCCACTCATTACTATCCTAGGAAAAAACATGAACAAGATTGCGACCGTGCTTTTCTCAGCCCTGATGTTCGCCTCCTCGTACGCTTCCGCACAGGCACTTTGCAAGGCCGGCAAGATCGACAAGATCGAAACCGACACGACCGGCAACCTGCTGGTGACCATTGGCGACGGCGCCTATTCTTTCAGCGCCAAGGAAGTTTACCCCCTGATTTACTCCGCATATTCCGAAAACAGAAATCTGTTTATCTACGGCAATAATTGTGCGAATGGCTCACCGGCCACCCGCTTTGCCATTCGATAAACTTTAAATAATCCGGAAATTACCGACATTCGGCGCCGGGGGGCTGGATTCCATTTTTCAATCCAGCCCCATTGTTTATTGCAGTTCCAAAAATGATGAGGCATGACACACTCACGCCCGCCACGCGGCGCTTCTTTCGATTGACAAGTTCGGCGGCAGGATGTGGCCGACGCCCGTCGGCTCAAGGACCTGGAATCGGAGAACGGACTCGGCGAGGACTATCGCAATGCAACACATGCAGGATGCGGCAGGCGATCCGGCAGCCGTTTCCAACGGCACTGCCGGATCGCCTGCCGACACCGTTACGCCTGCACGAACGCCAGCAGGTCGGCGTTGAGCACGTCCGCATTGACCGTCAGCATGCCGTGCGAATAACCCGGATACGTTTTGAGCGTGCCGTTCTGCAGCAGCTTGATCGACTTCAGCGCGGCATCGGCGATCGGCACGATCTGGTCGTCTTCGCCATGCAGCACGAGCGTCGGGACGGTGATCGACTTCAGGTCCCCGGTCTGATCCGTTTCCGAAAACGCCTTGATGCCTTCGTAGTGCGCCTTCGCGCTGCCTTCCATCCCCTGCCGCCACCAGTTCCGGATCACGCCCTGATGCACCGTCGCGCCGGCCCGGTTGAAACCGTAGAACGGGCCGCTCGGCACGTCGAGGAAGAACTGCGCGCGATTGTCGGCGAGCGCTTTCCGGAAGCCGTCGAACACGTCGATCGGCAAGCCTTCGGGGTTCGATTCTGTTTTCAGCATCAGCGGTGGCACCGCGCTGACCAGCACCGCCTTCGCGACGCGACCGGCCGGCTGGCCGTGCTTCGCAACGTAGCGCGCCACTTCGCCGCCGCCGGTCGAATGACCGATATGCACTGCATTGCGCAGGTCGAGCGCTTCGACGACCGCGAACGCGTCCGCTGCGTAGTGATCCATGTCATGGCCGTCCGACACTTGCGCCGACCGGCCGTGGCCGCGCCGGTCGTGCGCAACCACGCGATAGCCCTTCTGAACGAAGAAGAGCATCTGCGCATCCCAGTCGTCGGAAGACAGCGGCCAGCCATGATGGAAGACGATGGGCTGTGCATCCTTCGGGCCCCAGTCCTTGTAGAAGATCTCGACGTTATCCTTCGTAGTGACGTATGGCATCGCGATTGACTCCTGTGAGGTGGATGAGCTCGGCGTACCGGCCGGCAGCCATTATCTGCCTTTATTGTGAAACCGTGATGCCACGGTGCGCCGCGACTGCCGATCATCTACTGACGGGAGATAAACGCCTGGGATGCGAGCGATGCCGGTGCGCCGATCGTCAACCGTCCGTCGACATCGTCACGGCCTCCCACGCACGGATTTCCGCTTCCAGCGCCGACAATTTGGTTCGCACCAGCCGCAGCGCATCGCTGCCGAGCAACAGGTGCGCGGGCGGATGTTCCGCCGCGATGACCGCGAGCATCGCCCGCGCGGCCTTCGCGGGATCGCCCAGCTGCTTGCCGCTCTTCTCCTCGCGCGCCTTGCGGATCGGATCGAAGAGCGCGTCGTAGTCGGCGATCGAGCGCGGCGTGCGCGCCATCGAGCGGCCGGCCCAGTCGGTGCGGAACGAACCGGGCGCCACGGCCGTCACCGCAATGCCGAAAGGCTCGAGCTCCCTGCCGACGGTTTCGGAAATGCCTTCCAGCGCGAATTTGCTGCCGCAGTAATAAGCGATTCCCGGCATCGTGACGTGGCCGCCCATCGACGTGATGTTCAGGATGCGGCCGCGCCGGCGCGCGCGCATGAACGGCACGACGGCCTTCATCATCGCGACCGCGCCGAATACGTTCACGTCGAACTGCCGGCGCATCTCGGCGAGCGGCGCTTCTTCCATGATGCCTTCGTGCCCGTAGCCGGCGCTGTTCACCAGCACGTCGACGGGCCCGACGTTCGCTTCGATTTCCGCGACGATGCCGTCGATGCGGTCGAAATCGGTCACGTCGAGCACGCGCGCGAAAGCCGACTGCGCGGACAGCGCCTCGAATTCCCGCGCCGCCGGCGCGCTTCTCACGGTACCGACCACCGTGCAGCCGGCCGCGAGCGCCTCCTGTGCGAGCGCGCGGCCGAAGCCGCTGCTGACGCCGGTGATGAGCATGATGTTGCCGGATGCCATGTTCGCTTCTCCCGAATGTCGATTGAAGCATGCATACTAGTCTGACGATCAACGTCGAATAAGCCCGATTCCGCTGATTTTCTTGCACAAAACTATGAGCGCCGAGCCCTCCTCCGCCCGACATTCGTCACTGTCGTCATCACCGCGAAACCGCAAACGCCTGGTAGCGCTGCTGCGCGCGCTGGCGCCCGACGAAGGCTACAACCTGACGGCGCTGCCGAGCGTGCGCATCCTGCGCTCGAACCGCGCGCTGTCGCGCACGCCGGTGCTGTACGACCCGGGAATCGTGATCGTCTGCCAGGGCTGCAAGCGCGGCTACTTCGGCGGCGAACGCTATCTGTACGACGAACATCACTACCTCGCCGTGTCCGTACCCGTCCCGTTCAGCATGGAAACCGACGCGACGCCCGAACGCCCTCTTCTCGCGCTGTATCTGCAGCTCGATTTCACGATGGCCGCCGAACTCGCGGCGCAGATCGACCGCGAAGGCGTGGCGGAACACGTGCAGGCGCCCAGAAGCATGATGTCTACGCCGATGGATGCAGCGATGCACGCGTCGGTGCTGCGCTTCGTCGAGGCGATGCAGCAGCCGCTCGAAGCCGCGGTGCTCGGCCCGGCGCTGCTTCGCGAGCTGTATTTTCGTGTGCTGACCGGCGCGCAGGGAAGCGCGATGCGCAGCGCACTCGCGATGCGCGGGCAGTTCGGCCGGATCGGCCGATCGCTGCGCGTGATCCATGCCGATTACGCGCAACCGCTCGACGTATCGCAACTGGCCGACGAGGCCGGCATGAGCGTGCCGAGCTTTCACAGCCACTTCAAGGCGATCACGCAGGTGTCGCCGATGCAGTACCTGAAGTCGACACGCCTGCATCAGGCGCGGCTGCTGATGGTGCGCCAGGACCTGACGGCCGAGGCGGCCGGCTACGCGGTCGGTTATACGAGCCCGTCGCAGTTCAGCCGGGAATTCAAGCGCCTGTTCGGCCTGACACCGGCCAAGGAAACGCAGCGCATGCGCGAGAGCTTCGCGATTCCGGAGGCGTTCGAGGATGCGGTGTTCGTGTCGTCGCATTGAGAGGCGCGTGGCCGGATGGCGGCCCGGAGCAGATCAAGCGCCATCACGAACTCCGCGGATCGGACCGGCGTCAGTTCACGAACGCTTCCGTCTTCTGGAGCCCCCCGAGGAACCGCTTCAACTCCACCGTCCCCGGTCGCGCGAAGATCTCCTCCGGCGTCCCGCTTTCCCAGACCCTGCCCTGATGCATGAACACCACCTTGTCGCTCACCGCGCGCGCGAAGTTCATCTCGTGCGTGACCATGATCAACGTCATGTCGTCGCGCGCGAGTTGCTCGACGACACCCAGCACCTCGCCGACAAGTTCCGGATCGAGCGCCGACGTGATTTCGTCGCACAGCAGCACGCTCGGCTTCATCGCGAGCGCGCGCGCAATCGCGACGCGCTGCTGCTGACCGCCCGACAGCTGTTCCGGAAACGCGTCGAATTTGTCGCCGAGGCCGACACGCTCGAGCATCAGCTCCGCGACCGCGCGCGCCTGCTGGCGATGCGACTTCTTCACGACCGACTGCGCGAGCATCACGTTTTGCCCGGCGCTCAGATGCGGAAACAGGTTGTATTGCTGGAACACCATTCCGACCTTGAGCCGCAGTGCACGCAAGTCCGCGTGTCGCGCGTCGACGCGTTCGCCGTCGATCGCGATCGTGCCCGCGTCGATGCTTTCGAGCCCGTTGAGCGTGCGCAGCAGCGTGCTCTTGCCCGAGCCGCTGCGGCCGATGATCGACACGACTTGCCCGCGTTCGACGGAGAAATCGATGCCCTTGAGCACATGATGGGTGCCGAAATTCTTTTCGAGACCACGGGTTTCAACGAGCGGCATTCCATCTCCTTTGCAACGTGCGCGCGTAACGGGTAAGCGGATAACAGAGTGCGAAATAGATGAGCGCGACGAGCCCGTACACGACGAACGGACGGAACGTCGCGTTCGAGATCGCGACGCCGACCTTGGTCAGCTCGGTGAAGCCGATGATCGACACCAGTGCAGTGTCCTTCACGGCCTGCACGCCGAACCCGACCGTCGGCGCGATCGCGATGCGCGCGGCCTGCGGCAGGATCACATGACGCAACTGCTCGACGTAGCTCATCGCGAGGCTTGCCGATGCCTCCCACTGCCCTTTCGGCACCGCCTCGACGCAGCCGCGCCAGATTTCCGCGAGATACGCACTCGTGAAGAACGTGAGGCCGGCCGTGGCCGCAACCCACGGCGACACATCGAGACCGATGAGCGGCAGGCCGAAGAACACGACGAACAGCTGCATCAGCAACGGGGTTCCCTGGAACACCTCGATATACAGCTTCGCGCAACTGCGCAGCACGCGCGAGTTCGACACGCGCATCACGAGCAACCCGAGGCCGACGAGACCACCGGACAGAAACGACACGATCGACAGCACGACCGTCCAGCGTGCGGCGAGCAGCAGGTTTGCCAGAATCTGCCCGAACGTGAAATCGATCATCGCGCACCTCGCACACGGCGGGAGAACAGGCGGCGCCCCATCGAGCCAAGCGCGGCGCGCAGCAGCAGCGCCATCGCCAGATACGCGAGCGCGATCACGAAATACGTTTCGAACGAGCGGAAATTGCGCGACTGGATGTAGCTCGCCGCATAGGTGAGATCGGCCACCGAAATCTGCGACACGACGGCCGAGCCGAGCATCGTGATGACGATCTGGCTCGCGAGCGCCGGAAACACCTTCGCGAGCGCCTGCGGCAACACGACGTGACGCAGCATCTGCGCGCGCGACATCGCAAGCGCGGCGGCCGCCTCGAGATGCCCCTTCGGCACGGCGGCGACGCCCGCGCGCACGATCTCGACCGAGTACGCGCCGAGATTCAGCGTCATCGCGAGAATCGCGGCCGTGTATTCGTCGATATGCACGCCGAGCGCGGGCAATCCGAAGAAGATAAAGAATAGCTGGACGACGAACGGCGTATTGCGAATCGCCTCGACGTACGCGCCGACCAACGGGCGCAGCCGCACGGCCGCGCGCGCATCGGCGCTGTACGCGGCTGCGCCGAGCACGCCGATCGAAACGCCGAGCACGGTCGCGACGGCGGTCAGCGCGAACGTCGTCGCCGCGCCGCTCGCGAACATGCCGGCGTATTCGGCGAGCTCGCCGAATCGAAGCTGATAGCTCATGACAGATGGAAAGGATCGGGTTCAAACGACGATCGCCGCGCCGTCGCAGGCACGGCGGCGATCGCTCACAGGCCGGCAGGCAACGGCTGGCCGAGCCACTTCTTCGACATCGCGCTCAGCGTGCCGTCCTGTTTCGCATGTGCGATCGCGTCGTCGATCTTCGCGAGCAGGCGTGCTTCGTTCTTGTTCACGCCGACGAAGCACGGCGAATTCTTGATCACGAACTTGACCTCGGGCCGGCGCGGCGGATTCTTCGCGAGAATCGCTGCCGCGACGATGTTGCCGGCCGCGATCAGCTGCACCTGCCCGGACAGGAACGCCTGGATCGTCGCGTTGTTGTCCTCGAAGCGCTTGATTGTCGCGTTCGGTGCGAGCTGCGACAGCGCGATCTCCTCGAGTGCGCCGCGCGTAGCGCCGACCGTCTTGCCATTCAAGTCGGCGGGTGTGCTCACTTTCACGTCGGCCGGCCCGAACACGCCCTGGAAATACGGTGCGTAGGCGGTCGAGAAGTCGACGACCTTCTCGCGCTCCGGCGTCTTGCCGAGCGACGAGATCACCATGTCGACCTTGTTGGTCGTCAGATACGGAATCCGGTTCGCGCTGTTCACGGGCACCAGCTTCAGCTTCACGCCGAGCGATTTCGCAAGCAGTTCGGCCATGTCGATGTCGTAGCCCTGCGGCTGCATGTCCGTACCAACCGAGCCGAACGGCGGATAGTCCTCCGGCACCGCGACGCGCAGCGCGCCGCTTTTCGCAATGGTGTCGAGCGCATCGGCGCGCGCGGGCGCGGCGGCAAACAGCGCCATTACGGGCGCGGCAATCAGCGCAGCCAGCCATGCGCGTCGGGGGAACGGTCGGGTGATCGAATTCACGGTGAGTCTTCCTTGTCTCGTCTGTCGTCGGGCAGCGCGCAACCGTTGCGCGGCCATGCCCACTTCAGCAAAAACCGGGCCACCCCCGCTTAACGCTTCAATTGCCCGCAATTGCCTCCACATATGCCGAAACACATTCCTCATTTCGGTGCATGATTCGATGCCGAACGCCGCGGTTGCCCGTTCGCGGCGCGCGCCCATGCACCAAACCATCCGACCAGTCTGACCAGACGAATCGGCCGGCGGTCGCGGAAGGACACGCCGGCGCCCATCGGTCGATCCGGAATGCGCGAAACATCGAAATCGGAAAGTCAGACGAAAGTCCAGCGCGCTCGGCATCCGCGGGCTTCGGCGGCCCCGGCTCGCCAGTCACCTTCGTTGTCCGGTAACGCACGGCGGAATCGCGGCAGACCGTCGGTCCGATTACGCTTCAGGCAAGTCCCGTTTCGAATCGCCGCCGTTCGATAGTCCTGCCAACCACCGAACGATCCGAGACACATTCCGCTTTTGCTCAGCGCAAGCATGCAGGGGCAACACATCGTTTTCGCCGATCGGCGACTCGAGCGCGGCGAACCGACTCGCGACGAGTTCGGACTGGAATGCGTGCCCGGCCCTGCCCGACACGCGCGCCAATGCAGCCGCCGATTCAACGCTCACCTGGATGGGTCGCGGCTTCGCCTGCCCGCCGCGCGCGGCTCTGCGTTAGTATGCGGAGTGTCGTTCGGGGTCGAACGCAAACCCGCCATCGACGCGTGACATCGACAGCGAAGTCTTGCTGCAAGCCTCCATGCCCAGGAAAAAGACCAGCGTCTGGCTCAGCGGTCTCCGTCTGCTCTCCAGCCTGACGGTCTCGCGGCCGAAGAAGAGGAAAACCGTCGCGCGCAAGCCGTCGACGGTCAAGCCCGCTCGCCCGGTCGCCGCGAAGCGCGTCGGCAAACCGCGCACGGGTCGCCCTCCATCGATGCGGACGGCCGGTCGGTGGATACGCTCGTTTCACTCTGCGCCGCCATTGGCCGGTCGGCTCGTCAACCATCTCACATACGCGTTGTATCTGCCGGCTACCGCGGCGTCGCCGACGGGGCTGCCCCTCGTCGTCATGCTGCATGGTTGCCGGCAGACCGTGGAGTCGTTCGCCGCCGGCACGCGCATTTGCAGGCTCGCCGATCGGGCCGGTTTTGCGGTGCTGCTTCCCGAGCAGGCGAAGACCACGCACCCTCACCGATGCTGGCATTGGCACGAGAACCTGACGCACTCCGAGGCGCCTGCCGTCGCATCGCTCGTCGCGGCGACCGTCCGGGAACACGGCTTCAACCATCAGCGCGTCTATCTCGCGGGCATCTCGGCGGGAGCCGGCCTCGCTGCGGTTCTAGGGATTCACTACCCCGCGCTCTTTGCCGCCGTCGGTCTACACTCGGGCCCGGTGTTCGGTGTCACCAGTTCCGCCATGACCGCCATGCGCGTCATGCGTAACGGCAGCCGTGAAGATCCGCTGCGCCTGATCGAGGCGTCGGTCGACGTATCCAGCTATCCGGGCATGCCTGCCATCATCGTCCACGGTGAGCTCGATGTCGTTGTCGCGAAGCGCAACGCCGCACAGCTCGGCATCGAATTTGCACGGCTCAACCGGCTGGTCGATGCGCAAGGCGAGTTACGCGTCGGCGAACAGCGAACATACACTCGCGATGCGGTCGACTACGTGGACTTTCTGAAGACCGGCCGGCTCGTCGTGAGGATCTGCATCGTTCGAGGCCTCGGTCACGCATGGAGCGGTGGCGACCCTCGCGAAGCGTTTCATTCAGACAAGGGCCCTGACGCGACGGCGATGCTGTGGGATTTTTTTCGCCGGCAGCGGCGCGGCGCGGCATGAAGCGTCCGCCGTATCATGGGATAAGCAGCGCGATATGCGTCGAGTGTCTCCAGCTTCATGCATTTCCGTAACGACCCTTCTACCTCGGCTGGCGACCGTCATCCATGGATTCGTTGCGTTCGATATCCGCCCTCTACCGTGGCACTTTGCGTGCTTGCCCTAGCCGATATCGATCGTGCGGCTCACTGTGTGCACCGGCTCCGATTTCGGCACGGTCAACGTGAGTACGCCGTTATCAAACTTTGCCAAGGTGTGGTCGGGGTCGGCGTTTTCCGGCATCGGGATCGTGCGCATGAAGCTTCCATGCGATCGCTCCAGCCGGTAGCAGCCGTTTTCCTCGCTGCGCACATCCTGCTTTTTCTCGCCGCGCAGCACGATTACCCCATCCTCGACGCTCACCGTCAGATCTTCGCGCTCCATTCCAGGCAGTTCGGCGGTCACGCGCAACACCTTTCCTTCATCGACGACGTCGATGCGCGGCTGGAAGCGCGATGAACTGAAATCGCCAAACCATCGTTCGAGCGCGCCACGGCCCGCAAATGGGTCGTGAAAGAACTCCTCCACTGCACGCCACGGTTCGCGTGAGAACAGTCGCGGAATGTCAGGCCACGGGGCCCGCCACTGTTCGCTTGCCGGCGGGCTTTCCGGGCCTTCTGCATCGGACTGGCGGGCAGCCCCGCGAAGGAACTTGAAGGGATTCCACTTTTTCAGATCGTTATCCATAGCGTCCTCCGATTCGGTTTCAACCTGCTTTGAGCGTGGCGCCCAGCCCATCAGGTAGCGAGCGCGCCCTGACCTCCGACTGCTCCAAGCACGTCGTGATCGATCAGTTTCAGCGCGTACCAGACCGCGTCGCGTTGCGTTTCGGCCGCGCGTGTCACGATCTTTCGCACGGGAATCGTACGGATTCGGATCGCATGTTCTTTCCAGGACTCCTGCATGACATCAGACACCGGTGCCACTGCTCCTGATTCGCAGCGGCGGCAGCGCGATCGCTCCCGCCGCTGCTTCTGACCTGCCGTTGCTGACGGTCAGGTGGACTTGACTTCGATGCGCCGCGGGCGCGCTTCGTCGCGGCGTGGGATCGTCAGCTTCAGCACCCCATCCTGGAGGCTCGCCTCGATCTTTGACGTATCGAAGTCCGGTGACAGCGTGAACGTCCGGGCGAAGTGCGGTTCGCGGACCTCGGCATGTTGCAGCCGCAGGTTTGCCGGCGTCGGCACCACCGCCTCGGCTTCGATCGAGAGGCTGCTGTCGTGAACCTTGACGTCCAGCTTGTCCTTCGTCACACCGGGCAGATCCGCCCAAAGTGTGACGCCCTGGCTGTCCTCGTATATGTCGACGGCCGGGACGAGAGTGATCCGGCGCGTGGGCAGTTCAGTGTCGCGACGTGCTACGGTTGATTGGTCGCGTTCGGCCAGTTGGGTCGTGTCAGTCATGATCGTCTCCTCAGGCTACTGGACAGTGATGGCGCGCGGCTTGGACGACTCGCGCTTGCCGACACTGATCGACAGGCAGCCATTTTCGTAGCGCGCCTGGACCTTGTCGGGATCAGCGGTGTCGGGCAATTCGATGACGCGTCGGAAGGTGCCGACAAAGCGCTCCTGCGCATAGGTGCGCGTCTCGCTTCCCGTATCGGGTTGTGTCGATTTGCGTTCGCCGCTGATGGTCAGCAGGCCCTTGTCGATCGATACGTCGAGCGCGGCGGCATCGACGCCGGGCGCGAAGGCGACGATTTCGATCGACTCGTCGGTCGCACCGATGTTGATCTGAGGAAACGCGCCGAGCCGGCCGGCGCGGAGGCTGGACGGGAACCCGCCGAAGAGTTGCGCCATCTGCTGCTGCAGGCGGTCGAACTCGCTGAAGAGGTCGGTTCCGAAGTAAAGATCGCTCACGATCGTATCCTCCTTGAGTGCAGCCGGGAGGCGAACGGGCCTACGCGCTCCAGTTCGCCTGCCAGACTGCTGGCAAACAAATCGAAACACGCAGCGCGCGGAATGAAGCAACTCGCGCGTCTGCCTGAGCGAAACTTAAGATAGGAACTCTACGGAAAATTTCAAGGGGTGTCGGCGGATTTTCGCACTTGAAATTTCGGCGCTGGAACCTATCATCGCAGCGGCTTGGAACTGCATGCGGAGGACGCCATGGAATTCGACACGGACTGGCTTACGCTTGGCAGGCATCGTATCCGGCTGCGCTCGACGAAGGGCTTTCCGACCGAGACGATGCGCACTGTGACCGAGGTCGTCAGGCTCGCGATCGACAACAACATGAGCGCGCGGGCGCGACTCGTCGAGGTCGTCTGTCGGCAGGAGAAGACCTACGATGTGCTGGTCGGCACGACGATGGTGGAGGACAAGATTTGTGCACCGCAACTTGAAGCTGCGGTCGCGGTCGTGTTGGGCCTGTTACCTGGCCAGATCACCATCACGGTCTCTCACGTCACGCAGAAGGAGGTCGATCTACACTTTGGCGTGTACGAGCGAATGTTGTCAGAGAAGCTGGGCGCGGCACCGCCGATCCAGTGAGCGATCGGTCCGGCGCCTCGCCATGCGGCCGGTGCCGACTCCCGCCTCGTGCCATGCGGACAAGGCGCGGACGTGGCGGCGCTGGTCGCGGAATGGGAGTACCACCATGAAAATAGGGTCACGCCGATTATTCGCCGCGGCTGCCCTGCCGCGGGCGCCGTCCCTGCGGCAGTGGTCGCTATTGCACCACTGCCGCGGGCATTGCCGATCCAGCAGGACATCCGGATCGGCGGGGCAACGCGCAGTTCGCGCCGGGAGACTATCCGTACGCGGCGTAAATCGCCGGGATAGTAACGCGCGGTGCACGTCACCGGACAGGTCGGTCGCGGCGCGAATCACGCGGATCGCCTCGCTCAGGAAGTACTGAACCGACACCGACTCCGAGGCCCGCGCTACGGTGTTGCGGTGAACATGCGCCTGATCGGCCAGCGTCTGCAGGTCGATGTTCAGGGCCGCCACATAGCGTCGGGCCGACAGCACGGGGGCTGCCGTGTCGGGTTCCCGCAGCGAGCTGAGAAAGGCCTCGAAGCTGGCGGGTGCGGCGCCGGCGGGCGTCGCTGCAGAGGCCGCTGGGCGGAGGGCGCGAGGGTGTTCATGGTGTCGCGCTCCTTTTATGCACTAGTTATAGACACCTATCGCGCACATTAGGCATCACCGAGGCACATTCAAGTGGCCGGTCGTTCAGGATGGCATATGTGGAAACCGAAGCTAACGACCTCGGACCGAACTCGCTGCGACTGGGTTCAGGTGCGGTGGAATCGACTCAATCGGGGAGTGAAAAATCACCCATCTGATAAGCCGAGTTATCAGATGCAGCACTTTTACGCCTCTGCCCTGCTGTGTGCTGGCGCCGGCCATGAAAAACCCGGCCGAAGCCGGGTTATGAGGGACGTGACCGTGGGTCGTCCAGGCGATTTCGCAGGACCGCTCAGCGGCGTGAGCGGCAGTGCGGTGCGGTCTGCTTCACGCCCGCAGCAAGGGCAAGCGCCAGGGGGGCCGGCAGTCAGACGGCCCGACCGCCCTTAGGCGGGCGGCCATGGCGACAGCACGCTGTCCCAGCACTCGAACGCCGTTTTGCCAACGAAGTTGTCGCCTATGCCATCTAACGAATCATTGGCGACCAAGCTGAGCACGCCTTGGTCGGTGCCGTTGTCGTCGACCACCCAGCTCCAGTTTTTATCCAGCGTATAGAGCCCTACCACGGTGCCCTGGCCGAGCGCGGACTTCGTGAACCCGAAGCGCGCGTGATTGAGGATATTGTCATCCGGCGGCTCAACGGCTGAATATGGGATCAATTTCGGCGGATCGTCCGGGCTTTGCATGATCCAGTTGTCATCCACATCGCTAAATACCCCCATCGGCGGATTCAGGGAAACATGCAGAACGCATCCGGTGTGTCTTTGCATGCGACGTAACAATCTCGGCCGAAGAAGCTAGTAACCAGCGATATCCACTTTTTGTTGTACACCGACCTGAACGCAATGCCCTGCAGAGACGATCCCATGGTTGCAACTCCTCGTAGTGATCCGTGATCGGCAGCATGCTCGGTCGTCGACATGGGCGCTTTTGCCAACGCGTGCGCGTTTTGAAGATTCGGCCCTCAACTGCCGAACGTTCAATATAGAGATTCGGCGCAAATTCGTATGATAAAACCGTGTCATGCGCTTGCTGGGTCGGGTCGCGCGAGGGGCGGTTACCGCTCGCGTCGAGCCGATTGCGAAGATCATCGCATCGCCTTACAATTACCTCAAATGTAAGGAGGAATCATGTTTGAAGCCACGCTCACCAGTAAGGGGCAACTGACGTTGCCCGCCGGGATCCGGCACGCGCTCGGCCTCGCGGCCGGCGTACGGATCGTGTTTACCCCGCTCGACGATGGGACGGTCATCCTGCGCGCCAAAACCCGCAGCCTGCTCGATCTGCAGGGCGCGCTACCGTCGAACACCAGTGTACCGACCGAGGTCATGCGGATGGGCGACGCCTGATGCCCAGTCTCGATACCAACGTCCTCGTGCGCTGGCTCACCAACGACGACGTCGATCAGGTCGCGCGCATCCGTGAGTTGTTCGCCGCGTCAGCCGGACAAGCCGAGGCGTTCTACGTTCCAGTGACCGTGACATTGGAAATCGAATGGGTCCTGCGTTCACGCTACAAGTTCAATCGGCAAGAGATCGTGACAGCACTCACGGCGCTGCTCGAGACGCGCGAACTCAGTTTTGAAGCGGAAGGCGCCGTTGAACGCGCCCTCCACTTGTACCGAGAGCACGGCGGGGATTTTGCTGACTGCCTGCACGTTGGCCAAAGCGGAGCCGCGGGTCGCGCACCGCTTCTAACTTTCGACCAGCGTGCGTCACGTTTGCCGGGTGCCCAGAATCTCGATCCACAGCTCAAGCAGTAGGCATTACAAAGCTCACCGACACGCACTGGATTCGATTTCGATCGGCCCGCCGAGGCCGTTGCCTCTCGCCCCGCTGAGTGTATGGGCGCTCGCAATTGAGCTTCAACCCCGTCTCAGGCGAAGCCACCTCACCCGCAGCCCCGCCCGAATCAAAGAACGTCCAGGCCCGCGTGTGACGCAATGTCCAATGAACCTGCCCGCCGGCACGTCGTCGCCAACGCAGGAAATACAGGGGCGCCGAAGTGGTGGCGGCGCCGTTTCTCGATCGCCGCGGTGGAGCGCTCAATTCCCTCTGGAGAACGCCGCGAGCGTAGAGCTTTCGCGCGACGTCCCGAAATGAAGGGGGAACATAGTCCTTAATATGTTTCCCTTCATTTCTCGCGATTGAGCGCCACAACGTCGACGAGGCGTCACACGGTCCTTGCAGGTCTGTCGTCGTTCCGAACGGCGTCTATGTTGAACCACCCCGTGCGGTCGGCGTCCCGTGCGTCCGTGCCACGCCCTTCGCCTTCTGTCACCCGCGAAGAGAGCGCCGACGCCAGTTATTCCACCTGCTCGCATTGAGTCGAGTTCCGCCCCAGAAACGCACGCCTCCATCCCAAATAGTGACCCACATAACATCACGAGATTGCATTTTCACATTTAATGTGATTTTATTATCACTCGTAGCAGGCCGCCGCCGACCACGCATGCGGCGCACCCCATACCAAGGAAGACGCAGATGGAGACAATCGCCGTCATCGGCAGCAACATGGTCGACCTCGTGACCTATGTCGCACGCATGCCCGCCCGGGGCGAAACGCTCGAAGCACCGAACTTCGAGCTCGGCTGCGGCGGCAAGGGCGCGAACCAGGCGGTCGCGGCCGCACGCCTCGGCGCGCGCGTCGTGATGGTGACGAAGGTCGGCGACGACGTGTTCGCCGACAACACGATCCGCAACTTCGAGCGCGAGGGGATCGACACCACGCATGTGCGCAAGGTCGCCGGCGTGCCGAGCGGCGTCGCGCCGATCTTCGTCGAACCCGATTCGAGCAACAGCATCCTGATCGTCAAGGGCGCGAACCGCCACCTGAAGCCGGCCGACATCGACGCGGCCGCGCCGGCGCTCGCCGAATGCGCGCTGATCGTGCTGCAGCTCGAGATCGAACTCGACACCGTCTATCACGCGATCGCGTTCGGCGCACGGCACGGCATCCCCGTTTTGCTGAACCCCGCGCCCGCGGTGGCCGATCTCGATTTCGAGCGGATTCGCTCCGTTGAATTCTTCATGCCGAACGAAACCGAGCTCGCGATCGTGTCGGGCATGCCGGTCGATTCGCGCGACACCGCGGCGCGCGCCGCCGAAGCGCTGGTCGCGCGCGGCCTGAAGCACGTGCTCGTCACGCTCGGCGACAAGGGTTCGCTGCTCGTGTCGCGCGACGGCGTGCGGCACGTGCCGGGCGTGCCGGTCGACGCGCGCGATACGACGGGCGCCGGCGACGCGTATATCGGCTGCTTCGCGCGCTGCTACGCCGCGTCGCGCGATGCGATCGACGCGATGCGCCACGCATCCGCGTACGCCGCGCATTCGGTCACCGGCCTCGGCACGCAGAAGTCGTACGCCGACGCCGCAACGTTCGAACGCTTCCTCCGCGACGCCGGCCTCTGACCGGCGCCTTCATCGACGAGACAATTGGGAAGGAGACACCCGTGAGCCGAGCCAGAATCGAACACACACCCGACGGCTATTACCTGACCCGCACACCGCTGTTCGCATTCACGCTGCTGTGCTGCCTGTTCGCGCTGTGGGGCACCGCCGCGAACCTGAACGACGTGCTGATCGCGCAGTTCAAGAAATCGTTCTTCCTGTCCGACTTCGAATCGGCGTTCGTGCAGTCCGCGTTCTATCTCGGCTACTTCTTCCTCGCGATCCCCGCCGCGACCATCGTGAAGAAGTTCAGCTACAAGACGACGATCCTCGTCGGCCTGCTGCTCTACACGACCGGCTGCCTGCTGTTCTTCCCGGCTGCGTCGATGGCGAAGTACGGGATGTTCCTCGTCGCGCTGTTCGTGATCGCCGCGGGCCTGTCATTCCTCGAGACGGCGTCGAACTCGTATTCGACACTGATGGGCCCACGCGACACCAGCACGCGGCGGCTGAACATCTCGCAGACGTTCTACCCGTTCGGCGCGATGGCCGGCGTGTACATGGGCAGCTTCCTGATCTTCAAGGAAGGCGATGCGTCGCATGCGCAGCTCGCGGCAATGTCGGCGGCCGATGCGCACGTGCACCAGCTCGCGATGATCCAGGCCACGCTCGAGCCGTATAAATGGCTGATCGTCGTGCTCGTCGCGGTATTCATCGTGTTTGCGCTCACGCCCTACCCGGCCTGCAAGGGCAACGGGCCGAGCGCGGCCACGCACAGGATCGACGCGCGCGGCACGCTCGCGCGCCTGTTCGGCAACCGGCGCTTCGTCGCGGGCATCGTCGCGCAGTTCCTGTACGTCGGCGCGCAGGTCGGCGTGTGGAGCTTCACGATCCGGCTCGCGATGCAGATCGGCGGCCTGACCGAGCGCGGCGCATCGCGCTACCTGCTCGCGACGTTCTTCGCGTTCTTCGTCGGCAAGCTGGTCGCGACGCTCGTGATGAAGCGCGTCGGGCCGGCCAAGGTGCTGATCGTCTACGGCATCCTGTGCATCTCGCTGCTCGCGTACACGATCAGCGTGCATAACATCACGGCCGTCTACGCAGCAGTGTGCGTGAGCGTGTTCCTCGGCCCGTGCTGGCCGACGATCTACGGCCTCACGATCGACGGCCTCGGCAAGGACACCGAATACGGCGGCTCGATCCTCGTGATGAGCATCGTCGGCGGCGCGGTCGTGCCGCTGATCCAGGGGCTGATCTCCGACCATACCGGCGGCAACATGCAGCTCGCGTTCGCCGTGCCGCTCGCGTGCTTCGTCGTGATCGTCTACTACGGCTTCTACTGCCTGCGCCACCTGCCGGTCGCGACGCCCGACGCGGCAGCCGACGGCAACGCGCCCGCGCGCTACGCCGCGACGCGCACCACGTCGGGAGCGTAACCATGCGAGGCGAGATCGAACTGCGGCGCGACGACTTCCGCGACATGCCGCGCACGCTGTACCGCACCGACGGCATCACCGTCACCGCGTTCGCGTATCCGTCCGGCGTCGAAGCGCTGAAGCTCGAGAACCGCCGCGGCCACGTCGTCGTGTTGCCGTATCTCGGCCAGATGATCTGGGCCGCCGCGTTCGACGGCCGCGACCTGACGATGAAGCACATGTTCCGGCAGCCGAAGCGCGCGGTGTCGATCATCGATACCTACGGCTGCTTCATGTTCCACAGCGGGTTGCTGCGCAATGGCTGCCCGGGCCCGGACGACACGCACGCGCTGCACGGCGAGATGCCGTGCGCGCCGATGGATCGCGCAAGCCTGATCGTCGGCACGGATGCGCAAGGCGCAACAGCCGAAGTGACCGGCGAATACGAATACGTGCAGGGTTTCGGCAGCCACTACGTCGCGCGTCCGTCGGTACGGCTCGCGGAACACGACGCGCAGATGACGATCGCGATGGACGTGACGAATCTCGGCGGCGCACCGATGGACCTGATGTACATGGCACACCTGAACTATGCATACGTGCCGGGCGGCCGTTTCGTGCAGTGGTTGCCGCGCGGCGGGTTGCGATTGCGTGAAAGCGTGCCCGCGCACGTGAAGCCTACCGCCGCGTGGCGCGACTACACGGCCACGCTCGCACGCGAACCTGAACGGCTCGCGACGCTCGATGCGCCCGCGCTGTACGACCCCGAGATCGTGTTTTTCATGAACGGTGCGGAAACGGATGCAGACGGCGTCGCGCATTTCCTGCTCGCGCATCCGGACGGCGGCGCATTCCATACCTCGTACCGCCCCGAACAGTTCCCGCATGCGACGCGCTGGATCCTGCACAACGCGGACCAGCAGGTCGCCGCGTTCGCGCTGCCGTCGACCTGCGAGCCGGAGGGGTATGAAGCCGAACGCCGCAAGGGCCATGTCGCGGCGCTCGCGCCGGGCGCGACGCGCCGCTTCGACGTGGTGACCGGCTACCTGAGCGCGGCGGAAGCACGCGATGCGTGAAGCGATGCGCGGCCGCGTTGCGTCAGGTCACGAACGCAATCCCGTGTTCGCGGATCGCCGTTTCGTAGCGGCTGCCCAGTTGCCCGTCGGAGATTACATAGTTGAAGTCGGTCAGTTCGGCGAAATAGGCCGCGCGCACTTCGTCGAACTTCGTGTGGTCGACGAGCAGGAAGCGGTTCTGCGCGCGCGCCATCACCTTCTTCTTCGCGTCGACTTCGTGGAAGTTGAAGCACGTGACGCCGCAGCGGTCGCTCACGCCGGCCGCGGAGATGAACGCCTTCGACACGCGCACCGTGTCGAGGATGCCGGTTTCGGCGACCGACTCGAACACCATGTTCTTGCGGTGATACGCGCCGCCGCACAGGATCACGCTGCAATGCGGCTTTTGCTGCAGCTTCGCGAACACGTTCAGCGAATTGCAGACGGCCGTGAATTCGAGGTCGTCCGGAATGAAGTCGACGATGAACGGCGTGGTCGAGCCGCAGTCGACGAAGATCGTGTCGCCGGTCGTCACGAACTGCGCGGCCAGCTTGCCGATGCGACGCTTTTCCTCGGTCTGACGGTTGTTCTCGGCGCTGATCAGGTACTCGCCGATGTCGCTGCGCTGCGCGGCGAAATGGCGCGTCACGTAGCCGCCGATCAGGCTCAGGCCGTGCGGGTTGTCCGCGAGATCGCGGCGGATCGTCATCTCGGACACGCCGAACAGCTCGGCGACTTCCCTCAGATGAATCGCGTTCTGCCCTTGCAGCACGTTCATCAGCGTCTTGATCCGTTCGCCCTTCTTCGTTTCCATGCCTGTATCCTGCGTGCCTGTCGCACTCGTCGCTCGTCGTGCCGGGCGCGCGGGCCCGGCCGGAATGTCGTATTTGTAACAAACCGATGTGAAAACATCAACTTTCCGTGTGCCTTTCCGGCACACGATCCGTGGAGTCCTGAAACATGCCGCTTTCCAACGCCCAACTCGCCCAAACCATCGATCACACGCTGCTCGCGCCCGACGCGAGCGACGCGCAGATCCGCGAACTCTGCCGCCAGGCGGCCGCGCATCGCTTTTACTCGGTCTGCGTGAATTCGGCGAACGTGCCGCTCGCCGCACGCGAGCTGGCCGATACCGGCGTGCTCGTCTGCGCGGTGGTCGGCTTTCCGCTCGGTGCGGCGCTGTCGGCCGCGAAGGCATTCGAGGCGTCGGCTGCGATCGCGGCGGGCGCCGGCGAGATCGACATGGTGATCAACCTCGGCGCGCTGAAGAGCGGCCGCGCCGACGACGTGAAGGCCGACATCGCGGCCGTGCAGCACGCATGCGGCGCGGTGCCGCTGAAGGTGATCCTCGAGACGGGGCTGCTGAGCGACGACGAGAAGGTGCGCGTGTGCGAGATGTGCCGCGATCTCGGCGTCGCGTTCGTGAAGACGTCGACCGGGTTCGGCCACGGCGGCGCGACGCTCGCGGATGTCGCGCTGATGCGCCGCTCGGTCGGGCCGGACCTTGGCGTGAAGGCATCGGGCGGCGTGCGCGACCGCGCGGCCGCGCTCGCGATGCTCGAGGCCGGCGCGACGCGGCTCGGCACGAGCTCGGGGGTGGCGATCGTCACCGATCGGGGCGGCAGCGATTCGGCGTACTGACGCGCGAAGGGTGGGTGCCCGCACAGGACTGTCAGCGGCGGTGTCGAACTCCATTCACCGCCACGAGCCGTTCGTCCGTCACCGCGGCAAGCCACGAAGCGTGGATCCGCATTCGGCTTGCCTGCCTCGGGAGGCGAGCCAGAGCGCAGCTCCGGTCCAAAAAATCAACCGATCATCCGCAAATCACGGCCACCGTCGGCGACTTGCGCAACGTGCGTATCCGCTATCGGCCGGATCGCGAGCGGCTCAATTCCACGCATGGCGCGCCGGACGCACGCCGTTCAGGTAGTAGTTGCCGACGAGGTGATACTTCCACCGCACCGGATCGTGCAACGTATGCGTGCGCGCGTTGCGCCAATGCCGGTCGAGATTGTGCTCGGCGAGCGTCGACTGCGTGCCGGCCAGCTCGAACAGCTTCTCACCCGCGAGCAGCGCGATCTCGGTCGTCAGCACCTTCGCTTCGCCGACCGCGACCGACGCGCGCGCGACATCGTCATCGGTCACCGTGCCGCGCGCGCCGATCTCGTCGAGCGTGCGCGCCGCGCGTTCGAGCAGCGCTTCCGCCGCATGAAGCTGAATATGCAGACGGCCGATCTCGCGGAGGATCAGCGGATCGTCTGCCGCCCGTTCGACGCCGCTGTCGACCCATGGCCGCGTACGGGTGCGCACGAACACCAGCGTATCGTCGATGGCCGCTTTCGCGATGCCGGCATCGATCGCCGCCTGGATGATCTGCGACAGCGGGCCGTTGAGCGTCGGCTCGTCCGATACGCGCTGCGCGGGCAGTACATGCGACGCGGGCACGCGCACGCCGTCGAGCACCACCGTGCCGCTCGCGGTCGTGCGCTGCCCGAACCCCGACCAGTCGTCGATCACGGTCAGCCCCGGCGTCGGCTGCGGCACGTACGCAAGCCACGCGTGCTGCGCATCGTCGAGGCCGAGCACCGGCACGTAATGCGCGAACAGCGCGCCCGTCGAGTAGAACTTCGTGCCATCGACGACATAGTCGTCGCCGTCGCCGCGCACGCGCGTCTTCAGATCGAGCACGTGCTTCGTGCCCTTCTCCGAGAAGCCGTTGCCGAACCGCTTGCCGCTCAGCACTTCCGCGAAGAAATAGCGCTTCTGCGCGTCGGTGCCGACCAGTGCGATCACGTCGACCAGCCCGAAATGGTTCTGCGGCAACTGTCCGAGCGACGCATCGGCCGCCGCGACGATCTTGATCACCTCGGTGAGCGTCACATGCGATACGCCCGCGCCACCGTATGCCTTGGGCACCGTGATCGCCCATAGCCCCGACTGCGAGAACCATTCGATCTCGTCGCGCGGCAACCGGCGCTCCCGATCGCGTCCGGCGGCGCCTTCCGCAAGCCGCTGCGCCAGCACATGCGCGGCCGCGATCGCCTGCGCATCGTCGGTGATCACTCGGGCCGCTTGCGGTTTCGCTTCGGCCGGCCGCTCCTGAATCGTGGCGCTCGTATCTGACATCGGGCTCTCCTGTCGAATGGCGAAAGCGTTCAATCTAGCAGTGCGCTGCAGGTCGGCAAACCGAGCGATTCTCGTAACGATATTCCTTCGGATCACAAACGATATCGAGAATCACGTACGCGGCACCATGCTTCAGCGTCGCAATCGATGCCCGAACGGCGGAGCGTCCCCAGCCGGTCCGCGTAATGCTCATCGACGATAACGATCTGCGAATCCGTTATTGGAACGCACGCCCCGCGCTTCCTATACTGGCCTCCCGGCGCAAACGGCCCCGCCCTTCGAGGAAATCCGCATGACTTCGTCGCACGCAGACACCGACCTTTCCACCGGCACCGACTACGACGCACTCGCGAGCCGGTTCCGGCCGATTTTCGACCGCATCGCTGCGGGCACCGCCGAACGCGAACGCCGCCGCGAACTGCCGCACGAAGCGATCGGCTGGCTGAAGGCGGCCGGCTTCGGCGCGGTGCGGCTGCCGATACGAGACGGCGGTGCCGGCGCATCGCTGCCGCAGTTGTTCCGGCTCTTGATCGAGCTCGCCGCCGCCGATTCCAATCTGCCGCAGGCGTTGCGTGGACACTTCGCGTTCGTCGAGGACTGGCTGAACGCGCCGCCCGGGCCGCAACGCACGACATGGTTCGACCGATTCGCGAGCGGCCAGCTCGTCGGCAACGCGTGGTCGGAGGCCGGCGACGTGCCGCTCGGCCAGACCATCACGAAGGTGTCGGAGCAGAACGGCCGGCTCGTGCTGAACGGGCGAAAGTTCTACAGCACGGGCAGCCTGTTCGCCGACTGGATCGACGTGTTCGCGCAGCGCGCGCACGACGGCAGCGACGTGATCGTCGCCGTCGCGACCGCACAGCCCGGCGTGATCAGAGAAGACGACTGGGACGGCTTCGGCCAGACGACCACCGGCAGCGGCACGACGCACTTCGAGAATGCGACGGTCGACGCCGACAACGTGATCGACTTCGCACGCCGCTTCAAGTACCAGACCGCGTTCTACCAGCTCTTCCACGTTGCGACGCTGGCCGGCATCGGCCACGCGATCGTGCGCGATGCGGGCGCGCTCGTGCGCACTCGCACCCGCGTGTACAGCCACGGCAACGCCGCACGTGCGGGCGACGACGTGCAGCTCCAGCAGGTGATCGGCGAGATCGCGTCATGGGCCTATGCGGCCGACGCGCTCGCGCTGCGCGCCGCGCAGCCGCTTCAGCTCGCCTACGAAACCCGCTTCGGCGGCGACGAGCAGGCCGAGCACGACGCGAACGTCGCGGCCGAAATCGAATCCGCGCAGAGCCAGCTCGTCGTGTCCGAACTCGTACTGCGCGCCGCGACACGCCTGTTCGACGCGCTCGGTGCGTCCGCCACGCGCAGCACGACCGCGCTCGACCGCCACTGGCGCAATGCGCGCACGGTGTCGTCGCACAATCCGCTCGTCTACAAGGCCAGGATCGTCGGCGACTGGGTCATCAACGGCCGCACGCCGCCGTTCGTCTGGCGCGTCGGCAACGGCACGAGCGCCGGCGCGGAACCGGGAGTCGCGCGATGAGCAAGACCATTCGCTTCAACGCGTTCGAGATGAACTGTGTCGGCCATCAGTCGCCGGGGCTGTGGGCGCATCCGCGTGACCGTTCGTGGCAGTACAAGGACCTCGATTACTGGACCGACCTCGCCCGCATCCTCGAACGCGGGATCTTCGACGCGATCTTCATCGCGGACGTGATCGGCTATTACGATGTCTACAAGGGCAGCAACTACCACGCGCTGCACCAGGCCGCGCAGATTCCGGTCAACGACCCGCTGCAGCTCGCGGCGCCGATCGCGATGGCGACCGAGCATCTCGGCATCGGCATCACCGCGTCGACCACGTTCGAGCACCCGTACACGTTCGCGCGCCGGCTATCGACCGCCGACCATCACACCAAGGGCCGGCTCGCGTGGAACATCGTCACGTCCTATCTGGAAAG
>Ga0105240_10000248_pt1 | contig 107354 bp, 85 predicted proteins | sample KBSC54metaG_FD_80426 | JGI IMG/M metagenome (GOLD analysis project Ga0105240, IMG submission 80426) | Corn rhizosphere microbial communities from Kellogg Biological Station, Michigan, USA - KBS C5-4 metaG | ecosystem: Host-associated > Plants > Roots > Rhizosphere > Soil | place: Michigan, USA...
ATCGCGACTGCGCCGAAACAAAAGCTTACCTCACGAAGACATTTACGGGACAGCTTGCCGTGAGCGGCGACCGCTTCAGCGATGCCGGGGATTCGGGAGCGCTCGTGGTTGACTCTGCGAATGGTGAGCCGGTGGGGTTATTTTTTGCGGGCGGGATCGATGGCAATGGCGTGAGCCACGCGATCGCGAATCCGGCGACGGACGTTCTGGCAGAACTTTCAGAGCAGATGCCTGGTGGCGCGAACCTCACATTCGTCGGGACGACCGATCATGAGGTGAGTTGCCTCAGCTATGGAGACAGCACATCTGCTGCGGCCCAGGCGAAGGGCTTGAGCGACGCTGAGATCACGCGCCAGCAGCAGGCGATCGCACTTGCGCGAGGGCTGGTAAATCCATCTGCGGGGATTCTGGGGATCGCGCCGGGGAAGAGCACGGACCAGCCAGGCAGCGCGGCCGTGGTGATCTATGTCGATCCGGCGATGTCGCCCACAGTTCCCGCCACAGTCGGCGGGGTGCGAACGATCGTGGTAGGGGCGAGTGCGCGTTCGGTCGCGCTTGGGTCTGCTCCTCTGACGGCAACCGGGACAGGATTTCCTGCGTTGTCGCCAGCAGCAGTCGTGCAGGCGATTGCTGTGAAGCGGAAGCTAGCGCGTGGTCTGATGCAGCAGAATCCAGCGTTCTTCGGAGTTGGAGTCGGACAAAGCCTGGATGATCCGCGCGAGACGGCGCTGGTCATCTATATCGATCGCGAACACACTCCTGCACAACTGCCGACCACGATGATGGGATTGCGGACGCGGTATGTGGTCATGAATCGGCTGCACGTGACTCGGTCGTATACCGCGGCTTTTCCCGCGGCGCATCACTGTATGCCGCATGCGGTCAGCGAAGAGATGGACCAGCAGGATCTCTGGAAGCCGCGTGGAATCGATCTGCCATAACGAAACGCGATCAGACGCGACGGCGATGAAGCCAGAACGCGATCATTCCAGTCAGAAAAGCGAAGGGGAAGAAGGCATAGGAAGGCTCATGCAGGATGAGCAAAGTGGCGATCATCGCTCCGAACATGGTTATGCAGAGTATCGCCAGGCCGATCTCAACAGCGCCTGATACGAGAACCAGGAATGCGCCCACCATCTCGAGCACTCCGGTAAAGTACCGAAGCCACTGGCCGAGGCCGATCTGATCGAACAGCACCACCCATGGCGCGCCGGCATCGCTCTTGAATTTGGCGGTTCCGAAATAGAGAAAGACGACGAGCATAAGGGCTCGAAACGACCAATCAGGAACGGAGTTCCTGAACTTTCGCTCGCGCTCGTGACCTTGAGGCTGAGTTGGCAGTGGTTCCGGGGCTAAGTCGTTCATGCCATGCACCCGAGATTATTTCCGATCTTTCTGCGACGGAAGGGCGCCGAAGCGCCCTTTCGAGGATGAAGATCATTACCCATCTATTGCTGAAGCCTTCCGAGATCGTAGATTACGCCGAAGGTGAAGCCCTGAGGGGTCAAGTCGTGGGGGCCGAAGATTGCGTGCCACATCTGGTATTCGTACTCGCCGCGCGCGGAGAGACGGCCAACCAAGCGCACATCGACTCCGCCGGCCGGGGCGAATATCGCGCGCGTGTCCTGTTGATAATTCGCACCATCATTGTTTGGAAAGTCGAGGTTGCCAATTCCCATAAGGTATTTGACGAACGGACGGACCCGTCGTTCGCGGCGGAATTGGAAGATCGGGCCGGCAAGACCGGTTGTCATGCGATGACCCGGCAAATAGTCGGGGGTAGCGTAGTTCACGTCGCGGCCTTCAAACTCGAGTCCCAGTCCGCTGAGTTTGGAGGGCATATGAGGAAGACGCCAGTCGACCCACAGGGTGAGGCCAACTTGACGCGGGTTGCGGGTTCCCCAATCGTCTGAGAAATCTGCTACGCCGAAACCAACGCTAAAAGGTAATTTGCCTTCGCGAGCCGAGTACGTGACCTGGGCACAAGCATGTGAAGCTGCCCCAACCATGATCAGAAATAAAAATGGCAGAAAAATCGATTTCCATCGCATGATGCATTTCCTCCTAGGGATCCACTCGTGATGGCAGGAGTGGACCTGTTCCGATTGCCAAGCTGAAATTGGGGCAAGAGCTACAACGCGCAGGAGCGGTACTGCTAGAACTGACTAGTACAGCAGATCTCCTACCTCGTACTTTATTGCAGCTAGGAACGAGCGTAGCATCTCTACTCTCGATTGAGCCATGACCTTAGTTTGTGTCAGACGAGCCTGGTTGGCGAGATGGTTAACTGCATGATTTAGAACTGGGAGAATGGAACTGAAAGTCGGGTAACGTGTATCGCGGCCGACCTTAGCAGCCGCACGCAATACTCCAACGGCTCCCAGCTGTTCGAGAATATCGGCATCGCGCAGCAAGATCCCCTCGGGGGTGGTTGGGTTGTCCTTTGGCTGGTGATTCAAGATTGCTTCAGCCACTCCCTCCAATTTTTCGGCAGGGAAACCCCAACGTTCCAGGAGTTCCCTGCTTCGCTGGATGGTGTATGGGACGTGATCCCAGCGGGAAAGTTGCTCGAGATGCTCTGGGCGATGTCCCAGAAAGACACCAAGGTCATGCATCCAGACGGCCGCGAATAGAATGTCGTCGTCATAGGTGATCTCGCGGCCGATCTCGGTAGCCAGCGCATAGAGCCTGGGCTGATGGCCGAATTTGTCAGCGGGTAGAGCTTCAGCTCGGATGTACTCAACGACCGAGCTACGCCAGTCCTGGGTCATCGGCCTTTTCCGGGAGTCTGAGCTGAGATACGAATCAGATCAAGACCACCAAGGTCCTGTACGGCGAAGACGGGCGAGCATGCGGGGACAGCTATGATGCCCCGTTCCGGAAGATCCAGCGGTGCGAAGCTTGGGCTAGCGATGCGAGCGCTTCCCGATGCGGCGAAGAGATAGGAAAGCGTCGGAACAGAGTCCGAAGAGCGGCGAAGAGTTGTGCTGGAGCGGCTCACATCGACTGGGATTTTCTCCACGGAGAAATAGGCGCTTTCGATGAGGACGGTTCGATCGGGCAGGACGGCAGGAGGGATTATTCCTGCGTTTGTGACGAGGCGAGTTGCTTCGATCGATTTGTCGACGTGGAGTTCGCGACCGCGGCCGTAGTCATACATGCGATAGGTGGTGTCTGAGTATTGCTGGGTCTCAAGAAGGACGGAGCCGGGCCAGATTGCATGAACCGTGCCAGCGTCGACAAAGATGAGATCGCCGGCCCGAACAGGCAACAGGTTGAGGCTTTCTTCCAGCGTTCCGTTTTCAATTCCAGACTTCACTGTTTCGAGGGTTACATCGGGCTTGAGACCAAGGGCAACCTTGGCATGGGGTTCGGCAGCAAGCGTGTACCAGCATTCCGTTTTGCCACGAGGCCCGCCGTATTTCTGCGCGAGACGGTCGTCGGGATGGACTTGCACGCTGAGTTTTTCACGAGCGAAGATGAGCTTGATGAGAAGCGGTGATCCGGAGTCCACTGCATCCTGCCCAAGCAGCGACAGCGGATTCTCCTGAAAGAGAGCGCCCAGTGACTTTCCGGCATGAGGTCCAGTGGCTACCTTGCAATCATCCCCGGTGAGCCACACTTCACCGACAGGTTCCTGATCGGCAACGTGGTCGTACCAGGGGCGAAGGTCCATCAATCCCCAGACGCGGTCAACAAACTGCGGTTCGACACTGAAGGGCACCATTTCAGCAATTACGGGTCGTGAAGCCGTGGACACTCGGGTGAAATCCTCCGGAAAATGTTTGTAGAGCAAGCCCTGGGCGCCAGGATGAACAACGAGCGCTTGAGCGGATTCTATCGTAGAGCGGCTTCGGGGATGGTACGGCTGCAGTCGATTGTGCGGAGCACTCCGTAGATCCAGGCCAGATTCTTCGCGCGGACGACAAACGAATGACATTCAGGAGCGTGGAACAACACCAGGCTCGTTGTATTCTCGCTGCATGATCCTAGTTCCGATTTCTGAAGACATGTTCCACATGCCACTGCCCCTGATCGAGAAGATTTTGCGGCCGGTAGTTGTCTATCTTGCGCTGGTTCTGCTGTTGCGGATCTTCGGCAAGCGGGAACTGGCGCAATTGAATCCATTTGACCTGGTGGTGCTACTGTCCCTGTCGAACACGGTGCAGAACGCGATCATTGGAGAAGACAATTCCGTGACCGGCGGGATCATCGGGGCAGTCAGCCTGCTGTCGATCAACTGGTTTGTGGTGCGCATTCTCTTCCGGTCACCGCGGTTGAATCGTGCACTTGAGGGCAAGGCTGCAGTCCTGATTCGCGATGGCCATGTCGATGGCAAGGCGCTGGAGCGGGAGGCGCTCACGCGCGAAGAGTTGGTGGAGGTAGTTCACCGACAGGGATTCGAACACATCCATGACGTGCACCGCTGCGAACTGGAGCCGAACGGGACGTTCTACGTTGAAGGGCGTGATCCCTCGATTGCTGACAAGCGCCATGACGAGTTGCTGGCACGGCTGGAAGGATTGACGCAGCAGCTTGCTGCCCTGAGGGGAACCGGATCCGCCTGATGCAAGATCCAGCTAATCCTCTTACAGTCACGCTGTCGATTGGTTCACAGCCATTCCAGATGCGGGTAGCGGAGAGGCTGCAGCACGACGGGATGTTGAGGCGGGTTATTGCATTTCCGAGAGGCGTTGAGATCTTCGCTCCGGATGAGCATGATGGGTTGCGCCTTGTGCGGCGGTATCGGCGGTACGGATGGGCGAACCGCGTGGCATGGGCGGCGTGGCGTCGTTTGCCGGGAAGCAGCCGTGCATGGAATTTGCCGATTGTATTTTCGACGGCTTACGCAGATCGATTGGCGGCGCGGTGGATTGGACCGAGCACGATTTTCCATGGGTGGACCGGAAATTGTCTCAGGTGTATGAGACGGGCGAGGCAGTTCGGGTCGCTAGTGCTGATCGAGCAAGCCACGATGCATCCTCGCGCGTGGCAGAGAACAGTTCTGGGCGAATGCGAGCGATTCGGCGTGCAACCGCGAGATTGCCGGGCAGTTCTTCCTGAACTGCTGGTGGAGAGGATGGAGCGCGAGTATGAGTTGGCGGACAGCATTGTGGTTCCGTCTGCGATTGCCCGGCGAAGCTTCGAACAGGCAGGGCTGGGCGAGAAGGCGATCGTGGTGCACGCGGGAGTGGACCATGATCTTTTCCGGCCGGCCGTGGCGGCTAACCCGCGCGATTCTTTTCGCGTGTGCTTTGTGGGGAGAGTGGAAATTGCGAAAGGACTTCCCTACTTGCTACAGGCGTGGAAAAAGCTGGAGTTGCCGAACGCGGAACTGGTGCTGATCGGCGAAGTTGCCGAGGAGATGCGTCCGTTTCTCAAGCAATGGGCGCTGCCCAATGTGAGGTTGATGGGTCTGCTTCCGGCTGCCGAGGTCGCTGAGTGGTATCGCGCTTCTCACCTCCTGGTGTTCCCGTCAGTCAATGAGGGATTGGCGCGGGCGATCTTCGAGGCGATGACGAGTGGATTACCTGTTGTGGCGACGGATCTGTCGGGCGCGGAGGACTGCATCACTTCCGGGGTGGAGGGTATGGTTGTCCCGGCAAGAGATATCTCGGCCCTGGCGGAAAACATTGAGTGGCATTACGAGCATGCAGAAGCATCCGCCGAAATGGGAAAGGCCGCGAGAGCACGCGCGGAACGCGAATTTACGCTGGAGAAGTATGTCGATCGCGTGATGGAGATGTATCGGGCAATCGCGGCAAGATCAGCTCAGCACAGATGATGCCCGAGTCTCCTCGATCTGTTCTTCGATGACACCTTTCAGGTTAGCGGGCGAGTAGGTGGGCGCCTTGATGAATTTGCCGTCGTCGCGCTTGTGGACTTTGAGGACGGTCTGCCAGGCACCGCCGTGCGCGTACGAGTCGCCGGGGTGCACGAGATCGGAGCTGGAGGCGCGTTCGAGGATGGCGTCACAGATATTGCAATGGGGCCACGCCTTGCTCATATTGCTGCGTTGAACTTCATCCCACGCACTCTGAGCCTGGATGCCGGCAGCGTTGAGGGCGCCGTAGGTGACGACAAGCTGGTCAACGCAACCGTCGACGTACTCGACGAGATCGGGTGTGCCGTTTGGGTCGAGGTGGACGGCGATGTCATCAATCACGGGTTTCACATCGCCGATGACAGTGCAGCCGCAGGCACGTACGAATTCGAGAGCTTCTTCGAAAACGAGACGCGCGCGGAGCAGGCGCGTAGCAGGATCGGGGAGTTCGGGTGAGTCCTTGACCTCCTGCTCGAACTGCTTCATGAGTGTGACGATGTCCTTCTGGGGCTGATAGGGCTTGGCTGTCATGGAGTATTCAGGCATGGGAATCCTCAGGAGAACTGTAGCGGAGCGAGGGGCGAGAATGCGCTGTGCAAAGGAGGGTACGAAATTGCCGGCTTTCCCAAAGACATTAGAGAACTTTCAATATTCCGAATATTCCTCTTGCGGATATATCCGTAACGGATATATAGTATACGAATGTCGAACGGAAGTCATTCTGGCACTCCTCTTTCGCCGATGGTTCTGGCGATTCTGCTATCGCTGGCAGAGGGAGAGAAGCACGGCTACGCGATGATGAAGGACGCGCGGTCGCAAGGCGGCGGCAGCATCGCCATGGGACCGGGAACCTTATACGGATCCGTCGACCGGCTGATGCGCGACAAGCTGGTGGAAGAGTCGGACAAGCAGGATGATGAGCGGCGACGCTATTACCGGCTGACGGCGCGAGGTGGGGAAGTGCTTGCTGCGGAGCTGGCGAGGTTGGATGCGACGATGGCCGCGGCTCGATCCCTCGGGCTGGTGCCTCACGGAGGACGGTCATGAGCGCGCTCGCGGAACGGCTCTACGGGCGAGTCCTTTGCTTGTACCCGAGTGAATTCCAGAAGGGCTATGCGTTGGCGATGAAGCAGGCTTTTCGCGACGCTCTGCACGATGACGAGCTGCCGCGCGGTTTGCTGATCCGTATTGTTGTTCGGGATCTGATGATTTCATTGGTAAAGGAGCACCTGTCTATGTTGCGCGATTCCCTCACCCGCCCTGCTCTCATCTTCAATGCGCTTGTGCTTACCGGTATTGCCACCGGTGTTGCTCTCGCGCTCTATGCGATTCCGCAGCATGTGCTTCGGGCGGGGCTGAATGATCCGCAGATTCAGATGGCGGGGGATCTGGCGGCGCGGCTGGAACAGGGTGTTGCGCCGACCGAGGCAGTCGGGAAGGGGACGCAAGTGGACATGGCGCGGAGCCTGGCTCCGTTCCTGATTGTGTACGACGAGCAGGGACATGCCATTGCGTCGCAGGCTATTTTGAACGGAAATATACCGACGCTGCCGAGCGGCGTCTTCAACAACGTACGGCAACGCGGCGAGGAACGGTTGAGTTGGCAGCCGGTACGGGGGCCAGGAGGGGTTCGCATTGCGGCGGTGGTTCAGCGCGTGAATGGAGCGCACCCGGGATTTGTGCTGGCGGGGCGCAACATGCGTGAAGTGGAAGCGCGGATCGGCGATGTGGGGACGATGGCGGGGCTGACGTGGCTGGGGATGCTGGGGTTGATTGCGGTGGGAACGATCGGATTCGGGATCTATTCGGGATGGAAGCCGCAGCCGCCCATGCAGACGACTGCGGCGAAGGGTTAGTTGCCGCCCTGGTCAGCAGATCATTCCCACTCAATAGTGCCTGGCGGTTTAGAAGTGATGTCGTAGACGACGCGGTTGATGCCGCGGACTTCATTGACGATGCGGCTGGAGATTCGCTTGAGCACATCGTGCGGGAGGAAAGTCCAGTCGGCGGTCATGCCATCTTCAGAGTGAACGGCACGGACGGCGCAGGTGTAGGCGTAGGTGCGCTGATCGCCCATGACGCCGACGCTCATGACGGGAAGAAGAACTGCGAAGCTTTGCCAGATGCGGTTGTAGAGGCCGGCGGCCTTGATTTCGCTGACGACGATGTCGTCGGCTTCCTGAAGGAGTGCGACGCGCTCGGGGGTGACTTCTCCGAGGATGCGAACGGCCAGGCCGGGGCCGGGGAATGGCTGGCGGCCGAGGATGTCTTCGGGCATGGCCATGTCGCGGCCAATGCGGCGGACTTCGTCCTTGAAGAGGTCGCGCAGGGGCTCGATCAGCTTGAGTTTCATGAATTCGGGGAGGCCGCCTACGTTGTGGTGGCTTTTGATTGTCTGGCTAGGACCTTTGACACTGGAGGACTCGATAACGTCGGGATAGAGGGTGCCCTGAACCAGCCAGTCGACACCGCCGGTTTCGGAAGCGATGCGGTGGGCTTCGTCGTCGAAGACCGCGATGAATTCGGCGCCGATGCGTTTGCGCTTGGTTTCGGGGTCCGTGACACCGGCGAGCTGATCGAGGAAGCGCTTGCCGGCGTCGACGGCGACGATGTTAAGGCCGAGCCTCTCCAGATTTTTTTGCACGTTTCCGAATTCGTTTTTGCGCAGGACGCCATTGTTGACGAAGATGCAAGTCAACTGCTTTCCGATTGCCTTATGCACCAGCATGGCAGCGACAGAAGAATCGACACCGCCGGAGAGGCCGCAGATGACGTGGCCGGAACCGACTTTCTCCCGGATCGAAGCGACGGTGGATTCGATGAAATGGGCGGGAGTCCAGTCGCCGCGTGCGCCGCAGATGTTGAAGACGAAGTTTTTGATGATCTGCGGACCGAGGGGGGTGTGGTGGACCTCGGGATGGAACTGAACGGCCCAGATGCGGCGGTCTTCATTGGCGATGGCGGCAAGAGCGTTTGAGGTGACGGCGGTGCGCTTGAATCCCGCGGGGAGTTCGAGGGCTTCGTCGCCATGGCTCATCCAGACCTGGATGGCCCCGGGGAGGCCCTCGAAGAGCTTGATTGAGGTGTCTTCGAGTGCGACTTCGGCGTGGCCGTATTCGCGCTTGGGAGCGGTACGGACCTTGCCTCCGAGATGGTGAGCGATGAAGTGCAATCCATAACAGATGCCGAGGGTGGGCAGATTGAGCTGGAGGAGCGCGGGGTCGGCATTGGGGGCGTCGGCGTCGTAGACGGACGACGGACCGCCGGAGAGGATGATGCCGAGGGGCTTGTGGGATTGGACTTCTGAGATCGGTGCGGTGCAGGGGAGGACGACGGAAAAGACATTCAGTTCGCGGATACGCCGGGCGATGAGCTGGGTGTATTGCGAGCCGAAATCGAGAATGACGATGGTTTGGGTGTCCACCTTCCAGTGTGGCAGGGGGTGCGGCGGGATGTAAAGAAAGTTCCCGACACTCAAACAATTGCGAAGCCTGCCGATAGACGGTGTAGGACCTTCGCGATGGAAAACTCTCTGAATGACGATATGCGGCCGGTGCAATTTGCGACCCGGCAGCCAATTCTGGCAGCTGACGAGACGGTTATTGGCTACAAGCTTTTGTTCCGCACGGATGTGGTGAGCCATTTTTCAATGCAGGACGAGGAAGGGGCAGCACGACGAACGATCGATATGTCGACTCTGCTGGGTCTCGATGTGCTGTGCGATCATCGGCTGGCATTTATCGGTTGCGATCGCGAGATCCTGCTGGAGCATGGGTTGGCATTTCTGCCGGCGAATCGCGTGGTGGCGGAGATCGAGCGTGGTGTCCAGGTAGACGAGGTCGTGATCGAGGCCTGCTGCGAGTTGAAGAATGCGGGGTACCGGATTGCGATCGACGGATTTACAGCGGACGATTCTCGGCAGGCGATCGTGCATTTGGCGGACTACCTGAAGGTTGATTTGAAGAAGGGAGGCTGGGAGGAGATTCCGGAACTGGTTGGCCCCGACCACTGGAAGGACGCCGTTCTGATGGCCACCAATGTTGAGTCGCGAGAGGATTTCGATCTTGCGCGGCGGAAGGGATTCCAGCTCTTTCAGGGATTCTTTTTTCGCAAGCCGGAATCGCTGCGTACGCGGACAGCGCCGACAAACCGGGTTATTTATCTTCGGCTGCTGCAAGCGGTGATGCAGCCAGAGTTGAACTGGGATCGCGTTGAGGAATTGATCAAAAGCGATCCTACGCTTTACTACCGGCTGCTGCGATTCCTGAATTCTCCGTTGTTCGGGATTCGGGGCGGAGTTCGGACGGTTCGGCAGGCATTCACGCTGCTGGGCGATGACGAAATGCGCAGGTGGTGCAGGCTGGCGGGCATGTTTGAGTTGTCGAAGGGCCGGCCTGGAGAGTTGCTGCTTTCGGCACTGGTGCGGGCGAGATTTGCGGAGTTACTCGGTTCGCGGGTTGGGCATGGCGAGGAAGATCTTTTTCTGCTTGGTGTTTTATCGATGATGGACTCTATTCTCGAGATCCCGATGAGAGCCGTGATCGAAGGGCTTCCACTCGATGAGAGTGCGCGACGACTACTGCTGGAGCACGAGGGAGGGCTGGCAGGCATTTTCAGACTTGTTTCAGAAGTTGAAGCAGGGGCGTGGAATCTGGTGGTTGATTCCTGTGTTGAGCTATGCGTAGCGCAGGATTTCGCTGCCGGCTGCTATACCGAGGCAATCGCGTGGGCGCAGTCACTGGCTGCTTCGGTTTGAAGCTTGCTCATTCAAGGGATGTTCATCGTTTCGTAATCGTGGAGTAGCAGTCCTTTCATCGAGGCTTAAACTCGCCCTCCTATAAAACGAGACGGACTAAGAGTCTGTCGGCCCCCGTTGGATGCATCAAAAAACAGCCTGCGTTCTGTTCTGAAATCCTTCCACCCCGAAGAGGTCAGTGAAATGAGAATCAAGCAAGCCGCTCTCGCGCTTCTGCCGATTGCGTTTTCGAGCACGTTCCTTCCCGCCGAAAAGCCTGAGCATGATCGCGCTGTACCGCGCATCGATCATGCATTCGTGATTCTGATGGAGAATCACGCCTATTCCCAGATCCTTGGGAATACCAATGCTCCCTTCATCAACAGCTATGCGAAAACCGCAAATCTCGCGACGAACTACTACGCTGTAGGGCATCCGAGCTTAACGAATTATCTGGAGATCGTGGGCGGATCGAATTTTGGAGTCATCAACGACGATTCACCCGACTGGCACAACACATCGTGCACGCCGAACATCGTGAGCGGGATTCCAGCGGATGAATCGGCTGCTACGAACACCTGCCCGATTGCCGGGTCGGGATGGGATGCGGCAACTCCTGCGGTGGATACGACGAATGAAGGCACGCTGGAAGAGCCGGTCTACAATTTCCCGCTGTCGCCTGCGTTCACGCGCGGCATCAGCATCGCCGATCAGCTTGTGGAAGCCGGAAAAAGCTGGAAGTCGTACCAGGAAAACCTGCCCCCGTACGGTGCTGATCGCGTGAACAACAGCGACGGACTCATCTCGGAAGTCACGCAATCGGAGCCCGGGATGCCGAAGCTTTATGCGGTGAAGCACAACCCGTTTGCGTATTTTGCGAGCATACAGTCGGGTGAGGATCGCAAGCTGAGTCTAAAGCAGATGGTTGGCTTCGATCAGCTCTGGGCCGACCTTGCAAAGGGCGACGTTCCGGACCTGGCGTTCATCGCGCCGAACCAGTGCCACGATCAGCATGCCCGCGGATCGAGCGAAGTGGGCACCGGCTGCTCAGTGGATCAGAATGCGATTGCACAGGGCGATGCGGGACTGCACACGATCATCGACGGCATCAAGGCATCGAGGGCGTGGAAGCACGGCAATAACGTGATCGTGGTGGTGTGGGACGAGAACGACTACAGCAGCCTGCCTAACCAAGTGGTGACGATTGTGGATACGAACTACGCACCGACTGGGATTCAGAGCAGCGTACGCTACAACCACTTTTCGCTGCTGAAGACACTGGAGGCGGGATTCGGGCTCTCCTATCTGAATCACGCTGCCGATCAGGACGTGAAGGTAATGGGCGATCTGTTCACGGGACAAAAGTAGAGCAAGAACGAAAGCAGAATGGCCGATCAGTATATGCTGGCCGGCCATTTGCTTTTTGGGAACGCCCGCTCATCGCAACACCACCCCAGCGACGAAGACCTGTCGCTGGGGACCCCGGGCGCCGCGATGAACGGGGCACAGTCATTTGGCAGGTAGATTTGGCTATCTGAGCTCGGAGCCGTTCTGTTTATAGACCACGCCGGATTTCATGACGAACTTGACGTTCTGAAGGGTGCGGACGTCATCGAGCGGGTTCTTTTCGACGGCGATGATGTCGGCCCATTTGCCGGGTTCGAGAGTGCCGGTTTTCGCAGTAAAGCCGAGGAGATCGGCGGCGTTGATGGTGGCGGTTTGCAGGGCAGTGAGCGGCGCCATGCCGAGCTGATTCACATAGACGTCGAGTTCGTGGGCATTGAGTCCGTGCGGATAGACAGCGGCATCGGTTCCCAGGGCGATCTTCACACCGGACTGGATGGCGTGCTTGATGTTCTGTTTGGCGACGGAGCTAACGTCGACCATTTTCTGGTGATAGAAGGCGGGGAGGTGCCCGTTCTCGATCTGCCAGTCTTCGAGGTACACCGTCGGCACCAGATAGGTTCCGTGCTTCTTCATCATGGCGATAGCTGCGTCGTCGATATAGCTGCCGTGTTCGATTGAGTCGACGCCAGCCTCGCTGGCCCAGAGGATTCCCTGAGCTCCATGGGCGTGTGCTGCAACTTTGCGGCCGAGGCGATGGGCGTCAGTAACGATGGCCTGCATTTCTTCGAGGGTGTATTGGGAGGCTTGCGGGTCGTCTCCTTTTGAGAGCACACCTCCGGTGGCGCAAATCTTGATGAGGTCGGCGCCGTATTTGATGTTCTCGCGGACCTTGTGCTGCACCTGCGCGATGCCATCGGCTACGCCGTCGCTGATTTCGTGGTACTGAAAGGGCAATAAATTGTCGTCGCAGTGACCGCCGGTGATGCCCATTGCCGGGCCACTGACGAGCATGTGGGGTCCGTCGACCTGGCCGGAGTTGATGGCGTCGCGAAGATCAACGTCGACGAAACCGCCTGCTCCGACATTGCGGACGGAGGTGAAGCCGGCCATCAGTGTTTTACGGGCATTGACGACGCCGTTTATGGCTTCTTTTGCGTTTGTCGAGGTGACTTCATGGAAGGGGTCGAAGTCGGTGTTCATGGTGAGGTGGGTGTGGACGTCGATCAGGCCGGGAAGAACGGTCATGCTGCTCAGATCTATGACTGCATCACCGGCCTGAGGGCTGGTGGATGCACTGGCGGCAATGGACTGGATGGATTCGCCGACGACGATGATGGTTTGAGCGTCGGAGAGCTTGCCTGTTTTGACGTCGAGGATGTGCCCGGCGCGGATGAGGGTGCGCTTCCCTGCACTGCGGTCCTGCTGCGCGGGTGCGGCCGCGGAGGCGGCAAACACAAAGATGCCGATGCACGAACAAAGAGCTAGCTTGAACTTCAAGGGCATTGAGCACTTTCTCCGGTTGAGGTTGTTAGCGGAGTGTAGCAAAGGCCCGCTCGGCTGCGTCCAGCCAATTCGAGAACGTGTTCCCCACATATAATTCGGAGTGCGGTGGCCTGGTTGCGTTGAACCGCGCCTTTGTGCCGCCCAGCGGGCCTACTCTTTGGCGATCGCACGGTGATGCCACGAGCGTAGCCAATTCTACGTGCCATCTTAAGGAGAACGAATGGATGCGTCTCGAGTTGTGTTTCCTATCCTGCTTGCCGCAGGCCTGACTGTTGCCCAATGCCAAACGAAGGACGAAGTGAAGCCAACACCACCCGTCGCTCCGAAGAGCTTCGATGAATCGGCGATCGACAAGAGCGCGGACCCGTGCACAGATTTCTACCAATACGCTTGCGGAAACTGGGTGAAGAACAATCCCATACCGAGCGACCAGGTCCGGTGGGGGACGTTTTCGATTCTTGCGGAGCGCAACCGGTATCTGCTGTGGGAGGAACTGGACGCAGCGGCGAAGAGCCCGAAGACACCGCTGCAGAAGAAGTATGGGGATTACTACGCGGCGTGCATGAACACGGATTCAATCGACAAGAAGGGCACGGATCCGATCAAGCCTGCGCTGGACCGGGTGGGAACGCTTAAGGATTCGAAGGGGCTGGCGATGTTGCTGGGCGAGCTCGCCCAGAGCGGCGATCCGTCGCCGGTCTTCCGGTTCGGCGTGCAGCAGGACGAAAAGGACTCGAGCCGGCAGATCGCGAGCATCTTCCAGGCCGGACTGTCTCTTCCGGACCGTGATTTCTATCTTGTGGACAACAAGAGGTACCAGACGATCCGCCAGCAGTATCACGACCACTTGACCAAGATGTTTACGCTGGCGGGCGATGCTTCGGAACAGGCAGCGAAGGAAGCGGAAGCGGTGGTGACGATCGAGACGGCATTGGCCAAGGTTTCGACCCCGCGCGTTGATCTGCGTGATCCGGCGAAGCGATACCACATCTATACGGTGAGTGACTTTCAGAAATTGGCGCCGGATTTCGACTTTCCGGTGTACTTCAAGGACATACGGGTCGGCCATTTCGACACGCTGAACGTGGGGACACCGGATTTCTTCAAAGGGCTGAATGAGCTGATCGGCAGCCAGCCGGTGGATGCGTGGAAATCGTATCTTCGGTGGCATGTGATTCATGGGTCGGCGGATGACCTTCCCAAGGCGTTCCGGGATGAAGATTTCCAATTCTTTGAAAAGACTCTCAGCGGGCGTCAGGAGCCCACTCCCCGATGGAAGGAGTGCACTGCCGAGACGGACCGGGCGCTGGGAGAGGCCGTAGGACAGGACTGGGTCAGGGAGCACTTTCCCCCCAAGGCAAAGGCCAGCATGGATCAGTTGGTTGCGGCGCTGGACAAAGCGCTGGGCGACGACATCAAGACCCTGCCCTGGATGAGCGAAGAGACGAAGAAGTCCGCAGAAGAAAAGCTGTCGATGTACAGGAACAAGATCGGCTATCCGGAAAAGTGGCGCGATTACTCGGCGTTCGAGGTAAAGCGCGACGATGCGGTTGGGAACGGACAGCGGGAGACGGTGTTCCAGCGCAACTACAACCTGAACAAACTGGGCAAGCCGGTTAATGAGAAGGAGTGGAACATGACTCCTCCCACAGTGAATGCCTATTACAGTTCGTCAAATAATGACATCAATTTCCCGGCTGGGATTCTGCAGCCTCCATTTTTCGATCCAGATATCGATCCGGCGGTGAACTTTGGTGGAATCGGGGTGGTGATCGGGCACGAAATGACCCACGGCTTTGATGACCAGGGTTCGAAATACGACGGCAAGGGCAACTTCAGGGAGTGGCAAACGGCGGAGGACCGGAAGAAGTTTAATGACCGCACCGATTGCGAAGTGAAGGAATACGGCGGGTTCGAAACGGCGCCGGCGCATGACGAGGTTGCGGCACAAAACCTGAACGGGAAGCTGACGCTGGGAGAGAACACGGCTGACAATGGCGGCTTGCGGATTGCGTACCTGGCCCTGCTGGATACACTTGCGAAGGAAAACAAGACAGTCGACGAGAAGATTGGCGGGTATTCCGAGGCGCAGAGGTACTTCCTTGGATTCGCCCAGGTCTGGTGTTCCAATCAAACCGAGCAGTCTGCACGGCAGCTGGCCCTGATCGATCCGCATTCTCCCGGGAAATGGCGAGTGAACGGAAGCGTGCAGAACTTCGACGAATTCGGGAAGGCTTTCGGGTGCCACAAGGGCCAGCCGATGTATCCGGAGAATTCCTGCCGAGTGTGGTAGGCCAAGGGCCAGCCCGAAAGCTTCCTTGCAGTCGACAGCGGGCAGAAGCTGGGCAGGCGCTATGATCCGCTATGGTGAAACAGTCGCCTGGAGGTTGACGTTCAGGTAAATTCCCCGTCCAATTGCCATCGGCAACGGAGTTGGAATCATGGTGAGGGAATTGTTTTCGGACGCCTTATCTCCGGCTGTTTTTTGACTGCGAACATCTTGTTTCGGAGAAGGTTACCCCGAAACTATGCACAACAAGCCCTGGCCTTTTACAATGCATCAGGGACCCATCCCAACCCAGCTCTGCTGCGGAACAGCACACTTGGCGGCATCCGCCTGACCAGGATGAAGGAATCGCATGAAGTTCAGGAAATTCGGCAAGGCTCTTCTGATGACTGCCATCTCTGCCGGCACGGTCTTCGGAATTACGTCTTGCGTGCAAAGCTATTCGGTCGGCTATCTCTATGTGACCGGAACCCAGACGGCTTCAACGGGCGGCGCCGGGGTCATCAGCGGGTACAAGATCGACCACAACACGGGTAACCTAGTGGGCATCCCTGGGCTACCTGTCAGTTCCGGGGGAGCCAACCCCGGGCGCTTCGTCCTGCTTGCCGGAGGCCGTTTCCTGTATGTGCTGAACCAGGGCAGCACGACAGACGGCGGACCGTGCAGCGCGACGGACGTATGCTCGAATGCGAACATCGTGCAGTTTGCGATTGGCGGCAAGGGAGTGCTTACTCCGCAACAGACTTTCTTTACGCAGGGGCACAACCCGTTTCGGATTCTGGCCGATGCGTCGGGGACCCACCTGTTCGTACTTGATCATGATGCCCCCGACAACACGGGATGCGCACTGGTCTTCGGGAATGGAGCCACGGGATGTGGTGACATCACGGCGTTTCAGGTGGATCAGTCGACCGGGCGTCTCAGTTACGTGCTGAACTCGCAGGTGACGGCAGCCAGCGGTTCGCCGCTGACCTACTTCCCCGTTCCGGCCGATCCGATCGACTTCACGATCGTATCGAATACGATATTGACGTTAAGCGGAACCGCGGCTGCAGGCGACTCAGTTTTCCCATACGCGTACAACGCGTCAAATGGGCAGCTGAGCGTGAACCAGAACAGTTCGCAGCCGCTCGGGATGCATAACGCGACGGCGATCGTGGTGGCCAGCAGCGTAGTTTATGTGTTGGACAACGGGGTGAACACAAATGGCACCCACGGTCAGATTTTTGCGTACTCCGCGGGCTCAAATGGCGCGCTTCAGGCAGAAGCGAACGGATATTATGCGGATGATCCCACGCTGAGCAATCCGAATTACGTGATTGCGGTCAATGGCGGCAAATGGCTTTACGTCCTGAACGAGGGTGACAACACCAATACAACTAACCCACAGAGCGGGATCGCAGCTTTTACAGTGCTTCAACCGTTCCAGTTAACTCCCATCGTCAATCAGGGGCAGGCGGCAGGCACAGGCGCAGGCCCGCAGTGCATCCTCGAAGATCCATCGAATCAGTTCATCTATACGGCGAATTTCAACGATTCGACGGTGACCGGACTCTCGATCGATCAGAACCAGGGCAACTTGAGAGGGCTGAGCACGGCAACTCATGCGAAGGGCAGCTATCCACTGCCCGGACCGGCTGCGTGGTGCGTTACGACCGGGCGTGTGAGTTAAGTGATTGCCCAACGCCTGCCAGGCGAGCTACGAGGGCGGTTTACCTGTGAATAGATCTGATCTGCCGATATTCTGCAATGTCGGCAGATCGATGCAGGCCGGTTCTGAAGGTGTGGATGTCGGCTCAATACGAAAGATGCGCATGAAGTTGAACAAACCGATTCAGTTGCTGGCGATTTCCGCGGCGAGCATTATGGCAGCCGCATTCCTGTCTGCCTGCGCCACGCTCACTGTGGATTTTGTATACGTGACCTGCGCGAAGGCTGCCGGGCCGAACAACTACGGCGAAGTGAACGTATTCGAGATCAACTCGCAATCGGGCCGCATGCGCCAGATACCGACATCGCCTTTTTTTTCAGGCGGACGTAATCCTGTGGCCGACGCAGTATCGCCCGACCAGGGATCGCTCTATGTAGTGAACCGGGACGATAACACGATCGTTCAGTTCACGATTGGAACGGATGGGAAGCTCTATCCGCAGAACACCGTGAACACTCCGGGAATCTTCCCGATCGCCGTGGGTACTTCGAAGAGTTTCCTGTTTGTGGCGGACACCTACATGCCGCTGCCGACCTGTTCACCGGCATCGCCGTGCTCGGGTTCGATTGCGGTGTTTCCTATTCTGACCGCGGAACAGGCTGGTGCTTTGAAGCCGGCGCAGCCTGCGAACACGCTGGGAGCTGCGGTTACAAATTCGGCTATCGCCGCAAACTACTGGCCGCTGACACTGACGGGCGGGGCCGCAGCCGACATTTTTGTTCCGACCGCGATCAACGTTGCGAGTTCAGGCTCTTACCTGTACGTGGCTGGGTATGACTCGAATACCAACCTGGGATACGTCTTCGGATTTGCGCCAGGGTCGGATGGAGCTCTTGCGGCACTGCCGGGTTTTCCGGTCCAGGTGGGGACGCATCCTTCAGCGATCGCCAGCGACAGTTCGGGTGCCTACCTGTACGTGACCGATTCCGTGCAGAATGCAGCTTACGGATTCCAGATTGCGAGCGGCGCGCTGACGCCATTGAGCGGAAGCCCCTATGCGACGGGGTCGCAGCCATCGGCAATCGTGCTGGATGCAACATCGAAATACGCTGTAGTGGCCAACACGCAGGACTCGAACGTGACGGTGTATTCGGTCAATTCGGGTAGCTTGAGCAAGCTGGGAGCGTACACAACCGGAACGCAGCCGGTAGCGATCGGGATCGATCCGTCGCTGAATCAATACATCTACACAGCAAATTTTCTAGGCAACACCGTCTCGGGATTCCAGTTGAACCTGAGCGACGGATCACTGTTGAATTCGCAATTATCGCCGTCGGCCTCGAATCCGAATCCGACGGCTGTCGCAGCAGTTACGCATAACGGGAACAAGAAGTAGTTTTTCCCGGTTAAGTGCGGATCGAAGATCGGACAGCAGCATCCTTTCAGGGCTTTTAGAATGACTGAAAGGAACTTCAAAAAACAGCATTTTGTGGGCTGATTGTTGACGGCCCGTGACGAAGGAAGCGCATGAAGTTCAGGAAATTGAGGCAGCTCGCGGTTGTCTCTGCAATCGGCCTTGGCGTGGCCACGCTCTTCTCCGGTTGTCAGCTTGTGACGATCGACTATCTCTTTGTGGCTACGTCAGCGAGCACGGTCACCGGAAGCAGCACGACCTGCCCCAATGGCGAAATTGAGACCTATGCGGTTGACTCGCAGTCGGGCGCAATCCGTAATGGAGCTCCGGCGGTCTGCTCGGGAGGCAGCACGCCAACTGTGCTTGCTGTGTCTCCGGGATATCAGAATCTCTATGTAGCCAACCAGGTCGACAAGAACATCGTTCATTTCTCGCTGGCTGCGAATGGCGTTCTGACGAACAAGGACACGGTCACGCTGGTTGACCCAGTGACAGCAATGACGGTGAGCCCGGATGGGAACAGCCTCTATGTGTTGTCTGGTACAAATTCGGCAACGCTTTCGGTGTTTGGATTGTCTTCCGGAGCGATTGGGAGCGCGCCTCAATCTCAGACCAGCCTTACGATTCCAGGAAATGCGACGGACCTTGTGGTGCCGACAGGGATTACGGTTCTCCCCAGCGGCAAGGCTGTCTATGCGACGGCGTATGACAAGTCGTCCTATAACCCGGGCGGAACCATAACAAGTTCAGCAAGCCCCGGGTGGCTGTATGGATTCGTGGTGGGTTCGAGTGGTGCTCTTACTCCCACCCCGGGAAGCCCATACAACGCCGGGGTCAAGCCGAGCGGAGTAGCAGCGGATCCGTTGAACAGCTATTTGTATGTGACGGATTTCGCTTCGAACCAGCTGATCGGCTACGGAGTTTATAGCGGATTCGCGGTGAACTTCCTGCTGAATGGGCCGTACAGGAGCGGCGGCCAGCCGACAGCGCTAAGCGTCGACCCTCGCGGCCGGTTCATGTATGTGTCAAATTCTCTCGATTCGACTGTCAGCGCGTATGTTATCGACTTGCAGACGGGTACGCCATCGGCTTCGGTGAATACGACAGGCTCGCAAACCAACAGCACGGATACCCAGCCAATAGCGATTGCAATCGATCCCGCACTGGGCCGCTTTGTGTACACAGCGAATTATCTGGGGAATTCGATTTCGGGCTTCCGGCTTGATCCGACTGCCGGCACCTTGAAAACTACGCAGGCTACACCGTACCCAACCGGAGTTCACCCGTCAGCAGTTGCGCTTGTGCCCCACGGTAACCATTCGACGCAAGTGGTCACGCCGTAACGCAAGCGTGAAGATGGAATGACGAAAGCCCAGCCGGTGGCTGGGCTTTCGTGTATGCGGGTTCAGCAGCTTATCGCCAGACGTGCATCCAGCCACGAAGGATCCGCTGGGCAGGCTTCTCTACGAAGTGAAGGGCAAGGAGCGCGAAGCCGATCAGGAGGAGGTAACTGATCCATGGATCGAAGCGCGCCAAGCCGAGACGATCGAGTAGATGAGAATCATGAATCATGTTCCACATATTGAAGTGCAGCAGGTACAGGCAGTAGCTTGCTTCTCCGACAAACACGAGCGGCGCGAGACCGAACAGTTTTGACAAGGGATTGATTCCGGCAAGACCGAGAACAATGCAACCAAATAGTGGCATGAAGAAGCCGTCGTGCAGGAGGGTATAAGGCAGCCGGTACGCCTGGGTGAGGACGAAGAACGTCGCCACAAAGCCAAAGATTCCGATGACCAAACGGCGCTTCCCCATGCGAGGAACAACTTCATCCAACTCGGCCAGCATCACTCCGAATACGAAGCTGGCCAGGTGTGGGATTGGCGTGTATTTGAGCGCCTGAAGCCACTTGCCGTAGCTGAATCGGTCGACGTGAGAGAGTCCGTCGGGATTGTAGACGATGTAGAGCGTTCCGGGCACCAGGCCGAGAATCCATAGGAGACCCATCTTCGCGAGATGGGGTCCAATGCGTTCCGGCTTCTTCCATCGCGCCATCCACGGGAAGAGCACGTAATAGAACGACTCCGCGGACATGGTCCACGCGGGAGTGTTCAGAAAAGTTGCGATCTCGGGAATCCACCCCTGCAACAGCAGCGGAGATAGCGCGATGCCAGCCCAGAACATTCCGTGTGTGTGCGATCCCCATTCGATGGGAAGCAATTTGAACGCGAGTAACAGGCTTAGAAGGTAGATCGGATACAGACGGGTGAAACGAGCTTCGTAGAAACGCTTGGTTTCAAGTTTGCCTGCGCGGGCTCGGGCGTTGTAGTTGTACCCGAGGACAAAACCCGATAGCAGAATGAAGAAACTTACCGAGGCATAACCGGCGTTGACCACCGGCGCGAGCGGACCGAACCAGTCGGGATTGGAAAAGTGGAAGAGGACGATATTGACAGCGGCAAAGCTGCGCAGACCCGTGAGGGCATCAAGACGCGCTGGCTTTTCCATCTCCACAGGGGGGTTAGACGATTTTCTGCCTTGGGGCGAAGCATTGGCCGGTGGAATTGAAAGCTTCATAACCAATCCGCCCCAGGGGCCAAAGCAACCGTGAATCTCTTGTGTTGTGGAGTGCTCTAAGCCGTTACCAGCGAACCAACCTTCTCGCCCTGTACCACGCGGCGAATATTGCCCGGCTGGTTCATGTTGAAGATGATCATTGGGAGGTTATTGTCCTTGCACAGGCTGACCGCGGTCAAATCCATTACCTTAAGACCCTGCCTCAGAATCTCCATGTATGTGATTTCGTCGTATTTGACTGCGTCTTTTACCAGGACGGGATCCGCGCTATACACACCTTCGACCTTAGTGCCCTTCAGCAGAACGTCCGCCTTGATCTCCATTGCACGAAGGCTGGCAGCCGTATCAGTGGAGAAAAATGGATTGCCGATGCCTGCAGCGAAAATGACGACCCGGCCCTTCTCAAGGTGACGGACTGCGCGCCGGCGGATGTAGGGCTCAGCTACCTGATTCATGAAAACGGCGCTCATGACGCGGCACTGAACGCCGCGCTGCTCGAGGGAATCCTGCAGTGCGATGGCGTTGATCACCGTCGACAGCATTCCCATGTTGTCGGCGGCGACGCGATCCATCTCCCTGGCCTGCTCGGCGACGCCTCGGAAGAAGTTGCCTCCGCCGACGACGATGCCGATCTCAACCCCGAGACTGTGGACGTCTGCGATCTCGTCTGTGATGTCACCGACTTTGTCAGCATCGAGGCCGAATTTATTCTGCCCCGCGAGCGCTTCTCCTGAGAGCTTGAGAACAATCCGCTTGTACATTCCCTTTCGAGTATCGCATATGGCTGTTGGATCATTTCCCGCTGCTGAGACGGGGCCGGGTGCAGGCCTCGGCGGGTTTAACTGCCATTGCCTGCGCAGCCGATCAGAACGTATATACGCGGGCATCCCAGGGGCTGAGTTTCAATGTGGAACCCCCGCCGTCGGGCGTGCCGGCGATGTTGGCAAGGACGAGTTTCCCGGGAGAAATCCACGACGGCAAAGTGTAGTCGGCCGGCTTCGGGCTGAAGTTCAGGACAACCAGGAAGCGCTGGTCAGGCTTGCCCGGGTCTCTGAGAATCCGGGTGTAGGCGAAGACCTGCGGATTGCCAGGATCGAGGTCTGTGTAGTCGCCGTACACGAACGCGAGATGCCCGTGATGCAGTTCGATCGCCTTCTGGGTGAAGCGCAGGACCGAGTTTGGGTCGGCCTCCTCCTTTGCGGCATTGATCTCAGGGTAGTTCGGGTTCACAGCCAGCCAGGGCCTGGCTGACGCGGGGCTGAAGCCGGCGTTGGGAGCGCCGCTCCACTGCATGGGTGTGCGGGAGTTATCGCGACCGAAGCGCTGGGACTCCGCGATGAATTCGGCCTCGGTCATTTTGCCTTGTTCTACCTTTTCCTTGGACGCGTTCTTCACCTCGATGTCGTTGAACTCGTCGAGGTGCTTGAACGGGAAATTCGTCATGGCAAGCTCGTCGCCCTGGTAGATGAAAGGCGTCCCGCGAAGCGTCATGAGCATGGTTTCGATGAGCTTGGCGGATCGGACACGGAACTCGGGCGTGGAAGTATCGCCGAAATTGGAGACAAGGCGGGGATTGTCGTGATTCGAAAGGAAAACCGTGTCCCAGTTCGTCTTTCCACAGCAATCCGTTGTATGTGAGCTCAGCACTTCGGCATGGTGATCGTAGATGGCCTTGAGCTCCGGCAGCGCCCACTTGCGCTCGGAGTAGAACTCCCCACGATTGATACGGATGGCGTCGAAGTTGAAAACCAGATTTAGTTCGTGACTGGCGCTATTGATGATGCTCGGCTCTTCCTCGAGGGTGATGCCGATGGCTTCGCCGACGGTCATGACGTCGTATTTGGAGAGCACTTCCCTGTTCATCTGGCGCAGGTATTCGTCGCGATGCGGTCCATTCGCCCAAAGGCGCGATGGGTCTTTGAGCTGCTCCGGAGTAAGGTCGGGAAGCCCCGGCTGCTTGGAGATCAGCGGGATCACGTCCATGCGGAAACCGTCAACGCCCTTGTCGAGCCAGAACTTCATCAGCGCGAATACGTCTTCGCGGACCTTGGGATTGTCCCAGTTCAGATCCGGCTGCTTCGCGGCGAAGAGATGAAGGTAGTACTGCTTTGTCGGTTCATCCCACTGCCAGGCGGAGCCTGAGAAATAGCTGGGGTAATTATTGGGAGGGAGTGGATGCGCGGGATCGGCGGGGTTCGGTTTCCCATCCCGCCAGAAGTAGTAATCGCGATAGGGATTATCACGAGAGGAACGCGATTCAACGAACCATCGATGCTCGTCAGAGGAGTGGTTGACGACGAGGTCAATGATAAGCCGCATGTGACGCGCCTTGATGGCGGCGAGCATGCGATCGAAGTCGGCCATGGTGCCGAATTCCTTCATGACCTTGCGATAGTCGCGGATGTCATAGCCATTGTCGGCATTGGGCGAATCGTAGTGCGGCGAAAGCCAGATGACGTTGACGCCGAGCTTTTTGAGATAGTCGAGATGCTCGGTGATGCCGTTGAGATCGCCGATGCCGTCGCCGTTGGAATCCTGAAAGCTTCGAGGATAGACCTGGTAGACGACGGCTTCTTTCCACCATTTTGGCTCGTAGCCATTGATGCGGCTGGCGGATTTGCGCGCAGTTTGTGCAGCGCTGGAGTCGTGCTGCGCCTGGGTTCTTTGCGATGGGATTGCGGCGAAAAGAGAAGCAAGTGCAAGTACAGCAATCTGGTTTTTCACGGGCAAATGATATCGCACGATCGGGTAGACCGATGGAGAGCGAGGTCACGTCCCCAATATTGAGGAGGGACAAAGCAATTTATTGCAGCAACTTAAGATTGGGTGGAAGTTTACTGTTGCGGCTCCAGATCCGGCTCGTAACTTGACAGAGCTTGTCGATATGAGTTACTTTGCATCGTAAAGTGAGGTCGGATGAGTTTCCCGGTTCACCCTCTCGACAAGGCCCTCGGAGATATCAGCAGCATCCGGCGGCAGGTTGCGCGGAGCACTGAGTTTCGCGGCTATGGCGCGGCTACACTTGCTGCGACTGGTGTTTTCGCGGGGCTAGCCGCGGTCGCGCAGTCTCTCCTTCTTCCTAGTCCTGCAAGCCACATTGGCAGCTATTTGCGAATCTGGGTAACGACCGCGATCGTCTCCGCTGTGCTTATTGGCGTGCAGACGATGACGCGCACACGGCGGATCCACTCAGGAATGGCGGACGAGATGATCCTGATGGCGGTGGAGCAGTTTCTGCCTTCCGTGGGTGCGGGTGCTCTGATCTCGATTGTGCTGATGCGTCTTGTCCCGGCAAACATCTGGATGCTGCCCGGGCTGTGGCAGATTACGTACAGCCTTGGCGTCTTTGCATCATGCCGTTTCCTCCCCCGGCCCATGGCTGCAGCGGGAGGCTGGTATCTGGTTACTGGATTGATATGCATTGGGCTCGGAGACACGAGGGCGCTCTCTCCCTGGACGATGGGCCTGGCTTACGGAATCGGGCAGCTGATTGTGGCAGCCGTGCTGCTGTGGGGATCGAAGGAAGATCGCGATGAAATCTAAACCGGTAAATTCGGAGGGCCGCTTCGCGTATGAGGGTCTGGATCGCGTCATTCATGAGCGAGCGCGATTGAGCGTGCTGACGTCGCTGATTACGAATCCGAAGGGTGTCAGCTTCAACGATCTCAAGCAGCTCTGCGCGCTGACAGACGGAAATTTAAGCCGGCATCTCAGCGTTCTGGAAGAGGCAAACATGGTTGAGATTATTCGCGGGCACGATCGGAACCGGCCGCAGACCATGTGCCGGATCACGGCTTCGGGACGCAAGCGCTATCTCGAGTATCTCGAGACTCTGGAGCAGGTGGTTCGCGATGCGGCCGGCGTGGAGAAATCAGAAGCTGCTCCTTCGGATCTTCTGACTGGGCTGGAGCCTTCGGGCGCCTGAATTTTTTTGCTCAATTACTTTGCATTACAAAGTTAGCTTTATGGAGGCTTCATTGAACGACGTTCCGATGTTTCAACCGCAATTGCAGGCCAGGATCAGATCGCGATCGATGGGATTGAAGCTCTTCATCGTGTGCGGACTTGCAATGGTGATGACGATTCCCGCGTTGTTTGTAGACGACCTGGTGAATGAACGGACCCACCGCTCCAACGATGTGGTGAAGGAGATCAGCAGCCACAGCGGGGGTCAGCAGACGTTTCTAGGGCCCACACTCGCGATTCCCTACAACATTCCAGCTAGTTCAACCACCGGTGTGAGCAGGCATGGAGTTTACCTGGTCTTTCCGGCTGAAGCGTCAGCCACGGTGAAGACGCACACTGAAGAGAGGCGCCGATCGTTGTTCAAGGTTCCGGTGTTTCAGGCCGATTTGAATTTCAGCGCGACGTTCGATCTGACCGGTGTGCCGGCGGCCGCGGCGCCGAATGTGGAGTTCGACTGGACGAATGCAGAATTCATCGTCGGAGTGAGCGATGCGCGCGGAGCGCTTTCAGACGGAAGCATAACAACAGGCGGCAAGACCATTACGCTGGCTCCGGCTATGGTGGGACAGAATCTCTCGATCGCTGCCGATTCGACGCAGCAGACCAAGCTGTCGTTATTTGGAGCGAGGGCGCTAGGAATTCAACCCAACACGCAATTTAATGCAACCGCGACGTTGCGGTTTTCAGGGGCGCAGCGCATTGCAGTACTGGCCTATGGCAAGAGCACTCAGCTGTCAGTGCAGGGAGACTGGCCGAATCCCAGCTTCGATGGCGGCTTCCTTCCGGTTGACCGAAGTGTTGCGGCATCCGGATTCAGCGCGAAATGGAGTATTCCTTTCATTGCACGTGGAGTGCGAGCCGAAGGGACGAGCGATGGCATCACTGGCCTCGACGCGACCGCTCTTGGGGTTTCCTTTATCGAAGTCGCCGATCCGTATCAGTCGGTCACGCGTTCGCTCAAGTTCATCCTGCTGTTCAATGGCCTGATCTTTCTCTCGTATTTCGTCTTCGAAGTAACGACGGGCAAGCGAGTGCATCCGGCGCAGTACGCGCTGGTTGGAGTTGCGCAGACCATCTTTTATCTGCTCTTGCTGTCGTTGGCGGAGCGGATCGGCTTCGATGTCGGATTTCTCATAGCGGGCGCTGCAACGGTGCTTCTGCTCTCAACGAACGCGGGATGGATCTTTGCAAGTCGTCTTCAGGCAATTCGCGCTCTGGTGGTGTTCACCATGTTGTACTCGCTGATCTACATGCTGCTGCGGCTCGAAGACAACGCGCTGCTCGTGGGTGCAATTGCGAGCTTCCTGGCGGTTGCGGCGGCCATGTATCTCACGCGCTCTATCGACTGGTACGGTACGCTGCCCGATCCTGCGACACCGAACCAGTAAAAGCCTTGGTTCTCTCGTTCAAAATCAGCCCTCCCCCAAGAGGTAGAGAATTATGCCAATTGCAAAAGAGTCTGGAATTCACGTCGGGATCATCATGGATGGCAATGGCCGGTGGGCCACGCACCAGGGACTTCCCCGAGTCGCAGGTCACCGTGCGGGTGTCGCTGCTGTTCGACGTACGGTTGAGAGCGCGCCGGAACTTGGCGTTCGCGTGCTGACGATCTACGCGTTCTCATCCGACAACTGGGCGCGACCCGCGCAGGAGGTCGAGAGCATCTTCTGGATCATTCGCGCCTTCATGAGGCTGGAGTGCGAACGGCTTCGCAAAAATGGCGTGCGATTGGAGGTGATCGGGCGGCGCGATCGCATTCCGCGCGCGCTGCTGCTTGAAATTGAGCGCGCTGAGGCGGCAACCGGGAAGGAGCGGACGCTTCTTCTCCGTATTGCGATCGACTACTCGGCGCGTTCTTCGATTGCGAATGCCGCGGCTGTCGCTGGGGATGCCGTCGAGCCACTCATCGCGGAGAGGATACGAACCATCATCTCGCAGCAGCTAACTGCAGACTGTGGAGACGTCGATCTCTTGATTCGCACCGGCGGAGAGAAGAGGCTTTCCGATTATCTGCTTTGGGAGTCGGCCTACGCCGAGTTGTTCTTCACCGACCGGATGTGGCCGGATTTTGGTGGCTCGGATCTCGAGAATGCGGTGAATGAATTTCGGCATCGCGAACGGCGCTTCGGCACTGTCCCCACGGCTCAAACCCCGACGTCAACTCTGATAGCAGAGACTGCCCAATGACCGCGGCCAAACCTGTGGTGCCCATTTCCCGGGGGCTCCGCGTCAAGTTCATCCTTCCGGCGCTCACGGAGGCTACCGATCCCTATTGGAGGCCGATCAAGTACTCTCTCTTTCCGCCGCTGGGGCTGGCGACACTGGCTGCTTATCTGGCACCCGATGATCAGGCCATCATTATGGATGAGCACGTCGAGCCGCTCACACTGGACGATGCACCTGATCTGGTGGTGATTCAGGTGTACATCACGAACGCCTCTCGAGCTTACAAAATCGCAGATCACTATCGGAACATCGGCGCTTACGTCTGTCTCGGCGGCCTGCATGTCACTTCTCTTCCCGAGGAGGCTGCTCCGCACGCGCACACAATCTTTCTTGGTCCCGGTGACCAGACATTTCCGCAGTTCCTGAAAGACCTGCGCAACGGGACGCCGCAACCTCTTTACGCCTCTACGTCTGGACGCACACTGGAGCGCACTCCGCAGATCCGGCGCGATCTGATCCGGCGCAATCTTTATCTCGTTCCCAATTCAATCGTGGTTACGCGCGGGTGTCCTCAGCACTGCGACTTCTGCTACAAGGACGCGTTCTTTCAAGGCGGAAGAAGTTTTTATACGCAGCGCGTCGATGACGCTCTCGCTGACATCGACCGCCTGCCGGGACGTCACCTTTACTTTCTCGATGATCATCTGCTTGGAGACAGGCGGTTTGCGGAATCGATGTTCAGTGGGATGAAGGGGATGCGACGTCTGTTCCAGGGAGCGGCTACAGTCGACTCAATTTTGCGCGGCGATTTGATCGAGCGCGCTGCTGCAGCGGGACTACGCAGCATCTTTGTCGGATTCGAGACACTAACGCCCGGCAATCTTCGACGCAGCAACAAACGGCAGAACCTGGGGCGCGATTACAAGGCAGTCTGCGATCGCCTCCACTCTCTCGGCATCATGATCAATGGCAGTTTCGTCTTCGGCATGGATGACGATGGAGAGGATGTGTTTCGCCGGACTGTCGATTGGGCTGTGGAACACGGAATCACAACGGCAACATTTCACATCATGACGCCCTACCCCGGAACACAACTCTACGCACGGATGGTGCGTGAGGGGCGAATCGTGACGCGTGACTGGAATATCTACGACACGCGGCACGTCGTCTACCAGCCTGCGCGGCTCAAACCAGAAGCGCTGAAAGCCGGATACGACTGGGCCTATCAGGAGTTCTACCGCTGGTCAGCGATCGCAAAGGCATCCCTGCATCATGGAACGGTCAAGCACCAGCTCAAGCATTTCTTCTACGCGTCGGGGTGGAAGAAGTTCGAGCCCCTGTGGGACATGCTGATTCGCGCGCGACGGCTGGCACAGGTCACGCCCCTGCTTGAGGCTGTCTTGTCTCGCGTGACAGGTGTCGGAATGAAGACCACTCTGCCAGCTGCGTCGAATCCGTTCCCGATCATATCGTCGGAAATTGCGAAATCGTGATTGCACGGTGTTCTGTCGTAGAAAAGCTGCTGCGGCTGCGGTAGAGTTGTATGGCAATGGATCCGGACAGCCCTGGAAGTTTGGAAGAGCAGCTTAGGGAGCTGCGCTCTCGCGTACAAATTCTTGAAGATACATTGAGAGCTCGCGGAGTCGCGCTGCCTGTCGCGCAGAGAGTTGCGGCTTCCCATCCCGTGGAGGCTGCGGCACCGCCAAATGTGGCAGCTGCAACCCAGCATGCGGCTAAGCCCGTGGCGCCGCCACTCTCTTTTGCGGCGACGCCGGTTGCAACGCGGGACACTCGTTCGCTGGAGAGCCGCGTTGGTTCGCAGTGGTTCAATCGCATTGGAATCCTAGCGATCCTGATCGGGATGGCGTGGTTTCTCAAATTTGCAATCGACAACGAATGGATAGGCCCGCTGGGGCGAGTTGTGATCGGGCTGATTGCAGGCGCTGGACTGATTGTCTGGTCGGAGCGGTTCCGGGCAAAGAACTATATTGCTTTCTCGTACTCCCTGAAGGCTGTGGGGACGGGCGTTCTTTATCTCTCGCTCTGGGCGGCGTTCTCGATGTATCACCTGGTACCGGCGCCGGTGGCGTTCATCGGGATGATCGCAGTGACGGCATTCAATGGCTATCTCGCGTGGGTACAGGATGCAGAACTGCTGGCGCTGTACGCGATTGTGGGAGCGCTTGGAACTCCGCTGCTGGTTTCGACGGGCGAGAACCATGAAGTAACACTCTTTTGCTACCTGCTGATTCTGGATGTCACGGTCCTGGTGCTCGTGATGCTGAAGCCGTGGTCGCGGCTGCTGTTTGGAGCGTTCCTGGGCACGGTGATGTTCGTGCTGGGGTGGTGGATCGAGTTTTACACGCAGACACAGGCGGGAAGGACGGCATTCTTCCTGCTGTGCTTTTTCCTGATTTTTGCATTTGCGCCGCGGCTGATTCGCGTCGATGCGCGCGAGTCTGGAAAACGGTCAGGGTGGGATGCATTCGCGACGATGGTGTTGCCGGTATGCAATGCCGCGCTAGGGTTTGTAGGATTCTACGGTCTTTTGGAACCGAAGACCGAGAACTGGACTGCACCATGGCTGGCAGTAGCGTTTGCGGCGTTTTATCTGCTGCTCCTCCGATTGCGCGGCACGGGGCGTCTGCACGAGAGTTCAATGGCCTTGAGTTCGCTCCATCTCTCCACCGCGGTTGTGTTTCTTACGATTGCGATTCCGCTGAAGACGCAGGGGCGATGGTTGACGGTGGGCTGGCTCGTGGAGGGAGCTGCGCTGTTGTGGACGTCCCGGCGGATCCATTCGCAGTTGCTGCGCGTGCTCTCGTTCCTCTGCCTTGCGCTGGGACTGCTGGTGCTTGTGGCGAACGATCTGCCTGCGTCGAGCGTTCCGGTCTTCAATGAGCGCTTTGGCACTTATTGCGTGGCGATCGCGGTCTTCGCGTTCGTGGCGTGGCTGTCCTACAGGTCTCGGGCAGAGGATGCACATCTTGTGCCGGGATGGACTGCGATTTCAGGAACTGCTGTGCTGATCGTGAACTTGCTGATCCTGATTGCCGTGAGCCTCGAGATTCATGCTTTCTGGTCGGAGCAGTGGCAGGGCAGGGATATCGATTACCGCTCGCACACGATGGCTGCACAGTTCACGTATTCGGCTTTCTTCATGACTTTCGGCGCGATTCTGCTGAGCGTGGGGTTCTGGCGGCGAACCGCTTTCCTTCGTTGGCAGGGCCTCGTGCTGCTGGCGCTCGCGATTGGGAAAGTGTTCATCGTGGACATGAGTGAGTTGAGCCAGGGATTCCGCATCCTCAGCTTCCTGGGGTTGGGCGCGCTGTTGCTGGCGGTTTCATTTGTGTATCAACGAGACTGGCTGAACCTGCGATCGCACGGGAGTGAAAACCCGTGAGGTGGATGGCTGCGGCAATTCTCTTTGCAGTTGCGGCCCCGGGTGCTGATATCCGGTATTTCCGGTATGAGCGGCCGCTCCAGAATATTCCCTTGCAGCCGGCGCTGGCGTGCGTTGTTGTCGACTCTAACCTGTTTGAGCATGCATCCCTGGAACTGGCGGATGTACGTATTTATCGTGAACGCGCGGAGACGCCGTATCTGATTCAGACAGCAGCGCCGGCGAGCGAGGCGGCCGAGCAGAATATTGCCGCGCTGAACCTTGGAGTCCGCGGGAGCAAGATTGTTTTCGATGCCGCGATGCCCGCGGGAGCTTACTCGGATCTGCAACTGGCGCTTTCAGCGCGCGACTTTATTGCAACGGTCAGTGTGGCCGGCAGTCAGCAGCAGGCGGGGCCGGCGACGAAAATCGGCGAGTACACGATTTTCGATTTGACGCACCAGCGGCTGGGACGCAGCACCGTTCTGCATCTGCCGGCCTCGGACTTTCGATATCTGCATTTCTCGTTGAGCGGCCCGCTGCATCCGGAAGAGGTCGGCGGAATCTCCATGCGGCAGGCTTCGGCATCGAAACCAGCATTCGTGACGGTGGCGGAGACCAGCCAGAGCGTCCGCAAGGATCACTCGACGGTAATTGAGTTCACAGTGCCGGCCCACGTTCCGGTAGAGCGGGTGGTGTTTTCAGCGCCTCAGCAGCCGACGAACTTCAGCCGCGACGTGACGATCAGTGCGACAGAGATTCCGACAAAACCTCGCGATGAAACCGCGTCACCGCTGCCGAGCTATACATCGAGAGGCAATCTGCTGCGCGTCCATGCGATCGAGGCTGACCACAAGATCGATCTTGAGAATCTGGATGTGTCGACTGGCCGAACGACATTTGAAGGGCAGTCACGATGGACCGTCACGATCGATAACGGCGACGATGCTCCACTTGTACCGCGTTCGGTGCGGCTGGAGATGTTTGAGCGGAATATCTGTTTCCAATCCGCGCCGCAAGAGTATGCGCTCTACTATGGGGATGCGGCGCTGAGCGCACCGCGCTACGACCTTGGGCAGTTCACGGTGATTCACCCAGGCAGTACAAATCGCGTGACCGCAGGTGCGGAGGAGCAGAATGCGCAGTTTGAGCAACGGCCGGATCAGCGGCCATTTTCGGAGAGGCATCCAGCTCTGCTGTGGATTGCTCTCGCGCTGGTGATTGCACTGCTGGGGTTGGTTGCGTTGCGCACGGCGCGGGCGCAGACGCCTCCGGCCAGCAATGGATGAGGTGAAAAAAGGAAGCCCGAAGCTTGCGCTCCGGGCCACTTGCTTCCATCCCCCCATGGATGAAACTTGATTATTCGGCTGCTGTTTCGGCGGGCTTGGTCGTGGCCACAGTCCAGTCGGGTGCGCCGACCTTGAAGCGCGCGAAGCGGCGGACAGTGATGTTCTCACCGAGCTTGCCGACTTTCTGCGCGATCAGCTCCTTGATGCTGACGGCCTGGTCCTTGATGAAGGGCTGCTCGAGCAGGCAGACCTCTTCATAAAACTTCGCCATCTTGCCTTCGAGCATCTTCTCGATGATGTTCGCCGGCTTGCCGGTGGCCGCTGCCTGGGCGCGATAGATCTCCTTCTCGCGCTCCATGTCTTCGGGGCTGACGTCTTCGGACTTCACGTAGCGAGGATCGCTGGCGGCGATGTGCATGGCGATGTCCTTGAGGAGTTCCTGGAAGTCATCGGTGCGGGCGACAAAATCGCTCTCGCAGTTGACTTCAACCATGACGCCGATTTTGCCGCCGGCGTGGATGTAGGTTCCAACTGCGCCCTCGTTGGTGGTGCGGGCAGCCTTCTTCTGCGCAGACGCCATGCCGCGCTTGCGGAGCACGACGAATGCGTCTTCGATATTTCCCTTCGTCTCCTGCAGAGCCTTGAGGCAATCGCCCATGGGCGCGCCGGACTTCTCGCGGAGGTCCTTCACCAATTTTGCATCTATCTTTTCTGCCACAGTCATCTCGCTTCCTTCTCGGCACCTGCGGTGCGGCTAACCGCGCCTACCGGCGCATTAAGCTAAGTGGTATTCACGAAGAAAAAGCGTGGCAACCAGACTGCGCGGCCACGCTTGTTCCGGTGTGCTAAAGAACTTACAGGGCGCGCTCGACCGCTTCCTCTTCGTCCAGCGCCGCCTCGGCTGCCGGAGCTTTGCGCACGCCGCTGACTTGCGCTTCGAAATCGACGTCCTCGACCGGTGCTGCCTCTGCGGGTGCTTCGGCTTCGCCCTCGGCTGCAGGAGCTTCTTCGGCTGATGCTGCGAATGCCTTGTCTCCAACCAGGTTCACGCCTTCGGCTGCTGAGTCCGCAATCTTCGAGGTGAACAGGCGAATGGCGCGGAGAGCATCATCATTACCCGGAATCACGTAGTCAACCACAGTCGGGTCGCAGTTGGTATCGACCACGGCGACAACCGGGATGCCCAGCTTGCGCGCCTCCTTCACCGCAATCGCCTCGTTGTTCGAGTCGACGATGAAGAGGGCATCGGGCAGCCGTTTCATGTTCTTGATGCCGGCCAGGTTTGCCTGGAGGTGCTTGCGCTCGCGCTCGAGGCGGATCACTTCCTTCTTGGTCAATAGCTCGTAACGGCCGTCCGTGGCCATGTCATCCAATTCCTGAAGGCGCTTCACCGACTTCTGCACGGTCACCCAGTTGGTCAGCAGTCCGCCCAGCCAGCGCTGGTTGATGTACGGCATCGAGGCGCGAGTCGCTTCTTCGGCAACCGCGTCCTGGGCCTGGCGCTTGGTGCCGACGAAGAGGATCGTCTTGCCGCTGGCGCACAGATCTGTGACGAACTTGGACGCGTCCTTAAAGAGCTTGAGCGTCTTCTGCAGGTCGATGATGTAAATTCCGTTGCGCTCGCCAAAGATGTATTCCTTCATCTTGGGGTTCCAGCGCTTCGTCTGATGCCCGAAGTGAACACCTGCTTCGAGCAGCTCCTTCATGGTGATCGTGGCCATTGGCCTCCTTCGTGGATTGCATCCGGGCTAACCTTCGTCTGGCCCGGATTGAACCCGCTTACGCGGGAGATTTAACTACTTAGCTTTTAGCTACTAGCCTCTAGCTGCCAGCTTTTGCCTGGTGAATCTCACCTCGACGAAAAGCCAAGAGCCAAAAGCCAATGGCTAGTAGCTCTCAAGCGACTAGCGCTTGCTGAACTGGAATCTCTTTCTGGCGCCCTTCTGACCGTACTTTTTGCGCTCCTTAACGCGAGCGTCGCGGGTCAGCAGGCCTTCGACCTTGAGCGCTTTTCTCAATTCTGGATTGAACTGGATCAGCGCACGGGCAACGCCCATCTTGACTGCGTCGGCCTGCGAGGCGACTCCTCCACTGCTGACGGTGGTGAGCACATCGAAACTCGATGCGAGCTCAACGACCTGCAGAGTCTTCTTGGCGGAAACGCGCTGCTGCTCGGTGACGAAGTACTCGTCGAAAGCCTTGCCGTTGACTTTCCACTCGCCGGTGCCCGGACGCAGGAAAACGCGGGCTATCGCCGACTTGCGGCGGCCCGTCCCGTAATACTGAACCAAATCTGCCATTCAATCCTCTTAGCTGTCAGCTACTAGCTCTTAGCTATTAGCTATTAGCTCGTCTCACCTTGAATTTGCAATCTGCCCTTACCTCAGCTTTCCGCTTCTACACGGAATTAGCTAAAAGCTAATGGCTAAAAACTAATAGCTGCACTTACGCGACGTTTAACGCCACCGGCTGCTGTGCCAGGTGGGGGTGCTTGTCGCCGCGATAAACCTTCAGTTTTGTTCCCATTGCGCGGCCGATTTTGTTCTTCGGCAGCATGCCCTTGATCGCTTCTTCCAGGATCTTTTCGGGACGGCGAGCCAGAAGTCGGCTGAACTCTTCTTCGCGAAGTCCACCGGGGAAGCCGGTGTAGCGGCGATAAACCTTGCTCTGACTCTTGAGGCCGGTGAGGCGAATCTTTTCGGCGTTGATAACAATGACGTGATCGCCCATATCGATGTACGGCACGTACCGGGGATTCAGCTTGCCGCTCAGGACGTCGGCAGCCTTGGTTGCCAGCCGGCCCAGGGTCTGTCCGCTGGCGTCAACCACATACCATTTGCGGTCAATATCCTTGCCGCTCGGAACAAAGGTGCTCATCTCTCTCCTGCCCTCTTAAAAACGCAAAACTGCGGCGCAAGGCGCCTTGACCCATGGCATCCGCGCATGGGATTGAATTTCACCCACTTCCAAACAATCCTGTTCGGGTGAGGACTGCGGGGTTTGCCCTCTAAGGGCTCCTGGCTCTGTGGAACAAACTTCTAGTTCCGCAGAAGGCGCCTGTACCAGTCGAAATCAGAACTTCGGGATTCGATTGGCTGGGTCCGGGCTAATGCACTTCTTCTCAAAGGTTTGGTTCAGACTTTGAGAGCCCATCGACAGACCCCAGGCGTAACTCCGCACAAGGTCTTTAGGATACCCGAACCACCCTGTAGAGTCAACGAAATGTGGGGCAAAGATGCGCCGGGTTTGGTCGCCTTTGCCCCACTTTTCGAGCTTTTCCGCTGATCAGGCAGCGGTTCCCTGCTGGGAACGCACCCGGAAGCGCTTCATCTGGATGGACAAAGTCCGCTCGATCTTTTTGAGATCTCCGCGTTCGGACGCTCCGGCAAACGTTGATGCGATGCCTTTGGCGGAGGCGCGTCCGGTGCGACCCACGCGATGGACAAAGTCTTCGGCTTGCTTGGGCAGATCGTAGTTAACGACGTGCGCCACGTGGGCAACGTCGATTCCTCTGGCGGCTACGTCGGTGGCTACAAGCACCCGGTGACGGCCCTCAGAGAAGCTGCGAAGAGCGGAGTTCCGCTGCGACTGTGAGCGGTCGCCGTGGATCTGGGTAGCGGACCAGCCGGACCGAACCAGACGACTCGCGACGCGATCGGCGCCGTGCTTGGTCCGGACGAAGACCAGAAAGCTTCCCTTTTCGCCGCTCAAGAGGTGCTCGAGAAGCTCGAGCTTATTGCTCTGTTCGACTTCAAAGGTGCGAAGTTCGACGTTCTCAGCAGGCTTAAGGACGGAACCGATTTCGATTCGGACCGGGCTCTTGAGATACTTGGCGGCCACCTGTTTTACGGCACCTTCAAGAGTGGCAGAGTAGCAGAGGGTCTGGCGCTGGTCGGGAATCATGGTCGCAATGCGCGCGATTGCGGGCTGAAAGCCCATGTCGAGCATGCGGTCCACTTCGTCGAGGACGAGGATTCTGATCTGGTCCATCCGCACCAGTTTGCGCTTGAGGAAGTCCTCGAGGCGTCCTGGTGTGGCCACGATCAGTCGTGCACCACGGCGGATTGCATCGAGTTGAGGGCGCTCCTGCATACCGCCAACCACGAGGGCGACGGTCTGCTCTGAACTGGTTCGAATGGCTTTGAAAGCTGCCTCGACCTGCATCGCCAACTCACGGGTTGGCAGAAGAATCAGTGCCTGTGCAGCGTTCCGGTCCTGGGCCTTCTGGAGCATTTCCACGATAGGAATCAGAAAGCTTAGCGTTTTACCAGTACCTGTCTGGGCGGTTGCCAGCACATCGCGACCTTCCAAAGCCGGCGGGATTGCCTTGGCCTGTACGGGGGTCGGAGTAATGAACTTGTTGGAGTTGATCCGCGTTATCAATGCGGACGAGAGATTGAACTGCGAGAATTCAGTGTTCAAAAAATCAACTTTTCCTGGCTCCGGAGCCTGTCTTCCCTGCGGCTTGCAAGCGGAACCGAATCTGGACGCACAACGATGCGTCTCTTTCTGTCGTGCGTAAGGGGGAACCGGAAGGTGCTTCTGGTTGGCCAATCACTCACTTCAAAGTGAGTACGGCCCGGGTCTGCCACACGCTATAGGTATCGTCTGACGGCTTCAGCGCCGGCAGACCCCACACTCTGCCCGGGATACAACCAGGGCACAACTTGAGGTGGTCACGCTAAGGGGGCTTGGGGGAAACTGTGCAAGGCGCTTGCCATTGAGGCTATCGCCGCTCACGACCAAACAACTGAGCGCAAGCTAAGTATAGCACGTTCTGAGAGATATTGCCGGGAAGGTGGATCAGGAGCGACATTCCATCTTGCCGCTGACGTCCCGAAAGCGGCCGTCGACTTCCTGGGCTGAAGCTCCGGTTGACGAGTCAGAGGCGGCAAAGGGAGGCGTCATTCTGGCGTCGGGGAAGCCCAGACGGCGCTTGAGGGCGAGGATTTCGTTGAGCTTGCTGTCGGGGATGGGAATCAGCGTCTTGCCGATCTGCCCGGCTATCACGCAGGTCTTGCAATAGGACTCCAGGATCTCAACCAGCCACTCAGCATGGGTGACAGTATCGGACCAGCAGACGATGCCGTGATTTGCGAGCAGGATCGTGTTGTGATCCTGGACGAAGGGGAGGACGGTTTCAGCGAAGGCGTGGGTGCCGGGGGTCTCGAAGCGAGCGAGCGCGGCGGGGCCGATGAAGATCTCGTATTCAGAGATCAGGCCGACGGGCGGAACGCTGCCGGTCAGAGAGAAGGCTGTCGCGTAAGGGGGGTGACAGTGGACGATGGCTTGTGCGCGGGAGTTGGCGCGGTAGATCTCAAGATGCAAGAGAAGCTCACTGGTGCGCAGCCGGTTTCCAGCAACGATGTTGCCGTCTATGTCGGAGAGGCAGATGTCCGCAGGAGACATATCGCGCTTGCTGATCATGGTCGGAGTACAGAGCACGAACTCTGGGCCGATGCGGCAACTGATGTTGCCTCCGTTACCGTCGACGTACTGACGCTCCCAAAGTTTTCTGCCGGTCAGGATGATTTCGTCGCGCAGGGCCTGGGCTTCGAAGGAATTGAAGACCGCCGATGGCGAGCCTGCCTCCGGCGTGGGCACGCGGAGTGCATCGACAACGGCCTCGAACATTTCCTTGACCTTATCCGTGACCGGGTTGGCCAACTGGGACATACGAGACCTCGAGAAGACGCTGCCCTCTCTCCTTTACATATATGTCCGATCGCGTCCCAAGGGAGTGATACAGGTCACCAAAGAGAGAGAGGCCCTTCAGGCTCGACTCGAGAATTGGAGTTGATCTCAGTCCGCCGCAACGAGTTTGCGTTGCAGAGCCTCCAGGGTCTGGCCCTTGGTTTCGGGATAGGTGAAGAGGACGGTTACGAACTGAACGGCGGTCATGATCGAGAAGAAGATGAACGGCGTTGCTGTGCTCATGGTGTGCACAACTATGGGAAAGGCCTCGGCGATGGCAGCGTTCATGAACCAGTGGCTTGCGGAGCCAACACCCTGCCCCTTGGAGCGGACCGAGGTAGGAAAGACTTCGCCGATATAGACCCAGATCACCGCACCTTGCGAGAGCGCGAAGAAGGCGATGTAGGTGACGAGGATCCACACCAGCATGGACTCGTGAGTATGCGAGGCGAAAACCCACGCTACGCCGGCAAGACAGGCGGCTGTTCCGGCAGCACCGATGAGCAGCAAGGTTTTGCGACCGAGTTTATCGATGACGCTCATGCCGACCATGGTGAAGATGAGATTGGTGGCACCGATAGCGATGGCTTTCTGATCGCCGGAGAGCTGGCTGTACCCGGCTGCGCCGAAGATGTCATTGATGTAGTAGAGAATCGCATTGATTCCTGCCAGCTGGTTGAAAGCGCCGATGGAGATGGCGAGGAAGAGCGGATAGCGATATTTCCATTTGAAGACACGCTCGTGAGCCGAGGCGTGTTCCTGCTTGAGGGCTTCGCGGATGTCGGCAAGTTCGGCTTCGGGATTGGGATCGCCCATCATTTTGAGAACTGTCAGGGCTTCATCGATGCGATCGCGCGAAGCGGACCAACGCGGACTGCGAGGAATACCGAAAAGCATTATCAGGAAACCAACTGCAGGAATTCCGGCGATGCCGACCTGCCAACGCCATTCCGTTGCACCGAGGTGCATAGTGCGGATGACGTAATTGGAGAGGTAGGCAAGCATGATACCGAAGACGACATTGAACTGAAAGAGGGCGACGAAGCGGCCGCGCAATTTGGCCGGGGATAGTTCGGCAATGTAGACGGGTCCCAGGACGGAGGAAGCGCCGATGCCGAGGCCGCCGATGAAGCGGAAGACAAGAAACGACTCCCAGTTCCACGCGAAAGCGCATCCAGCGGCAGAGAGCACATAAAGGACAGCGGTGAGACGAAGCGTCTCGCGGCTGCCGAGGCGTTGACCAATCTGCCCCGCAGCAAGCGCACCGATGACGGTTCCAACGAGGCCGATGGCGACGGTAAGGCCTTCTTTGTGGGGATCGAGGCTGTAGAGCTTGACGAGTGCGCCGATGGCACCGGCGATAACTACGGTGTCGAAGCCAAAAAGCAGGCCTCCGAGGGCGCCGGTAAGGGTCGCCCTCATCAGGTTGATGTTGGGTCGCATGTTCTCGCTGTCCTCTGTAACCAGAACATCCTACAGAGACAAACGACCCGGGGCAAACTTCGACGCAGGAGCGCTGCGTGAGTTCCGGAGAAGCCGTTCGTCGTGGCCTATGAGGCTTCGATCGGGTTTCCAGGAGTAACCATGAGCGCTCGACAGCGCTCCGTTCCCGCGCCGCTCCAACCGATGGCCATTTCAGTGTCGAGGTACACGCAGTCTCCGGTCTCGAGTGTCTCGTGCATACCACCGGCATCGAGGTGCAGGCTTCCTTCAAGGACGTAGACAACGGCGCAGATCGGACGGCCCACCTCGCTGATCATTCCGGAGATGCCGGCTGGGAGTTCCACCATGCGCGCGACGAGCCTGCTACTCGGAGTGGTCGCGTGAAGAGCGGTGTGCTTGATTACCTCCTGACCACGGCCGTTTCCTGCAAGGTGCGCTTTACGTGTGATTGCCAGGGTATGTTTCGCCGCTTCGCCGAAGAAATAGCTGAGGCCAACACCATACACCCGGCAGATGTTGGACAAGGTAGGCAGGGTTGGGATCATGCGATCGGTTTCGAGTTTGGAGAGGAGTGCGGTAGAAAGGCCGGTCTCGGCGGCCAGACGAGATAAGGTAAGATGTTTTTGCGTACGAAGGGTGCGAAGCTTCATGCCGATGCTATACGGCTCGAGTGACCAGCGCGCATAAGACGGTCCATTCGCCATCGAAATCACCTCGTGACGCAGTCTTTCGCAATTTGAACTTCAAGCTCTTGAAGGATTTCTGAAAGTCGCAGTGCCGTTATCGAGTGAGGCACTTCAGGACAAATACAATTGTGAGAACCTGAGCAAGACTCACTCCAGACCAATTTTGAATAATCCACTGAAAAGGATCATCCCTCCGTGACCCTCGTCTTCCCTGCTTCGATTCGCCGTCTTTCTTCCTTTGTCTCAAATCGAAACATTCGCCTAATTCTGATCGTTTCGTCGCTCATGATTGGGATGTCCGCGGCGAGGCACGCTCGAGCACAATCGGGAGCCGCCGCCGACGTTGTTGTTCTCAGCAACGGGGACACGCTGCATGGCAAGCTGGTGAATTCTTCAGACGGCAAGGTTATGTTTCACTCCGACGCTTTGGGCGACATATCCGTCAGTTGGGACAAAATCAAGGAACTGCACACAAGCGGCAGCTATGCGGTACTCGACAAAAGCACGAAGCCCCGCAGCAAAAAGGACGCCGGGGCGATCCCAACGGGGCAATTGGAAGTGACGAACAACTCGATTGCGATTCGGTCGGAAAAGGCGGCGCCCGCGCCGATCCCGGTGGCCGACGCACAGTACATCCTGGATGCGGGAACCCTGGACAAGCAGCTTAATCGCAAGCCCGGATTCTTCACTGGCTGGAATGGAGCGGCGACGGCCGGAGCAGCAATTGTGACCGCAACCGAGAACCAGTTCACCTTCTCCGGCGGTGTCGGGCTTGTTCGGGTTGTCCCGACTGTGAGCTGGCTCACGACGCGCAATCGCACATCCATCGACTTCTTGGGCTCGTACGGAAAAATTACGCAACCGGCGTACACGGATCCCGCAACGGGAATCGTTGTGCCGTCGGTGGTAACGAAGTCCGCTCTCTACCATGCAGGCGCGGAGCGGGACCAGTATTTCTCACCGAGGTTCTTCGCGCTGGCGCAGACTGCATTCGATCACAATTACGGGCAGGATCTGGATCTGCAGCAGATCTACGGTGGCGGTTTCGGCTGGACGTTCCTGAAAACACCAAAGCAGGAAGCGGATCTGAAGGCGACGATTCAGTATGAGAAGCAACAATTCATTTCCGATTCGTCGGCAAACCAGAATCTGATCGGTTCGACAATCTCCCTGGGGTACGTGCTGCATAGCAAGCTGATGACGTACACGCAGGGTCTCGCCTTCATTCCGGCATTCAACAACCCCCATGCATATTCAGCGAATGAAACAAATACGCTGGCATTTCCGGCGTATAAAAACTTCAGTTTTTCTGTGGGCACACTGGACAGCTATCTGAACAATCCGCCAGACACACTTCCGCCCACGAAGCGCAATTCATTCCAGTTCACAATGGGAGTGACCTACGCGATCAAGTCGAAATACTAGATCGCGGGTCGTCTTTTCCTCGAGCAGCGAACAAACGACTTATTCATGGCGCTAAACGCTACGGTCGGTTGCTTTTCCCACAGCGAAACAAAGTAGTAACTTTCTGGGAGAGTTACCAATTCGCATCGGAAAAGCGATTGCTCATCACACGTGTTTATTGCAGTTTGGATACATAATGTGTTCGCGTTTGTTAACAGCGGGTAAGCCACGATGTTGTGAGTTCAGAATCTTTCGGTTTGACTCTTCCCCGTCGTTTCGACAGCCAGACTTGTGCAAATGGAGGTCTCCTGCTTCTGGAGAGGAAACTCCAGGTGCAGATTGTTCGAGCCTTTGGGGAAGATGATGGTTCAGTTTCCGGCGGCAAGCTCTTCGACGTTTTCTGATCGCGAATTTCTTTTTGGTGAATTGCGGCTCGATGCTCAAGGTGTTCTGACTCGTGGCGATGCGGTCGTTCATCTTCCTCCCAAGGAGTTGGCTGCTCTTCGCCTTCTGCTGACGCACGCCGGGCAGATCGTCACTCTTCAGCAACTCAAACAGGCGCTTTGGGGTGATGTGCACGTCACGGACGACAGCGTGCCGAAGTGCGTCTCCTCTTTGCGCGAACTTCTATTGCCCGCCGATTGCATACAGACGGTGTACAAACGCGGGTATCGGCTTTCCGTAGACGTACATGGTCAAGCCGGAGATCTGACGAAGACCCCGCCAAGGCTGGCAATCATGCCCTTTGCGGTGGATGCGAATGTTCCCTTGTATCTGGGCCCGGCAATCGCCGAAGAGACGATTTCGCTGCTCACCGCGGATCGTTTCGCGCCGGCATATGTGCTCGCGCGAGATTCTGCATTTTCACTGGCGACACGCGGGCTTACTGCTCACCAGGTGGGTGAGGCTCTTGAAGCAGATCTTGTGCTCACGGGGACCCTTCGCATGCTGCCTGCGCACTTCCGGCTGCGGGCGGAGATGATCAGGGTATCGGACGGAACACAGATCTGGGTGGAGGACATGCTGGTGCCGCAGCCGAGATCAGCTGATCTCGAGTCGGAATTAGCCAACCGTCTGGTCGTCCGGCTCAGTTCCGAGGATTGGTTCTTTTCGCGCGAACGCGATCCCAGGCATCCATCAAATGATGCGCCAGGGCGCCGGGAAGCATGGGAGTTGTTTCTGCGGGGACATCACGAGTGGCAGACGCTGCAAAGACATCGGATGCAGGAGGGAATCCATCATCTCAGTCGGGCGATTGAGCTGGATCCTACGCTGTACGCCGCGCATATCGATCTGGCAAATGCGACGGTGACACAGGAATTTGCCGGATTCGTATCGCCGATGCAGGCAGCCGAGCAGGTGCGGACCGCGGTGGAGGCGGTTCCAACATCGTTTGAAGGCTCTGAATCGCTGCTTCCGGCGCTCGGCTGGATTCGGTTTCACGTAGACCACGACATGCCGGGAGCATTGCGCGCGTTCACGACGAGCGCTCATCTTCGTCACGAAACCTCCGTCACGCGGATTCGCTCGATGTTTGCGCTCAGCCGTCATCGGTTTCTCGAAGCAATCGAACTGATCACAGAGGCTCTCCGCACCGATCCTTATTCACCGTGGCTCAACGCGCGGCTGGGGTGGGCGTATCACCTCTCGGGAGAGCGCGAGAAGAGCCTGTCACAAACGGAGCATGCACTCGGACTTTTCCCGGAACATGAGAGCACGAACGTGTATGGCGCGATGATTCTCGCCTTCAACGGTAAGGCGGAACGAGCGGTCGCGGTGGCTGAGAACCTGGTTCGCAAATCGCCGTACCTCGACGTTGGATCCGCTGTATATGCCTACTCACTTGCCCAGGCGGCGCGAGAGGCGGAAGCCCGGTCGATGCTGGAACGCCTCCAGTGGCTAAGTCGAGAACGATTTGTTCTGACTTCGTTTACAGCAGCAGTTTGTCTCGCGCTTGGTGAAGTGGACTCCGCAGTGGCGGAGTTGCAGGCCGCAGCGGAGGCCCGGTGTCCGTGGCTGTTCCAGACCCTGGCCGATCCGAGAATCGAAACGATTCGCGCGCGCCCAGAGGTAGTCAGAATTGAGAAGGTGCTCGAGCGCATGGAATCGACGACAGAGCGGAAGGTCAACCACGAGGTGTAGTATCCGGCCTTCAATTTCTCAGTAGTAAACCGATAAAGCTGGTCAATGTACGCCCTGACCTAGTACATTTCTCCCGGCTACGTTTTGTATCTGAATCGAACTACCTAACGGTCGAGACTTGCTCGTCGCTCCAATCGTGGGTTTCGCCTCCGATATTGAATGCAGCCATGGGAGGAACGACCTATGCCGCATCGCCGGTCCATTCTGATTGCTCTTCTTGCCTCTGCTAGTCTCGTACCGATCGCTCCCGCGCAGACGCAAGCTCCTTACCTCGATACCAAACTGACGCCCCAGGAACGGGCGCACGACCTCGTTGGGCGCATGACGCTCGAGGAAAAGGCCGCTCAACTGGAAGACTGGGCAACGGCCATCCCCCGCCTCGGTGTTCCCGATTATCAGACTTGGAATGAGTCGCTGCACGGTGTGGCGCGTGCCGGTTACGCGACGGTGTTTCCCCAGGCCATCGGCATGGCGGCAACGTGGGACACCAACATGCTGAACAGCATGGGCAATGTCATCTCCACCGAAGCCCGCGCCAAGTACAACCAGGCACAGCAGGAAGGAAATCATCGCATCTTCTATGGATTGACCTTCTGGTCTCCAAACATCAACATCTTCCGTGATCCGCGCTGGGGACGGGGACAGGAGACCTACGGAGAAGATCCATTCCTGACCGGCCGCATGGGTATTGCTTTCGTCGGAGGAGTACAGGGCAACGATCTCGAGCATCTTCGCGCGGTGGCCACGAGCAAGCATTACGCGGTGCACAGCGGGCCGGAGTCTTTGCGGCACGGGTTCAACGTTGATCCCAGCCCTCGCGATCTTGAAGAGACCTATCTGCCGGCGTTCCGCGCCACGGTGACTGAAGGTCATGTGCAGTCCGTAATGTGCGCTTATAACTCGATCGATCAGTTTCCGGCGTGCACGAACAAGATGCTGCTGCAGGAGCACCTGCGCAGTGCCTGGGGCTTCAAGGGTTTTGTGGTTTCAGACTGCGGCGCCATTGTTGACGTCTTCCAGGGCCACAAGAAGACCGGCGATATCGAGCATGCCTCGGCGATGTCGCTTGAAGCGGGGACTGATCTCTCCTGCAGCATCTGGACTCCAGGATTCAACTCACTCGCGAAGGCAGTACACGATGGACTGGTTTCAGAAGAGCTTGTGACGAAGGCCGCCGAGCGCCTCTACACGGCGCGGTTCCAGTTGGGGCTGTTCGATCCGCAGGGCACGTCGCTGGATCGGATTCCCTTCTCTGAGGTCGCCTCGGATGCGCACCGCCAGATTTCGCGGAAGGCCGCAGAAGAGAGCATCGTCCTGCTGAAGAACAAGGGCGTTCTGCCGCTGAAAGCGCCGGGGAAGATTGCGGTGGTTGGACCGACGGCGGACTCGCTGCCCTCAATTCTGGGCAACTATGTCGGAGCACCTCTGCACCCGGTGACACCGCTCGATGGCATGATCCGCCAGTTCAAGGCAACGCCGATCCTGTACGCGCAGGGATCTACGCTTGCCGAAGGCGTGGGAGTACCGGTACCACGGTCAGCGTTCGGCAAGGGGTTGAAGACGGAATTCTTTGCCACACCCGATTGGACCGGACGCCCGGTCGCAACGGAGACAGCGCCTCTGATTCAAGCGGACTGGGAGAATGCGAAGCCGCAGCCCGAGATCAATACAAAGAATTACTCGGTGCGGTGGAGTGGCACGATCGAAGCTCCGGCGCCCGGCCACTATGTATTCACGTTGGAGGTTGCGGATAGTTTCCCATACTCTCCGGCGGAGAGTTTTCGATTTGCGCTGGATGGGAAGGTACTCGGTGAAGGAGACATCCGTACCGGACATGACATGTCGGTGATGGGCAGCTTCAAAGCCGCGCCGGGAGCATCGCCAACCGCGCCGCCGGTGGAGACGTTCGCTAAAACGCCGAAGATCGAAGTGGACTTCACCGATACCAAGCCGCATGCGATTCAACTCGACTACTCGCACTCGGCCGATCAGGCCGGAGGTGGCGTGACGCTGAAATGGGTGGCTCCGGCACAGGCTCAGTTGGATGAGGCTGTGGCGCGCGCCAAGGAAGCGTCGGTCGTAGTGGCGTTCGTGGGGCTCTCGCCGCAGCTCGAAGGCGAAGAGATGCCTATAAAGATTCCGGGCTTTAGCGGGGGCGATCGGACCAGCCTCGATCTGCCTACTCCGCAGCAAAAGCTGCTGGAAGCAGTGGCGGCGACAGGCAAACCGCTGGTCGTTGTTCTGCAGAGTGGGAGCGCGGTTGCGCTGAACTGGGCGAACGAGCATGCAGGCGCAGTGCTCGAGGCCTGGTATCCCGGCGTTGACGGCGGGACAGCAATCGCACGCACCCTTGCAGGGCTGAACAATCCTGCGGGGCGGCTGCCCGTGACGTTCTACTCCTCGCTCGAGGGCTTACCCGAGTTCACTGATTACGGGTTCAAGAATCGGACCTATCGCTATTTCAGCGGCAAGCCGCTGTGGGGATTTGGGTACGGACTAAGCTACTCCACGTTCAAATACGGGCCAGTGAAGTTGTCTGCTTCAACACTGAAGGCGGGCGATCCGATCACCGCGACCGTAACGGTAAGCAATAGCGGAAGCATGGCAGGCGACGAGGTTGTCGAAGCATACCTCAAGACTCCGCAACAGGGGGGCCCGATCCATTCCCTGGTGGGATTCCAGCGTGTCAATGTGCCCGCCGGTGGAAGCAAAGAAGTAACCATCAAGATCGAGCCGCGTTCGCTCTCGGCCGTCGATGATCAAGGGAATCGGTCGATCCTTGCGGGCAAATACACGCTTGTCCTGGGTGGAGCGCAACCGGGAGAAACACAGGCGAAGGCTGAGGCTGGCTTCGCAGTAGAGGGAACGAAAGCTCTTCCGAAGTAGTCTCCGAAGCAATCTCAATGAAACGCGGGCAGATTGGATCTGCCTGCGTTTCTGTCTTTGCGGCCATTTCCTTCTCCCGCTGGTGACCCATGTCACACGCTGGAACCTTGAAATGCTGAATCATCTAAGGTGTTGGTCTGCGTCCGCAGAACTTCTCGTCAATAATGCGGTCTGGCGGGAGGAGGCGGATGCGTGCAATCGGATTGGATGTCGTATGTACAGAATCATCGAAGCGCGGCCCGCCGGACTCAATATCAAGCAGTTTGTCATCGAGGCTCCGCGTATCGCACGCAAACAGAGGCCGGGACAATTTGTCATTTTGCGCCTTCATGAAAAGGGCGAGAGAATTCCGCTCACGATCAAAGCATCTGACCCTGTTGCCGGGACCGTAACAATTGTGGTCCAGGGTGTTGGCAAAACGACAAGCATGCTGAACTGCCTTGAGGCAGGTGAGTTCGTTCTGGATATCGTGGGACCGCTGGGAAGTCCATCGGAGATCGAAAAATTCGGGACGGTGATGATCCTGGCGGGGAGCGTGGGCACTGCCATGGCGCTCCCAACCGCGAAGGCACTTAAGGACGCCAGCAATTACGTGGTTTTCGTCGAGGGCGCTCGAAGCCGCGAGATGGTGGTGTTCGAGGACGAGGTTCGCGAAGCTTCGAATGAGACCTACATCATGACGGATGATGGCACCTACGGCGAGAAGGGGCTGGTTACGGCAAAGCTGAACGAATTACTGTCCGCGGGCCGGACAGTCGATTTTGTGTTGGCGGTGGGGCCAGTTCCGATGATGCGGGCCGTCTCGCAGGTTACTTGTCCGCTGGGAATCAAAACAGTGGTGAGTCTCAACTCCATCATGGTCGACGGAACCGGCATGTGCGGCGGCTGCCGCGTGCTGCTTGGCGACAAAAGCAAGTTTGCCTGCGTGGATGGGCCAGAGTTCGATGCCTCACAGGTGAACTTCGAAGTCTTGATGCAGCGCAATGCGATATATCGCGACAAAGAATGCGAATCGCTGCAGCAGTTCGAGCAACACAAGCAGGAAGAACTCGGGCAGCTGCGAGCCGAGTTGGCCGCGAAGGAGACAGAGCTGCAGCATCTGCGGACTGAAATTGATGATCTGGGCACGACAAGCGAGGCACGCCATGTCTGAGAAGAACACCCTGCCTCTGAAGCAGCGCATGGCCATTGCGCGCGTACGTATGCCTGAGATCGACTCCACGGCGCGCAGCCGGAACTTCGAAGAAGTAAACAGCGGACTGCCGCCGGCCGAGGCGATGGTTGAGGCAACAAGATGCATTGAGTGCGCGAAGCCTGGCTGCGTCGAACAATGCCCTGTCGGCGTGAAGGTGAAAGAAGTAGTTGCGCTTATCTATGCGGGTGATTACCTGGGAGCAGCCGCCAAGCTCCGCGAAGACAATGCGCTGCCCGCGATTACCGGCCGTGTATGCCCACAGGAGCACCAGTGCGAAGGCGGATGCGTCATGGGCCGCAAAGGCGCACCGCTGGCAATCGGACATCTCGAAAGGTTTGTCGCCGATTATGAACGTCAAAGCGGAAGGCTTGGTCTGCCGCATATTGCACCGCAGACGGGAAAATCCGTAGCGATTGTTGGCAGTGGTCCGGCCGGATTGTCAGCAGCGGGAGACCTGGTGCAAAAGGGCCATCGCGTGCACGTGTTCGAGGCCCTTCACGAGTTGGGCGGCGTTCTTGTTTACGGCATTCCGGAATTTCGCCTGCCAAAGTCGATTGTTCGCGAAGAGATCGGGAACCTGCGAAGAATGGGCGTGGAATTCGAAACCAATGTCGTGGTCGGGAAAAGCGTAACCATCGATGAGTTGATGAAGGATGAAGATTACGACGCGGTATTCGTTGCGACGGGCGCCGGGCTGCCGCGTTTCCTGGGAATCCCGGGAGAGCATCTCAACGGGGTTTACTCCGCAAATGAATTTCTGACGCGCGTAAACCTGATGCGTGCCTACCGTGCGGCGGAGTATGACGAGCCGATTTATGATTGCCGTGGCCGCGATGTGATGGTGGTGGGCGGCGGCAACACCGCAATGGACGCAGTTCGTACGGCACGGCGCCTGGGCGCACAGACGGCGACGCTCGTATATCGCAGATCTGAAGCGGAAATGCCCGCCCGGGCCGAAGAGGTAAAGCACGCGCGGGAAGAAGGGATCGAGTTCAGGATGCTCACCGATCCGGTGGCTTTTCTCGGCGACCAGAGAGGATGGCTCACCGGCGCACGCTGCATGCGAATGGAACTTGGCACGCCGGACACCAGCGGACGCCGCACTCCGATGCCGGTCAAAGGATCGGAGTTCGTTCTGCCGGTCGATGTCGCGATCATTGGTGTGGGTACGACCGCCAATCCACTGATCCAGAGCACCACGCCCGACCTCGTGACGAACGCGCGAAATTACATTCTGGCCAATGCGGAAACGATGCGGACTTCGAAACCCGGCGTTTTTGCCGGCGGCGATATCGTCACCGGTGCCGCAACCGTCATTTTGGCGATGGGTGCGGGACGAAAAGCAGCAGCCTCAATCCACGACTTCTTGACGAACGGCGAATGGTGAAACGAGTGAGTTGTAACCAGTGAGTAGCCGACCGAATTTCGATTCTCACCGACTTTGAGTGCGCTTCAACTTGATTGGTCGTTCGATTTTGCGTTATTCGCAGCTCCCTGCCTTAAATAAATCGGCGGCAGAAGGATCGCCCTCTGCCGCCACCGGTATTAACTAAAACCGCATTTGCTCTCTGCTTACACTTCCCTTGACGGAGTTTTCCGTTCACTGGTTTACAGCGAATGAAGAATTTTCTTCTGGCGGTCCGTCAAGCATGCCTTGCGGTCCGGGAGGAGGCGGTGGTGGACCCTTGTCGTCGCCGGGACTGCCGCCAGGCCCGCGACCGTCACGGTGCCATTCGCGACGCATCCCATCATGGCTTTGACGGAAATCCTGCACTTGCTTCCACTGTTCAGGACTCAGCTTCGCACGTAGAGCAAAAAGGAAACGGGCATTCGCCTTTTCGAGCTCGGCACGGGCCTGCGCCACCTTGTCGATCTGGGACATCACGGTGGACTCGTTGGGCTGATCTGCCTTCACGAGGGGCTCCATCTCGATCTCGGCCTTTTCCAGATTCCCGCGCAAGTCGACGAGTTTCTCGCGATGCTTCTGGAAGATGTCGTCCATGGCTTTGCGCTGTTCGTCCGTGAGCTTGAGCCGCTCGATGATCTTCGGGTTATTCCACCAGCGCCCAAATTCATTGTGTGAGCGCATGGCTCGCTCCATGGGCGGTCGATGCATGCCGAATCCCGGACCGCCGGGACCACCCGGCCCCTGTGCACCAGCAGCTGCCGCGGCAAAAGTAACCGCAAGCGCCATTCCCAACCTTGCCAATCTCACTTTCATCCTCTTTCTCCTCTGCTGAATTTCCTCGAATCAGCAAATGCTTCAGTTCCCGGATACCTGGTTCTCATTCATCAACGATGCCAGCGGCTCGAGCGCACTTGGAACCTCTCGCGCTATGTCGCTATCCACCCTGGCCATTAACTCTGCTTCTTCCTTCGCCCTCTGGGCAGCCAAATCTCGCTGCTGCTCGGCGAGACGCGCTGCTTCAGCCGTAGCGATTCCCTGCTGCCGGTGATTCTCATAGACCCCACCTGAAACGGTGCCGACAAAAACCGCGCAGCCCAGCGCCCATTTGGTTATGCGTCCCCAATTGGTACGGGTGGGCACGGTGACCTCACGCGGGCGGCTCATCACGGTGTCACTCCACGCGTCCACGCTGGATTTGAAATTGCCGATGGCTTCGCGCAACTCGGGTTCCAACTCAAGCCCGTCATCCCCTCGACTAAGCTTCGGATTTTCATCCGTGCGATTCATCTGTTCTCTCCCAACGCTTTCCGGACTCTGGCCAGTGCGCGCGACAGGTGCGCCTTCACTGTGCCTTCCCCCATCCCGGTCACTTCTGCAATTTCCTTCAAATCCAGTTCCTCAACATAGCGGAGGAGAAATACAGTTCGCTGCCGGTCGCTCAAATTTTCTACTGCGCGCCAGACGTGTGCTACCTTCTCCTTCGCAAGCATGCGCTGCTCCGCAGTGCGCTCCCCACTTGGCAGCCACTCGCTCGCTTCATCCAGATCGACGGCATTGGTTCGCGTTTGCCGCCAGAACTGCAACCGGCGATTGCGCCAATTGTCCTTCTGCAGGTTGATCGCAATCCGCATCAACCATGTCAGGACGCTCGATTCGCCCCGGAAACTCGACCAGTTACGGTGAGCTTTCAGAAAACAATCCTGCGTCAGCGTCTCGGCCAAATCTACATCGCGGGTTGAAGCGAGCAAAAAGCGAAAAATCTGCTCACGATGGCTGGCTACAACGCTGTCGAACTCCTGCGTGGCAATGGGTTCTGCCGCTGCGTTGATCATTGGCTCCAGTGTTGTGCAGGCCGCCATCACTCTGGTAGACGCCTGTACGAGGTTCGGGATTACAGGGCTGCAACATTTCTGCGCCTGAGGGACCTATGGGTAGAGACGCAACTTGGCTGGAGTTTGTCGCGGTTGCGGGTTAGAAAGAGGTTACGCGCTCCGACGCGACAGAAAACGGAGCTCCCATGAGGTGGTGGGTTGGCCGGTCTGTTCGGCGATAGGGCGCAGCGTCACACGTCCGGGCTGGTCTGGGTATTCCGCCTGAGCGTAGCCGATCTCGGTTGCGGCGATGGGAACCGAGAAGCTTTTAAGGACATCAGCACCGCGAGCGGGGGACGGTGTTCCGGACAGCCGGTTTTCAGTCGTCAGTTCATTGAAGTATGAGGGATTGTCTGATGCCGAGGCACCAAGTAGCCAGGGGCCGTACCAGAAAGTCTGGCGGTCATTGCCGCTTGGTTCCACCCGAAGTTTCATCTCGTATTGCACCTCGACGAGTTCACCGGGAGTCCAGATCTTTTCGGCATTCACATAGAGCGGATCGCTCGATGAGATGGGAGCAGATCCCGGAAGCCGCATCTGTACAGAGTGAGCCCAAGCCGGCTTCCTGACTGCGAGCCGGGCTTTCTCCTTGCTCGCTCGGGTAATTCGGATCCGAACTGTGCCTTTGCGCGAAAGATCAGCTTCGGCGGTTGCCGACAGCAAAGCAGATTCAATCTTTCCATCTGCAGGAATCTCGTAGGAGAGTCCCGAGCTGGTGCCGCGGAACGCACTCTCCTGAATATCTGGAAAACAACGTAGTCCATGCAGAGTGCAGCACCACCACGCGCGCGCGGCTCCCGCAGCAGGCAGACCTGTCTCGGTGTAGACGCGATGGCCAAAGTCACCCGTTGCAAACTGGTTGAATGCCAGTTCATTGAAGATGGCGCGCTCAGCGGAAGCCAAATATCTCGGTTCGTCGGTCGCCTTCCACAGTTGCAGGTTGAGGCGCACCCAATCGGCCTCGCCACACCCCTCCGTGCGGTGATTGTTAGGACTCCAACCTTCCGGCACTCCACCGGTGAGCAACAGATCGCGGGATGAGGTGATGTCCTGCCACGCCGTCTCGCACTGATCCAGCAATTTCCGATCGTGTGTCACCGCGTGAAGATCCATCACACCGCGCAGGCTTGTCAGGTATCCGTGTGCGTGATCGCCGGGACGCCGTTCGATGACTGCCGCTATGGATTCGGCCACCTGGCGGTATCGCTCATCTTTGGTGACGCTGTAAAGCAGGGCTAGTCCTTCGGTCTGCTGCGTCCAGCAGATGTAGCTGGAGGCGAAGTGCTGCGCGCCGAACGCCTCACGGATCTGCTTCGAGAGCATCAGCGGGCTAACCCGCACCAGGAAATCGCCAATACGTTTGCTCGCGGCAAGTACTGGCTGGGACGGCTTATTGCGGTAGTACTCCAGGAGTCCTACCAGGAGACGGCCGTTGCCCCAAAGCAGAGCCATGTCGGCATCCTTTGGGTCGTCGAAATGGAAGGTGCTGCCAAAGTATCCCTCGGGCTTCTGCAAAGCGATGACGTTGTTCACCAGCGCTTCGAGCCGCGGAACCTCGATGCCATACACCACGGCAGCGGTCGCCAGTGCCCCGATGTACCTGCCTGAGAGGTCGCCGCTGTATTCAGTGAATCGGCGTTCGGCGGTGGGCTTCACATCGGCTAACAGGAACTCGTGGGAGTATTTGGGTGAATCGCCCTCGAGTACCCGGTGCAGAGTGAGTTTGAACCTCTCGTCGAGGTGGCTGTCGGGTCCCTGGTCACGGGTGGACAGCGTTGACTCCGCCGGGAATGTCCCTTTGCTGCCCAGGAGCAGAGGCGCAGTTACTGCTGCTTTCACAAAATTTCGCCGGTCCACTGTTTTGATTTCCTTCTGCATGTCTGGTTGGTGCCGGACCCCATTCTCAGCTTCAGGCGGTCGAGCGTCAAACGTGGCGTCACAACCTGATAGACTCGCCTCGTAAACGCTTTCCGGGAGATTTGAAATGCTGCTCGAGTCACTCCGAAAACAGGTTCTGGCTGCCAACCAGGAGATCGCCCGACGCGGACTGGCACCTCACACCTTTGGCAATGCGAGCGGAGTGGATCGCTCCGGAGATAAAGCGCTGGTGGTGATCAAACCCAGCGGTGTGGACTACGCTACGTTAAAACCTGAAGACCTCGTCATTACCGACCTAGACGGGAAGATTGTTGAGGGGCGGCTACGGCCGTCGAGCGATCTCGACACCCACACGCTGCTCTACCGTGAGTTTCCGCAGATTGGTGGAGTCGTTCATACCCATTCGGAGTTTGCGACCTCCTGGGCCCAGGCGTGCCGAGCGATTCCCTGCTTCGGGACCACCCATGCGGATTATTTCCATGGGGCGGTTCCGGTGACCGAGCCCCTGACGGCCGAGGAGGTCTCGTCCGGATACGTTCGAAACACCGGAGCAGTGATTGTACGGAAGTTCCGGGCTGACGGCCTGGACCCTGTGGCGGTCCCCGGAGTTCTGGTCGCTGGGCATGCTCCCTTCGCCTGGGGTAAGGACGCGGCCGACGCCGTGGAGCATGCGGATGTTCTCGAATACATCGCCCGGCTGGCGTTCAGAACAGTGACGCTGAACGGGTCAGCGTGCGCCATCCCAACCCACGTCAGCGAGCACCACTACCAGCGGAAACATGGTCCGAAGGCGACGTACGGACAGGGCTAAAAACGGTCTCGCTTTCCACGGGAGTTGACGGAAATCCATCTTGATTTAACCGCAAGTGTCGAACCTGGAGTGCGATACTGAATCCGGTAGGGGCCTACCTTCGCGCGTATCGCCCCTACTGTTTTCTGCATTTCGAATCGAATCCCGCCCTACCGGTTGACTTTTCCAAAGGGTTGTTCGTCTCTATGTTACGGATTTGTCTTGGTTTGCGGAGATGGTACCAATGACTTCGATTGGGGAAGCTCATGGCAATGCACGTGCTTTCACCCCTATGAAGCGAGACTCCCGGCGAATGGAAACGAGCCTCTTCAACAGATTGCAGGCGACGCTGCTGGCCTTGGCGACGGCCGGACTGGTTCTGCTTGCTGTGTTGAATTTCAGACAGGAGAGCCGCTTCCAACAGCCCGTCGACGGCGTTTGGTGGGTGGAGGCTCATGGGGGTCTTTCAGCCACAAAGGTGATCCCCAACAGTCCTGGAGAGCTCGCAGGGATTAAAAAGGGCGACCTGCTGACCGCAGTGAACGACATGCCAATAGCGCGCGTGCCTGATTATGAGCGCGCATTGTTTCGAACTGGAGTCTATGTAAAGGCCAACTATTCGATTATTCGGTCTGGAATACCACTGGATTCGGCAGTGGTTGTTATCCCCGAGCCTCCAGACCGCAGCAGCTATCTGGGGCTCAGATTGATCGGCCTGATCTACCTGGGTATCGGGCTTTATGTTCTGTTTCGGAGGTGGACGGCGCCGCGGGCGACACACTTCTTCCTTTTCTGCCTGGTTTCTTTTGCGCTGAATGCCCTGAAGTACACGGGCGAGTTGAATTTCGTCGACAAGACTGTCTTTTGGGCCAATATCGTTGCGGGAGCGTTGCAGCCGGCCCTTTTCCTGCATTTTGCGATCAGTTTCCCTGAAGAGCGGCTGAAGGGAGCCGGCCGTCGCTGGCTGCTTCCTTTTATCTACGGTCCGGGTATTGCTCTGGTCGGTCTCTGGATCACGGCGATTACGCGCTGGCAGGCGACGGGCATCCTGCAGCACCGCCTGAACCAGGTCAACTACGCTTACATCGCCGCGTTTTATGTGCTGGCGGCAGGTCTCTTCGTGAACAGCTATAGCCGCGCCAGCACGCCACTTCTTCGTCAGCAGTTGAAGTGGCTGATGCGGGGCACGCTAGTTGCGGTTCTGCCGTTTACGCTTCTCTACGCCATTCCCTTCGTTCTGGACTTCCGCGTCTGGTCGATCTTCACCAAGCTGGCTGCGTTGTCTTTGGTGTTCCTGCCGTTGACGTTCTGCTGGGCCATCATTCGTTACCGGCTGATGGACACGGACCTGATCTTCAAGCGCGGCGTTGCGTACACGCTGGCAACGGGCCTGATTCTGGGGGCCTATTTCGGGGTGATCGCGCTGATCGCGGAGATCGTTCATAAGACATCCGGTGAAGCTATTCGGGAATGGGCGCTGATTGCAGCGATCCTTGGAACGGCAGCTGTATTCGATCCTCTCAAGCGGCGCATTCAGAGCTGGGTGGACAAGGCGTTTGATCGTCAGAAGTATGACTATCGCAAAGCATTGATCGAGTTCGGGCGGGGCCTGAGCTCGGAGACCGATCTCGATGCCCTTCTCGATTCGATTGTCGAGCGGTTGCCGAGGACACTGCTGGTTTCGCGTGTGGCGGTCTTTGTCGCTCAGCCGACGGGCGGACTAAGACTGGCAGCGTCGCACGGTCTGCTCTCGGCAGCGACGGAACGCAAACTCGCCCTGGGTTTCCTTGACTTCGATCGTGCAGCGCTGGACCACTCGCATATCTTTCTTGAGAATGCGCAACAGGCGCTGCATCTACCACCCGATCAACAGCTGACCGCGGCACTGTTGGACCTGAACTATTACCTGCCCTGCCGCGTGCAGGACGGAGCAACGGCTCGCACAATCGCGGTAATCGGGCTCGGGCGAACAATCGGTGGAGACTTTCTGTCGAGCGAAGATGTGGAGCTGCTGGAATCGCTGGCCAGCTACATCGGGATTGCATTGCAGAACGCGAGCCTGTATTCGCGGCTGCAGGACAAGATCTCAGAGTTCGAACGCCTGAAGGAATTTAACGAGAACATCGTCGAATCCATCAACGTAGGTATCCTGGCACTCGATCTTGAAGGTCGCGTCGAGAGCTGGAACGCCCAGATGGAAGCGATGTACGCAGTTAGCCGCGCCGAGGCGATCGGGCAAAAGCTGAGCTCCGTCTTTCCAGACGAATTCGTTTCCGCGATCGAAGGATTCAGGAACGAGCCAGGCATTCACAATCTCTACAAATTTCCGCTCACAACCAAAGCCGGAGAGCAGCGCACTGTCAATGCCGCGATCGCGCCTCTGATGTCACGTGATTTCGTGGTGGTTGGCCGCATCATCCTCGTGGACGACATCACAGAGCGCGTCTCGTTGGAGACGCAGCTTGCCCAGGCGGACAAGCTCAGCTCGATCGGGCTTCTTGCCGCCGGTGTGGCACACGAGATCAATACACCGCTGGCAGTGATCTCCTCGTATTCGCAGTTGCTGCAGAAGCAGATGCGTACTGATCCGCGGCTGGGACCGGTGCTCGAGAAGATTACGCAGCAGAGCTTCCGCGCTTCGGAAATTGCGAACGGGTTGCTGAACTTCTCCCGCACCTCCACCACCGAGTTCCGGGAGACGAATCTGAATCAGGTTATTCGCGACACCCTCTCCCTCCTTGAGCATCAGTTCAAGACGGCGCAAGTGGTCGTGGATACCGAACTGGCTGACGATTTACCCGTCATTCATGGGAACCCCGGCAAGCTGCAACAGGTATTTCTTAACCTTTTGCTGAATGCCAAGGAATCTATGCCCGGCGGCGGTCGACTGCGCGTATCCACTCTTGCAAACGGACACGTCGAGGCCGTCGTTTCAGATTCTGGATCCGGCATCGCCCCCGAACATCTAAAGCGCATCTATGATCCGTTCTTCACGACGAAGACTACGCCTCGCCCCGGCGAAAGGCGTGGCACAGGTCTTGGACTTTCTGTTTCCTACGGGATTATTCAGGAGCATGCAGGCAAGATTCATGTCGAAAGCGCCGTCGGCGCCGGCACAACCTTCCACCTTGAATTCCCGCTATTAAGGAAGTCGGTACATGTCTGACGTTGATCAGTCTTTGAATCTGTCTGGCGCAGGTTCTGTTTTCTCCACCATTTCTGCAAGTGGAAGCATCCTCGTAATTGATGACGAAGCGGGCATTCGAGAATCGCTTGAGGTGCTCCTTTCCCTCGAGGGTTATTCGGTAAAAACGGCCGATGATGGGGAGCAAGGCCTCCGCACGCTCGAAATGGAAAACTTCGATCTGGTCCTGCTCGATCTCGCTCTACCCGGACAAAGCGGGCTCGACCTCCTTCCGCAGATCAAGGAACGGCAGCCCGAAACGCCGGTCATCATGATCACGGCTTACGGCACCGTCGAGAACGTAGTTGAGGCAATACGCGCGGGCGCCGACAACTTCGTCCAGAAGCCGTGGGACAACGAGAAGCTCCTGGCGGATATCCGTTCTGCGGTAGCGCGCTATAAGGCAGAAGAAGAAAACCTGCAGCTGAAGCGCACCCTGAAGCAGCGGTATAACTTCGCTAATATCGTCGGCAAAAGCGAAATCATGCGGCGCGTCTTCGACCTCGTGGCGCAGGTAGCGCCAAGCCGGTCCACCGTTCTGGTCCAAGGGGAAAGCGGTACAGGCAAAGAACTCATCGCCAAAGCGATTCACGCCAACTCGCCCCGCCGCGACAACGCCTTTGTGCCTATCAATACCGGTGCTATGCCAACCGAACTTCTAGAGTCCACGCTCTTCGGACACGTGAAGGGCGCCTTCACATCCGCTGTCGCTTCGAAGAAGGGTCTTTTCGAGGTTGCGAATGGCGGAACGCTTTTCCTGGATGAAATCGCAACCATGGGGATGGATACGCAGGCGAAGATTCTCCGCGTTCTGCAGGATCGGCGTTTCATGCATCTTGGGGGAATCCAGGAGATCCAGGTTGACGTCCGCATTATCGCGGCGACCAACATCGACCTTCGCCAAGCAGTGCGAGATGGGCGATTCCGGGAAGATCTGTTCTACCGGCTGAATGTGATCACGATCGATCTACCGCCGCTGCGCTCGCGACGTGAAGACATTCCGCTGCTGGTGAATCATTTCCTGGAGTTCTATGCGAACGAAAATGATCTTGCACCAAGGCGGCTCTCCGCCGATGCTCTACGGGCGCTGATCGACTATGAGTGGCCGGGGAATGTGCGGGAGCTTGAGAACTGCATCGAGCGTGGCGTGGTTCTATCGTCGGGACCGGTGATTGGGTCGGAACTTCTTCCAGGACATATCACAGGGCGAAGCTTCCAAGATGCGCTACTCGAACACAACCCGAACGCGTCGCTGTTCGACATCCTCGAAGACATCGAACGGAGGATCATCATCGAGAAGCTGGAACGATGCAACTGGAATCAGACCGATGCTGCTGAACAATTCCATATTCCGTTATCGACGCTGAATCAGAAAATCAAGCGCCTGAATATTGAAATTCGCAAGCGGAACCGGGAGTAGGATCGCGTTTCATTTCTGATTCTGTTTACGTGAGCAGGATGACGACTGCATCGTCCGATGGCCGGCTATCAGGCAGATGCAGTCGCAAACCATCTGGTGACCATTCCCACCTGCATTCCGATGTCGCGCCCAGCATGCGCGCACTCTTGAGTTCTCCGAAGGGCAGGGCGGTGTCTCGTTTGAGGGAAGACACCAGCACTGTCTTTCCCGGAGAACCCATCACGTGCACATAGAGTGCATGGCTGCCTGTCGTAAACCTGATGTCCTGCGCGGTGAAGTCTTTATTGCGATCTGCGACGTACATACCCTCTTTCACAGTTGTCGGACCTTCGCCGAAGCGCTCCCATGGACGAGTGCCATAAATAGCCTCTCCATTCACCTTCAGCCATGAGCCAATTGTGCGCAAGCGGGAGACCACTTCATCCGGAATCGTTCCATCAGGTCGAGGACCAACGTCCAGAAGCAGGTTGCCGTTTTTCGAAACCACATCGATGAGCTGATGAATCACGCGACCCGCGCTCTTGTAATTTGGTTTATGCAGGTAGGCCCAGGAGTCCCAATCGAGCACGTCGTCGGTCTGCCACACGAAACTGGCTTTCTCGGCGAGTTGACCCGCTTCATGATCCGGCAGCCCTGATCCTTTTGCAAAATCGTTCTCCTTATAGGTGATGATCGTCTCGCGGCCAGCAGCTGCGCTGGCGTTGTAATAGTGCGCAAGCATTTCAATCCGATACCGCTCCGGGATGATGAAGCAGCGCGTGTCGAAGTAGAGAACATCGGGATGATAGCGATCGATCACTTCGACGATCTTGTCGCGCCACATGCGGCAGAACGTCTCGCTGGGCGCAGGATCGGGATGGGCGTAGTTGAATGCACCGGGTCGATCTACGGCATAGTTTTTCGCCTCTCCAGGCGATCCCAACGTGTATTTCTGAGGCCAGTAAAGGTCCGCGTATTTCGGGTTGTAAATATCGGCATTCGCGATTGGACTTGAATACCAGCCCCAAAGCCACTGGTGGTGAAAGCTCGAGTAGAACTTCAGCCCCTGCCGCCGGACCGCACGTTCCAGCTCGCCCACAATATCCCGCTTCGGGCCAAGACGAGCCGCATTCCAGCGGTTCACGCGGCTGTCCCACATCGAAAAACCGTCAGCGTGCTCGGCGACAGGCCCTATGTAGCGAGCTCCACACTCGCGGAATAACGTCACCCATGCATCAGCATCGAAGTGTTCGGCGCTAAATTGCGAGGCGAAGTCCTTGTACCCGAAGCGATCGAGCGAGCCATAGGTAGCGAGATGGTGCTCATACTCGGGGCGGCCCGGAAGATACATCCAGTGCGGATACCATTCGTTCCCGAATGCCGGGACGGAATAGATGCCCCAATGAAAATAAATGCCGAACTTCGCGTCCCTATACCAGTCGGGACATTGGTGCCGGCTCAGCGAATCCCAGTTCGCCTCGAATGGATGGTCGTGAGATGCCGTGGTTATCGCTCGGCCGACGTTTGTCAGTCCCAATGCGGTGCCAGCGGCAACACCTCTCAGAACTTGTCTACGTGAAAGCTCCATGCGTTTGCTCCGGAGCGATGCAATGGTATCGAGTGTAAGACAAGAGTCCGGGCTATCCCTGCGCAACTTGACTGGAGACTCCATCGACTGGATGATCGACAGAACTCAGTCCGGACTCCGCCCTCCACGCACCGTTTGTCGCCCTTAGCCAGTGTTGCAGAAACCACCGCAGTTCCTCCGGCGGCTTCAAACACATCTCGGCAAAAGTATCACGCAACGCCCGACGCACCAGCACGCTCAAGTGCGGATTCTCTAGCTGGTTAACGGCGTGAAAGGCAGACTCATCCGTCAGATCGTCACCTAAAAACGCAACAGGCCCTTCGCCGCCAAGCTGCTCCACGATCGCTTGTACCGCCCCGCCTTTATCGCGGCCGACGCGTAATTCAATTCCAGATTCGAATGGGAGGAGTGATAGCCCTTCGACCTGGGAAGCCGGCTCGAACACAGCCCGCGTCTTTTGTTCAATCAGCTTCGCACGGTGAGGGGAATGTCCACGCCAATGCATGACGGCTGCGTTTGGTTTGTCTTCGAATAGGCCACCGAATGAGTCCTGACGGAGGATGACGCGCAGTTCATCGAGTTTTCGCAGGGCGTCAGGCGGAGCTTCCTGCAACTCGCGGCGCCCATCGACATACAGTCGTTCTGCGCCATGCAGGCCCCAAACCTCTACGGGTGAACTTAGCTGCAGTAGCGGATTGATTTCACCTGCTGGGCGTCCGGTGATTACGCGCAGTTGTGTTCGGCCGTCATTTTGAATTTTTGTGAGAAGTTCCCTGACTCCAGCCCATGGCCGAGCCGTGAACCTGTCGATTCGAAAATCGGCCAGCGTGCCGTCGTAATCCAATAGCAGAAGTGGTGTCTCTGCGGTTCGCAATGATGAAAAGAAGTGATTGAGCTTTTCCGCTTCTGATTGAATCAAAGATCCTCGCCTTCTATGCCATTTTACGGTAGGGGTCGATGGGGATCGGCTCAGGCAGCGACCCGCCGTAGCTTTCTGAATCGTAGAGTTCAAGCCGCACATCGCGAAGATCGCCCAGCACCATCGCCGCCCAACGATAGATGTTGTGTTCCATCACCTGCTTGCGCATCTGCTGCATACGCACTCTGCGCTCCTCGCGCGGCATATCGAGTGCGCGATGAATTGCTTCCGCTACTTCGGCAATGTCGTAAGGATTCACGATGAGCGCGTCGCGAAGTTCGACCGCGGCGCCGGTGAATTTACTCAGAACCAGCGCTCCGTTTTCGTCGTCACGCGCCGCGGCAAATTCTTTGGCCACCAGGTTCATCCCGTCATGCAGTGAAGTCACAAGGCAGACGTCCGCGATGCGATACCAGCGATTCACCTCTTCGTGATTGCACTGACGTTCGATGAGCACAATCGGCTTCCAGCGGGATGTCTGGAAGCGGTGATTGATGCGGCGGACCTCTTCGTCCACGCGATGGTGTAACTCCACATAACTGGGAATGCGGGTTCGGCTCGGTGCGGCGATCTGCACCATGGTGAGCCGTTCCTTGTGCCATGGATGCTCGACGAGCAGTTCTTCAATTGCGAGCAGCCGCTCGACGATCCCCTTGGTATAGTCGAGCCGATCCACGCCGACTGCGATTGACTCAGCGTGCACACCAAACTCGGAAAGCAAGTCGCGACGCTCGGCCGCCCGATCTTCTTCTCTTTCGGCAACAATCGACTGCAGAGCGCTGGGAATGCCGCCGCTGAATGCAACGCTTACGGCGTAAGGTCTGACCGCCGTTGCATGTCCTCCGCGGCGAACCGTCATGTGCTCGCGGTCAGTGCGCGACTCGAGCGCTCGGTCGACGGTGTCCAGAAAATTGTTGCAGTGCAGGGGGATGTGGAACCCGATCAGGTCCGCGCCTAACAATCCGTCCAGCAACTCCGACTGCCAGGGGCAGATTCCGAATGCCTCGGGATTGGGCCACGGGATATGCCAAAAGATCGCAACCCGTGCGTCCGGCCGGGCCGTCTTGATCAACCTTGGCAGTAGTGCGAAATGGTAGTCCTGCACAAATACCAGCGGCTCCGTGCTGTCTTTCATTTCATCGAGCAGGGCCGCAGCAAATTTCTCATTGACGCGCTGGTACGCTTCCCAATCCGCCGCGCGGAAAATAGGCCGGGTATGAGCGATGTGGCACAGAGGCCAGAGCCCCTCGTTTGCGAAACCATCGTAGTAGCGGGTCTCCTCCTCTGGTGAGAGCCACACACGGCGAAGAGTGTACTTCGGGTCATCGGGCGGAACGCGAAGCCGGTCGAACTCGTCCACGTTTTCCCTGTCGGCACTGCCGTTCCCCGTTGCAACCCAGACACCATCGCACGCCTGCAGCACTGGCTCAATTGCTGTTACCAGCCCGCTGGGGGGCACGACGCAAGTTGTCTTTCGCCCTTCGCGCACGTGCATGTAAGGCTCGCGATTCGAAACAGCGAAGATGCGGCCGCTGGCTTTGTTCCTCATGTGTACAGCGAGTCGCTCGGGAGTCCAGAAGTGTTCGCCCGCATCGCGCAAGCGAGCCTCTGCCGCCGCGGCAGCGCGTGCGGCGATCAAGCTCTCGGCCATCGTCTCCACTTCACGCGCCAGCGGACTGAACATGCTTAGTTCGTTCGCCCCGCCGCTGAGACCTTTTTCGAAATGACCCATGCGCAGGCGGCGCAAACGGTCGGCAACGCGCATCAAGGGCCGCATCAGGAACCAGCGAACCATGATGAACGTCACGCCTACGATGAGCAGCACTGTGGCGACGATCCACCAGAAGCTCCGCCGCCACAGGTCATAGCTCTGGTCCCGAATGTATCCCGCATCAATCAGGACCACGAGAGCGCCTACGAGGTTGTTCCCGTCGTGGAGCGGAAATACCTCTTCGAGCCACTGAACATTTCCTGTATGGCCAAATGCGTTGACCTGCGCGCCTTTTTGAAGGGACTGAACAACACGAGTGCGCGACAGGGACTGGACACCGGTTTTGGCGAGCGACTCAAAGGGCGAATGCTCCAGCGCACGAAAGACTTCCGGAGCTCCGGCTTCGGTCAGCAGGCGCCCTCTAGGATCGTAGATCCCAATTCCCAGCGCGCCGGTCTGGCTTTTCGCATCCGCTACAGCCGACTGCAAACCGGCCTGATCGCCCTGAATGAGTGACTGCCGCATCTGCGGCTTCAGGGTGTTGCCAATCCAGGTGGAACGCCACTCCAGTTCCTGGCGGAGAATGTGTTTATGCTCAAGGACTTCGAAGTAGGTTGAGGCGATAGACACGATCGTTACGCCTGCAATCAGAGCAAGGATCAGTCGCAAGCGGAACGAATGCATTCAGCCTCCTCGTTGGAATCTTCACCGGGCACTTTTGCTTTAGATGCGCAACTTCTACTCTGCGTCTCGCGCTGCCTGTTGAAGGAAAGTCCTTATTCGATGAGGAACTTACGCCCCATTCGAAGGACCTCTCGGACCCTCGTCTGCGCAAGTCGGGTGTCAATCTTGCACGATCCCGGAACTCAATTCCCGGGGAGCCGTGCAGGGGGATACGCTATTCTGACAGGACTGGGAGTTTATAGCCCACATCCCGCAACTTACGGTGCGGCAACCAGATGGCCTTCCAATCGATCGAGAATACCGCCAAGAACATCGTGGGCGTGGTCCAGGATTACTCCCTGTTTGCCTGGCGAGGTGCGACTAACCTCTTTCGGCCGCCCATCTATTGGCCCGATTTCCTGATCCAAGCCGACATTATCGGCGTCGGTTCAGCCTCTATTGTACTGCTTTCGGGCTTTTTCACTGGAGGCGTGCTTGCTCTTCAGTCGGCGGCTACCCTCTCGCAATTTGGTGCGACTTCGGTGACCGGGCGATTTGTGAGCACCTCGATGATTCGCGAACTGGGTCCGGTGCTCACCGGGATCATGGTTTCCGGCCGGAACGCTTCGTCGATGGCCAGCGAACTGGGGTCGATGGTGGTAACGGAACAGATCGATGCGATGCGGGCTCTCGGCGTCGACCCGATACGCAAACTGGTCACACCGCGGATTTTCGCCTGCGTCACAATGCTGTTCTTCCTGAGCATTGTGGCAAACTTCTTCGGCATTCTTGGCGGGGCTGCCGTGACCGTGTTCATGAATCACCAGAACGGCACGCAGTACTTCTCGATGGCGTATGAATATCTTCGACTTGGCGATATCATGCAGGGCCTCATCAAGCCTTTGTTTTCGGGGTTCATCATCGCCAGCATTGGGTGTTTCTACGGCCTGAGAACTACCGGGGGTACGGAGGGTGTGGGCCGATCGACCATCAAGGCCGTCGTGGTGTCGTCTGTGCTGATCATCTTTGTAGACTTCCTGCTGACGCAGGTGATGCTGACGATTTTCGGTTAATGACTACCTCAGCCATTCCGATCAACACCGGCCAGCCCATCAGTTCTGATGCGGAACCAGTTCTGGATTTCCGCAACGTCTCTATGTCGTTTCCCGGCAACTCAGTCCTGGAGGACATCACCTTCAAGGTGGCGCCAAACGAAACCCGCATTCTCCTGGGTCCTGCCGGGGTGGGAAAAAGCGTGCTGTTGAAACTGGCGAATGGGCTGCTCTGTCCGGACAGTGGGTCCATTCACCTGTTTGGTCACGAGATCTCCAAGATGCCCGAAAGAGATCTCTTCTCGCTGCGAACGCGCGCGGGGTTTGTTTTCCAGGAAGGGGCTCTATTCGATTCGTTGACGGTGCGCGACAACGTTGCCTACCAACTTATCCAGGAAGAAGTCGCCGGCGATGAGATCGATGTGCGCGTCCGGGAATCTCTTCGCTTCGTCGGTCTTGAGCAGACGTTCAGCCTCTATCCAGGAAGCCTTTCCGGCGGGATGCGACGGCGCGTGGCCATTGCGCGTGCGCTGATTCATACTCCAGACTTACTGCTCTATGATTCGCCGACCGGCGGCCTTGACCCCATCACCTCCACCACCATCATCGAGCTCATCGTGAAGCAGCGCGATGTTTACCGAACCCCGTCCGTTCTTGTCACCCATCGTTTGCAGGACGCATTCACGATGTGCACTCATCGCTTCGAGCCGGCCGAGGATCGTATGGTTCCTCTACCGAAGGGTCAGTATGATGCCAATACCACGTTCCTGATGCTTTCTGAAGGGCGCCTCATCTTCGATGGCTCACTTCATGAACTCGTGACAAGCGAGAATCCGCTGGTTCGAGAATTCATTGAGTAGATAGCACGGGATTGCCGGTTGGCTTCTGGCACAGTCGTCATGCTCGATACAATGGCCCGTACCCGGCCACCGGCAATTGAGGAAGAATGAATCGCGGGCAATCAACAATCTTCGCATCGGTTGTGCTCACGTTGATGCTGCTGTTGCCGCGTCCGGCTGGTGCGTACTCACTGTTGACCCATGAACAGCTGATCGACCTCACCTGGCAGGATTCGATCGTTCCCCTGTTGCTGAGCCGATATCCCAATCTCACCAAGTCTGACCTTGATCGTGCCCGCGCTTATGCGTATGGGGGGTGCGTCATTCAAGACATCGGCTACTATCCCTTCGGAGATCGCCTATTTTCGAATCTCACGCACTATGTCCGTTCCGGCGATTTCGTCGTCAACCTTTTCCGAAATGCCCGCGATGCGAACGAACTTGCGTTTGCGGTCGGGGCGCTTTCGCACTATATCGGCGACTCCATCGGACACGCCGAAGCCACCAATCTCGCCGTACCTATCGAATTTCCAAAACTCCGCGCGAAGTATGGCAACTCAGTAAGCTATGCCGAAGGCAAGCGCGAGCATGTGCAGACGGAGTTCGCATTCGACATCAACGAAATCGCACATCGTCGCGTTGCACCGCTTCGCTATCTGCGCCACATCGGTTTTCGCGTTTCAATGCGACAGCTTACGCTGGCCTTTTACCAGACGTACGGATTGCCGGAAAACTTCAAGGGCCGGCGAAGAATCAACGTGCGTGACTATCGATTTGCCGCCCGAACATTCATTCCGCGGATCGCCTATGCGGTGACGCTGTTGCATCGCGGCCATGAACCGCCGGATCCGGCCACGCCAGAGGTCATCGAACTGCAGAGGGAGACTGCTGCGGTTGCGAAAGAGTGCAATTGGGATGAGTACCGGAAGAAGGCGGGGATTGGGACACACCTGCTGGCGGCCCTCCTCTTCATTCTTCCGAAGATTGGGCCGCTCGCCATGGTGAACGTGAAAGGGCCGACGATTCAGACGGAGGCCGATTATGCGCACAGTGTGGCTGTCTCTATCACTTCCCTGCGCCGGATCCTGAGGCGGTTTACCCCTGAAGCCTCGCGGTACAAGGGTCCAGTCCCGCCGCTCACCAGCCTGACACGCCCCTATACGAACGAGCCGAGCCGCCGCGATCCGAACCATCCATTGCCGAACCGAGATCTCGACACCGGCAAAGTTGTGCAAGCGGGCGGATATCCTCTCACCGATTCGACCTACGCCGAACTTCTGCACAAGCTGGTACAAAACCCGAAGCAGGCGATTCCGCCCGGAATCAAGGAAGACGTTCAGCAGTACTATTCCAATCTCGATCTGCCCATCACCACCCGGCAGAATCCGGACCGGTGGAAAGAGGTACTCGCCGATCTGAACACTCTGTCCGCTATGCCTACGAGTACACGGCCCGCTCCCATTGCCACCTATGGCGCTGATGAAGGCGACGAGTAGCCCGATTCCGGTGCCGTAACTACGAATACGGAAGTCGCAGCATCCAACCTGCCAGGAACGAAGAATGTAAGTTCCTTCAGGCCAGGGTCCATGTCAACTTCATCGGAAATCGCTTTAGATCCAGTCGAGTCTTCCAGGTTGGCCGGTTTGCGCTATGTCACCGATTCCATTCCAGGCATTACGCGGCGGCGCAGGGGCAAGGCCTTCCAGTATTTCCATCCTGAGGGGAAGCCGGTTCGGGACAAGGAAATCCTGGCGCGAGTCAAGTCGCTGGTGATCCCGCCCGCGTGGACGGATGTGTGGATTTGTCCGCGCGCGAATGGGCATCTGCAGGCTACGGGAAGAGACGCAAGGGGCCGAAAGCAGAGCAGGTATCATCCGCGCTGGCGCGAGGTGCGGGACGAAACGAAATACGAACGGATGAAGCTTTTTGGCGAGACTTTGCCGATCATTCGCGAGCGGGTGGAACAGGACCTGGGGCTCCCTGGTTTGCCGAAGGAGAAGGTGCTGGCGACGATTGTGCGGCTGCTTGAGACGACCTTCATCCGCATCGGGAATGAAGAGTACGCGAAGGAGAACAAGTCATACGGGCTGACGACGCTGCGCAACAAGCATGTCGACGTGGAGGGCGCGACGGTCAAGTTCAAGTTCAAGGGAAAGAGCGGGAAGCAGCATGAGATCGGTCTCAGCGATCGCCGGCTGGCACGGATCGTGAAGAAATGCCTTGATCTGCCTGGGTACGAATTGTTCCAGTACATCGACGATGACGGCTCGCTGCATACGGTGGACTCGGCGGACGTGAATGAGTATTTGCGAACGATCACGGAGCAGCCGTTTACAGCCAAGGACTTTCGCACGTGGGCGGGGACGGTGCTTGCCTGCCTTGCGCTGCGCGAGTGCGAAGAATGTGAGACTCAGACACAAGCGAAGAAGAACGTGGTAGAGGCCATCAAGAAAGTCGCCGAACAACTCGGCAACACCCCGGCTGTCTGCCGCAAATGCTACGTTCATCCCACCGTGCTGGAAACGTACATGACAGGAGAACTCATCAAGACACTGGAAGCGGCCGAGAAAAAGATGAGAGCAAACAAGCACTCGCTTCGCGAGGAAGAGATGCAGCTCATGTTTCTGCTGGAGAGGCGGCTGAAGGCGGCGGCGTGAACACACCACAAAAGATGGCGACACATCGCCGCGGTATTGACACGCGGAGACGGTGCAATCACATGAGCATTGTGAGCGAGACAGTCCACTGCGACGTCCATGGCGAGACTCCGCGAAGTTTCGTGTGCCGGCACTTGATCGGTGAGTCTACCGGTCTGGGATTCCATCGGGAGGTTCCGTCAGAGCAAGACCCCTTCCCAGACGCCTGGTGCGACAACTGCGAGATCATACGAGCGGAACACGGAAGTTGGGATGACGTGCCAGAAGATCTCCAAAGCATCGCGCTGCTTTGCACCAGTTGCTATGAACGAGTCCAAATAAGAAATAGTCGACCCACCGTGACGTTGGGAGATCTTGCCGGTCTGCGGTGGAAGTGCAGTGGATGTGACGAATGGCACTCCGGACCGATGCTCGATTTGTCTTTTGATAAGCCAACGTACTGGACACGCGAAAGGGATGAGGGAAGTCGTTGGAATGTTTTATCGTCCGGAGAGCTGGACAAGAGTTGCAAGAGCTTCTTGGATGAAGACTATTGCGTCATCGACGACGAAGACTTCTTCGTAAGAGGGATCATTCATCTGCCGATTATCGGTGCTGCTGAGACATTCCGCTGGGGAATCTGGGGATCATTGAGCCGGACTAATTTTGAGACTCTCTTAAAGAGGGATAGTTTGCAGGAGGGTTCGGATCTTCCGGCCATGTTCTCGTGGCTGAGTTCGTCTATCCCCGAGTACCCCGATACGTTGAGCCTTAAGATGTTCGCCCATATCCAGGAGCCCGGAATGCGGCCTCATTTCTGGATGGAGCGAGGCGAACATCCGCTGGCAATGGAATACCACTACGGGATTTCTCCCGAGAGGGTAAAAGAAATCATGTTTCGCAACCTGCCTCCACAGCCGGCTTAACTGCGGTGCTTCACTGGCTCACATCGATGTAGCAGCTTCAGGTTTTATACTGCTTCGTCACACGATGAGGTGCCACAATATGCTTTGCACAATGGGCTGGAGGACTGCTGCAGCCTGCGTGATGCTGACCGCTTGTACATCAATTCTCTCAGCGCAGGATGCCGCTGTAACGCTTGGCAAGCGGGAAAGCATTCAATCGAAGATTCTCGGGGAGAAGCGCGAAGTCCTTGTGTCGGCTCCGAAGCAGACGAAACCGAACATGCCGCTTTTGATCGTCCTCGATGGTGAATGGACATTCAGCAATGTCGCAGTGGTCGTAAATCATTTGAGCGGGAACGGCAGGCTTCCGCCGATGGTGGTTGCCGGTGTGGTGAATACAGATCGCGGCCGGGATCTAATGCCTACGTTTGAAGGTTCGGAGTTTGCAAACGGACCCTCGGACAAGTTCCTGGCTTTTTTAGCGGACGAACTGATCCCGCAGCTGACGTCGGAGTATTCGCTTGGGAATTATCACATCCTGGCGGGCCACTCGAATGCGGGGATGTTCTCTTTGTATGCATTCATTCGACGTCCTGAAGTGTTCCAGGCGAACTTGGCGATAAGCCCGAGCTATGGGCTCGACGATCGGTTCGTTGCGCTTGTGAGCGGGGCGATCGGAAAACCGGCGACGAGGTCGCGGTTCGTGTTCATCGGAGCAGGCGGAGACGAGGAGGCTGACATTTCGGTCGGCGCTCTGCGGTTTGCGAAGACGTTTGAAGGCAGCCCAAATGCGGACGTTGAATATCATTACGAGGTATTTCCGGGCGAAACACATGGCACGGTTGGATTACGTGCCTTCTACCGCGGACTGGAATTGCTGGCGGATCCGGATCCGCATGTCTCTTATGGTCCAGCGCGCTATTTGTCTGAGGCGCAGAGGCGACGTCATGCGTGGGTGAGGCGGTTCGGATCGGCCTACGAGGATGACAAGCTTCCGCAGTACTCTGCGGCACGACCGATTCTGGATGCGTTGAGCGGGGACAACACGAATCTGACAGCGTTCTGGAGCGGACTGAAGGCGGAATATGGCGGCGACTTCCGGTTCGAGGCAATCGAAAGACAGAACCTTCTGGCGTCGCTGGATGCTGCGGGGCGGAAAGACGACGTGGCGCGGCTACGGGCGATTCCGGATTTTGTCGCAGAGGCAGGAGTACCGAACAACTACGGTTCCGGTATCGACCTGAAAGCCGGACTGGTTGCTCTTCTTCCGCTGAGTGGTTCCGCCGTGGACGTTTGTCATCCTGAGAGCAAGGCTGTGGTTCATGGGGCAACGCCTGTGCCGGATCGGCGTGGCCGCGCGAACATGGCATACGGCTTCGATGGGAACGGAGCTTACATTGAGTTTCAGAAGAATGCCGATTATGACGAGGGCGGATCAATTTCGGTGACGGCGTGGGTGAAGGCGCATAAGCCGGCAGCGTATTCAGCATGGGTGTCGCAGGTAGGACCGCGGTGGGGATCGCAGTGGCGGCTCGGTTTCGGGCCGAACCCAGCAGCGCAATGGGGGGCAACGACATTCGGAACGCGATGGACTGATTACTGGGTGAACGGCGAAGGCCTGCCGGTTGACAGCTGGGTTCATACCGCGGCGGTGTTCGACCAAACTCTGGGGAAGTTGCGGTTATACATCAATGGACGCGAAGTGCAAAGCCGGGGTGATCTGGGGCCGTGGGGATCAAGTAAGGGGCCGATACTTATCGGAGCTCAACGGGATGATGGTCTCTTCTTCACGGGCGATGTGGGTGAGGTGCGGGTTTATCGGCGTGCACTGAACTCCACCGAAGTGGAGGCGATCAGCAAGTTGAAGACGGAGCCACCCACCTGTAAATAGCCGAAGAGGCTCGTCACCGACAACTCTGAGGTGCCGGAGTAGACTTGCTCTCCGTTTGAACACTTGAGTGCGGAGGATGGATTATGTGCGCTCGTGCGGTTGCTGTTTCTGCTCTCGAAGCCCTTCCCGGGTTTAAGCCACTTGACGGCTGTCACTGCATCAGCAGTTCCCTTGCCCGGATCTTTCAGCACGCCAAGCATCCTCTTTCAGAGGAGATGATTCTTGGTCTTGGCGCCGGGGTGGGATTTGTGTATTGGCGAATGAAGTTTGGTGACCAGGACTCGGTGTTTGTTGGAGGAAGGGCGAATCTCAAGAATTTTTACCAGGACCTTGGCAGGCGAACGGGAGTGGTGATTCGGGAAAAGCAGACCGCCAGTTCCGCAAAGGCCGAGACTGAACTGCTGAAGGCACTGGAACAGAAGCGGCCCGTGATGCTGGGCGGGGACATGGGAATGCTGCCGTGGTTCGAGTTTCCGGGTGACTACCATTTCGGCGGGCACACGTTTGTCGCATGTGGATACGATGGCGGCGAGACGGTGCTGTGCTCCGATATCGACCAGAAAGCGTCAGGCGTGAAGAAGGGGTTTCTCGCTCCGATTACACGCGAGCAGTTGCGCAAAGCCCGGGGTTCGACCTTCAAGCCATTCCCGCCGAAGAACCTCTGGCTGGAATTTGATTTTTCAGGATTTCATCGTCCCCGTCCCGGCGATATCGTCGACTCGATCAAGCAGATGGTCGACGCAGAATTGAATCCGCCGATCAAGAACTTTGGCGTGCGCGGGGTGCGCCATGCTGCCGACGAGGTGATGAAGTGGCTGGATCAGTTCAATGAGCCTCAGCTAAGGATGCAATTGTTCAATCTGTACATCTTCATCGAGATCGGCGGCACTGGTGGCGGATGCTTCAGGCCTATGTACTCGAGGTTTCTTGCGGAGGGCGCAGAGATTACGGGAAACCCTGCGCTCGTTTCAGCTGCGGAGGCATTCGCGAGGGTCGGCGACCGGTTCACTGAAGTGGGCCTTCTGTTTAAAGACGCTTTCAAGCTTAAGAACATTGTGGGCCGGATCAAAAGCGCTTCCCTGGGACTTCGGGAGATTGCCGATTCGGAGGAGGCTGCATACCGAATCCTTGCAGAAAACGTGTAGCTCTGGAACAACATTAGCCGCCTCTGCTAGCCTTGCTGGTTTGGGCAGGACAGAAATGGCAGGGTGCAATTATGGGATTCAAGTTTCAGGGTGTTGACTTTCTTCATCTCGATGCGAGCTTCAGCGAAGATGAGTTGCTGGTTCGGCGGACGGCGCGTGATTTCGTTGAGGACAATGTTGTCCCGATCATAGAAGAGTGCTACCGGACGGAGCGGTTTCCGCGTGAACTTGTGCCGGTGATGGGCGAGTTGGGCTTCTTTGGCGCAACCATCGATGGGTACGGATGCGCGGGGATGTCGAACGTGGAGTACGGCCTCGTGATGCAGGAGATGGAGCGGGGCGACTCGGGGCTGCGCAGTTTTGTGAGCGTGCAGTCTGCGCTGTGCATGTATCCCATCTACACGTTCGGATCCGACGAGCAGAAGAACACGTGGCTCCCGGCAATGGCAATGGGCGAGAAGCTGGGCTGCTTTGGACTGACGGAGCCGGGGTTTGGATCGAACCCGGGAGGGATGACGACAGTCGCGCGTAAATCCGACGACGGGTACGTTCTGAATGGCGAAAAGATGTGGATCACGTCGGGGAATATTGCCGACGTGGCGGTGATCTGGGCGAAGGTGGAGGATGAAGACAATCGGGTGCGCGGGTTCCTGGTGGAAACGGACAGGCCGGGTTTCCGGGCATACGAAGTCCATGGAAAGTGGTCGCTGCGTGCATCAGTGACGAGTGGCCTTTCATTGCAGGACGTGCATGTTCCGGCTTCGAATCTGCTGCCCGGTACTGGAGGGTTGAAGAGCCCGCTGATGTGCCTGAACCAGGCGCGGTACGGGATCAGCTGGGGAGCAATCGGCGCGGGGATGTCGTGCTACGACACGGCGCTGCAGTATGCGAAGGCGCGGAAGCAGTTCCACAATCTGCCGATCGCCGGTCATCAACTCGTGCAGGACAAGCTGGTGTGGATGGTGACGGAGATCTCGAAGGCGCAGTTGCTTTCGCTGCAGGTGGGGCGGCTGAAGGATAAAGGAACCGTGGGTCACCAGCACATCTCGATGGCTAAAAGAAATAACGTGTGGATGGCGCTGGAGTGCGCCCGGATCTCACGGGACATTCTGGGCGCGAACGGGATTACCGAGGATTACCCGATCATGCGGCACATGATGAACCTCGAGTCGGTGAAGACGTATGAGGGGACGCACGACATCCACTCGCTCATTCTGGGGCAGCACATCACCGGAATCGGGGCGTATTGAGATTCGAAAGAACTGCAGGGATCAGGAACTCAGCTGTGATGCTCGTGTGAGCCGTTGTGATCATGATGGCCGTCTGCGGATGCTTCGACCGCGGGCGGCTCGGGCAGAAGTTGCTTAAGGACATCGATTAGCTTTTCGAGCCTGGCATCGCGGGCCAGAAGGGTTTCGATCTGGGTACGAAGGTCCGCACGTTCCTTGCCGGCTTGCTCGTGCGCAAGTGCGTAGTAGTCGTTCTGCATGATGTTTTAGGGAATCCTTTGGCGGGATCATAACATTGAACAGCAGTGTGTTCCGATTCTTGCGCGTTGAATATTTGTGAAATAGCGAGCAGACATGCAAGTTCTTGATCTCTACCGTTTGCTCTTGCGGTTGTATATTCGTATCCGTATTGGAGACAGCATGCGTTCTTGTTCATGGATGGTCGGAGTGTGCCTGGCGTTCGCGCCGTTGTTGAATGCTCAGCAGCCGCAGACGACGGTTGTGCTGCATGCGACTCGGCTGCTGCAGGTTGACACAGGGACAGTGATTCAACCGGGTGAGGTACTGGTTGAGGGGAATCGGATCAAGGCTGTTGGGAAGAGCGTCGAGCATCCGGCGGGGGCGAAGGTGATCGACCTTGGCCGTGCGACGCTGATGCCGGGGTTAATTGACGCGCACATTCATCTGTTTCTGCATCCGGGGGCGGAGGATCTGCAGACAGTGGAGGAGTCGGTGCCGTGGCGGGTGATCCTTGCGGAGCAGGCGGCGAAGGACGATGTGATGGCCGGGTATACTGCCGAGCGCGACATGGGTACGGAGGGCGCGGGGTCTGCAGATACGGCAATTCGCGACGCGATTAACAAGGGAATTATTCCGGGGCCGCGGCTTCGGTTGAGCGGGAATGCAATCGACATACTGGGCGGGCACGAGGATGCCAATAAGTACAATCCGGCGCAGCATGTTCTTTCTAACGCGGACTATGCGAACTCGGCGGAGCAACTTGTGGAGGTGATGCGGGAGCAGCATAAGGAGGGTTCGGACTTTGCCAAGATCTATGAAACGGGCAAGGACCGGATGATTGATGGCGTGCTGCATACGCCATTTCAATACACGGCCGCGCAGCTGAGTGCGGCGGTGGAAGAAGGGCGGCGGATGGGTGCGACGGTCGGCGTTCATGCGATGGGAGAACCGGGAACGCTTTATGCGGCGCAGGCGGGAGTGGCATCGATCGATCATGCGACGCAGCTGAGCGATGAGACGGTTCGGCTGATGAAGGAGAAGGGGATCTTCGCGGTGCCGACGTTCACGATCTTTGAGTACTTTGCCAAGAACCGTGCGTCGCAGGACCAGGCGGCGACGCAGGCGGAGATGCTGGAGTACAAGATTCGTGAATTCAAGAAGCAGGTTGCAGCGGGCGTGCCGTTTGCGGTTGGATCCGATGTGGGGCCTTTCCCGCATGGGACGCAGGCGCGGGAGATGACGCTGATGGTTGAGTACGGCATGAAGGCAGCAGATGTGCTGCGGGCGGACTTGATCAATGGGGCGAAGCTGCTGGGGTGGGGCGGGCAGATCGGCGAGCTAAAACCGGGATACTACGCAGACATTGTGGCGGTGCCGGGGAATCCGCTGGAAGACATCTCAACGTGCGAGCACGTGAGCTTTGTTATGAAGGACGGGAAGGTGTTGCGGCAGTAGCGGCCTGTTTGTCTCTGCGCAGCTCGATGCGGCGGAGCGCGATGAGGAAGCGCTGCGACTTCTGCGGAGCGAGCGAATCTTCTACGGCTTTGCGGTAGCCGCCGAGGTAGATAGAGTAGAGGATCGCGAGGGAGCAGCCGATGCCCCACATGAATCCTATGCAGAGGCCGACGACGGCATAGAGGCTCAATTCACCCATACATCCGCTTTCTTTGTCGCATCAGACGGCGACGGTGAAGGTGTCCTCGCTTCTGGTGACAGAGTGATACAACGTGTCGCGCTCGACGGGGACGCGACCGGCTTCGGTGATGAGGCGGCAGAGTTCTTTGCGCGTCATACCTTGCGGAGTGGTTGCGCCGGCGTCGTGGTAGATCTTCTCTTCGACAACGGTGCCGTCGAGGTCGTCGGCGCCGAAGCGGAGAGCGATCTGCGCGATCTTGGGCGTCATCATCTGCCAGTAGGCCTTGATGTGTGGGAAGTTGTCGAGGAGCAGGCGGCTGACGGCGATCTGTCGGATGTCGGTGAGGCCAGTGGTGACGGGGAGATGATCGAGGGGCGTGTTCTCGGGGTGGAACGCCAGGGGGATGAAGGTCTGGAATCCGCCGGTTTCGTCCTGGACTTCGCGAAGCTTCAGCAGATGATCGACGCGGTCCTCATCGTTCTCGATGTGGCCGTACAACATTGTTGCGTTTGATTTGAAGCCGAGCTTGTGGGCGAGGCGTGCGGTGTCGAGCCACTCGTTGCCGTCGATCTTGTGATCGCAGATGATGGAGCGGACACGCGAAGCGAAGATCTCTGCGCCGCCGCCCGGCATGGAGTCTACGCCGGCTTCGCGCATCTTGATCAGAGTTTGTTCAATGGAGAGCTTGGCGCGACGGGCGAGGTAGGCGACCTCGACCATGGTGAAGGCCTTGATGTGGACCTTGGGGAAGCGCTGTTTGAGTCCGCTGACAAGGTCGAGGAAGTACTCGAGCGGCAGGTCGGGATGGAGACCACCGACGATGTGGAACTCGGTGACGGCTTCGCTGTATCCGGAGGCCGCCGTCTGCCAGGCTTCTTCGAGAGCCATGGTGTATCCGGCGGGATCGCCTTTTTTGCGGCCGAAAGCGCAAAGCTTGCAGGCGGCGACGCAGACGTTGGTCGGATTTATGTGGCGGTTCACGTTGAAGTAGGTAATGTCGCCATGCATCCGTTCGCGCACGAAGTTGGCCAGCCAACCGACAGCGAGGACGTCTTTGGAGCGATAGAGGGCGAGGCCGTCGGCGTCGTCGAGGCGCGTACCTGCTTGGACCTTGGCCGCGATAGGCCCGAGGAGTGGGTCGTAGGTGCGGAAGCCGGGGAGTTGTGTGTTGTCGGCCGCGACAGGCTGCATGGTTTCATGATACCGGAGAGCAGGTTTCTGCTGTCAGGTCTTAGCTTTCAGCTTCCGGGCCCGTGGCCGGGCGGGGAGAATTTTGTAAGTGGAATCAGCAGGTTAGGCAATGCGTGGGGAGGTGGAGCGAGATTGACAGCTTGATGGAGAGCGTCAAGAAGGCCGGCTTCGCCAAACACGAGAGGTCATGTGCCAAACGCTTACCTTTTGACAGAGGACAAGCTCACAGGTGGCAAGTCAGATCCATCACGCACGAATCCGTCGGCGACGATAAGGTTGGGGTCGGCATCGCCAGAATGCGTGCCCGGGCCATTGACCATTCCACCCAAAATCCAGTGACCGTTTAAAGGTGTGATGGTGGTCAACTGATTCTGGCGTGCACCGCCCATGTAATTGAGGTTCCGCGCCAGCGAGCCGTCGGCGTTGAGCAGAACCAACATTGGCTGGGCAGACTCCGATATGCTCGCGCCCGATGGGTTCTGCGTGTAGCCGGTGGCGCCGAGGCCGAGGTACTTGCCGTTCCCCAGGGACGCAATGTCGAACAACACGTCACCTCGGTCAACATCAACCACACTGTACGCACTGGAAGATCCATCGTGGCCAACGATCGCCGCAAACGCATCCCAACCGCCACCATCCGATCGAACTGCCGTAAGAACGCGGCCGACCAGCAAAACACCACCAGGTGTCACCCGCAGCCCATGCAGCTCGGCGAGATTGTGGCTATCGATTGCGGTGCTTCCCAAGCGGCGACCATCGGCAATCGACAGACGGGACAACAGGACACCGTTCGACGCCGAGATCGGTTCGTTGAAAAATTCCGAATGTGCCTGGAACGTGAAGTTTCTTTGCGGAGAATTCACGACTCCAACGGCGAGCATGTCTGAATCCGCATCGACAAAAACCCTCAGGTGATTCTGGAGCTGGCCAAACACGTCGAAGCTACCGCTCGTGATCCCCTCCAGAAGAATGGAGCTTCCGGGTTCCACGAGCGTGCGCCACGCATGCATATAAGCGCCGCTCGCATCAGGGTCGAGCCGGTAAGCAACGATCGCATTGCGTCCGGTACGCAGTACGACAGCCATGCTCTCACCCAGCGGCGCCAGCCGGGCGGCGTCGTGCATCAGCGCAGGTTGCAGAGCGCCGTCATTCTTGACTCCTCCGGCATAGTTGAAATATGGGTCATTTGGAGAGAGGGGGTCGATGAAAGCTTGATCGCTTCGGACAGCGCCATTCGGATCCAAACGAAGAATCCGCACTTCTGTGGCAGTGGTGAGGATTGCGGACATATCGCCGGAGGGATGCACGGCAAAATCCACCACTGACCATCCGGGCGGCGCGACATAAGGATGCAGTGTGCGGCCATCGCTCTGCAGGAAGGCCAGGGTGCGCTGCGGGCCATCCTCGAAGATGGAGGTGAGGCGTTCTTCGAGCAACACAACTTTGCCGCCATTGGAACGCACCTTTGTGATCGTCTGACCAGTTACGGCCAGATTCACTCCCGTAACGGGAGGAATACTCTTCCCTCCGCAAGCAACCAGAAGTATCAGTGGGAGATTCAGCAGCACTCGCAGAACCGTTGAATCAAGGCGAAATGTTGTCAATCTCATCTTCCAGTTCCAGGAGCATCAAGCCTACCCTGCAAATCAGGTTTGATCTTGTGTCCGTAAACGACTCTCACCTTCGGATTGAATACACGGGCTCGCAAGCGGGCTTGTCACCGCAGTGTCAAAGGATCGTCACAGCAGGGGGAACCGTCCCAGGATCCGTGTCAATGTGGACTGGATCTCCTCGAACGCAGACAGAAAGAGCGCCGGGGGAACCGGAGCTCCACTCGATTTCAACTCGAGAACTCTGGAATGCGAAGGGAGGATATCGCTATTGTTTTTGGGGGGTCTGTGCGGTCTGGCCCGGTGTGTTGGGCTTGGCGTAGTAGCCGCGGCGGGTTCTCACACTCAGCTTCGCACCCTTCTTCCCATAGGCTTCCACATGAACGACGCGGAACCCGCCGAGGCTGGCCGACTTGGTGGAGTGATAGCCGATGGTGTACTGGTTGCGAATATCGCGCGCGACATCGGAAGCGATGGAGTTGACCTCTTCCAATGAGGCTGGGAAGTACGAGATGCCGCCGGTATTATCTGAGAGACTCTGCAACGCCTCGTGGGCGCGCTGGTACTCGCGCTGATCTGCATCGTAGAGAAGCCCAATGGAATAAACGACGGGGCCGCCGAGATCCTGAACGCGTTGAATGGTCTTCTGTTCGGTGAGACGCGATGCATTGTCGGCACCGTCAGAGACAATGAGCAGCACCTGCTTGGGAAACTTGGAGTGTTTCGATAGCTCATCGGCAGAGGCGGCGACAGCATCGTAGAGCGCCGTTGTTCCCTTGGAATCGAAGTGCGATAGGCCGCGATTGAGCGCGACAAGATCCGTTGTGAAGCCCTGGTCGAGATAGGCTCGATCGTTGAAATTAACAACGAATGCGGTGTCCTGGCGATTCGATTCTCGCATGAGGTTTAGCGCCGCATTATTGATGGCGGTGCGCTTGTCGCGCATGGAGCCGGAGTTGTCGATCAGCAGACCCAAAGATACGGGCTGATCCTGATGACGGAACGAGCTCACGCGCTGCGGTGCATTGTCTTCCCACACGCGGAAGTCGGCTTGGGTCAGCCCCTCCACCGGATGGCCCTTCTCGTCGATCACGGTGCAGCTGAGCAGAACTTCGTCGACGTTCTCGTGCAGGGTGTAGACGCCGTTCTGGCCTTTTTGTATTTCGCCAGTTTTTGCGGGCGTGTTGGGTGCATTCGGACCGGGCGCTTCAGCCACCGTCTCGGGATCGGGAGAGGGAATCGGGTCGCGATCGACGGCGAGGTTCGGTTGAATCTCGGCGCGGCGCGGATCGTTCTGAACGGGCGCAGCGGCCTGACGCACAGTTGTGCCGGGCGGTTGGGAGACTGCAGGCGGAGAGGCTTGTGCCATCGCGATACCCGCGCTGGCAGAAGCCAGGACGGCGGCAACAGCACCGCATCTCAGGGTTTGGATGTAGGCGTACACAGACCGACCGTTCGAAACGCAATTGCGCATCAGACAGTAAGATGCGGCCGGTGGTCGGATCGTACACTCCGGGGTAAGTAGATCTTCTGGAAAAAGTGAACAAGAGGCGAAGATGTTGGGTGAACTTACGCCCCGCAGAGAGGCCGAGTTGACCAGGGGAGGAGTTGGCCCTCCGCGACCTGGTCATCCCTTTTGGCGTTTCTTTCGCCTAACGCACTCGGCGCGGATCTTCTGATAGCGCTCATGAAGCAGGTCCAACTCGTCGTCGCCGAGGTTCTCGATATCCATCATCTGATTGCTTGCGCCGCCGATCGCATGAATAAGTTCATCCAACTTGAGGTTGATGGCCTGGGCGTCCCGGTTCTGGGTATTCTGAATGAGAAAAACCATTAAGAATGTAACGATCGTAGTCCCGGTATTGATGACGAGTTGCCATGTATTTGAGTAGTGAAATAAGGGTCCGGTGGCAGCCCACACCAGTACTACAGACAGGGCAGTGGCGAAGGCCCACTTTGATCCGAGCCAAAGGGAAGCAGTGGCGGAGAACTGCGCGAAGGATCCTCGTGCTGTTCGAGCAGCGCCTTTCCCAACCGCTTTGTGTCCACCGTGAGGGTGGTGCGATCGATGGGCTTGAGCCGTGGAACTCATGCTGACGCTCCTTTTAAGAATCTGCGGTTTCATCTCACGAGAGATGAAAGGACGTGACGCCTATCTATTTGGTAGATGGGGTCTTGGGAATCAGTGGTTGTACGGAAAACCTGGCAGGCCGAGCCTATCCGGGTCACTGCTGACAGCCAACGATACGCCTACTTCAGAGCCCACACACTGAGCCGGAAGCGGCAGGCAACGGGAAGGCCGTCGCGAAGGCCGGGAATGAAATGCCATCCTGAGGAAGCCTGCACCAGCGCTTGGTCTATTCCATTGACAACTTTTGCAGATCGCACTTTCCCGGCGGCATCGACTACGAGCTCAATTGTTTCGTTTGCTGATGGAAGGGATCCGTCTGGGGAGGGTGGCGGACGGCGGAGCAAAATGGATTTCGGTTGGACGAGAGGTGGCTCGGTTTGAGAGGGGTCCGGTGCTCCTCCGTACGGATTGAAACTGCTGACTACAGCAGAATTGGCGACTGCATCGTTGATCTTTGCATGCTTCCTACGAGATAACGTTCCGCGAGACCGTTCGAGATTGTGGAGGATTCCGCGGTTGTGAACGTCAGAAATCGCACGGCGGATGCGACCGGTATCCTCGGCAGGCCACATCTCGTTCAAGACAGCTTGTACTCTCCGCTTCCGTCTACGCAAGTGATGTCTTCGGCGTTTGTCTGAGAATTAACCGCTGGCGGCCAGAAAAGCGCGCCAAAGATTAAGAGGGCCAAGAGGCAGGACCCGACGGGCAGATGTGATCTATTCATGCGCGGTAGCCTACGAACCTTCACATCTACACTGGAGAAGCAGCAATTCTAACAGTGATCAAGGAATGAAGACGTCGCCGCCCTGCGCTGAGTTTGACCGGCTTTCGAGACTATTCTTGATGGAGCGATGATCGAGCATCGCAGAGCGCTAATTGAGGATTTCAATGAAGACGATTTTGATCTCGGATCCGGTTCGGTATCCGCGGATGACGACACAGGAGCTGCGCGAATGTTTTCTGTCTGACGGCCTGTCCCAGTCTGGCGAGATCCGGCTGAATTACGTGGACCTGGATCGCGCAGTGGTGGGCATAGCCGCTCCAAATCACGGTCCGCTCACGTTAAACAGCAGCCCGGAACTGCGAGCGGAGTACTTCACGGAGCGGCGCGAGCTCGGTGCCTTGAACATTGGCGGGCCAGGGGTGGTTCACGTGGGCGGGGCAAAACATGCGCTCGATAACCTGGACCTCATCTATATAGGTCGGGGAAACCCGGAGATTCAGTTCGAGTCAGAATCCAAGGAATGGCCCGCAACGTTTTACATCCTGAGCTATCCAGCCCACACGAGCCATCCAGTAACTGTGGTGCGGAAGACCGACGCGCAGCCAACCGAGATCGGCGCGGCTGCGACCAGCAATCGCCGAACCATCTACAAGTACATTCACATGGGCGGCGCGAAGAGCTGCCAGTTGGTGATGGGCGTGACGCATCTGCACGAGGGGAGCACGTGGAATACCATGCCGGCGCACACGCACATGCGTCGGTCGGAGCTTTACCTTTACTTCGACGTGGCCGAGAATGCGCGTGTATTTCACCTGATGGGGCCGCCGGAGGAGACACGCCACATCGTGGTGGCGAACCATGAGGTAGTGATTTCGCCGGGGTGGTCGATTCACGCCGGAGTGGGAACACAGGCATACAAATTCTGCTGGGGAATGGGCGGCGAGAACCAGGACTATGCGGATATGGATCCAGTGGATCTGAGAACGATGCGGTGATCGGACTGTCATCTCACCTACCTTGTAAACGCGAAACGGATGGGGCACCGATTGATGCTCGAACATCAGCTGAAATCGAACTCGACGTGATAGAAGGGAGGAATGCGCAAGCTTCCTCCTTTTGCTTTGCTTCTCAGTTCCCTTCTGACTTCTGTAGCAATCGCACAAACTCCCGCGGCAAAAGAGTCGTCGACTATTCCGACCGTCCACGAGAAGACTGCAAGCATGAAGCATCTGGACGGACTGATTCCGCTCGATTGGGATGCCAAAGACGGGAGACTCTACATCGAGGTTCCCAAAACCGGCCCGGACGGCAGGAGCGTGGGTTTTCTTTACGCGACTTCCCTGCCATTTGGAACAGGCTCGAATGATCTGGGGCTTGATCGCGGACAGGTTTCAGAAGGGCGCATCGTCCACTTTGAGCGCAGCGGACCGAAGGTGCTGCTGGTCCAGCCGAACCTGGGCTTCCGCACATCGAGCAGCGACAAGGATGAGCAACTTGCTGTGAGGCAGTCGTTCGCGGAGTCGGTGCTGTGGGGATTCAAGGTTGCCGCCGAATCGAGTGATGGAGCCGTGCTGGTGGATGCCACGGATTTCTTTCTCCACGATGGGCATGGAGTTGCAGATACGCTGACGCGGCTAAAGCAGGGAACCTACCACCTTGATGCGTCGCGGTCGGCTATTGCGCTGGATGATACGAAGGCATTCCCGAAGAACACAGAGGTTGAAGCGGAGCTCACATTCGTGACAGACGCGCCGCCGAGCGGCGAATTTGTCAAAGACATTACGCCGGACCCGCATGCGATGACAATTCGCGAGCGAACATCTTTTATTGAATTGCCGAGACCTGGATTTGTGCCACGCAAGTTTGTACCACGTGCGGGATACTTTGAGAACGGCTATCGCGATTACACCGCGCCACTCGGCGAACCGGTGGACCAGCTCTTCATTGTGCGTCATCGACTGGCGAAACAAGATCCGAAATGCACCTCTGACTGCAAGGCGGTGGCACCGATTCAGTACTACGTGGACCGGGGCGCTCCGGAACCGGTGCGATCAGCGCTACTCGAAGGTGCGCGCTGGTGGGACGAGGCGTTCCGCGCAGCAGGATGGGCGAAGGGAACGTTCAGGGTTGATCTGCTGCCGGACGGCGCCGACCCGATGGATGTTCGCTACAACATCATTCAATGGGTGCACCGGTATACGCGCGGATGGAGCTACGGCGCGGTGATTGCCGATCCGCGCACTGGCGAAATCATCAAAGGAAACGTGACGCTGGGATCGTTGCGTGCGCGGCAGGATTACATGATCGCAGAGGCCCTGCTTTCCCCTTACGCAGATGGGGCGAAACTGACGAACGATCCGATGCTCAGTTTGGTACTGGCGCGGATCCGTCAGCTTGCAGCCCATGAGACAGGACACACGCTGGGATTGGCGCACAATTTCGCGGCTTCGACGGTGAAACAGGGCGACAGCGTGATGGACTACCCGCATCCGTTGATCATGCTGGATAGCAACGGACACATCGACACATCGCACGCCTACGCGGCGGGCATCGGTGACTGGGACAAAGTCGCGATTGATTATGGGTATCGGGAATTTTCAGAGGGAACGAGAGCTGAAGAGCAGAGTGCGGCACTCGCAAAGATCATGTCGAATGCGGATGGCGCAGGTCAGGTCTTCATCACCGATGAAGATGCCCGTCCATTCGGGTCTGCCCATCCACGAGCACATCTGTGGGACAACGGCGACGATCCCGCGGCAGAATTGGATCGTGTGCTTGCGGTGCGAGAAGCCGCACTGAAGAACTTCGGCGAGAACGCAATCAAGCCCGGGACGCCGATGGCTGAATTGGAAAAGACCCTGGTTCCACTTTATCTGTATCACCGTTATCAGGCAGAGGCCGCAATCAAGGAGATTGCCGGGCTGGATTATCGATATAACCAGCGCGGGGATGGCTTACCGAATCCATCGGTGGTGGATCCGAAAGAACAGAAGAAGGCCCTGCAGAGTGTGCTGAAGACGCTGGCACCGGAAACTCTGACGCTGCCCGAATCAATTCTGAAACTACTTCCGCCCGTGCCGCCCGGATATCCGCGAACAAAGGAATCTTTCCCAGCGCACACGGGGGTAACATTCGATCCGGTGGCGGCGGCAGAGTCGGCTGCAGATTTAACATTGAAGCCGCTGCTGAATCCCGAGCGCGCGAGCAGGATCATCGAGTATCACATGCGGGTGCCGGGATCCACTTCGTTGCGTGAAATGATGGAGGCGATTTCGGCGAAAGTGGCAGAGCGGCCCGAAGGCGGGCATACGATGTCGTCTGAAGTGGAGCGGGCCGTGGAGTTCCGCGCGCTTGAGGCGCAACTGGCGCTCGCGGTGGATCCGGCGGCATCGAGCCAGGCGCGGGCGATAGCACAATGGCATATCCGCGACATGCTGAACAAATGGAAATCGACACCGATGCCGCAGGATTTGGCGGAGGCCATCCATCGCGCCGCAATGATCGATCGCCTGGAGCGATTCGAGAAAGATCCGGAGAAGTTTGTGCCGGCAAAAGCGGTGGAGGCTCCGCCGGGGATGCCGATAGGGGACGACGACGGCTGGAGCTGAAAGCCCAAATCGGGTTGGCCCAAGGTGGGGGCTGAAGATGTTACCTGACTCGAAGAGGTTCCGAGACATCGCTCGCGGAGGACGATGATGAGTTCCACAATCGCCGAGAAGGCTGCACATTTTAAAGCACTCCATGATGGTCCTGCGTTCGTCATTCCGAATCCCTGGGATGCTGGAACCGCGCGCATTCTGGCTGGCATGGGCTTTCAATCATTAGCGACATCAAGTGCCGCAGCCGCCGCATCGATCGGGCGCAAAGACGGCGAGTTGTCGCGTGCTGAAGCAATCGCTCACGCGAAGATGATTGCTGATTCAACCGATCTGCCAGTTTCAGGCGACCTGGAGAACGGCTTTGGAGGCAAGCCAGAGGATGTCGCATTGACGGTAAAGCAGGCGGCGGAAGCCGGCCTGACGGGATGCACGATCGAAGATACAACCCGCGATCCGGCGCATCCTCTATTCGATTTCAATCTCGCTGTTGAGCGCATCGCTGCCGGAGCGGAAGCGGCAAAGATGCTCAAGTTCCCGTTCATGCTGACGGCTCGAGCGCATGGCCTGCTCTTCGATTCAGCTTCAATGGACGCTGTTATTCAGCGCCTTCAGGCATTCGAACGGGCAGGAGCGAATGTCCTCTTTGCTCCGGGACTTTCTGACGTTGCTGCCGTGCGCCTTGTTTGCGCTTCGGTTTCAAAGCCGGTTAACTTCATGGTTGGTATCCCAGGCAAATCGTTTCCCATTCCAGAGCTGGTGGCAGCAGGCGTGAAACGCATCAGCCTTGCAACGTCACTGTATCGCGCGGCAATGACCGGATTTCTCGATGCGGTCAGGGAAATTCAGGAAAGCGGCGAATTCTCTTTTCTTGATCGTTCGGTGACGACGGCTGAACTGATCAAGCGGATGAATTCGTAGTCTGCTCAATAACAAATCATCATTGACGGCCCGAGGTCAGGACGAAAGATTACGTTGCCGAAGCCGCTTTCAAACGCTAGTGCGATACTTGCAGCGTGGCGAGGCGATATAAGCCGACAATGCCTACAAGTGTGATTACGCCGGCGATTTCGGCGACAAGGTTCATGTCTACCTGAATCACCCGGCCACGAAATGTCAGGTGGATGGGGGGAATACCGCGCGGGTCCGACAGAGTGCCTCCGTACAGATGCCGTGTTACGAGTGCGGCGAAAAAGCCGATCATTGGTGCACAGGTCAGCAGCGCCACAAGGTAGAAACGCTCAGACACGAGCGATCCTGGAAGCCACAGCAGGCACACCTGCAGAATGGCCAGAACTACCACCGTTGCCGTTTGCCACACCACGTGAAACCGCGCATGCCCTAGCCACTGCGGGTGTGCGGCGTGGGTGCGGTTCAGATCGAGGATGGCTGTTGCAGATCCCTGTATTACGCAAAAGACTGTCAGCAGCACTCGCGCTATCGATTGGAGGTCCATGAGGCGGATCAGCCTGCACGCGCTGTTGGCATTGGTTCAGGCTCGTGCGCAGCCAGCGGCAGGGACAGGACGATGCTTGCGCCACCTGCCTCCATGTTATCGGCTCTTACCCTGCCTGAATGGGCTCGTACCACAGCATCGACAAACGCGAGTCCCAGGCCATGGCCGCTGGACCGCTTGCCTTTCACCGCTTTTGTAAACAGCTGCTCACGGACGTCTGGATCGAAACCGGGGCCGTTGTCGCGCAAAGTCAGGCGCGCCTCCTCCTCATGCTTCTGCAAGTAGATGTCGACGCTGCAGCCGGATGGAAGATGCTTCAGCTCATTGTCGAACAGGTTTGCAACCATACGATGAATCAGCCCGGCATCGCCCACGATTTGAACGGGGGCAGCGCTGTGCAGACGAATACGAATTCCCCTTTCGTTCATCGAAGGCTCATAGAGGTCGATGGTAGAGCGCAGTAGTTCGTCGAGATCGATAGGGCCTGGATTCAAACGGAGCGCGTCGGCCTTGGCTTCAGCAACATCGAGAGACTTGTTCAGGAAGTCTGTGAGGCGGTCGAGCTCTTCAATGGCCGCGACGACTGGCTCGGCCTGTTCGGCATCTTGCAGAGCCAGTGAAGTCTCCAGCTTGCCCCGAATCGCGGTGAGCGGGCTGCGGAGGTCGTGGGCCAGCGAATCGGTGATCGTATGCAATTGATGCACGCTGTTTTCAATGCGGTCGAGCATGCGGTTCAAGGTGTCGCCCAGTTGAGAAATCTCATCGTTCCTAGAACTGGTGGGCACGCGCATCTTCAGGTCCGACTCACCGATGTGCGATGCGGCATCCGTGATATTTCTGACATGGCTCAGGGTGCGTCGAGATGTAAAAAAGACAATGGCAAAGCCCAAGAGTACCAGCGAGAGCCATAAGACAAAGAACCGCACACGGAGATTGAGGATCACCCTTCTCTGATCTCGCTCAGACAAACCGAGGTAGACGCGCGCACCGTCGCCCATGGTGTCGGACGCGACGCGAAAAGGCGTAGTGTACCCGCGCACGCGAATGCTTACGGGGCCGCTTGCCCCCAATTTGTACGCCTGGATAGCCTGAAGGCGTTCCTGTCCGTCGCCCGCTCCCACCCACAATTTGAGTGCGCCGTTTTTATCGGCTTGAATGAAGAACACGGAATCGTTCGGAGCCTCCTGCGAGGCGCTCTTCTCAGGAACTTCGCGTGAGGCCAGCTCGGCCACCTCTCCAACAACGCGGTTGTACAGGGCGTCGTTGGGTGTGCGCTCGGCGACGTCGCCTAAAACTTCCACTTCTCCGCTGAGCCAGGCATCGCTGCGACGCTGGATGTCATTGGCCACGAAACGATCAAGGAAGATGAACACAACGATGGTGCCGCACGTGAATGCGAGAGTGGCCCACAGCGAGATGCGCCACGCTGCACTGTGAATCGGCGGCTTACCGGTCCTGGAGGACATACCCCACTCCTCGCAACGTCCGGATCAGAGGCGCTTGACCGTTGCCGTCGACCTTGCCGCGAAGCCGGTAAATGTGCACGTCAACTACATTGGTGTCGGGCTGAATACGCATGCCCCATACCTTATCAAGGATCATGGAGCGAGTGACCACTCTACCCGCGTTGCGACACAGATATTCCAGAAGGACAAACTCCTGAGGAGTGAGTTGCAGGGTCTGGCCAGAGCGAATCGCCTCACGGCGAAGCAGGTCGAGCTCGAGATCCTGCACGCGCAGGCGTGTGAGTTCGCTGCCTGGAGGCGCATTACGCTTCAACAGATTGCGCAGGCGGGCCAGCAACTCGGCGAGTGCAAAGGGCTTCGTCAGATAATCGTCCCCGCCTTGCTCGAGACCGCGCACTCGATCGTCTATCGAGCGCCTTGCCGAGAGGATCAGAACCGGCGCCTGGACGCCAAGTTGACGAAGTCGCGTAATGAGAGTGATGCCGTCCTGATCCGGCAGGCCGAGGTCAACGATCAGGATGTCGTATTTGTTGTTTTTCGCGAGGGTCTCCGCAGCTCTCCCGTCAGGGGCTACGTCCACGGAGTATCCCGCCTCCGCAAGCGCCTGCTGCAAAAAGGACTGGATATCGTGCTCATCCTCAACCATCAAGAGGCGCATACACAAAATGTTAGTCGAAGCGACGCAGAACTGCGCATCGTGCTGATCCTATTTGACTACATGAACAAATCGTCATGACGAGATTCGGTGACGTTCAAAGGAGCAGCAGAAGGTCTGACAGAAAGTGGCTCAAGTGAGCCAAATCTGTAGGAATGAACAAATTGTCATCGCGCAACTCAGGCGGCATCGCTTCCAATTAGAGGAGCACAGCGTCCCAGAATCACGTCCCGCAGCGGATTCGGAGAAAAGCATGGCCCTGGGCAGGATTGCCGAAATTCAAGACTGGAGCACTTCGATTCGTCAGGATCTGATTCCATCGGGCAGGCGGGACTCCACAATGAGGCGGCTTTTGACAGCCTTCAAGGACGGTCTGCCAACCTCAGCGCAGGCCGAGCCCACGCTCCGGAAGGCCGTACAGTATCTGCTAAGCCACAGCGGAAGCATGGTGCGGCCGCGCATCGTCTTCAGACTGGCTTCGGCCTATGGTATTGAAGAAAGCGCTGCCACCGATCTTGCCATTGCCCTCGAATACTTTCATACGGCGTCTCTTGTCTTTGATGATCTGCCCTGCATGGACAATGCAGCCATGAGACGCGGAGCGCCTTGTGTTCACATTGAGTTTGGCGAGTCAAGCGCAATTCTCGCTGCGCTGGCTCTTATCAATCGCGCCTACGCGCTCGCGTGGCGCGCGCTCGCGTGCTGTCCACCGGAACATCAGAAGTCCGCTCAGGCATACCTGGAGCAGCGCCTTGGCACGGAGGGTTTGCTGAACGGGCAGAGCCTTGACCTGAATTACTTCCGCCTTCCACACACGCTTGACACAACCGAGCGCGTAGCCCAGGGCAAGACTGTCTCGCTGATCTCTCTTACGCTCGTTCTTCCGGCCATTGCCGGCGGCGCAAGCGCCCGCGAACAGCAACTGCTGCATCGCATAAGCACCAGCTGGGGACTGAGCTATCAAATAGTTGATGATCTCAAAGATGTTCTCGAGAGTTCCTCCAGTTCCGGTAAGACTGCAGCGCGAGACGAGTTCCTGGGCAGGCCAAACATGGTGCTGGCAATTGGCGTGAGTGGAGCAATGAACCGCCTGCTTCGCCTCTTGCATCATGGCGACTGGAATTTGAAGATGCTGATAAAGATTCGCCCCTCGCTGTCTTTTCTTGGGGAATTTCGTGCGACTTTGAAAGACGAGTTAGACCGCGTCATCGAAGGAGCAGGCGCCATTCCGATCGACAAGAGACGATGATTTTTCTTCGACTGATTCTGGTCAATCTTCTGCGGCACAAAATCCGCACATTTATTAGCATCGCAGGAATCGCCTTTAGCGTGGCGGCCATGTTGACGGTTGTGACTGTGCTGGAGGGAGCGGTCGGGATGTTCTCCAGCATCCTCTCCAGCGGCGCGGAATTGATCGTCTTCGAACGCAACGTATCAGACCTTTTCTTCAGCGATGTTCCCCCTGCCGCGAGAGACGACATCGCAAAGTGGCCCATGGTGAGCCACGCAGATGCCGTTCTGTTTGGCGTTGTCTCAAGCGCAGATCATCCGATCATCACGTGTTTCGGGGTGACGGCCGCGGATGCACGCATTCGCAATGCCACGTGGCTGTCGGGCAGCGCAGCTGATTTTGACCGAGGCGCCAATCCAGTGGTTCTGGGAGAACGCGCAGCTGAATTCCTCGGCGCTTCCACTGGGAAGGATGTGCCGATCGGGCATGGTGTGTTCCATGTCATTGGCGTTATCCGTACGCGTAATGGATTCGAAGACGGCGGCGTCTTCATGCCGCTCTCGACGGCGCAGAGTTTTTTTCACAAAGAAGGTTCCTCGGTCATCACCATCAAGTTGCGCAACAAAGAAGACGCGGCGGCATTCAAGGCACAGATACACCGGCGATACCCTAACCTGATTGCCCTCGAGGATGCGGAATTCTCGCGTTCCTATTCGCAATTCAAGATCCTGAAAGCGACTGCGTGGGCGGTTGGTGGATGCGGCCTGGCGCTCGGCGGGCTGGGCGTGGCTAACACTATGATCATGTCCGTTTTCACGCGCATCCGCGAAATCGCAATCCTGCGGGTGAATGGATTCGCCAACGGCCAGATCGCGGCGATCATCTTCGGTGAATCTGCCATCGTCGCAGTTGCGGGAGCATTCTCCGGGCTGGCTCTGGGAGCCATTGCTCTTTATGCGCTCAAAGAAGTTCCAGCTCTCCACGGATACGTGGATGTCACGATTCGTCCGCTGCTGATGCTCATTGTCGTCGTGTTGGCTCTTCTAACAGGTGTTGCCGGCGCGCTCTATCCTGCTGCGTACGCGATGCGGATCAAGCCGGTGGAGGCTCTGCGCTTCGAATGATGTTGTCAACAAAGTCGGCGGAAGCTTCCTTCGTTGTGCAGGCAACGGAAATATGGAAGAGCTACGAGCAAGGCGCCATCGCGGTCCTCAACGGCGTCAACCTGGAAGCTCGTAAGAGCGAGGCCATTGCACTGTGCGGGCCTTCAGGATGCGGCAAAAGCACGCTGCTGCACCTGATCGGCGGCCTCGATCAACCCACTAGAGGGACCGTGAGGGTGAATGGAGAGCCGCTCGGCCGCGGCCGCGACATGGTGCACTTCATGAGGCACGAGGTCGGTTTCATTTTTCAACTTCACAATCTTATTCCCGATCTCACAATGGAAGAGAACTGCCTTTTGCCCGCTGTTGCCGCCGGCGCGAATCGCACCGCAGCGTTAACCCGACTGCAGGATTTGGCTGAGCGCACTGGCCTTAAGCATCGCCTGAAGCATCGAATTCAGAAGCTGTCGGGCGGAGAGCGCCAGCGCACCGCAATCTGCCGCGCGCTTATGAACAGGCCGGGAATTCTGTTGGCTGACGAGCCGACTGGCTCCCTCGACGAAAAGACAAGCAGCGCGGTTTTCAAGCTGCTGCTTGATCTTTCGCATACTGAAGGCTTGACGCTATTGATGGCAACGCACGATCGCGGCCTCGCGGCCTCATGCGATCGAGTGCTGGAGATGCACGATGGACGAATTCGGACAGACTGCTGAACCAGTTCGCTCCGCCGGCGTCCGGGCAGCCATCCAGCACGCCCTCGGCTGGCTTGTGTTTGGCAACGCGATCGGGGTGATGATTGCAATTCTCTTGTTGCTGCCGCAACTAAACGCCTGGCTCGGGGAATGGACCTACGGCCGATGGATGATGGTCCACATGAACACCGCACTGTTTGGTTGGTGCAGTCTGCCGATGCTCGCACTGTTGTTCAGGGCTTACGGCACCGATCGCGGCAATCTCGACTCCTGGTGCCGGCCGGTTGTATGGCTGTGGTCTGCTGCGCTGCTTGCCGGCTCGTACTCGTGGCTGCAGGGACACTCAAGCGGTAAGCTCTTCCTGGATTGGTCGGGCTACGCGCGTGTGCTCTTTCCCCTCGCCTTGCTGGGGCTCTGGCTCCTGCTGGCGCTCGGATTCGCAAAGAACCGCGACTCGAGATCGAACCGACGAAGCGGGCTCTTCGCACGTCTCACGGGTCTGCTCGCTCTTCTTCCTGTGCCACTGGCGATCTATGTGGCCTCAAGCCCCAATCACTATGCCGCGGTAAACCCGGCCACCGGTGGTCCAACAGGCGCGGGGCAGCTTGAATCCACACTCGGCATCATGCTCATCCTGCTTGCCGTTCCTTTCGGAGTGGCGCGGCGCAAACCTTCATTTGTCCGGATCGCTATTGTTTCCTGGGGAATCTTCGTTGCCGAATCCGCGCTGACCATGTGGCTCGGGGGCGGCGACGTCAGCCATCGGGTACCTGCGCAGTACCTCAGCCTCGGGAGCGTGCTCGTCTGGATCCCTTTGGTTCCCGCCTACTACGCCAAGTTCAATTGGAATGCCGCCACGCGACGCTGGCGCACGGCAGTGATGGCCTGGTGGGCTGGGCTCGTCGTCACAGGCTGGGTGATGTTCCTTCCCGGCGTTCTTGAGCACGTGAAGTTCACCGATGCGCTTGTTGGACACTCACTACTCGCCGTGGCCGGTTTTCTGAGTGCTTACGTCGTCTTCATTATTGTACAGATACTTGGTGAAGAGGATGCTTGGATTCTGAATCGCACCTGGTCGTTCTACGCGTGGAATCTGGGAGTGCTGGCGTACGTGATCGATATTATGATCGCGGGATGGATTGAGGGAACCGATCCTGCTTTCACCATCGTTCCCGGACCGGCACGGAACTTCCTCTATGTGATTCGTCTGCTCACGGGCGTTTCCATGCTTGCCGGTTCTGCTGAGTGGCTCATCGCATCGATGGCGCTGAAGCGGGAAGCAGCTGTCGCGAAAACTGAAGTTCGTGGAGTGAAGGTGGCATGAACCGCTCGTTGCTGCTTGCATACCAGCTGTTGACGGGACTCTCCGATACAGTCACGGGCATCCTGCTTTGCGTGGCGCCTGCGCTCACTCTGCGCATGATGGGCGTACACGCTCCCGTCGATGCCCTGCCGTATGTCGGTTATATCGGAGCGTTCGTTTTGTCGATTGGTCTCGCGTGTCTCTACGGCGCACGCATTGTGCGATTGCCCTCTTGCACCGATCGCCTTGAAACCGTGTGGCTTCTTACCGCGCTCTCTCGAGGAGCGGTCGCTCTCTATCTCCTTCCGGAAATCTCGATCGGCAGCCTCGAGCGCGCATGGATGGGTGTCGTTCTTTTTGACGGCACTTGCGCCCTCATCCAAGCTGTAGGCCTTCGCAGAGGATGGCTGAGAAATGCGCGGTAACGCTTTCACCTCCGGATGGCGTGGCACTGCGCTGATTGCGGTTACCTACGTCTATTTCCTGATCTTCGCTCAGTTTGCATTTCTCAGGCGCCTTGCGGAGCTTGGAATCGACGGAAATGCGCTGAAGGTTGTGATGGCGGCGATGGCGGTGGGCGGGATTCTGCTGAGCTTGCTGACCCCACGCACTCAGCCTGTTTCAAATCCCGCGACTCGCCTGCGGCTGGGACTTGCGATCTCGGCGATCGCCGCACTTCTGACACTATCGCCTCTCGGAACCAAAACGGCCCCCGTGGTTGCATTCCTGATAGGAGCGGGACTTGGGATCACGACAGTTACGCTGGTGACTCATTTGCGCATGTGGACAGGCGAGCGCAGAGGCATACTCCACGTCGGACTTGGCACCGGTCTGGCCTACCTGATTTGCAACGTGCCGGCCGTTTTCACGGCGTCAGCAAGGGACCAGGCTATATTGGCTGCCGCCCTGTGCCTGATCGCCATGGCATTGCCGCTCGCGTCCGCTGCCGCTGTCTCCGGCGACAACCCTCCCAGAGCGAGGGTGTCGTTTGGTGTCGCGCTGGCTTCTTTCGCCGCCCTCATCTGGCTCGATTCGGCGGCGTTTTACATCATTCAGCACACCCAAGCCCTCAAAGCTGGAACTTGGCTGGGCGACGTGCACCTCTGGATCAACGGCGGATTGCACTTCGGCACCGCAATGATTGCAGCCTTTCTTCTGCAGCGTGGCCGTGTCACGACGATCCTCACACTCGCCTTCGGAACTCTTGCTTTTGCGTGCGTGCTCCTGCAAAATCCTTCACTCATCCTGAGCGCATCACTGTTTTACCCGATGGGCGTATCGCTTTATTCAGTGGCGCTTGTTGCCTATCCATCTTTTCTGGCCGGCTCAGAGTCATCTGGTGACCGCGGAAGGAAGGCCGGATGGATCTACGCGGTGGCCGGCTGGATTGGATCAGCTCTCGGAATTGGCATGGGCCAGAACCTCGGGCATGTGCCCCTGGGATTTGTTGCGGCGGCCGGGCTGGTGTTGCTCGCTCCTCTCTGCGTCGCAATCATCAAGTATCGAACCCGCGAACTTGCCCTGGTCGGAGCAGCAGGCACGGCCGCACTCCTTATCTATGGATTGATTCCTGAACAACCGATTGTTGCAATCACACCCGTCGAGCGCGGCCGACAGATTTACATTTCTGAAGGCTGCATCAGCTGCCACTCGCAATACGTGCGGCCCGACAGCCCCGACACACTGATGTGGGGTCCGACGGAATCGTTGGAGGAAATCCATGCACAAAGACCGCCGCTCATCGGCAACCGCCGTCAGGGTCCCGATCTCTCCCAGGTCGGTCTGCGGCGCTCGCCTCTATGGCTGAAGGCGCACCTCATCAGTCCCGCTGAGATCAGCTACCACTCTCCGATGCCGTCGTTCGCATTTCTCTTCTCGGATTCGAGAGGCAGTGATCTCGTGGCGTACTTGTCCAGTCTGCGCGGCGCAGGCGAGCAACTGCAATTGCAGCGCGAAGCCGCGTGGGCGCCTGCTGCAGTGGGATCTTCGGCCGCGAACGCCCAAGATGGTGAGCTCGATTACGAGCGGCACTGCGCGACCTGTCACGATCTTCAGGGGGCTACTCGCATGCACTGGCTCGCTACCTGGAGGAGAGTCCCGCAGCCGCTCTCGGCGCTGCGCGAACACGCCCTGAATCAGTCCCAATCGGAACTCGCGCGGATTGCCAAATTTGGAATTCCCGGCACCGATATGCCGGGTCATGAATACCTCAGCGATGGGCAGATCGCATCGATCGTCCTCTGGCTCAAGCTCGACCCGATGCAGACTACTTCTCGAACCTCACCGCAATGACAGGAGACCACGGATGAAGAACACTGCAAGAACTCTCATGATGGCCCTCCCCCTCTTTCTCGGCACGGGCGCATATGCGCAGCAACAGACATTCACAGTGAATCCGGGGACCAGCAGCATCGGGTTCGCACTTACCGGAACCGGCCATGAAGTCCACGGAACATTTCACGTGAGCAGCGGAACAATCCAGTTTGATCGCAACGTACCGAAGATGTCCGGAACCGTCACTGTCTCGGCGAGCAGCGGCGAAAGCGGCGACAACGGACGCGACAAGAACATGCATCAGAAGGTTCTCGAAGCGGAACGCTTCTCAGACATCACGTTTCAGCCACAGGCTTACACGGGCTCAATCGCACCTACAGGCGACTCCACCATTCTGGTTTCCGGCACGTTCACTTTGCACGGCACGCCGCATGATCTCACCGTGCCCATGCAGGTGCACATCGACGGGCAGAATCTGACTGCAAAAGGAAGTTTCATCGTGCCCTATGTGAAGTGGGGCCTGAAAGATCCCAGCATCTTCATTCTCAAGGTCGCCAAAGAGGTCCACATTGATATGAATCTTGTGGGCACGGTCTCTCCCGCGATGTAAAGCAATCCCTGTTTGTGAGCCGAGTGGCAACAGCCGCGCGTTGGTGAGCCGGGTCTGAATGGATCCAAAGATTGCCGGAAAACTCAATTTCGTTTGAGCCCCAGGTGGATACCTAGGTGGGAACTAACCAATTCGGTGAACTCGGCGAGCGGAAAGGACTTCCTGTAGATCGGGGCGGTCGGATCGTGCAAGCCGGAAGGCCATGATTTTGAGATCCCACTTCCCATAGCCACTCTAGTGGAGTAACATGCTCTCACATAGTCGTTCGAGTGGAGAGAGCCTCATGGTAATGAAAAGGCCGCCCGAAGCCGGAGACATCCTTCAGGGAACGCTGGATATGTTGATTCTTCGGACTCTGATCATGGGACCAGCTCACGGTCACACGATCGCGCAGGCTATTGAGAGAACCTCAGAAAATGCGCTGGAAATCGAACAGGGTTCACTGTATCCCGCGCTGCATCGGCTTGAGGACCGGGAATGGGTCTCGTCGGAGTGGGGTGTAAGCGAAAACAATCGCAAGGCGAAGTTCTACCGGCTAACGAACAAAGGGCGCAAGGAATTGCACGCAGCTACCGGCCGATGGCGCAGAATGACGCGCGCAATCGGGCTCATCCTGGGTGAATCGCTGGAATAGCTGGGAGGAAAACGAGATGAATCTGCGGCGCTTTTATAATCGCAACCGAAGAGACCAGGACTTTGCCGAGGAAATCGAGTCGCACATCAGGCATGAAGAAGACGCTAACCTCGCGCGCGGGATCACCCCCGACGAAGCTCGCCGGCAGGCTCAACTGCGCTTCGGCAATCCACGCACCACGCGCGAGAGAGAATGGCGATACCATTCGTTTCCATTCCTTGAAGGTCTGAGGCAGGACTTTTCGTTTTCACTGCGATCGTTGCGGAAGGATCCTGGATTCACGATCATTGCTCTCCTGGTTATTGCTGCCGGCATAGGCGTAAACACTGCAGTTTTCTCGGTGATTGATGCAGTGCTGCTCAAACCCCTTACGTATCCCGATCCCCAGCAACTCGTTTCGCTGGTCAACACAAGCTCGAGAGGCTCTTTTGCCGGCGCCAGCATTCCGCGCTTCAATCTCTGGCGCCAACAGACCAGCATCTTCCAGCAGGTCGCAGCGATCGATTTCGGCGGTGCCGGATTGAACATTACAGGCAGCGACCACCCTCAGCAGGTGCAGGGCATTCACGTCTCCGCAGATTATTTTGCAATGTTCGGCGCCCCCGTAGTCCTAGGACGCACCTTCACAGCCGCGGAAGACAGCCCTCACGGCGGCCATGTCGTGGTTTTGAGCAACAGCCTCTGGAAGAGCCGCTACGGCGCGAATCCGAACATCGTCGGTACCACCATTCAACTCGATGGACAGCCCTATCTCGTCGTCGGCGTGATCGGCCCCGGCTTCGTCACCGATACACCGGCCGATCTCTGGGTTCCATTCCAATTCGACTTGAACTCGAAGGACATGGTGTTTTTCTTCACCGCCGCTGGACGACTTAAACCCGGCGTGACAATCCCGCAGGCCAACGCGCAAATGCGCCTTGTCGCAGATCAGTTTCGCAGATTGTACGGCGCCAGTTCTCTCCCGCCCGATGGCTCATTCGGCGTCGCCTCGCTTCAGTCGGAAATGATCGGCGATACGCGCTCCCGCCTCCTGGTGCTCTGGGGAGCGGTTGCGTTCGTACTGCTCATCGCATGCGCCAACGTCGCCAACCTTCTGCTGGCACGCGCTGCCGCGCGCAAGCGCGAATTTGCAACGCGCGCTGCTCTCGGCGCCGGCCGGGGCCAGATTATTCGTCAGCTGCTTGTTGAGAGCTTTGCGCTCTCCCTCACCGGCGGACTCCTCGGTCTTGGACTCGGATTCGCCGGAGTCCGCCTGCTGCTCAGAATCAACCCCGGCGATATTCCTCGAATCGGCGAAGATGGCGCGGCAATCAAGCCCGACCTCAACATACTGCTGTTTACGATTGGAATCTCGATTTTGACGGGACTCATCTTCGGCCTTATCCCAGCAATCACTGCATCTCGCGCGAATTTAGCAGGCGCCCTCAACGAAAACAGCAATCATGCGAGCTTTGGAGTGCGAAACGGGAAACTCCGGATGGCGCTCGTGATCGCTGAGGTGGCGCTTACTGTGGTGCTGGCCACCGGGGCGGCGTTGCTCATCCGCACGTTCATGAATCTTCAGGCAGTTGATCCGGGTTTCGCTATGCACAATGTGATGAGCATGTCGATGTCGGTGAGTGGCGACCGCTTCCAGACCACTGCGCCAGTCGCGCAGGTTGTTCAGCAGGGAGCCGACCGCCTCCATTCGGTGCCCGGTGTGATCGACGCAGGGGTGAGCAATTGCCTGCCGATGGCTGGTGGATTCGGAATGAGCTTCGATGTCGTGGGCCGGCCCAAAGGAGGATCAATCTCTTCGGGAGGCGCGGGGTTCTGCTCGATCTCCTATGGCTACTTCAGCACGCTCAAGATTCCCATCCTGCGCGGCCGGGCATTCTTAAAACAGGATGATGCCGCAGCTTCGAGTGTCGCCGTTATCAATAAAGCGATGGCGCATCAATACTGGCCCAACGGCGATCCACTGAAAGATCGCATCCTGATCGGCGCCGGCGCAGGTCCGGCCTTTGCCGAGGGCCCACGACAGGTGATCGGAATCGTTGGGGACACTCATGACAACGGTCCGAACGCTGATCCCACGCCAATGATGTACATTCCTCTTGCTCAAATGCCGGACCTTGAGACGGCGCTGAATTCGCGCGTCGCTCCGCTCTACTGGTTTGTGCGCAGCGAGCCTGACCCTCACACGCTCACCACATCACTTTCCGCAGCTTTGCGTGAAGCCAGCGGAGGGCTTCCAGTTGCGCACATCCGCACCATGGAAGAACTCGAAACTACGAACATCGCCCGTCAACGACTGAATATGTTGCTGCTTTCAGTGTTCGGCGTAGCGGGACTGCTGATGGCAGCGATCGGGGTCTACGGTGTAATGTCCTACGCGGTCCAGCAGCGCACGCAGGAGCTTGGCGTGCGGATGGCACTCGGTGCCCAGACATCGGATCTCCGCAACATGGTAATAAGGCAGGGTATGACGCTGACGTTTATTGGATTGCTGATCGGCGGAGCGGGCGCGTTCTGGCTAACTCGATTTCTTTCCAGCTTCCTCTTTGGCGTTAAGCCTCTCGATCCCCTTTCGTTCTTAACGACACCGCTGCTGCTGAGTACGGCTGCGCTGATTGCTGTTTGGATACCGGCGCTCCGGGCTACGCGAATCGATCCGATGACCGCACTCCGGGTCGAATAGCCAGAATTCCCTACTTGATTGAATGGGGATTTTGACCTAATCGGCTGCTACCAGCCGCGTTCAGGAGCGTGAGGGCAGGCTGTGCTGCTACTACCACTGAGGCTGCGCAGCTCGGCAATTGTCGTGTCACAGGTGAACGAATTGCCAAGTGGCTTGCGCGCCGCTTCATAACGGATGATTGCGAACATTGCGTTTGAGTGCTGTCGGCTTGGGTGGACCGGATCCCCGATCCTCATCCCGCGCCACCGGAGTGTGAGAATAAACGCTCGGACGCGCGCGCGGTGTTCGTCTTACAGATCCCCAACTCGGATATTCGTCGATCGCTCCCCTGAGCGCTTCGAGTTTTTTGGGGGAGTAGGGCTTCACTTCCTATTCTTCGATTTGCGGGAAGCTTGAGCGGGCCGGGCAGGATTCTTTTCAATCCATTCGCGCGCGGCGCAGAAGTTGAAGAATGCCCGGAGGCGCTCGAACGTATTCCGTGTGTTGAGCGACGCGAAATCCCATGTCTCCCAGAGGTGAGATCCCGTCCACAGTTAGCGACCCCAGGGAGACATCCCCGAAGAATTCGATCGCCCGCACCTTGAGCCGGGTATGCTTCTCGACCCTGTCCGGCGCGGAGCTGTTCGCTTGTGCTGCGCAATGAAACGGTCGCATGCATCCTCGAGGATGATCACGTTCTTCGGGCCGTGAAGGGGCACGAGCAATGGCGTGCTGGCGTCCTTTCATTGCATGTCTACATTTCTTCAAGGTACCTTCGGAAATCGTGAGCACGAATGTCATGCATAGCATACGTAGTACACACGCGCCTCTTGCTGCGGCCGCAGACCCTTGAATTTAAATGGCGTGTGGTGGTGGCCAGGGACGGGATTGAACCGCCGACGCCGGCCTTTTCAGGGCCGCGCTCTACCACTGAGCTACCTGGCCTCAGTGAAGACTTTCAGTTGCGAATCCTGCACGGAATCCGGCTTTGCCGGCAAGTAGGCGGGGTACCCGGACAGTGTCCTGCAACGACTCAGGTAGTATAGCAATTCGGCATCGACGAAGCCAAACTCTGAAAACTGCGGGACTTCCGAAGATTCCAGCGTGCCCGTTACCTGCTCGCGACCTCATCCTTAACCAAGCGAAGAGGCACCTCCATCGTGCCAACCTTGCGCGTTCTCTCATCGTAAATTCCGGTGCGCAGCCAGTAATCTCCCTTCGGAACTTTAACGGCTCCGTGCAGCTGAACTCCATTTTTCTCAAATATCGGGTACACATCCGGCTTTACGTTCAGCTGAATGAGATGGTCTTCACGGCTGACGACCTGTCCGTACCGGTCGTAGACGATCCACGAGACATTAAGAGTGTCGTGGCGATTTCCATCGGGCTCCAGTTTCAACCCGACATCGGCCAAATCCACGGCAAAGTCGATTACATATCGGCCGTTCTCTTGATCATTGGGGGTAGAAGAATCACCCGGCTTGAGATCGCCGCGATGAACATGCGCCTTGTAGAGGATTTGCTCCGTCTGCGGCATGCCAAATTCCATGAACGGGGCCAGAGGATCGCGTTTGGTTGGGTCTTGTGACGCTGCGCGCGCCGCTTCCTGCTGGATCGCCCCGGCAGCTCCAGGAAGATTTTCTTCGCGTGCGAAGTAGCCGCGGCGATAAGACAATCTGTACTTACCGTCGCCGGTTTTCACTGCGATGTTCCGAAACGCGCCATTCATATTGGCATTGTCCGGACTGTAGGAGACCGTATAAAAGTCAGCGCTCGATCCAATGACCTTGCCGATGATTGCAGTCAGATCGTTCTGGTTGTAGAACGCTTTGCCCCCGGTTTGCTCGGCGAGCATATCCATTGTCGAGTTGCTGTTTCCCCGCTTCTCACTTTCGTCCAGCAGTCCACCGGAGAATCCTCCCTGTGACTGGCCCGCATTTGGGGGGTTCGCAGCGGCTCCGGGCGGTGCGCCGAGTAGTTGCGCACCATTTGTAATCGTTGGGTCAAGGACGTTTTCCGCCGTGTAAAACTGCTGCACGGTGGTTCCGCGCGCATCGACGGGATAGACCGCGACGCGTGCTGCCGACAGCAGGTTGATCGTGGTCTTGATCGAATCGTCAAAGCGCATGTCGGTCTGGCCGAAGAGTTCGAGCGGGAAGGCACCCGACATCCAGATCACGTTTTTCCGACCCGGAAATGCTCCAAGAAACGTCGCAAGCTGATTCAGATCCGCGAGCGTCTTGTACTCGCGGTCGCTATCCTGCCCGTATCGCGTCTCCTGCAGGAAGTTCTGAAAGGCAGCAACGGATTCCGGCGATACGTTGGGGACGGGACTGTTCGGGCCCTGGTTCTCCTGCGCCACCATCAAAGCTATGATCGAATTGAGCGAACTCAATTCTCCCAGCGATTGAAGCATCACCGCAGCTTCTGCCTTGTCGAACTTGCGATATCCGAGTGCCATCGACAGCAGCGCAGGATCATCCGAGAATCCTTCCACGAAGCTCAGACGCATCCCCATCACGAAGATGGCAAGGCGGGTGCCGGGTTTCAGTGTCTTCAGATAATGTTGCGCCGACCGCCTGAGCCACATCTGATCGTCTGCCGGCGTGTTCAGAGCATCGAGCAGTAACACATTCACCGCAGGCGGCGTAGGCAATGGCGAATAGTTGCTGAAGACATTCGGCGGCAGCGACGGAAACTCCAGCTTCTGGGAACGACGTGCGAGATCCTCAGCGGTATGCTCTTCAAAAAAAGAGAGCGATTGCGGCTTTCCGTCTTCAAGGACAGTGAAGTCGCTCTGCTTGAGTCCCTTTATCGGGTTGCCGCTCTTATCAGTCACCAGGATATCGACCAGCACAGCACGGCTGTTCACCTTCAGGACAGGCTCTCGCTCTTCCTGCGGCTTGCCGATCTGAGCTGATGCCCCCGCCACAAGAAATGTGACCAGAATCGCAACCGCCGCATTCAGACCCTTCACTGGAGCCCCCTTCTTACGACCAAAAGACTAGCACTTCGCTCGTATGCGATTCACAGAAATCCTGTGTTCATGGCGCTTTGTGTTCTGAACCGGTTTTCGAGTTTGCCTGGGGGACCTTTCCACCCTGATGAGGTGCACCGGGCGAGACTCCGGCAACTGGATCTCCGGTGTCCGCTTCGTCGAAGATCATGGTCGAACTGGATCCAAACCGATGATAGTTCGAGAAAATCGTCTGATTAAGCATGGCGATCGGCTTCTGCAGTTTGTGGCTGCCGCGAACGCAGTTCTTCGCGTCCTGCACCAGAAAGGCAAGACTGCGTAACGGGCAGATGGAGCGTCGATTCCCGATAACGACCGGCCCGTATTCGACAACGCTGGCTACGTGGGAAACAGGATCGCCTGGCTGTGACTCCGTTTCCAGCGTAACGCGCAGAATCGCTCCACTTCGCGGGGCGAGTGCAATCGATCCGTGATACCCAGGAATGTCGTGGAATGAGGCACGATCTTCGCAGTGATCGGTAACTTCATAATGCGACGCTGCACGCGGCACAGAGTATCGATAAACTGCTGCGACTCCACCCATTGTGTTTTCCCAATGGTCGAAAGACACAGACCCCTGTTCTATGTCCATCAGTACAACCGCGGCTTGCGTTCCGAACTCGCCGCGGCTCTCAAATTTGACGTCATCAGCCTCGGATAACTCTCTACCCGATGCAGACTCAAGCACCTCTTTTCCATCTCGAAACGTGATCTGCTTCTGCGCGACGTCTCGGCGTCGGAGCCCGGCACTATCGGCGCCTGTCTGAAGGAGGTTGAGCCCCGCCGAAGTGTTATCAAATTTCGTGGTCGTGCGCATCGCTACAAAATCCGGCAAATGTGAGAGCTTCCCGAAAACATAGTCCCGGGCCGCATTGAAAAGCGCGCTTTGCGTCTCTGGATCCGGCGCAGCATGTGGAATTTCTTCTTCCTGAGGAAGTTTCAAGAGTGCGGAACGATCTGCCATCTGCTGCAGGACCATCTGCGCATGCGCGCCGAGTTTGTACTGACCCACCAGACGGTATAACGTGAGCGTGCTCATTCGCTCGGTCAACTCGATGTCAGACAGGCGGGAGAGCGCACTGTCATCGACCATGGGCAAAAGATCGCTGTCGGTGATCTCCGCGACTTCATCCGCGGACCTTGGCTGACGTGTCGTCGCCTTGTTATTCGCTGCGTGTGCAGCAAGAATTTGCTCTATCTGGACAACAGTTGCCCTCTCGACCGCATTGGCCGGCAATGCGAGTCCCGTGAGAATCCCGATAAAGACAAGGAGTCGCAACTGAAATGACCTCTCGGTTTGCCGCTGAAAGCGGCCCGTTTTCGATATCGAGGTTCAACCGAACCTGCAGGCAGCGATGCCCTTCATTAGCCCACGATTCTAGTCCAAATCCAACTCGGAATTGTCTTTAAATCATCTCGACACGCCGGTTTTCATCTGCCGGTGTTAACCTTTCCACAGCCGTAGCCAACATTGTTTATGCCGCTGAAAAAGCCATCTCGCCGCGAATTTCTCGTTGCGGGTTCGACCGCCGCCCTGGCTGCCACGGTACCAGCTAATGCATCGGATGCGCACCTGGGGTCCGGCGTGCCGCACGCCGAAGCAGAATCCCTTCCTTTCCCAACCGGCGAGTTGTTCCAATCTGGCCAGCAACGGACATTCAGCGGCGATCGGGCCACCCAGGTTTCCATGCCGATCGGGGGACTGGGCGCCGGATGCATCTGCATCAACGGCTCCGGCGGCCTGCAGGATTTTTCGATCCGCACCCGACCGGAAACGACCGCTTTAGCCTCCGGATTCACCTCCAATTCGCCCGAGGCGGCGTTTGCGATCCTGCGCGTCAAAGGTGCCGCACCGGTAACCAAATTGATTGAAGGACCCTTCCCGCCTTTCAAGATCTTCGACCAGGGGATCCAAGGACAAGGCCTGCGCCGCGGCGGTTCGGAAGGGTTTCCGCGTTTCGAGAAGTGCAACTTCCGCGGGGAGTTCCCGTTTGCGGAAATCCGATTCGCGGATCAGGCGATTCCCCTTGATGTTTCGCTAATCGCATGGAATCCCTTCATTCCTCTCGACGACAAGGATTCCGGCATTCCAAGCGCCATCCTGGAATACACATTTCACAACACCACATCCAAAGCGGTCGACTTCGAGTTCTCTTATCACTTGTCCCACCTTGCGCCAGGCTGTCGGCCCGACCAGGCGGCAAGCGCAAACGCCGTGATTCAGGGAAAGGGCGCCTTCCTCTTCAACCGCGAGGCTGCTAATGCCGAAGGCTATGGCAGCGCTGCGCTGACGGTGATTGGTGCAAAGCCGCGCATCAAGGCCATGTGGCTGCGCAGCCCAGGCTGGGAGTTCGACTCATTGACGGCATTGTGGCGCGAGGTCTCATCGGGCGCGTTTACAACCAATGACGGCTCCAACACGGTAGACAATGCGGGGCGCAACGGCGCGTCAATCCTTATGGATGGGCATCTTGAGCCCGGCCAATCCCACACCTATCCCGTTGTTATTTCGTGGCATTTCCTCAATTGCTATCTTCGCGAAGGCGAGGCCAGGCAGTCGCAGAATCCGTCGGTCACCGAGGGACAGCCTGGGTGCCGTACGGTTCCCGCGGACTCATCTGCTCCGTGGCATCCGTTTTATTCCACGCTCTGGAAAGATGCGCGGGAAGTTGCCGCACACGTCGAGCAGAATTACGCATCGCTGCGCACGCGGACCATTCAGTTCAAGAATGCGCTATTCAACTCCACGTTTCCGCCTTACGTACTCGACGCCGTTTCGGCCAACCTCGCAATCCTGAAAGCGCCAACGATTCTGCGCGAGGCGAACGGAAACGTGTGGGGCTGGGAGGGCTGTTTCCCTGACGCCGGATGCTGCCATGGGTCGTGCACCCACGTGTGGAACTACGCGCAGGCCTTGCCACATCTGTTTCCCGCTCTGGAGCGCACGCTGCGCGATCTCGAGTTATCGCGATCGATGGATGAACGAGGCCACATCAATTTCCGCGGAGCCATCCCCGACGGTCCGGTGGACCACACCTGGCATGCAGCGTCGGATGGACAACTCGGTGGAGTGATGAAGGTCTATCGCGACTGGCAGATCTCAGGAGACGCGGCATGGTTGAAGCGAATGTACCCGCTCGCCAAGCGATCAATTGATTACGGCATCGCCACCTGGGATCCCGATCATCGCGGAGGACTCTTCGAACCGCATCACAATACGTACGACATCGAGTTCTGGGGTCCCGACGGAATGTGCACGAGCATCTATCTTGGCGCGCTCTCCGCAATGGCAAAGATGGCGGCTGCGGTTGGGGAATCGGGTGATGCGTCACAATACTCCGATCTGGCGCAGAAATGCGCGAAGTTCATGGACGAGACGCTGTTCAATGGTGAGTATTACCAGCAGAAGGTTGAGTTCCAGGACCTTCACGATCAATCGTTCGCGCAATCCATCGCGCATGTCGATGAGAAAAGCAGTGAGATGCAGCAACTGCTTAAGCGCGAAGGGCCGAAGTACCAGTATGGATCTGGGTGCCTCTCAGACGGAGTGATCGGCGCCTGGATGGCAAGCATCTACGGCATCGAGACGCCGTTGGCGCGGAAGAACGTTAACTCAACGCTTCAGGCGATCTTCCGCAACAACTTCAAGACGGACTTGAGCCAGCACGCGAACGCTCAGAGGCCAGGTTATGCGATGGGACATGAGCCCGGGTTGCTCCTTTGCAGCTGGCCGCGCGGTGGCAAGCCGACGTTGCCCTTTGTCTACTCTGACGAGGTGTGGACCGGGATCGAGTACCAGGTTGCATCGCACTTGATTCACGAAGGCTTTGTCGAAGAGGGGTTGACCATTGTGCGAGCGCTGCGCAACCGGTACGACGGGCGCACTCGTAATCCGTGGAACGAATACGAGTGCGGAAACTGGTATGCAAGAGCGATGTCCAGCTTCGCGCTGGTTGGCGCGCTTTCCGGCTTCCGTTATTCCGCTGTAGATCGCACGCTGCACTTCGGCCCGAAGCTGAAGGTGCGGCCCTTTGTGAGTCTCTTCTCGACGACGTTCGGGTTCGGAACGATCGTTTTGGATGGTCGCAAAATCACGGTGAACGTGATTGAAGGTGAGCTACCGATTGAGAAGCTGGAGTTCGCTGATGGCGATGGAACACGCAGCCTTGAGTGGAAGACGACAGCGCGCCCGAACACGCCGGCGACGAAGAGCTTGTAGAGAGGGGATTTGGGATCAGGCTCTGAGGCGGCCTTTTGGCTGCCTTCTTTTTTGTGCTTTTTTGTGGGTGATACGTGCGGTTGGGTTAGTGCTGGTGCGTCAGCCTCGGGGAGAACAGGGAACGAGGGAACCAGGGAACTTCAAGGCAGGGATCGGGTCTGGCTTTGGGCGGATGGGGCTCTGAGCGTTCGAGTTGTGGTGAATGTTTTGTTATCTCGTGTCCGGATCGAGCTTTGTGGATGGCACCGGATGCCGGAGTTTGTCACCCAAGCTGGGCTTTTTCTTTTTTCCTCTTTTTTGCAGTTAATACATGCGATTGGGTTTACGGGCGCATGAGGTTCGGATCGGGCCGGGCGCTCTTGCCTAACAGCTCGTGGGCCTGGGCCATCATCTCGTTTACGAAGCGGGTCGAGGAGTGGTGATTGGGGCTGAAGCGGGCTATCGGTTCTCGCGATTCGCCGGATGCGGCGAGGCGGGCAACTGCATGCTGGCTGGCTTGCATTTGGCGGCTGGGTTGCTGGGGGAGGAGAACGGTAAGGCCCGCCTCTTCGATTTCGGTCAACAGACGATTGGCGAGCTTGATGGCGGAGAGCAGGGTGTCGGCGACGGAACGCTTGATGCGGCCTCCCGCCAAGGCCTGGACGACTTCATTGAGGGCGGCAAGGATGGAGGGCTTGTCCACGAGAGGCGGGAGGATGAGAGGCTCCGATTCCGGGGGTTCTTCTTTGGCTGGCCTGGGCGGGCATTGCGGGTCGTGGTGGCGGCAGAATTTAGAGCCGTTGATGGCGAGTGCGCTGCATCGTTGGCCGTTGTCGAGGGTTTGAGGGCATCGAGGTGTCATGGGTTCTCCTTAGTGAACAGTGGACAGTGAACGAACAGTGATCGTCCGTCCGCGGTTCCCAGTTGGCGTGTTAGCAGTGTTAGCGGAGTCAGCGTGCGCGGTCGCACACGTTATCACTCCTCCCAGCGAAGATTTGCTGGTGGAGCGTGCGCTTGACGGAGTTGGCGTGGTTTGCCTGGGCTCACCGTTTGCTCGAGTGAGTTGGCGCGGTGTTGGTTGTTGGCGATTTCAGTGGTGATTCAGATAGAGATTTGACTGCAACATCATTGTGCGCCGGAGATGGGTAATTGCCTGCAAAATGCGGCGGGTGAATTTTCAGAATGGAATCAGGAACTTAGGAGGGGTAGCGGCGCTGCGGTATTGACTTTTGAAATCGGCAGCACTGCGGAGGCGACTTTGGGTGGAGATCAGGGCGAAGATTTGTCAAAGGGAAGAGTAGACGGTGATAGGTCCGGAACAGTCGTTTCCGAAGTCGGCCCCGCAGCAATTGTCCATTCACGGTTGGCCGCACCTATTTCCACTCGATCGTCGGCAGCAATTCTTCAGCATCTTTGCAGCCCTGATATTTCCAGAGACAATTGAAATTGAAGGAGAGATAGCGCTCGCGAACATGGGCAGGAGTAGCTGGGGTTAAATTGACGTAGGACCTGAAATGCGGAAAAGTTTGAGAGCTTTGTGTGCCAACAATAAACTGCTTGGGGAAGTGTGGCCACGTCTCTCGCTCCCAGAAATCCGCGGTTTGGGCATTAATTCCAGTTCCGATCTGAAGCACGAAGTGTTGCTCCGACACAATCGAGTCTTGCACTCTGAAGCCTGCAACGAAACGGATTCCTTCTCCGCGCCACGCTGCTGGGAGCTTAAAGTTATCGACCTCGAATGTCCAATAACAATCCGTGGGAAGACATGGATCATTGCCTTGAGATCCAAGTGCCATTCCAACGTGCTTTGCTTGCTCGAAACCCGACTTCCCAACCTGTAACGCGGCAATCTGAGAACGCAAATTTCTGGCACGGAGATAGGGTTGAAATAGTTCATAGGACACCGCCGTACCAGCGGCGATCGCCACCAAAACGATTGAACACAGCAGGAGGCTTCTTCTCATTAGAAAGTCATTGAAACCGTTGAGACAGTTTAGAACCTGCCACTTCCTTTCCGCGATGATCCACTGTTGGTTTGGACACCGGAAAGCGCAAAACTGCTCGATCATTTGTCCGGGCAGCCAGAATGCGGTCGGGTAGTGGGCTATACGGAACTTTGTTCGATAACGCCCTCATGCGCCTGTTCGGGTGATTAGGTGTGTTGTCTGCACTCTATACAAGCACTTCGAGGGACCGTTCACAGATCGCAATCGCTCGGCTTCAGTTTCCG
>Ga0105240_10000250_pt1 | contig 107111 bp, 84 predicted proteins | sample KBSC54metaG_FD_80426 | JGI IMG/M metagenome (GOLD analysis project Ga0105240, IMG submission 80426) | Corn rhizosphere microbial communities from Kellogg Biological Station, Michigan, USA - KBS C5-4 metaG | ecosystem: Host-associated > Plants > Roots > Rhizosphere > Soil | place: Michigan, USA...
CGACCACCGAACCCTTGAGCACGTTCTCGATGTGCTTGCGGGCGATCTTGTTGGAGGTGCGCGGCCAGATGTAGTCGGAGCCGATCAGGAAGAAGGTCTTGGCCTTCTTCTCTTTTGCTACCCAGTTGAGGCCGGCCAGCACTTGCTGCGTGGCTTCCTGGCCGGTGTAGAAGACGTTCTTGGATTGCTCCAGGCCTTCATAGAAAGTCGGGTAGTAGAGCAGACCGTTGTCCTTTTCGAAGACCGGCAGCACGGCTTTGCGCGAGGCAGATGTCCAGCAGCCGAACACGGCAGCGACGTGATCGTTCTCGAGCAGCTTCTTGGCCTTTTCGGCGAAGGTCGGCCAGTCGCTGGCGCCGTCTTCCTGGATGATCTTGATCTTGCGGCCGAGGATGCCGCCCATGGAATTGATCTGGTCGATCGCCAGGCGTTCAGCCTGGATCGAACCGGTTTCGCTGATCGCCATGGTGCCGGTGGCCGAGTGCAGTTGGCCGACGGTGACTTCGGTGTCGGTGATGGCCAGCTTGGTGGTGTTGACCTTGGCGGTCGGGAACTGCTGCGCCATGGCCAGGCCGGGGAACGCCATGGCAGCACCGGCGGCACCGGCAACGATGCCCATCATGATCTTGCGTCGTTGCGATGAAGGCGGTTTGGAAGAGGAACGGTGCGACATGCGGTACTCCTTTCGAGCGTTATTGGAAGTAATCGGACGTGGTCGTGTCGATCAGGCTGTATCGGTTGAATCAAAACGAGGCGAAAGCCGGGACCGACATGCGAGTGTTCTCTCCCTCCCGCTGTGCTTCCTGCTCGTTCTGGGATGGAGAATAGGTTTTGCGGTGCGGCGCAACAATACGTTGTTTGACGTAAAACCCGACCGCCGGTGGGCGTGGCCCCTTGCGCCCGGTCGCACAGGTTTCGCTCGTGCGCGGCATGGTATTGGTGCGTTTTCCGGTGGCAAGAAGGCGATGCCGATGCCGTGTTTTGGTGAATCTGGAAGGAATTCCCGGAAACCCGCGGGCGAAAGGCGCAATGTGCACCCGGCCGCATACGTCATTTGACGTATGCCGCAGTTTGCCGATTGGTTTGAAAATTGCTTCGTCGGGAAGAGGTCGCGGCGGTTGCACCCTGAGTGCCGTGGTCGCCGCCTCCGTCCCACCCCGGCATTGATCACCAACGCGAGCAAACATTGACCAATCCCGCCATTCAACGCATCGTCAAGGTCCGGCGCGACTACAACACCTGGGTCGCCAACGAGACGCTGGAAGACTATGCGCTGCGCTATACGCCGCGCTCGTTCCGGCGCTGGTCGGAGTTCCGCCTGGCCAACACGGCGCTGGGCGCGACCTCCTTCCTGGCGCTGGAAGCGATCAGCGGTGCCATCACGCTGAGTTATGGTTTTACCAACACCTTCTGGGCGATCGCCTGCGTGGTGGTGCTGTTTTTCCTGACCGGCTTGCCGATCAGTTATTACGCCGCCAGGTACGGCGTCGACATGGACCTGCTCACGCGCGGCGCCGGCTTCGGCTACATCGGCTCGACCGTCACCTCGCTGATTTATGCCAGCTTCACCTTCATCTTCTTTGCGCTGGAGGCCGCCATCATGGCGCAGGCCATCGAAATCTATTTCGGCCTGCCGCTGGTCTACGGCTACGTGCTGTGTTCGCTGATCGTGATCCCGATGGTGGCGTACGGCATCACGCTGATCAACCGCCTGCAAATGTGGACCCAGCCGGTGTGGATCGTGCTGCTGGCGCTGCCTTATATCTGCGTCCTCTATAAAGAACCGGAAGCGCTCACCAACCTGATCACCTTTGCCGGCCGTGCCGAAGAAGGTGGCTCGTTCAACATCTATCTGTTCGGCGCGGCGGCGACGGTGGCGTTTTCGCTGATCGCGCAGATCGGCGAACAGGTCGACTTCCTGCGCTTCCTGCCGGAAAAAACCCAGGCCAATCGCGGCCGCTGGTGGACTGCGCTGCTGCTGGCCGGACCGGGATGGATTTTGCTGGGTGGCGCCAAGATGCTGGGCGGCGCGCTGCTGGCCTTCCTCGCGATCCAGCATGAAGTGCCGATGGGCAAGGCGGTGGAGCCGACTCAGATGTACCTGATCGGCTACCAGTACGTGTTCTCCAATCCGGCGCTGGTGCTCGGCGCGGTGGCGCTGTTCGTGATCGTGTCGCAGGTCAAGATCAACGTCACCAACGCCTATGCCGGCTCACTCGCCTGGTCCAACTTCTTTGCGCGGCTCACGCACAGTCATCCGGGCCGGGTGGTGTGGCTGGTGTTCAATGTACTGATCGCGGTGCTGCTGATGGAACTGGGCGTGTTCAATGCGCTGGAACACGTGTTGGCGCTGTACAGCCTGGTGGCGATTTCGTGGATCGGTGCGGTAGTGTCGGACCTGGTGATCAACAAGCCGCTCAAACTGAGCCCGGCCCACATCGAGTTCAAGCGCGCGCATCTCTACGACATCAACCCTGTCGGCGTCGGTTCGATGGCGATCGCGTCCATCCTCTCGGCGATCGCCATGTCCGGCGTACTCGGCAAACTGGCGGCGGCGATGTCGCCGTTCATCGCACTCGGCACCGCCTTGCTGATGGCGCCGCTGATCGCGATTGCCACCAAGAGCCGCTACTACATCGCGCGTGAGGACACGCTGTCGGAACATCTGCATGCGGGAAAAAACGCAGATCATCTGCATGCAGAGATCGAGTGCGTCATCTGCGGCAACCAGTTCGAGATGCCCGACATGGCGCATTGTCCCGCCTATCAGGGCGCGATCTGCTCGCTGTGCTGCTCGCTCGACGCGCGCTGCAACGACCGCTGCAAGACGCCGGCGGCGCGCTTGCCGGACCAGGTTTTCAATACACTGCAGAAATTGCTGCCGTCGCGCTTCACGCTCAAGCTCAATACGCGCATCGGCCATTACCTGATCGTGTTCGGACTGTTGTCGGGCGGACTGGCGGTGGTGCTGTGGATGCTGTACTTCCAGCAGATGGCCGGCATCTCCGGCCTGACGACCAGCGGGCCCGATTCCATCCAGAGCATATTCATCAAGCTGTTCTGCACGCTGCTGGTATTAATCGGCGTCGGTTCGTGGTGGCTGATCCTGACCAACGAAAGCCGCAGCGTCGCGCATGAAGAATCGGAACGCCAGACCAATCTGCTGCTGCAGGAAATCGAAGCGCACAAGCAGACCGATGCCGAACTGCAGCGCGCCAAGGAAGCCGCCGAGTCCGCCAACCTTGCCAAGAGCCGTTTCGTCACCGGCATGAGCCACGAGTTGCGTACGCCGCTCAACAGCATCCTCGGCTACGCGCAGATCCTGCATGTCGACGCCACCATTCCACCGGCGCGCAAGGATGCGATCGCCGTGATCCGCCGCAGCGGCGAGCATCTGCTGAGCCTGATCGACGGCCTGCTCGACATCGCCAAGATCGAGGCCGGCAAGATGCGCCTGGCCTCGGACGAGCTGGCGCTGGCGGAATTCCTCGAACAGATTGCCGGCATGTTCGCGCCGCAGGCCGAACAAAAGGGATTGCGTTTCCGCTTCGAAAAAACCGGACGCGTTCCGCACATCGTGCACGCCGACCAGAAGCGCCTGCGCCAGATCCTGATCAACCTGATCGGCAATGCCGTCAAGTTCACCGACCAGGGCAGTGTGACGGTGCGCGTGCGCTACCTGCGCGAGATCGCCTACTTCGACATCATCGACACCGGCATCGGCATCGCCGATGACGATCTTGACCGCATCTTCTTGCCGTTCGAGCGCAGCAGCGCCGCCAACTTGCGCGAAGACATCGGCACCGGCCTTGGCCTGGCCATCAGCAGCATGCTGACCCACATCATGGGCGGAGAGCTGGCGGTGAAGAGCAAGGTCGGCAGCGGCAGCAGCTTCCATCTCAAGATCTATCTGCCGGAAGTCCATGTGCCGCGTCCGCGCCTGAAGCTGGAAGACCAAATGTCGGGTTACATCGGACCGTCCAGGCGCGTGCTGGTGGTCGACGACCAGGCCTCGCAGCGGCTGCTGCTCAAGGAGATGCTGCTGCCGCTGGGTTTCGAGGTGGTCGAGGCCGACGGCGGCATCGCCTGCCTGGAAGAACTGGCGCACCGTACGCCGGACCTGGTGCTGCTCGACATCGCCATGCCGATGATGGACGGCTGGTCGGTGGCGCGCGCCATCCGCGCACGCGGACTGGCGCAGTTGCCGATCATCATCGTCTCGGCCAATGCTTTCGAAAGCGGCCACGAGCGCAGCAACGACGGCATCGACCCACCGCTGTACAACGACTTCGTAGTCAAGCCGGTGTCGTACAACGAACTGCTGTCGAAGATCCGGCAGCAGCTGCGCATCGACTGGGTGTCGGCCGCCGTGCCGCCGTCCGTCCCTGTGAAGGACGACCTCGTGGCGCAACCGATGATGCTGGTGCCTTCGCAGGAAAAACTGCAGGCGCTGCTGGAGCTTGGCTCGATCGGTTATGCCAAGGGCATCTTGCGCAAGCTTGACGACATGGAACTGCAGAACTCCGCTTACCTGCCCTTCACCACGGAACTCCGGCAACTGGTCAAACAGTTTCGCCTGAATGAATATGTCACCCGCATCAAGGAGATGATTCGTCATGATGTCAACAACGTTTGATCGGCATGTCGTCCTGATCGTCGACGACAAGCCCGACAACCTCGCCATGCTGTCCGACTCGCTCGACGAGAGCGGCCACATCGTGCTGGTCGCCACCGACGGCATGAGCGCGCTGGAACGGCTCGACTACATCACGCCGGACCTGATCCTGCTCGACGCCATGATGCCCGGCATCGACGGCTTCGAAACCTGCAAGCGCATCAAACTGATCAAGAGCGTCAACCACGTGCCGGTGGTGTTCATGACCGGGCTGACCGAGACCGAACACGTGGTGCGCGGCTTCGAAGTCGGCGGCATCGACTACGTGACCAAGCCGATCAAGCCGCAGGAAGTGGTCGCGCGCATCGGCGCCCATATCAAGACCGCGCGCATGATGTCGCAGGCGCGCGGCATGCTCGAACACGCCGCCCACGCCGTCATCGTCCTGAGCGGCAACGGCCTGCCGCTGTGGCAGACCAGCAAGGCCTCGCTGTGGCTTGAAAAGTACTTTCCGGTCGGCGCCGCCGGCATGAACACCAGCCATAAACTGCCGGCGCCGCTGCAGTCCTGGCTCAACGAAAGCCTGGTGCGCCAGCGCCAGGGTGGCGGCGACATCCGTCCGCTGGTGATCACGCAGGGCGACTGCGAACTGCGCATCGCACTGTCGGCGCCGGGCCAGGGACATGAAATTACCCTGCTGCTGGAAGAAAAAAATATCGGCGCCGGGATTGCCGCAACTGTGTCGGCTCACTCCGCTGCGCAACACAACGGTGAAACCGTATTGCCGGGAAGCTTCCACCTGACTCCGCGCGAAAGCGACGTATTGGCGTGGCTGGGCAAAGGCAAGACCAACCGCGACATCGCCGAGATCCTCGGCATGAGTCCGCGCACGGTGAACAAGCACCTGGAACATATCTTCGTCAAACTCGGCGTGGAGACCCGTTCGGCGGCGGCGGTGCTGGCGAGCAGCTTGCAAGCGGCGTCGTTGCCGAGGAGCGGCAGCAGCCTGTTGCAGTAAGCGGCATCTCCCTCCCTTCAGCGTTTCTTCTGCAAGGCCTTGAACGACTCCGGCGACCACGGCCGCATCGCCAGGATCAGGCTGGTGCCGTCGCGCTGCGCCAGCGGCAGTTCCAGGTCCTGGTGATGCAGCGCCGAGAATTCCGCGGCGATGCGACGCATGTGCTGCTGCATGAGCGCATTGCTGGCCGGCGACAGCATGCCGCTGACCATGGTCATCTTTTCACCATCGCCGTCGAAACGCGAATTGAAGAAATCGTTGCGTAGCTGGGCGCGGAAATATTGCTGTATCGGTCCCCCCGGCAACCAGCCGAAATCCGGCGCGACACGTACCCGTATCTTGTTGTTGGGCAGCAGGTCGATGATGCCCAGCTTGTCGAGGCGCGCCAGCAGGCGCACGCATTCCGCACGCGAGAAATCAAAAGCCTCGAGGATCTCTTCCATGGTCCAGTGATTGACCGCATGCACGGCAATCAGCAACAGCCGCGGGTCCGATACCAGCTTGTTTTCCTGCTCCACCGTCAGTTGCGTCGGCGCGGCCGCATCGTGCGCCACCATGCGCGCGAGGTCGCTGATCTGGATGCCGAGCAAGCCGCACACCTGGTCGAATCGCTCCAGCGAGAAACTTCTTTCCGCAAACACGCGCTTGACGCTGGCCTCGCTCAGACCAAGCCCCTTCCCGAGTTTTGCATACGTCATGCCGCGCGCCTTGAGCACGTTCTTGAGGGCGTCTATCAAAGCCTGGGCTTGGGCCATCTGCATCTCCTTCAATCTGAATTATCAAAAAGTATCATATATCAATACTTTTACATAAATACCTTACTACTTTTCACAGAAAAAATACAAATACCGATACCGTTGATACAGTCCGCCTGCGCTTCAACGACGCGCTTCCATCAACGTAAAAACGGAGAACAACATGAACACACTGAACCTGCGCCGCATCGTTTCCACTTTGTCGCTGGCCATCGCCCTGTCGTCGACGCTGCTGGCGCAACCGGCGTCCGCGCAGTCGACCGCCAGCGATGCCTCCGCACTGTCCGTGGTTGCCTCGATCGCCGCGCCGGCTTTTTTCATTTCCGAAGGCGGCGAATACCTCGTCAAAAGCGTGGAAGCTTCAGGCAAGGGCTCGGTCTATGTACTGGAAAAAATCGGCGCCGGCGTGCGCGGCTCGGTGACCATCACCGCCAACGCCAGCGGCGCCGTGTCGGTCGGCGTCGGCTCGGTCATCCAGGCCACCGCCACCTCGGCCGGCATGTTGCTGGTCAGCGCCGGCAAGGTGCTGGCGATCATTCCGAACGAACTCGGCAAGGCGCTCATGAAAAGCAAGAAGGTTTCCTGAAAATTAAAACGACCGCAGCACACGATCATTCAACGACACGGAGCACAACATGATAAAAAAAATCGTTCTCGCCGCACTCGTGGCATTGCATCTGGCGCTGCCCGCCATCGCGCATGCCGGGCAAGCCTGCGAACAAAAGCCGCCGACGGAAACACGCGTGACGCAAGGCATCGCCATGGCCGTCAAGACCGTCGCCCGGCTCGACGCCAGCGGCGCCGATGTGGTCATCATCGCGCGCGCCGGCCAGGACCTGAGCAAATACCGGCAACGCTATTCGCATCTCGGTTTCGCCTACAAGCAGGACGGCCACTGGACCATCGTGCACAAGCTCAACGAATGCGGCACCGCCGCCAGCAACATTTACGAACAAGGCATGGGCCAGTTCTTCCTCGACGATCCCTATCGCTTCGAAGCGGCGATCACCGTGCCTGCGCCGGAAGTACAGCAACGCCTGCGCACCGTGCTGACCGACCCGGTAAAAGTGCTGGCCGGACATGTTGCCGCCTACAACATGCTGTCGTACGCCTGGGGTGACAAATACCAGCAATCTAATCAATGGGTATTGGAAACCCTGGCGATGGCGCAGGAAAACAGCATCCACACCCGCGAGCAGGCCCAGGCATGGCTCAAGTTCAAGGGCTACCAGCCGACCGTGCTCGACCTCGGCCCCATGACCCGGCTCGGCGCGCGTATGTTCAAAGCCAACATCGCCTTCGACGATCATCCCAACGAAAAGCGCTTCAGGGATCGCATTGAAACCATCGGCGCTGATTCTGTATTCGCCTTTCTGGAACAATCGGGCATGCAGGCGTCCCATTTCGTGGTCGGCCTCTGAACGCGGCACGAAAAGGCGACGGATTTCTCCGAACAATGCCGGCGATTGTCCGGACCTCAGGAACAAAGGCCTTCAGTCAGACGATATTTTTATATCAGTCATTTCATGTTCGGATAACACGAAAATAAGTGGTTGCAAAACAAAACTCTGAACCTATCTCGGTAATGCGCCCGGCAGTACTCATTAATTTTTCTGCCGGCATCGCTGTTGTTTCAACCAGGTACTTCAACTTAATTGCAACTTACTTTGCAACTTACTCAGAGAGAATAAAATGAACATCGCAAAAATTATCGCCGCTACTGCCCTGATTGCCGCCGCCGGTTCCGCACTTGCTGAAACCCCTTATCCGCCGGAACAAGCATTCACCTCGACCAAGACCCGCGCTGAAGTCGTCGCCGAAGTGAAGCAAGCCGGTGGTGACCTGGGTCGCCGCAACTATCAGGACACCTTTAATCCTGCTCCTGTCGCATCGAGCAAGACCCGTGCTGAAGTCGTTGCCGAACTGAACCAGACCCGTGGCGACATCGCCCGCAATAACTATCTCTACACCACACGTTGATCGACCGCTGCATGTCGATGACAGACAGTCCGCCCCGGTTCTCAACCGCCGCGGACTGAAGTGCTTATTGCAAATGTTTAACTGACCGGCGAACTGCAGTCTCTGCAATGACGCCGGTTTGTCACGTTCTTCCCGCCTCTTTCCCCTGCTCCATCCGTTGTTCCTCTCACGCATTTTTGCCGTGCCGTTTTCCGCATAAACAAAGGCGTAAATAGTCGTTCCAGATCCCGTCGCGTCTTCCTATACTCGCTCCCATTTGGTGCATCCGCGCCAACGGGATGCAGGACCGTGTCGGTTATCCGCGGGCATGGAAACGCATCCCTCCATTTCACGACAACAAGGAAAATATCCATGAAATTGCGTGCTTCACTGTCCCCGCTGTTCTTTGCATCGGCCTTGGCATCCACGCTTGCGCTGGCCCTGCTGCCGGTCGCCGCCCACGCCGACAAGCTCGACGACATCAAGAAAGCCGGCGTCCTGCGCGTGGCTGCTTTTGACGGCAATCCGCCGTTCGGCTACGTCGATGCCAGCAGCAAGAAAATCGTCGGCCTCGATATCGACTACGCCAACGAACTCGGCAAGAAACTCGGCGTGAAAGTTGAAATCGTTCCGACCAATCCGGCCAACCGCATCCCTCTGCTGTCGTCCAACAAGGTCGACCTGGTGTTTGCCAATTTCACCATCACCGAAGACCGCGCCAAGGTCATCGACTTCAGCATTCCGTATTTCGCTTCGGGCCAGCAATTCCTCGCAAAGAAAGGCGTGCTGAAGAACGCCGACGGCATCAAGGACATCCGCGTGGGCACCGACAAGGGCACCACCATGGAAACCACGCTGCGTGAAAAGTATCCCGACACCAAGGTGGTGCTGTATGACGACACGCCGCTCGGGCTGGCGGCGCTGCGCAACGGCAACATCCAGGCGTTCAGCCAGGACGGCTCCAAGCTGACCGCGATCCTCGCCGCGTTGCCCGACAAGGAAAAATATGAAATCCCGGCCTTCGCCATTTCGGAAGAATATGAAGGTGTCGGCGTGCCCAAGGGTGAAACGCGCCTGGTTGCCTTCCTGAACGACTGGCTGCGCGATCTCGAGAAGACCGGCACTGCGCAACAGATCTACGACAAGTGGTTCGGCCCGCAAAGCAAATCGCCGCTGCCGCGCCTGTTCAAGATCGGCGACACCAGACTGCGCGACAAGTAAGCAGATTGCCCGCGATGAGAACAAGCCGCCCTGTGCGGCTGTTCTCGTTTTTGACTGCACCAATGATTGCCACCGGTGACTGAATGCTCTCCCACTTTGACACCAGCCAGCTGCTCGCTCCCAAATACCTGCTGTGGATGTGGCACGGCTTCCAGACCACCTTGCTGCTGAGTGCGACAACGGTGGTGCTGGCGACGCTGCTTGGCTTCTTCCTGGCGGCGGCCCGCTCAAGCGCGCATCCCGGCTTGCGCCTGCCGGCTGCGGCTTACACCTCGCTGTTTCGCAATACGCCGCTGCTGGTGCAATTGCTATTCTGGTATTTCGGCGTGCCCGGCCTGTTTCCGGAAGGCACGATGGAGTGGCTCAACGCCACCCATAGCGTTCGCTTGCTGGGCGTGGTGACCCTGAGCTGGCCGTCGTTTGAATTCCTGGCGGCGATGATCGGCGTGGTGCTCTACTCCACCGCCTACGTCAGTGAAGAAATCCGCGCCGGCATGCGCGGCGTACCGGCCACGCAATCGCTGGCGGGCGCCGCCATCGGCCTGACCCGCCTGCAGGTGGTGCACTACATCGTACTGCCGCAGGCCGTGCGCATCGCGCTGCCGCCGCTGCTGGGCCAATACATGAATATCCTCAAGAACACCTCGCTGACGATGGCTATCGGCCTCGCCGAATTGTCGTATACCTCGCGCCAGGTGGAGGCCGAGACCTTCCGCACTTTCCAGGCCTTCGGCTTCGCCACGCTGCTGTACATCGTTGCCATCGCGCTGATCGAGAGCGTCGGCCACTGGCATCTGCAAGCGCGCCTCGCACATGATGGCAAGGGGAGGCATTGATGGGATTCTCCGTGCTGCTCGACAACCTCCCCTATTTGCTGTGGGGTTCCTATCCCGACGGACCACTCGGCGGCGCCGCACTCACGCTGCTGCTGAGCATCGGCTCGGCGCTGCTGTCGGCGCTGCTGGGCGTAGTGTTCGGCGTGGTGCTGGCGATGAGCCGCGGCGCGGTGCGCAAGCTGCTGACGCTGGGGTTGGGATTCTTCCGCGCGATCCCGGTGCTGATGCTGATCTTCTGGACTTACTTCCTGTTGCCGATTGCCTTCGGCATTGACGTGCCCGGTGTGCTGTCGGTGATGTTCGCGTTGTCGCTGGTAAGCGCCGCCTATCTGGCGCATTCGGTGGCGGCAGGCATTGCGGGTATCCGCAGCGGCCAATGGGACGCCGGACTCTCGCTCGGCCTGCCGCGCCTGCACGTGCTGCGCTGGATCGTGCTGCCGCAGGCGCTGCAAATGATGTTGCCGTCCTTCGTCAATCAGTGGGTCACGCTGATCAAGGACAGTTCGCTGGCCTACATCGTCGGCGTCGGTGAATTGTCGTTCGTGGCATCGCAGGTGAACAGCCGGCTGATGATTTATCCGATGGAAATCTTCATGTTCGTCGGCGCCATTTATTTCGTGTTGTGCTCGGCGCTGGAGCAGTTTGCTGCATGGGTTGGCCGCCACTTCCATCCTGAAGCAATCGCTGCGCGGCACGTGCGTCGGGCAGTGAAAAAAGAACAGGAAAACACGCTGCCGGAGGCCTTGCCCGAAATCGCCTGACCCGTCAGGAAAATGTGATACATTCGTCCGCTTGCTGTTCCTTGTTGTCCTTGCGGCTTTGGTTATAATCGCACCCCCCATAAGAATAATCGACCATGAAATCGAACACACAGACATCTCACGCAACAATCTACGGGCAAGACATCAGCCTGGCGTGCCCGCACTGCGGCCAGCTCATGTTGCAGCTGTCGCCCGACGCCCGCCCGATCCAGGAAAAGAAGGTAGCCTGCCCGTCATGTTGCAAACAAAGCAAGATGGCCAAGCTGAAGACCAGCAGCGGCGACACGTACCAGCTCTACATCCGCCAGATCGACCCGAACGCGCGCATCGGGGTGTATAGCTACAAGAAATAACTTATTCGCAGGATCGTGTTCTCACCATCCTCCAAACAAAAAAAGCCCCGCACGACGCCGTGACGGGGCTTTTTGTATTTGCGCAAAGGAATTGTGCAAACCTTTTCCTATTGCAACGCCGACGGGTGGGCAGATTTGGTGAGGAGATTCGCGCAGCCCAGTGCTATCTGCAAAGTGGCCGCGCATTGAATCCGCTCACCGAATCTGCCCACCTGTCGGCGCTGCTGCGCAAGAGAGGAGAGTGTGGGTTCACTATACCTGCGCCGTCCCTGCTCAGCTACGAATCAATCCGAGCATGCATGCGCGGATTTTTCATAACTAAGCCGCCTCGGCGACGGCATCCGGACGCTGTCCGCGACGGAAGCCCGCCGCCGGATGCCGCGCCGGCAACAGCGGCGAAGCACCACCCAGCTTCTCGCGCAGCGTGCCGTCCCGGTACGCAGTCTTATAGCGGCCGCGCTGCTGCAGTTCCGGCACCACCAGGTCGGCGAAATCTTCATAGGCTTCCGGCGTCACGGCGTAACTCAGGTTGAGGCCGTCGACGTCGGTTGCATCCACCCAGTGCTCGATGGCGTCGGCCACTTGCTCGACCGAGCCGATGAACAGCGGGCCGCGGCCGCCGATGGCGTTGTGGCGCGCCAGCTCGCCGACGGTCCAGACCCGATCCGGATCGCCGATGGTGAAATTCTCCAACGCCGAACTGATGCCGGCGTCGAGCTTGAGGTAGCGGATCGGCTCATCGGGATCGTATTTGGAAAAGTCGATGCCGGTCCAGCCGGAGAACATCGCCAGCGCGGCCTGCGGATTGATGTAGTTCTGGTAGTCGCGGAATTTGTCCTGCGCTTCCTTCTCGCTGCGGCCGACGATGATCGTCGCCATCGAAAAGAACTTGATGTCGTCGGCATGGCGTCCCGCCAGCACCGCCTGGCTGCGCGTGTCGGCCACCACCGGCCCGACGGTCCTGATGCTCGGCCCGCTGAGGTAGATGCATTCGGCATGGCGGCCGGCGAAGGCCTTGCCGCGCGTCGACGAGCCGGCCTGGAACAGCACCGGCGTACGCTGGCGCGACGGCTCGGTCAGGTGCACGCCCTCCAGTTTGAAGTATTTTCCTTCATGGACGATCTTGTGGATAAGACGCGGATCAGCGAACTCGCCGGTGGCGACGTCGCGCAGCACGGCGCCGTCTTCCCAACTCGACTCCCACAACTTGTAGACCACGTCCATGTATTCGTCGGCGATGTCGTAACGCTCATCGTGCGCCGTCACCTTGCTGTGGCCGAGCGCGCGCACGCCGCTGTTGCTGTGGCCGGTGACGATGTTCCAGCCGATGCGGCCGTTGGTCAGGTGATCCAGCGTCGACATGCGCCGCGCAAACACATACGGCGGCTCGTGGTTGGCGTTGCTGGTGACGCCGAAGCCGAGATGTTTGGTCGCATACGCCATCGCCGAAATCGACAGCATCGGATCCTGCTTCGGCACCTGCGCGCCGTAGCGCAGCGCGGTGTCGAGATTGCCGCCGAAGACATCGTTGACGCCGATGCTGTCGGCCATGAACAGCGCATCGATGAGGCCGCGCTCCAGCACCTTGGCCAGATTGACCCAATAGTCGAGCGTGTTGTAGGTCAGCGAACGGTCGCGCGGATGACGCCACAAACCCGGCGAGTGATGCACCGGGCTATGCAGCGCAAAGGCGTTCATGCGGATTTCTTTTGCCACGATTTTCTCCCGTATTGATTAAGCCGCGTTCAACGCAGCCGGATAGTTCTGCTTGCCGACGGCATCGAGACGCGGCGCCAGCAGCACCGCCTGGCGCAGCAGTTCGGCGATGGTGCCGGACTCGAACAGCACCCCGCGCAGCGGCAAGCCGCTGGTCGATATCAAGGTCGACGGTTGGCCGTCGGCGCCGATCACGGCGAGCGTCTGCGGATCGGCGTCGATGCCGAGACTGAGCGCGCTCGGTCGCACATAGCCCTTCTCCAGCAAGCGTCCCAGCAACGGTTCGCCGCTGACGCGTTTCCATACGTATTCGAAGCCGGTGCAATTGATCACGGCGTCGGCCACCAGCGTCAGTGCCGGATGTGCTTGCTGCTGTCCGCGCAGGCGCACCGCTACGGCGACCTTGCCGGCCGACTCTTCATGCAGCTCGACCGGCGTGCCGGTATGCACCTGCAGGCGACCGGCGGCGCGCACCGCTTCAAAGACCTCCGCGCTTGGCGGCGGCACCCGATGCAGAAACATGTCCCAATAGGCACGCACGTGGCGCATGAAGCGCTGGCGCTCGGTCAGCGCGGCTGCCTTCCACAGGCGCGTCAGATGCGGACGCACCGCCATCACCACGCGTTGCCAGTCGTCGCCACTATCTTTGGCCTTGGCGATTTGTTCGCGCACCACGCGCAAAATTCCGCGCGCGGTGGTCGGGGCGCCGGTATCGGTCAGAAACTCCGGCCACGCCGCCACTTCATGACGCGCCACCGGCACCAGGCCGCGCCGCGAGACCACGTGGTATTGGCCGCGATAGCCACGCGCTTCCAGCGCCACCACGGCGTCGATCATGGTCAGGCTGCTGCCGATCAGCAGCACGTCGGCGGCGTCCTTGAGCTTGTCGAGCGCATCCGGATTCCACGGATCGGCCAGGTAGCGGCCTTCGTCTTCCAGCGCTTGCGTGACGGCGAAACCGGGACGCGACTTGAATACGCCCGGCGCCAGCAACAGGTGGTCGGCGCTGAATTCGCGCACCGCATGGCCGTTGTCGACCGTGATGCGGATGCGGCCTTGTTCTGCTGTGACGTCGCTGACCTTGGCAAGGATGTGCTCGACTTCGACGCCCGGGGCGGCATCCTGCAGCGCCAGGCGCAACTCGTCGCGCAGGTAGTCGCCGAACATCCAGCGCGGCGCGAACGCCAGCAGCTTGTCGTCGAACTCGTTCCAGCCGGAACGGTCGGCGCGCAGCTGCAGCCAGTTGGCGAAATGCGCAGCGTCGTCGGGACGCAGGCTGAAGGCCTTGGCCGGACCGTTGAGGCGGTGGCTGAAGTCGGTGGTGGAATACGCCAGTCCGCGGCCCAGTTCGGGATTCGGATCGAAGATGCGGATCAGCAGCGGCGCCTGCGCCTGGCGCAGCAGGCGGATCGCAGCGAGTGTGCCGGCCATGCCGCCGCCGACGATGGCGACCGAGCGTTGTGGGGTGTGGTTGGACATGCGGCCTCCTGAGAGAAATTTAGAATGGCTTGTCGCCCTTGACGGTCACGCGGTAACCGGAGCGCACTTGCGGGTAGTAATCCCATACCGCCAGATGCTGGGCGCTGCGGTTGTCCCAGAACGCGATCGAATCCGGCTGCCAGCGAAAGCGCACCTGGAAATCCGGCTTGGCCAGATGCCGGTACAGGAAGTCGAGGATCGCCGCGCTTTCTTCGCGCGACACATTGTCGATATGCGTCGTGAAATTGGAATTGACGAACAAGCCCTTGCGGCCGCTCTCGGGATGCGTGCGTACGATCGGATGCGAGGACTTTGGATAAACACGGTCGCGGTCGTCGATGCCCTTGCCGCGATTGCGGCTGCGGTACACCTGCTCGCCGTCGTGCGTTGCAGTCAATCCCTGCAGGTAAGTCTGCAAGCCCGGCGACAGCGCTTCATAAGCGGCATACGTATTCGAGAACAGCGTGTCCCCGCCGTGCTCCGGCAAGACCTGCAGATGCAGGATGCTGCCCAGCGGCGGCTCGGCATCGCACGACACGTCGGAATGCCAGCGGTCGCCGGCGATGCGCACCGTGTTGTGGTCGGCGTGGATCGGCAGGATTTCGGGATGGCCTTCCGGACCTGTGGTGTTGGGATGCACGTGCAGCTCGCCGAAATAGCGGCCGAAGCGCTTGTGCTGTTCCAGCGTCAGCGGCTGGTCGCGGAAGAAGATCACGAGATGATCGAGCAGCGCCTGGCGCACTTCGGCGACCTGCTGCGGCTCCAATGATTTGGTCAGGTCGATGCCGTCGATCTCGGCGCCGATCAGCGGCGTGACCGGCTTGACCTTGATGGTCTCGTAGCGTGTTGTTACTGCTATAGCTGTCATGAGGATCTCCTTGATGTCATTGAATTTCGACTGCGGCGGCGGGAGCATCTGCTGCTGCATCAGCGTCGCGCCGGAATGCCGCCGCCGGATGCGTGTCGGGCAGGCGCGCGCCGGCGCCGTAGAGTTTTTCGCGCAGCGTGCCGGGGCGGTACTCCTTCTTGTAGACGCCGCGCTTCTGCAACTCCGGCACCACCAGTTCGACGAAATCGATGTGGCTTTGCGGCAGCAGCGTGTAGCTCAGGTTGAAGCCGTCGATGTCGGTCTCGTCCATCCATTCCTGCATGATGTCGGCGACCTGCTCGGGCGTCCCGACCAGCACCGGTCCCTTGCCGCCGATGGCGTTGTGCTGCGCCAGTTCGCCGATGGTCCAGACGCGATCCGGATCGGCCACGGTGAAGCCTTCGATGGTCGACTGCATGCCTTCGCTCTTGGCGTATTGCAGCGGCTCGTTGACGTCGCGGCCAGCCAGGTCGACGCCGCTCCAGCGCGAAAACAGCGCCAGCGCGCCTTCCGGACTGACGTAGCGGCGATAGTCTTCGAGCTTGGCCTGGGCCTCGGCTTCGGTACGGCCGACGATCACGGTCAGCAGCATGAAGAACAGGATGTCCTCGGGATTACGGCCCAGTTGCGCGGCGCGCTGGCGGGTGTCGGCGACCGAGGCGCGGATGATGTTCTTCGACGGCGCACTGACGAAGACACATTCGGCGTGGCGTGCGGCGAAGTCCTTGCCGCGTCCCGACGAGCCCGCCTGGTACAGCAGCGGCGTGCGCTGCGGGGTCGGCTCGCTGAAATGCACGCCTTCGATCTGGTAATGCGGTCCTTCGTGGCGGATCACGTGCACCTTGGACGGATCGGCGAAGCTCTTGCTGGCGCGGTCGCGCTGGACGGCGTCGTCTTCCCAGCTGCCTTCCCACAGCTTGTAGACCACGTCGAGATAGTCATCGGCAATCTCGTAGCGCAGGTCGTGCGGCTTGCTGGGACCGAGTCCGAGCGCCTTGCTGCCGGAGTCGCCGAAGCTGGTCACGATGTTCCAGCCGACGCGGCCTTTGGTCAGCTGATCGAGCGTCGACATGCGCCGCGCGAACAGGTAAGGCGGTTCGTAGGTGACGCTACTGGTCACGGCGAAGCCGAGATGCTCGGTGACCTGTGCCATTGCCGCCACCAACAACAGCGGATCAAGACGCGGGAACTGTAGAGCGCCGCGGATGCCGGCGTCGTGCGAGCCGCCGTAGACGTCGTAGGTGCTGATGCCGTCGGCCCAGAACAGGCCGTCGTACTTGCCCTGCTCCGCCACGCGCGCGAGATTGCTCCAGAACTCCAGCGTGTTGTAGTCGAGCGACTTGTCCTGCGGATGCGACCACAAGCCCGGCGATAAATGGCTGGGTGCAAACGTCACGAAGGCGTTGATCCTGATTTCCTTGCCGGCTTTTTTACTCATGTCATCCTCATCTCAAAAATTTGTATCAGGTCCATGCCTGCAGCACGGCAAACCACGCCAGGCTGACGCCATAACCGGCCAGCGTGAAACGGCCGTTCCATCGCAGCGCGACGATGCGTCCCGGCACGTCAGCGGCGCGCGCCATGATGGCGATGGTGGCGCCGTAAGGCGTGATGCCGCCGGCCAGCACCCAGCTCGACAGGAACACGAAGGCCAGCACCACCGGCTTCAATCCCAGCAAGGCCGGATCGGGAATCGCCGCGCTGACGATGCCGATGCCGACCACCGCGCCGACGCCAAGCTGCGCCACCGCGATAATCGCCAGCAGCAGCAAGGCAGCGAGCAGCACCGGATGCAAGGCCGCCTGCGCCAGCAACGCCGGGATCGCCTGCAAATGCAGCGCATGGCCGAGCAGCGTGCCGAGCAAGGCGCCCGAAGCGATCATGCAGATCTCGGTGCGAAAGCCCGGGAAAATCTGAAACAGCCGCTGCCGCATGCGCCGCGCCGTCAGCGCCAGCGCTGATGACACGCCGGCGCGCGCGTATTGACGCACCAACCACAGCAAGGCCACCGGCGGCACCACCAGCATCACGCCGTTGCTGATGCTGGCGTGCAGCACGAACGCCGCCGCCAATGCTGCAGCGATGACGGCAAGGATCAGTGCGACGAAGCCGTGGACCGCACGCCAGTCGGCGCGCGGCGATGACGTGTTGATCGCCGCAGCAGTCTTCCAGTGCACCCCGTCCAGCAGCCAGCCGAGCAGCAGATAGCTCAGCGACAGGGCCATCGCGTACGGCAGCAACTCCTGCCAGTGCAAGGCCGGCACCGAGGCCAGCGCTACCGCAAAACCGATCGACAGCGGCGACCACATCGCCATCGTGCCGAAGCCGCGAATGATCGCGACCGAGGATTCGCGCAGGCGCTGCGCCTGTAATTGCACATCGCCGCCGGCGGCTGCCAGCGTGTTGCTGCGCCGGACCATGTTGCCCAGCAAATTGATCGCGCCGACGTTGAGCACGATCGCCAGCAGGTGCGCGCCGGTGGTCAGCACCATGTAGCGGCGCGACTTCGGTTGCTGGATCACGGTGTAGCCGACGCGGCGGATCAGCGGCGAGGTGCGCGCCGCCTCCACCATGAAACCCATCGCCGCCAGAATCGCCGCCACCGTGGTCGAGCGGTCCAGTCCCTGCGCCACCACCTGCCAGCCGGATGGCCACGACAGCAACGCCGCCAGCGCCAGCAGCAAGGTCAGCCACACGGTGGTCTTGACGATGCGCGCCAGCACATGCACCTCGCACAGCAGGTAGACCGTCAGGCCGAGATCGGCGGCATAGCCGAACCAGATCGCCGTTGCATGTCCCGCCAGCAAGTCGCGCAACAACACGCCCAGCGCCACCGAGCTCAGGGCCAGCGTCGACCATACTGCGCGCTTGCCGAACGACAGTCCGGACAAGGATGCAGTCAACGGCAATTTGTCGGCGAGTCGGTTCACGGCAAGATGACTAGCGTTGCAAGGTCGAATCGAACTGCTCGCCCAGTTCGGCCTGGCCGAGGATCTGCGCGGTGCGGTCGTGACCGGCGTGCAGCACGTGGGTTTCCAGATCGCGGATGTAGCGGCCCAGCGGATGTTCGTCGAACTGAGCAGTCGCACCCGAGGCGTGCACCACGGTCTGGGTCAGCTTGAAGGCGGCGTGCGCCGCGGCCGACTTGGCGCTCATGGAAATCAGTTCGGACGCCACCACGTCGGACTTCTGCCAGCTCTCGATGGCGACATTGAACAAGGCGGCGGCGCTGTCGAGCGTGATGCGCATCTCGCCGGTGCGCAGCTGCGTGATCGCATTGGTGGCGCGACCGCGACCCTTGATGTAATCCAGATACCAGCCGTACAGGCCTTCCGATGCGCCCAGGTAATTTGCTGCGAAGCCGAGGTGATACCGACCTTGCCAACGGCCTTTCGGATAGGAACCCGGCTCGCCCAGCACATGGCTGTCGGGAACGAATACGTCCTGCAGTGTGATCACCGAGCTGCGCGCGGCGCGCATGCCGTGCGGTTGGTACCAGTCGTCGCTGAGCGTGATGCCTGGCATGTCCGGCTCGAGGATCACCATCATGTGGTTCTTGAAATAATCGTCGACGCCGTCGATCGCCACGAAGGCGACGATGTAGTCGGCCAGCGGGCCATTGGTGGCGAAGTTCTTGACGCCGTTGAGGCGCCAGCCGCCGTCCACGCGCTTGGCCTTGGTCTGCATCACGTACATGTTGGTGCGGCCCGGCTCGCTGCCGACCGAGGCCAGCAGGCTGAACTTCGAGGTCAGCGGTTGCAGGAAACGCTCGCGCTGTTCCGCCGTACCAAGTTCTTCCAGCAGCCACAGCGTGTGGTTGTGCACCTGGTAACAGTGCGCGGTCGAACTGTCGCCGCGCGCGATGGTGCGCACCGCCTGCAGGAACACGCCGGGGTCGCGACCCAGCAGGCTGCCGTCGCGGCCGCCGTTGCCACTGGTCGCCGCGGCATGCAGCAGGCCCAGCTCATGGATGCGCGTGAGGTTCTCGACCGGCAGCTTGCCGTCGCGTTCGTGGGCGATGCTCCACGCGCGGAAGTCAGTGCGCGCGAGCTGGTCGAGCGTGCGGAATTCATCGCGCTCGAGGATGGTGTGGGGGCTTGCCATGTGGTCTCCTGATATGAATGTGGGGGTGAGCGGCCGCTGCGCTTATGCGGCGATGGCGCTCACGATGTCGGTGCTCTCATCTGTCTGTGCGATTGCCTCGGCGTAGTGGCAGGCGGCCCAGTGCGCCGGTCCGAGCTGGCGCAACAAAGGCTTGCTCTCGGCGCAGCGGCTGTCGGCGCGCGGGCAGCGTGGATGGAAGGGGCAGCCCGACGGCGGATTCAGCGGCGACGGAATCTCACCGGTCACGACATCGTCATCAAGTCCGCTGTCGGGGTCCGATACCGCGATCAAGGCTTGCGTGTAGGGATGAACCGGCCGATTGACGACCTGTTCCTTGCTGCCGATCTCCATGAACTGGCCGAGGTAGAGCACGCCGATCTGCGTGCTCATGTAGGCCACCACGGCGAGGTCGTGAGAAATCAACAGGTACGTCAGATTCAGTTCGGCCTGCACATCCTTGAGCAGGTTCAGCACCTGCGCCTGGATCGAAACGTCGAGCGCTGACACCGGCTCGTCCAGCACCAGGATGCGCGGCTCCAGGGCCAATGCGCGGGCGATCGCCACCCGCTGGCGCTGGCCGCCGCTCAGTTCGTTGGGCAGGCGCCCGGCATAGTCGGCGCGCAGGCCGACCAGCTCCAGCAGCTCGGCCACGCGCCTGGCGTAGGCATCGCTGTTGGCAAGCGCCGGAGCGGATCCTTCCGTGGCCGGGTTGCCGGCGTGGCGGCTCCATTGTTTCCAACGCTGGATGCGCAGCGGCTCGGCGATGATGTTGCCGATCTTCATGCGCGGGTTGAGTGCGCCGTAAGGGTCTTGCAGCACCGGCTGTAGTGCGCGGTAGCGCCAGGCATCTTCGCTCGCCGACGCCTGTGCACCGAAGCGATGGCCGTCGATGACGACCTGTCCGGAAGTCGGACGTTCGGCGCCCATGATCAGCTTGGCGATGGTCGATTTGCCCGAGCCCGATTCCCCGACCAGGCCGAAGGTGCCGCCCTGCTCGATCGTGAACGACACGCCCGCCACCGCCGCCAGCGTGGCCGGACGCGCGAGGAAATGGCGCCGCACCTGGTAGTCCTTCTTCAGGTTGCTGACTTCAATGTAGGCGTTTTTCAACTCGCTGCTCATGCCGCCTCCAGCGGATACCAGCACGCCACCTGATGCTGTCCATCGCCATCAGTGGCGGCCAGCGGCGGATACGATTCCTTGCACAACGCGGCCGCGCGCCCGCAGCGCGACGCAAAGCGGCAACCACCGCCATGCTGGCCGGCGGCCGGCGGCTGGCCCGGGATTTCCTGCAGGCGCGCCATGCCGGCGCCGATCTTCGGCGTGGCGTCGAGCAGGCCGCGTGTATAGGGATGCGCCGGCTTGGCGAAGATGCGCGCCACCGGACCTTGTTCAACAATGCGGCCGGCGTACATGATCGCCACTTCGTCGCAGAATTTGGACACCGTATGCAGATCATGCGTCACCAGGATGATGGCAGTGCCGCGCTCGCGCTGGATTTCCTTGAGCAGGCGCAGGATCTGCTGGCGGATGGTGACGTCGAGCGCCGTGGTGGGCTCGTCGGCGATCAGCAGGTCGGGCTGGCAGGCGACGTTGATGGCGATCGAGATGCGCTGGCGCATGCCGCCGCTGAATTGGTGCGGATAAGCCGCCGCGCGTTGCGCCGGCGCGGGAATGTGTACGCGCTTCATGACGTCGATGGCGCGTTGCCAGCGGCTGCGCTTGCTACGCTCGCCGTGATGATATTTGAAGACTTCGCCGATCTGGTCGCCGATGCGGTAGAGCGGATTGAGCGAGGTCATCGGATCCTGCAGGATCATGCCGATCTGGCCGCCGCGGATCTTGCGCATCTCGTCGGCGGATTTGGTCGCCAGGTCTTCGCCCTTGAACAGCACCGAGCCGCCGGTGACGCGGCCGAATGCCGGCAACAGGTTGAGGATGGACAGGCAGGTCATGCTCTTGCCCGAACCGGACTCGCCCACCAGCCCTAATGTCGCGCCTGCCCGCAGGCCGAAGCTGATACCGTCGACCACGTTGACGCGGCCGCCCGGTGTAGCGATGTCGGAAGTCAAACCGTCCACCCGCAGGACCTCGTGGATATCCGCCGCGCCCATCAGTCCGCCTCGCCGATCAGGCGCGTGCCTTCGCGCAAATGGTCGCCCGCCAGGTTGGCCGCCAGCACCGTCAGCATCATCACGATGCCGGGCATGACCGAGGTCCACCACGCATGTTCCAGCTGGCCGCGGCCGTCGGAAATCATGGTGCCCCAGGATGGATCCGGCGGCTGCACGCCGAGGCCGAGGAAGCTCAGCGCCGCTTCGAGGATGATGATCAGGCCGATGTCCAGCGTCAGCAGCACGAGGAAGGTGTTGCGCACGTTCGGCAAGATGTGGCGCAAGGCCACACGCAGCGGTGAAGCGCCGGCCAGGCGCGCCAGCAGCACGTAGTCGCGGTGCTTGATGCTGAGTGCTTCGGCGCGGATCACGCGGGCGAAGCGCGCCCAGTTGGCGATGGTGACGACGATGATGACGTTGGCGGTGTTGGGACCGATCACGCCGATCACCACCATCGCCAGGATCACCGGCGGCAAGGCGTATTGAATGTCGGCCAGGCGCATCGTGATGCTGTCGATCCAGCCGCCGAAGTAGGCCGACAGGATGCCGATCAGCGTACCGCCGCAGCCTGCCAGGAACACCGCGCAGAACGCGATGAACAGCGACAGCCGGGCGCCGGACATGGTGCGGCTGAGCACATCGCGGCCGAGCTGGTCGGTGCCGAACCAATGCTGCAGCGACGGCGCCTGCAAAGCGCTGCCGAGGTCGATGCCGTTGGGGTCGTAGGCTGAAAGCCAGGGCGCAAAGGAGGCCGCGAAGATCACGATCGCGAGCACCGCGACCGACAGATGGAACTGCCAGTGTCGCCTCCACCGCGACCATGCCGGGCGGGACGAGCGCAGTGCAGAAGCGGACGGCTGCGGCAGCGATGGGGCGTGTTGGACGATGGCGTCAGACATGGCTAATCCTCGGATCGATCAGGGCGTACAACAGGTCCACCGTGAAATTGATCACGATGAACAGCAAGGTGGAGACGATCACGGCGGCTTGCACCACGGTGAAGTCGAGCTGGTTGATGGATTCCACCATCAGGCTGCCGAAGCCGGGCCAGGAGAACACCGCTTCGATCGACACCGCGCCGCCGATCAGGATGCCGAACTGCGACGCGGCGAAGGTGATCACCGGCAGCGCCGCATTCTTGAGCGCGTGCTTGAGCACCACCACGTGTTCCGGCACGCCCTTGATGCGCGCCATCTTGACGTACTCCGATTGCAGCACCGCAGTGAGGTTGGCCTGCGTCAGCCGGCACAGGCCGGCGGCCGAATACCAGCCCAGCGCAATCACCGGCAGCACCAGATGCTGCCAGCTGCCGTAGCCGCCCGTCGGCAGCCAGCCGAGGCCGACCGAGAACAGGCGGATGAACAGCAGCGCAAAGAAGAACGGCGGCGCGGCCTGGCCGAGCGCCGCAAATATTTTCGAGAACTGATCGGCGAAACCGTCCTTCTTCACTGCCGCCGCAATGCCTAGTGGCACGCCGGTAAAAATCGCAAACGCCAGCGCACTCAAGGTCAGCAACAGGCTCGGACCAAGCCGGTCTTCGACGATGCTCAGCGCCGGCACGCCGAAGTGGAAGGAGTTGCCGAAGTCGCCGCGCACGATGGTCGAGAGAAAGCGCGCGTACTGCACCGGCACCGGATCGTTGAGGCCGAGCTGTTCACGGAACAGCGCGCGGTCGGCTTCCGTTGCCTCCGGCGGCATCATCAGGTGGGCCGGATCGCCGACCATTCTCACCATGACGAAGATCAGCACCGACATCAGCAGCAAGGTGACGAGGGCGGAGCCGATGCGGCGCAACAGGAAAGCAGGCATGTTATTTCCAACCTGCCGTGCGGAAGTTCAGGAAGCCGGAGCCCTTTTGCACATCCCACTGCACGCTCTTCTTCTTGGCGTAGATGTAGAAGTACTCGGACAGGAAGAAACCGGCGGCGTCATCATGCAGGATCTGGCCGACCTGTTCGAAGATCTCGCCGCGCTGTTGTGCGCCGGAGACGCTATTGACCTTTTGCAGCAAGGCCTCGACGTCCGGATTGCTGTAGTTGGACCACGAACCGTCCTTGGAGAATGCGCCGCCGACCGGATGGATGGGGTCATACAAGGCGTTGGTAAATTGCGACAGCGCCAGCGGACCGGAGGCGTGCGTGTTGTTCAGGCGCTGGAAGGCGGCGTAGGTCAGGCGATTGAGCTTGACCTTGACGCCGATCTGGCCCCAGTAGGCGGCGACGGTTTCCGACAATTCTTTCGGCAGGTCGCCCTGGATGTTCAGTGTGGTCTCGAAACCGCTCGGGTAACCGGCTTTGGCCAGCAGTTCCCTGGCCTTCTTCGGATCGTAGGGATAGGCCTTGATTGATTTTTTCGCGCCGTACGGATAGTAGTTGGAGATGAAGGTGCCGAGCGGTTCGCCGACGCCGTGCAGCACGCTCTTGATAATGGCGTTGGTGTCGATTGCATAGCTCAGCGCCTGGCGCACTTCACGCTTGGAGAACGGCGAAGCCGGATCGTCGGTATAGACGCGGATGTACAGCGGCGAGGCCACCGGCGACGAGATGACGTCGAGGCCGGCTTCCTTCTTCAGGCGGTCGTAGTCGGGGAACGGCAACACCACGGCGACGTCAATTTCGCCGCGCAGGATGGCGTTGACGCGGCTGACCGGTTCGGTGATGGCCTTGAAGATCAGGGTCTTGATCTTCGGTTTTTCACCCCAGAAATCGTCGAAGCGCTCCAGCACCAGTTCGCTGCCGCCCGGTGCATAGCGTTTGACTTTATATGGGCCGAGCGAGACCGGCGCCTGGGCGAAGGCATCCGGATTGGCCAGGCTGGCGAGGTAGTCGCCGGGCAGGATGTACAGGTAGCCGGCCACCTTGTTCTGGAAGGCGCCGTCCGGTACTTTCAGCTTGAAGGTGACGGTGTAAGGGTCCGGCGTCTCGATGCTGTCGACGATCGGTGCGAAGTAAGGGCGGCGCGTGCTCTTGCTCTTGGGATCGAGAATGTGCTCGACCGAGGCCTTGACGTCCTTGGAGGTGAACTGCGTGCCGTTGTGGAACTTCACGCCCTTGCGCAGCTTGTAGGTAAACACCTTGGAATCGGGGGAGATCGTCACGCTGGTGGCCAGGCGCGGCACGATCTTGCCCTCCAGGTCGAAGCCGTACAGCGTGTCGTAGATCTGCCAGCCGTAGCGCAACGAGTCGCCGCTGATGGTCACCAGTCCGTCAAGGTTCTGGAACTCCTTTTCCACGCCGACCACCAGCGTGTCGCGATCGACCGCCGGCTTGTCGGTGGTGGCGTGAACGACGCCGGACGCCAGCGATGCGGCTAACGCGCCGCCGGCCAGCAGGCCCCTGATGACTTTGGAAAACACCATGCAAAAACTCCCTCGTGACGCGGTCGCGCCTTGTCTGTTGTAGATAAAAATGAGAATTGAACGGCGGCCCGGGCTGACGCGGGCCGTCGCGGATGACTTGGAATTACTCGACGCTGTGCGCCACCACCGGTTCGCCTTCGATGCTCACCGACGGCTTTCCGTCGGGGCCGACCGGCACGTCGCCGACCAGCGTGATGCGGTACAGCTGGCGCTCGAACTCGGTGTCGTAAATGTCGACCGGCGCCAGGTGGGCGGTGGAACGGTTGTCCCAGAACGCCAGCGAACCCTCTTCCCATTTGAAGCGCACGGTGTATTCCGGGCGCACCACGTGTTCGAACAGCAGCGCCAGTAATTGCTCGCTCTCGCGCGGATGCAAGCCGACGATGTTCTTGAGGAAGGACGGGCTGACGTACAAGGCCTTTTCACCTGTCTCGGGGTGCACCCGCACCAGCGGGTGATGGCTCACCAGCGGTGTGGCGGCGACCTTGCTGACGAACTCCTGTTTGGCCTTGTTGCCTTCCGGCGGTGTGAATCTGTGTTCGCCCTGCAAGGTGTCGACGAAGGCGCGCAAGGCCGGTGACAAGCCGTGGTAGGCGGCGACCAGGTTGGTCCACTGGGTGTCGCCGCCATAGGGCGGAATCACCACGCCGCGCAGGATGGACGCGGCCGGCGGGTTGACCGCAGCGGTGACGTCGGTATGCCATCCGGTCCACGGACGCACCAGGCGCGCACCGTCGAAGCGGCTCTTGAAACGGTCGCGGCCGACGGAATAGACTTCCGGATAGCCGGGCTCGTAACCGAACACCGGATGACCCAGCGTGAGGTCGCCGAACTGCTTGCCGAAGGCGACGTGCTGGGCGTGGCTCAGATGCTGGTCGCGGAAGAAAATCACTTTCCATTGCAGCAGCGCCGCGCGGATTTCAGCGATCTCTTCGGAGTCCAGCGGACGCGACAGGTCGACGCCGGAAATCTCTGCGCCAATGTGCACGGCCGATGGCTTGACGCTGATGCGCTGATAAGTCGGGACGGTGTTACGGGTGATCGCGTTCATAGTTTCTCCATGCGATGTTGCGCGCGGCAACGGGAAATAATGGATGGGTGGTCCATACTTTCAACGCAACGGATGACGCTCGCGATGTTCAGGTATGGAGAAATGCATCCCTACAGTCCGGGTAGGATGCGATGGGGTGAGGGCGATTATAGGAAGCGGAAATCGCCCGCGTCCAAGAACGATTTCGTATAACTTTAGAAGGGATTGTTGCATTTCCTCCGGTCAAGCAGAGGCGACGCAAAGTGAATATGGGCATGCGGTTTACGGCCTTCGCTTTGTTGCGGAATACGACGTTGAAGCAAGTTTTCGGAAAACAAAAAAGCGCGCCGGTGAAGAACCGGAGCGCTTTTTTTTACTGCGCGTTTTACCGCAGTTTTTACTGCAATGACAGAAGCATCATTCCTTCTCGCGCAAGCTGGCCGGCATGGCAAAGGTCAGCAGCAAGGCGCACAGCAGGGTCATGCCGCCGATCGCATACAGCGCCGGCGTGGTGCTGCCGGTCAGGTCCTTGATGCGCCCGACCATGACCGGGCTGACGATGCCGCCGAGCTGGCCGAGTGTATTGATCAGCGCGATGCCTGCCGCTGCGCCGGCGCCGGTGACCAGTTTGGGCGGCAGCGCCCAGAAGGCGGGGATGGCCGCGACCACGCCGGCGCCCATGATGCCCAGCGCGACGATCAGCAGCACGGTCTGCTTTTCAAACACGCCGGCGGCGAAGAAGCCGATGGTCGCCAGCACCAGCAAGCCGATCACGAAGCGGCGACGCTCGCCGCGTGCATCCGACAAGCGGCCGACGATGATCATCGCCGCAGCGCCGCAGATATAGGGAACCGCCGTGAGGAGACCGATGACGGTCGGATTCTGCGTGCCGGCGGTGCGGATCAGATGCGGCGCCCAGAAGTTGAGGCCGTAGGAACCGACCTGGATCAGGAAGTACACCAGGCCCAGCATCAGGAAGCCTGGCGTCCTGATGGCGCTCAGCAGCGAGTGGCCGCGCTCGTGCGCACTCGGACGCGTGACGTTGGCCGAGAGGACCTGCTGCTCGCGCTTCGTAAGCCAGCCGGCGTCTTCGATCTTGTCCTTGAGCTGCCACAACACCACCAGGCCAAGACCGATACATGGCAAGCCGCCCAGCATGAACAGCCAGTGCCAGCCGCGGATACCGAAAGCGCCTTCCATATGGCCGAGGATCATGCCCGACACCGGCGCGCCGATCAGCCCGGCGAACGCCGACGCCAGGAACAGCATCGAAGTGATGCGGCCGCGATACGAGGCCGGGAACCACAGCGTCAGGTAATACAACACGCCGGGCGCGAAGCCGGCTTCCATCGCGCCGATCACGAAGCGCAGCGCATAGAACTGCCATTCGCTGGAGACGAACACCATCGCCGCCGTCGCCAGTCCCCATGAAATCATGATGCGGGCGATCCAGCGGCGCGCGCCGACCTTGTAGAGGAACATGTTGCTCGGCACTTCGAACAAGACGTAGCCGACCACGAACAGACTGGCGCCGAGACCGTAGGCGGTGTCGCTCAGGCCGAGGTCGCCCTGCAGCTGGAACTTGGCGAAGCTGATATTGATGCGATCGAAGAACGCGAACAGATAGCAGATCATGATCAGCGGCATGATGCGCCAGGCAGCCTTGCGCACGATGGCGACCAGGCTGTCGTCATGATTGAGCTCGTGCGGCGTGACTAGTTCTTGCGGGGCCGATGCCGACCCTGCTGCGGTATTGGTATGCATGTTGTCTCCTGGTGGTGCGGCATGGAGAATGCCGCACCGGTGGTTGATGGCGATGTGCTCTTGTGGTTGTTTTTCAGGCGGCCGTTTCCAGCGCGGCTGGTATCGGATGCAGGTCGCAGTTGCGTCCCGCCTTGGCGAGCTGGCCCGGTACTTCATGGCCCAGCAGCGCGGGCAATTTACGCGACAGGACGAGCAGTTGCGGCAGGTCGATGCCGGTCGCGATGCCGGTTTCGTCGCACAGGTTGACCAGGTCTTCGGTGCAGATATTGCCCGAGGCGCCCGGCGCGAACGGGCAGCCGCCGAGTCCGCCGAGCGCTGCATCGAAACGGCGCGCGCCGACTTCGTAGGCAGCCACGACATTGACCAGGCCGAGCCCGCGCGTATTGTGGAAATGCAGCGTCAGCGCCGCCGCCGGCAACACCGCCAGCACACGCCGCACGATGCGCGCGACCTGGCGCGGATTGGCCATGCCGGTGGTGTCGGCCAGCGTGATGCCGTCGACGCCGAATCGGAGATACGCATCGACGATGGCCAGCACGCGGTCTTCGTCGATGCGTCCTTCGAACGGGCAGCCGAAGGCGGTGGCGATGGTAGCGTTGAGCGAAACGTCCATGCCCGGCCTGCGCGCCAGTGCGACGATGTCGCCGAAGCCGGCCAGCGAGGCTTCGCAACTCATGCGCATGTTGGCGCGGTTGTGGGTCTGGCTGGCCGACATGACCATGTTGAGTTCATCGGCGCCGGCCAGCAGCGCGCGCTCGGCGCCCTTGAGATTGGGAATCAGCGCGACGTAGGTGACGCCGTCCTGGCGCGCGATCCGACGGAACACTTCATCGCCGTCGCGCAACGCCGGAATCGCTTTCGGCGACACGAACGAGCCCGCTTCGATGCGTGTGAAACCCGCTTGCGACAAGCCGTCGATGAGCTCGATCTTATCTTCGGTCGACACCCAGACCGGCTCGATCTGCAGGCCGTCGCGCGGCGCCACTTCCTGCACGATCAGGCGGTTGGCATCGTTGTTCTTGACGGCGCTCATTGCACCACTCCTTCCTGTTGCAGGCGACGGATTTCCGCTTCATCGAGTCCCAGGCCGGACAGCACCTCGACCGTATGCGCGCCGAGCGCCGGGCCTTGCCAGTGAATCTCGCCGGGCGTGTCGGACAATTTGGGGACGATGCCCGGCATCTTGACCTTGACGCCGCCCGGCAGTTGCGCCGACAGGATCATGTCGCGCGCCTGGTAGTGCGGATCGGCGACGATGTCGGCGATGGAATAGATGCGGCCGGACGGCACGCCGGCCTGTTCCAGCACGGCCAGCACATGCTTCATGCCGTGCAGCGAAGTCCAGCCGGCGATGGCGGCATCGAGCAGCGCGACTTGCTGCACGCGGCCGTCATTGTGTTCGAAGGCGGGATCGTCGGCCAGGTCGGCGCGGCCGATGGCGTGCATCAGGCGCTTGAAGATGGGGTTGCTGTTGCCGGCGATGACGACATAACCGGCGTCGCGGGTCGGATAGGTATTGGATGGCGCGATGCCGGGCAAGGCGCCGCCGCTGCGTTCGCGCACGTGGCCGAGCAGGTCGTATTCCGGCACCAGGCTTTCCATCAGGTTGAACACGCTCTCGACCAGCGAGACGTCGACCACCTGGCCGAGGCCTTGTCCGGTCTTCACGCGCAGCAGCGACATCAGTGCACCGATCACCGCATGCAGCGAGGCCAGCGAATCGCCCAGGCTGATGCCGGCGCGCGCCGGTACGCCGTCGGGTTCGCCGGTGGTGTAGCGGATGCCGCCCATGGCTTCGCCGATAGCGCCGAAGCCGGGACGGTCCTTGTACGGGCCGGTCTGGCCGTAGCCGGAGATGCGCACCAGGGTCAGCTTGGGATTGATTTCCTTGAGCACGTCCCAGCCGAGGCCGAGGCTTTCCAGCGCGCCCGGCTTCATGTTTTCGATCAGGACGTCGGCGTCGGCCGCGAGCTGCTTGATCAGCGCGATGCCTTGCGCCGACTTCAGGTTGACCGAGAGCGATTTCTTGTTGCGCGATTGCAGGTACCACCACAGCGAGGTGCCCTCGTGCAGCTTGCGCCATTTGCGGATGGGATCCCCGTTGACGGGGGCTTCGATCTTGATCACGTCGGCGCCGAACTCGGCCATCACGCGCGCGGCGAACGGCGCGGCGATCAAAGTGCCGATTTCGATGACGCGTATTCCTTTGAGTGGTCCACTCATGGCTGTCTCCTTATCCTTTTTTACAGGATAGGAATGACTGGCTCAGGCGTCCAACCGTTAATCGGCAAGCAGCGTTCGCCAAACGCGAACGCTCGCTATTTTTTCTTTTTCTGTGCCGGCTTGCTTACGGCGCGATCCTCGGCGGTGGACAGGTAATCGTACAGCGCGCGCGACACCGGCGACAAACCCTTGGCGTCGCGCACCACGATCTTCAGCTCGCGGCTGGCCCAGTCGTCGCTCAGGGGAATCGCGGTCAGACCGAGCGAACGGCCGATCGCTTCATACACACCGGAAGGAATCACGCCCAGTCCCATGCCGGCCTGCGCCATGCGGCACACGGCGTCGAAACCGGGCACGTGGATGCGCATCTTGAGCGACTTGCCGCTGCTGCGCGCCGCCAGGTGGGTCCGTGCATTGATGGAACTGTCGGCATGCAGGCCGACGTGGTCGAAGTCGAGTGTGTCGGCGAAGGCGACCGCCTTGCTGCCGGCCAGTGCATGGTTGTCGCGCATCACCAGCACCAGCCGGTCGCGGCGGTACAGGCTGGTATGCAGATCGTGGGTTTCGGTGTCGCCGGAGCAGATGCCGAGATCGGCCCAGCCGTCCTGCACGCCCTTGACGACGCTGCCACTGGGGCGCTCTTCGAGGTCGAGCTTGACCTGCTCGTGCAACTGCGAGAACGCCATCAGGTCTTCCGGCAGGAACTCGACGATGGCCGAGAGGTTGGCGACCATGCGCACATAGCCGCGCACGCCTTGCGCATGTTCGGACAATTCCAGGCCGATGGTTTCAACGCTGAGCAGCACGCGGCGTGCATGCGTGAACAGCGTCTCGCCGGCCGGCGTCAGCTCCATGCCGCGCGCGTGGCGCACGAACAGGGCGACGCCGATGGCTTGTTCCAATTCGACCAGGCGCTTGCTGGCCGCAGAAACGGCAATCGCTTCGCGCGCGGCGGCGCGCGTGAGCGTGCCCTCTTCCTGCACCGAGACGAACAGGCGCAAGGTGGTGAGGTCAAGGCGGCGTAGCAGGTTGCTGGTGAGCGTCATGGGAGGTCAAAGCAGATCGGTGTTTTAGCGTGCAGTGTGCCACTACTCCGGCGCGTCTGCTCGCGCCGCGTCAGCGCCGTGCGTCGTCACCGTCCTTGCGGCCGGCCGCCTTGTCTTCATACATGCCCTGGTCGGCGAGCTTGATCAGCGTCTCGGCGTCCTGGGCGTCCAACGGATAGAAAGACACGCCGACGGATGCGCCGACGGTCATGCCGTCCGCGCCCTCGACCTCCTGCAGGCACAGCAGCGGCGGCGCCAGCACGCCTTCGATTTTCTTGCGCACCTTGTCGGCGAAGGCGGCGTCGGCGACGCCCCAGAACACCAGTACGAATTCGTCGCCGCCGAAGCGCGCCACCACGTCGTCGTCGCGCATGATGGCGCGCAGCCGCTGGCCGACCTCGATCAGCGTCAGGTCGCCGTATTCGTGGCCGAGCTTGTCGTTGATGGCCTTGAAGCGGTTCAGGTCGATGAACATCACCGTGAACTTGTCGAACAGCTCGGCGGCGCGACGTCCGCGCTTGTGAACGGCCGCGTCGAGGTAGCGCAGCACCGCGGCGCGGCTGGTGACGCCGGTCAGCTTGTCGGTGCTGAGTTCGTTCTGCATTTCCATGAAATTCTGCGCCAACTGGCCGATCTCGTCGCGTCGCTCTATCTTCAGCGCGACGTTCATCTGTCCCTTGCCGATGCGCTCCGCCGCGCGCGACAGCCGGCGCACGTCGCGCACCACCCATTGCACGATGCTCAGGCCGAGCGCCAGCGCGATCGCCACCGCCAGCACCGCGATCACCACGGTCCAGCGTGCGTTCTGGTCAAGCGTGTCGAGGAAGTCGCTGCGCGGCACCGCCACCACGGCGACCCAGGACAGGCCGGCGCCGTCGCGCACCCAGGAATAGGCCGCGTAGGTCAGTTCGCCATCTGCGCCGGCAAACGTGAAGGTGGTATCGGAACCGCCCACGTTCTCGATTTCGGCGAGGTGCTTCTGCAGCGTTGAATAGGCGTTCCGAATGATCAGGCTGCGGCTGTTCTCCGCGCGCAGGCGGCCGACCTTGCCTTGCTGTTCGGTGTAGACGTCCTCGCCGTTGGACGAGGCGATCAGGTGGCCGTTGGACTCCATGATGAAAACTTCTCCGTGGCGGCTGACGTGCAGGCCGCGGACGAAATCATTAAGCGCCTTGAGCGAAACATCGGTGGCGACCACGCCTTCGAACTGGCCGTTGCCGGACAACACGCGGCGCGCACGCGTGGCGACCAGGTCCTTGTCCCAGTAATTGATGTAGATGTCGCTCCAGACGTCACGGTCGCTGTGCTGGGCGGCGACGTACCACGGCCGGGAACGCGGGTCGAAATCGGTAGGGTCGTTCTTGGGCATGCTGAGCTGCCCGCCGATGCTGGTGAAACGATAGGCGCTGCGGAAGCCGTCGGCGGCGCGCTTGACGCGCAATTCCGCGTCATCGAGACCGTAGCGGAACAGGCCGACGAAGTCGCCGCTGCGGTTGCCGTAGAACACGTAGTTGTTGAGTTCGGGATGCAGCGAGGTGGCGATCCAGAAGCGCGAACGCAGGTTGTCGAGATCGGCATTGAGGTCGGTCGCGGCCGGCATGCCGCGTGGAAAGGCCGATTCCAGCACCGAAGCGGCGCCATCGATGTGGCGCTCGACGGTTAGCGCCACGCGATCCGCGGTCTGGTCGAGCAATTGCTCGGCCACCGACACCACCGCATGCCGGCCGGCAAGGTAGGAGAGGATGCCGACCAGCAGCGACACCAGCAAGATCAGTCCGACGAACGGCAGCACCAGCACCTTCGCCAGCGACGATGATGAGCGAAGTATGTGGATCATGTGCCGTCCCTTGGCGTTTGTTCTTGCTTCCGCTTGTTTTTGATGTGCATGATGCGGCGTGCAACATCCCCCTGTTTCTTCATCGGCCCCCCGGAGAAATTGAAGCAATGTGTGCTTTTCTCTGCAAGTGGCATCAATGATGTTTCAGGACATGATTCATGACTTGGGGATATTGCGCAAGGTCCGGGCGCAGGGTGGCAAAAAAGTGAGACGGAAGCGAGACAGATTTTTCAAAAATCCGGCCGGATGCCGACAAAGTCCCACATGCGACATCCATTCGTGACAGTTCATGCCATGACGATGCATGCCCCGCGCGAACGATTCTTCCGCCAGGAACAACGATTCCACGTGCGCAAGCGATCCCTCGCTTGCGCTTCGACCACCGGTCGTTTATATTGGCGACGTCGAAAAAGGCAGACTTGGTGTGGTCCAGCCCAGGTCCTTCCGCAAGGAAGCTCTGTCCATGCCCGTGCATGAGTCCCACGACGAACATCGGCGCCATCAGGCGCTTTCTGTTCGTCTGTGCGGTTCTCAAGACAACGAACCGCTCCGGTCGAACGATCACCAGGGAGTCTTTCATGCACGCGTCATCCGTCCTGTCCATCCATGATGTCATCATCGCCGGCGCCGGTCCGGTCGGTCTTTTCCTTGCCTGCGAATTGCGCCTTGCCGGCCTGTCCGTGCTGGTGCTTGAGCAGGCGGAACATCCGCAGTCACCGCTGAAGCAATTGCCTTTCGGCATGCGCGGCCTGTCCATTCCGACCGTCGAAGCCTTCCATCGGCGCGGCTTGCTGGACGCCATCAAGGCGCCTTCGCTTTCGAGCGCAGCCGCCACATCGACGCCGCATTGGCTGCAACAGCAGCGGCGCGCCGGCGGCCATTTCGCCGGCATGCAGTTCTATCTCGATCAAATCGATTATTCAAAGTGGACCTGCCACCTGCCCGGCCCCGCCGATGCCGGCGTGGCTACCGACATGCAGCACATCGAATCCGTCCTCGCTGCGCGCGCCGACGAGATGGGTGTGGAGATCCGGCGCGGCTTCGGCGTGGCGGGTTTCTCGCAGTCGGATGAGCACGTGGACATTCACGCCGGCGGTCACGCGTTCCGCGCGCGCTGGCTGGTCGGATGCGATGGCGGCCGCAGCATGGTGCGCAAAATTGGCGGCTTCGCGTTCACCGGCACCGAGCCGGAATTCACGGGTTATTCCGCGGAGATGGAGATGGCGGATCCAGGCCGGCTTGCGCCTGGTCGCCATTACACGGCCGTCGGCATGCTCACCTTCCAGCCACCCGGTACCATCGCCATGGTCGACTTCGACGGCGGCGCTTTTCATCGCACGCAGGCAATCACGCGGGAACACGTGGAGTCGGTCTTGCGCCGTGTCTCCGGCGTTGACGTCAGCGTGACCGCGCTCCGGCTCGCCGCAACCTGGACTGATCGCGCCTTCCAGGCTTCGACGTACCGCAAGGGCCGCGTACTGCTTGCCGGCGACGCCGCACACGTCCACTCGCCGCTGGGCGGCCAGGGACTCAATCTGGGACTCGGCGATGCGATGAACCTCGGATGGAAACTCGCAGCCACGGTCCGCGGCGAAGCACCGGATGGCTTGCTCGACAGCTATGGCGCAGAACGTCATCCGGTCGGCGCGCAGATCCTCGACTGGTCGCGCGCGCAGGTCGGCCTCATGCGTCCGGGTGCAAGTTCGCGCGCGCTGGCCGCCGTCATCCGCGATCTGATCGGCACGCGCGATGGCGCGACCTATTTCGCCGAACGGGTGTGGGGCTTGTCGCTGCGTTATGAACTGGGTGACAGCCATCCATTGCTTGGCCGGAGCGCGCCCGATATTGAACTGGCTGACGGCATCAGGCTCGGCGAGCATCTACGCAACGGCAGGGGACTATTGCTGGATTTCGACGCCGATGCTCCGCTGCGAGCAACGATCGCCGGCTGGCATGGCCGCATCACGTATTGCGCAACGGACGCCGCCGACAAACTGGGCTTGAGCGCCCTGCTGGTGCGACCCGACGGCATCGTCGCGTGGGCCGGCAACGGCGCCGCGGATCCTGAGGAAATTGCCCGAGCTGCTGCGCGATGGTTTTGAAAAAGCCTCCGATCGTGGATCGACGCAAGGGAACATTGGTGGAAACAGATCACCGGCCCGGCACCATCCGTCACTCATTTGCCGCCGGTGACATCCAGGAAGGTTCCCGTGATGAAGGAGGCCTCGGCGCTGGCCAGCCACAGGATCGCGCGCGCAACTTCTTCGGGCTGGCCGCCCCGTCCCATCGGGATCGAGTCCTTGACGCGATCCACCCGACCCGGCTCGCCGCCGCTGGCGTGCATCTCTGTATAAATGTGCCCGGGACGAATGCAGTTGACGCGTATCCCTTCTCGCGCAACTTCTTTGGCGAAGCCGGTGGTGAACGTTTCGAGGGCGCCCTTCGACGCAGCGTAGTCGACATATTCATTGGGACTGCCGAGCCGGGCCGAAGCCGATGAAATGTTGACCACCACGCCGCCGCGTCCGTTATGACGCGTCGACATGCGTTTCACCGCCTGCTGAGCGCAGAGGATGGGACCAATCGCATTGACCGCGAAGATGCGCTGCATGCGCTCGAATCCGAGATTCTCCAGCCGCGACTGCGGCGCCAGCATCGCGGCGTTGTTGACGAGCACGTCGATGCGGCCGAAGGTTCGGTCGATCGCGGCGAACAACTGTGCGACTTGTTCAGGATCCGCACTGTCCGCACGGACCGCCAGTGCGCGGCGCCCGAGCGCCTCCACATCGGCCGCCACCACGAGCGCGGCGGGCTCATTGGCGACGAAGCTGATCGCGACGTCATAACCTTGCGCCGCAGCCAGCCGCGCGGTCGCCGCGCCGACGCCGCGACTTCCGCCCGTAATCAGAATCAGCGGTGCCTGTGAGAGCGTATCCATGTCGAGAACCTTTGTGTGGTGGTGAAGAAAGCATAAGCAGGCGCGCGCAGCAATGCGCCGTCAACCGAGGATGATGGTGCCGGCGGCAATCACAACGCACGCCAGCATCTTGCGGACAGTGAGTGTCTCGCCGAGGAAGAAATAGCCGATCAGCGCCGCAAACAGCACGCTGGTTTCGCGCAACGCCGATACCGCGCCCATGGGAGCGCCGGACATGGCATAGATGACAATGCCATATGCCAGCAGCGAGACCAGGCCGCCGATGAAAGCAGTGAGGAATCCCGGCCGCATGGCGAATAAACTGCCTGCGCCGCGCAAGCCGATGTAGACCGCCGGCATCAGCACGCCCCACAGGGCGCACATCCACGCCGTGTAAGCCATCGGCGCGCCTGACAGGCGTACGCCGATGCCATCCACCACGCTGTAGGCAGCGATGAAACAGCCGGTACCCAGCGCATACGGCAGGCTCGGCACCGCCAGCTTGCGGCCGTTGAAGGCCAACGAAATGATGCCGCCGGCCACCAGTGCGATACCAAGCAGGGCGCTCGGCGCTACTCGCTCGCCGGCCAAAGCCGATGCCGCGATCGTGATCAACAGCGGGGAAGAGCCGCGCGAAATAGGATAGGTTTGTCCAAGGTCGCCGGCGCGATAACTGCGCACGAGAAACAGGTTGTAGCCCACATGCAGCACCGCCGACAGCACGGCGTACATCCAGCTGGCCCTGGCCGGTGGCGCGAGCAATAAGGCGACAGCGACGCTGGCAAGCGCCACCGCCAGGCACATGATCGTCATCGACCACAGCCTGTCGGCGCCGCCGCGCAGGAGGGCGTTCCAGCTTGCGTGCAGGAGCGCGGCGAAAAGTATCAGTGCAATGATGTGAAAAGGCATGCGCCATACTAAGCAAACCGGCGCCTCGACTAAAGCGAAGTCTCCTCATTCAGGGATGAACAATTCCTCATGCCCGCTGAAATCCTACCGGTAGCCCTGCTCGGCCCTGCCCGACTCCGCCAGCAGCCAGTTGCGGAAGCTGACGACGTGAGGCTGCGATTCGATGCCCTTGGGGCAGACGAAATAGTAGGCGACCGGGGAAGGAAACGGCAGGTCGAACAAGCGGACCAGGGTGCCGTCGCCAAGCTCGGTCTCGACATGGCCGCTGCGCGCCAGCGCGATTCCCTGGCCCAGCAATGCCGCCTCGATGGTCATGTTGGTGTCGGCGAAGCGGACGTTTTCCTTGAGCGCAGAAATACCCACGCCGATTTGCTGGAACCAGAACTCCCACTTCGGCACCAGGTCCGCGCCGTCGCGCGTGAGCAGTGGATAGCGCAACAGTTCGGCGGGCTCCTGCGGCACGCCGAATCGCTTCAGCAGATCGGGGCTGGCGACCGGGAAGATCTGCTCCCTGAACATGAATTCCGAGTGCAGGGCCGGATAATTGCCGGTGCCGAACCGAATCGCCACGTCCGGCTCGGCGCTGGAAAAGCTGATGGCCTTGTCGGTGGTTTCCAGCGTGACCAGGATTTCAGGATGCTGCTCGGCCAGGGCCGGCAATCGGGGCAGCAGCCATTTCAGCGCAAAGGAATAAGTGGTGCTGACCTTGAGCCGGACCCGGCCCTTCTGCTCGCGCAGGTCGGTGAGCGTCGCCTCCAGGTTCATGAAGAACGCGCGCACAATCGGCGCCAGCGCCGCGCCGGCGGGCGTCAGCGTCAATGACTTCCCGCGCTGAAACAGCTGCAATCCCCAGATCTCTTCAAGATGCCTGAGCTGATGACTGACCGCACTTTGGGTGACATGCAGCTCCTCCGAGGCGGAGGTGAAGGTGGCGTGGCGCGTGGCTACTTCAAAGGCGCGCAGGGTGGCGGTCGGAGGCAGGTCTCTCATCGTGTCGTTCCCGGCGGACAAGTCGCAAGCCGCCTTTCATGAATGGAAACTCATGATAAAACATTCCGGACGATCGCCGTAAAGGACCGCCGGCGGGTCGCCCTGCGAGCAAATTCTTTACGAAGTTTCGGCGCTTGTCGGCTACCATTCCTTCTTCGATGAAATGAAAGAAGAACCATGGGAATACTGGCTGAGGCGCTGCGCGAGATAGCGTCCGAAAAGCAAGCGGCGGAAGATGAATTGCGGCAGGCGCTGGAGGACTTTGACATGATCACCGCCAGGGCTGCGGATACGGTGAAGAACACGGTTGCCGCGTTGAGGACTGAATTGCAGGCGGCGGGTTGGTGGGCCGACGAAGTGCGCGAGGACGCCCAAAAACCGGAATACCTGAGCCTGAGTTTCCACGTTCGGCGCCATGCGGAAAATCCCGATCCCGTGACGAATCCCGACTATTCCTATGCCGTGAGATTCGACGCGCTGGGCGGCGCCGTACGGACGACGGATAACATCGATCCCTTGCTGGAGCCGGCGATCTTTCGCGGTATCGCCAGGCAAGATTTCGGCGTGGATCTGGAGCGGGATCTCAAGCTTTTCCTGAAAGCGATTCTTTACCGGCATCAGGGAAGGCCGGCAGTGTGATGCCGGCGCTTCCAGAATCGGCCGAAAACCGCTCCCGAACGGCACTCGCGCATCCGACTTACAATATCTTCATCCATCAACGCCACCTGACGACGGGTGCCATGCCATGAGGTATTGCCATGAATAATGCTTTGAAAATCGATTTCGTTTCCGACGTTGTATGCCCATGGTGTGCGATCGGACTGGCGGGCCTCAATATCGCGCTCGAACGCCTCGGCCCGGAGACGCACGTCGACTTTGCCGTCCACCCATTCGAGCTCAACCCCGGTATGCCCGCAGCCGGGCAAGGGCAACTGGAACACATCACCGAAAAATACGGCATCACCGCTGACCAGGCGCGCATCAACCGTGAACAGATCCGCGCCCGGGCCGCCACGGTCGGCTTCACCATGAACCGCGATGACGCCAGCCTCGTCTACAACACCTTCGACGCGCACCGCCTGCTCGCCTGGGCGAAAGAAAAGAATGCACAAGCGGCGCTCAAACTGGTCCTGCTCGAGGCCTATTTCACCGAGGGCAAAAACATCGCGGACAGAAACGTGCTGGCCGAACTCGCCGCACAAGCCGGCCTGGATGGCGCCGAGGCAAGCGAAGTGCTGGCATCGGATCGATTCGCTCAGGACGTGAGGGAAGAAGAAACGCTGTGGACCCAGCGTGGCATCAGCAGCGTGCCGGCCGTCATCGTGAATGACCGCTACCTGATCTCGGGCGGCCAGCCGCCGGAAGTATTTGAAGAGCAGCTTCGAGCCATCCTGGCGGGCGGCGTGCGTTAGCGACCAGTTATTTAAACAGTGAGGCGCAGCGGAGTTAGTACCGATGTCCGGGAGTTTTTTTCTCCTCCTGGTTAATGGGCAATTTGAGAGTCCGCAATCGGCCAGAAGCAGCCATCCTGCCTATTTAAATGGATTGAGTCTTCCGACGTCGCTGCTGATCGCGCCATAGATCATTTATCCAGGTTTGGCGCCAAACCGTTCCCTGTGCGAATGCAGTCAACGAGCTCCAAGAATCTGGAGCCGTAGTTCAAAAAGGCCTGTTTGTCTTTATTTCAACCATTCCTTGATGCGCCTGCTCAGGACTTCGCAGCTGATGCCATAGCGATCATGCAGTGTCGGCAGCGCTCCGGCGTCCAGAAATGCATCCGGCAACCCAGCCATCTGGAAGCCCGCCGGCTGCACGCGGTTGCGCATCAGCGTGCTTGCCACGATTTCGCCCAGGCCGCCAATGACTGAATGATTCTCGGCGACGACCACCAGGCGGCTTTTTTTCCTTACCTGCTCAAGCACGGTCGCGTCGTCGAACGGCTTGATGGTCGGGCAGTGCAATACGCCTACGCTGACGTTGTCGGCCTCCAGCGCTTTCGCAACTTCCAGCGCACGCATGGTCATGAAGCCGCTGGAAATGATGAGCACGTCGTTGCCGTCGCGCAGCTCTTTGGCTTTGCCCAGTTCGAACTTGTAGTCGTACTCGTCCAGAACCAGCGGTACATTGCCGCGGGCCAGACGCATGTAGACAGGGCCCTTGTGTTCGGCAATCTGCGGCACAGCCTGCTCCAGGTCCAAGGCGTCGCAAGGGTCCACAATCGTCAGGCCGGGGATGGCGCGCATCATGGCCAGATCTTCGGTCGCCTGGTGGCTCGGACCATACCCGGTCGTCAATCCGGGCAAGGCGCAGCAAATCTTGACGTTCAGATTTTCTTCAGCAATGACCTGATGGATAAAATCGTAGGCGCGACGAGTGGCGAACACGGCATAGGTCGTTGCGAACGGCACCAGACCTTCCTTGGCCATTCCTCCTGCGGCAGCCATGAGTAATTGCTCTGCCATGCCCATCTGAAAAAATCGTTCGGGATAGGCTTTCTGGAATAACTGCAAGTCGGTGTACTTGGCAAGGTCGGCGGTCATTCCGACGATTTCCGGCCGGCCAGCTGCGTATTCAACCAGAGCCTTGCCAAAGGGGGCTGCCTGGACGCGCTGTCCTTCTGCCGCAATCGAGGCAATCATTGCCGACGTCGTCAGGCGCGGTTTCTTTTCGGCTACGGTATTCATGCTTGGCTTCCTTCCTTGTAAGACTGATCAAGAATGTTCAGCGCCTGCTGCCATTCGGGCGGGTCGACGCGAATGAAATGGTTCTTCTCCCGTTGCTCCAGGAACGGCACGCCTTTTCCCATCAACGTATCGAACAGGATCACGCGCGGTTTCGACTCCGGCAGCTGACGCGCTTGGTCGAACGCCTTGATCACTGCAGAGATATCGTTGCCGTCCACGCGCTGAACGTGCCAGCCGAATGAGGTCCATTTATCGGCCAGGGGTTCGAAGCCCATGATCTTTCCGGACGGACCATCGGCCTGCTGATTGTTGATGTCCACCAGGCAGATCAGATTACCGAGATTGTGATGCGCGGCGCCCATGGCGGCCTCCCAGGTAGCGCCCTCGTCCAGCTCGCCATCTGACATCGAGTTGTAGACAAACGACGTGCTTCCCTTATGTCGCAACGCGAGCGCGATGCCAACGCCGATGGCGAGTCCCTGACCCAGCGAGCCGCCGGAAATCTCCATCCCCGGCGTATAGGCCGCCATGCCGGACATAGGCAGGCGACTATCGTCGCTGCCATAGGTTTCCAGCTCGTCCTCGGGGATGATGCCGACCTCCATCAGCGCCGCATAGGCGGCAATGGCGTAGTGGCCGTGCGACAGCAAAAAGCGATCGCGACCTTCCCACTCCGGCTGCGCCGGCCGGATCTGCATGGCGTGCTTGTATGCGACCGCCAGTACATCGGCCCAGCCGAGCGCCTGACCGATATAGCCCTGCCCTTGCACTTCCCCCATACGTACGGCGAAGCGACGGATTCGATATGCGCTTGCACGCAGATTTTCCAGATTGTCAGACATGTGAATTCCTTGGTTGATAAATGTCGTTCCGGTCAGAGGAAGCCGATGGAAAACCACGGCACGAACGCCACGATAAGCAGGCCGATCACCAGTATTCCCAAATAGGGCCAGATGCGCCTGACCGCGACGTCAGGATGAACACGGCCGATGGTGCAGGCTGCGTAGTAACCCAAACCGAATGGCGGTGCGAACAGGCCAACGCCCATTGACAGGATGATGACCATTGCGTAGTGAACCTCATGAACCCCGATGGCCTTGGCGACAGGGAACAGCAACGGTGCGAACAGCACCATCGCCGGGATACCTTCCAACACGCTGCCCAGCACGATGAAGGCCGCGATGGAGACCAGCAGGAAGCCGTATTTTCCGCCGGGCACACTGGTCATCGCCTCAGCCAGGCTATGCGAGAAGCCGGACTGGGTCAGCGCCCAGGACATGCCGGTGGCGGTGCCGATGATGAACAGGATAGCGCCGGACAGGGCCGCGGTGTCCACCAGCATCGGATAGATGCGCTTCCAGTCAAACTTGCGGTAGATCACCAAACCAGCGACGACGGCGTAAGCGATGCCGATGGTCGAGACCTCCGTTGCGGTGGCTACGCCTTCGACAACAGCGGTACGGATCAGAATCGGCAGCAAAAGTGCAGGCAGCGCAATGGCCAGTGTGCGCAAAACAACCTTGCCTGGCGCGCGACGATAGCCGTCGATGATCTCTGCGCTGCGGAAGCGCGCCAGGATCGCCAGCAAGACTGCCAGGACGATGCCGGGCATGATGCCGCCAGTGAACAAGGCGGCGATGGAGACGCCCGCAACCGATCCGATGGTAATCAGCACCAGTGACGGCGGAATCGTTTCGGCCATGGCCCCGGAGGCCGCCAACAGTGAAATCAGTTCGCCCTCGTGATTACCCCGACGTTTCATCTCCGGCAGCAGAACCGGCGCGACGGCCGCCATATCAGCAGTCTTGGCCCCGGAAATACCCGATACCAGCAGCATCGCACCCAACAACACATAGTTCAGGCCGCCACGCACATGGCCGACCAGCGAAGCCAGGAAATCCACCATCGCCTTGGCCATGCCGGTCATCTCCACCAGATGTCCCAGCAGGATGAACAATGGAACCGCCAGCAGGATCAGCGAACTCATACCTTCGTCGAAGCGTCCCGCGACCACCGCCAGCGGACTGCTGGTGACGGTCAGCATGAACGCCACGGTCGCCAAACCGAAACAGAATGCGATCGGAATGCCGAGCAACACCGATACACCCAGCACCAGGCCGAAGAAGATAACCAGGTTCCAGTTACCGATGCCTTGCAGCCAGGCGGACCCAAGGTAGATCACGCCGCCGAGGATCGCGATGGCGGCAACGACACCGATGAAATCCACCAGGCGTTGGCGAGAAATCCGCAGCAGGCAGATGACGATCATGAACGCGGCGCCGACGGCAACTGCAGCTGCGCGAACCGTATTGGGCCAGCCAAGCGCCGGCGTCTGGACGAACATCTCGTCTTCGGCGTATTCCCACATCGGTCCCATCAGGATGAGCAGCATGAGACAGGGCGCGATGATGGCCAGCGCTTCCGCCCAGGCCTTGCCCCGTTCACTCAGAAAACCCACCAGAACCGTGGTGCGCATATGCGTGCCACGACGCAGCGCTACCGCCGCGCCCAGATTTGCCAGCCAGAGAAACAAGATGGATGCAAGTTCATCGGCCCAAGGAATCGGGTTATTGAAAATGAACCGCATGACAACTCCGGCCAGTAGCACTGCCACCTCGCCCACGACGAGGGCAGCGGCGGGAATCTCGATGGCGTGCCCCAGCCAATTTTCCAGACGAGCGGACAACGACCTGTCTGCCAGTACCGGGCGCCCGAGCGACAGCGCGCTCATCCCAGGTTCCCCACGCTGTTCTGCAGCAGCTTCCATGCATCCTCTCCGAACTTGCTGCGCAGGTCCTTGTAGAAAGTGCCCTTGGCCAGCGCATCCTTGAATGAGTTCTTGTCCGGTTCGATGATCTGCACGCCTTTGGCCGCAAGGTCATTGCGCGCAGAAATGGAGAGCGATGCGATGTCGGCGCGTTCGTCGGTTGCGGCTTTGTCCAGTTCGCGGCGCACGATTTCCTGGATATCCTTCGGCAGACGTTCGATGGCGCGACGATTGCCCAGAATCCAGTAGGCGTCCCACACGTGATTCGACATCGAGCAGAATTTCTGCACTTCATAAAGACGGGCCGTACTGATAATGGCTAACGGATTCTCCTGCCCTTCCACGAGCTTCGTCTGCAGCGAGGAATACACCTCGTTGAAGTTGATCGGCGTCGGGCTGGCACCCAGCGCGGTGAACAGCGAGGTCAGCATCGGCGCCGCCGGCACCCGCAACTTCAGCCCTTTCAGATCTCCGGCGGTCTTGACCGGCCTGGTCGACGTGGTGATCTGACGAAAGCCGTTATCCCAGGGCTTGGACATCGTGAGCAAGCCGACCTTTTCGATCTGCGCGCGGACATAGGCGCCCAGCGGGCCGTCCATCGCCGACCAGACTTCCTTGTAGTCGTGAAATGCAAAACCTGTATTGACGATACCGGCCGCCGGCACCAGGGTCGACAGCACCACGCTGGCCTGATTGAAGAACTCCACGCCGCCATTGCGGATCTGCGACATCAGGTCGGTATCCGAACCCAGCTGGTTTGCAGGAAACAGCTTGATCTCCAGGCGGCCGTTGGTCGCATTTCGAATCCGCTCGATCGCCTCCTGCGCCCGCTTGTTCACCGGATGAGTCGGATCCTGCCCGGTGGCGAACTTGTACGTGAATTCTGCCGCGTTGGCAGGGCGTGTCATGATGGAAAACGTCGGCAGCGCAGCGGCAACCGCCCCTGCCTTCAGCACTTGGCGACGGGTGATCCCTTTTTTTGCATCTTCGGTCTTGCTCATGTCTTGTCTCCTTTTATGATGTAGTTGAATCCGTAGCAACCAGCTTAGTGAATCAGCATGCCGCCATTCACGTCGAGCGTGATGCCGGTGCAATACAGCGAAAGGTCGCTGGCCAGAAAGACGCAAGCGCCACCGATGTCATCGGCGCGGCCAAGACGGGCCAGGGGAATCGTTTCGGCGATTTCCGCTTTCTTTTCCTCGGTCAGTTTCCCCTTGATGATGTCGGTGCCGATCAGGCCCGGCGTGATGCTGTTGACGCGGATGCCATCCGGTCCGAACTCGCGTGCCATTGCACGCGCCAGACCGAGCACGCCGGCCTTTGCAGCCGAATAATGAGGTCCTCCCAGGATGCCGCCGCCGCGCTGGGCGGATACCGACGAAATGCAGACAATCGATCCGCTTCGCTGCTGTTGCATCCTCGGGAGAACTGCCTGCGACATGTACAACGTGCCGCGCAGACTGACGTCCAAGATGCGGTCGTAGTCGGTACCGGTTATCTCGAGCGTCTTCACGCCCTGGGTAATACCGGCGTTATTGACGAGGATGTCGATCCGACCGAATTGTTTGAAGACCGCGGCTGCGGCGGCGTCGCAGGACGCCTTGTCCGTGACGTCGGCGACCAGTCCGAGATGACCGTCGCCGAGGCGTGCGGCGGCTACGGCGGGCTCCGCTTGCGCCAGATCCAGGATGACTACGTGGGCGCCATGCGATGCCATCAGGCGGGCCGTGGCAAAACCCAGGCCGTTGATGCCAGCTGCGCCGGTAATGACGGCGACTTTATCCTTGAGCAACATGAAATACTTCTCCGGTAGATGATCGTTCGTGAAAGAACACCGGAAACAGGCACATGAAATGCCGCCACGTGCGGAGCTTAGCTCTGCACATGATCTGTCTCCTGTCTTGTTCTTTTGCCGAATGTTCGACCTTTACCGACCTGACGACAAGCGAAGTATCATCATGCTAAAGTGATGATCCGTCATCTTAGATTCGGGAGCTATCCATGGCCGCGTTGCCGCCCATTCCTAATCTGCAGGCATTCGAAGCTGTTGCCCGGCGCAAGAGTTTTGCGCTGGCGGCGGGAGAACTTCACCTCACCGCCTCAGCCGTCAGCCACCAGGTGGCGCGACTCGAGTCGTATCTTGGCGTTCGCTTGTTCGAACGAAGCGCGCACGGTGTGCATATCAGCGCCGCCGGCGAAAGTTATCTGGCGCGGATTCAAGGCGCGATCTCCGCCATCACGGCGGCGTCCATGGATGTCAAACATGGCGTCAGCAACAGCCTTTACATCCATTCCGCACCGAGCATTGCAAGCCTGTGGCTGATGGAACGACTGAACGGCTTCGCCCGCGCCTATCCCGACATTTCATTTAACCTGTCGGCGGCGCATACGCCCAGCAACTTCGAACTCGGCGAGGTCGACATCGACATCCGTTACGGTGTACCAAACTGGCCGGGCCTGCAGGTTGAACCGCTGTTCGAGGAGCGCATTGTTCCGCTCGCCAGCCCCGAGTTCATTCGTCAGAATCGACTGAAAAAACCCGAAGACCTGCTGGGAGTCCGCCTCATTCGCAGCAACGTCAGTGTCGTCCAATGGCCGGACTGGTTCGCGATCTATTCGCCGCTACGTACCCCCAATCAATTTGCTGTGCGGTTTGACCGGGCGCAAATGTCACTGGATGCAGCGACGCAGGGTCTGGGCGTAGCACTTGAAAGCACCACGGTTGCCGGCAGACATATCAGGGAGCGACAGCTCAAACCCGTGTTCGGATTGGAACAATGCATCCGGGTAAAAGCGCATTTTGCCGTCTATCCTGCCCGCCACATCAAGAGACCTGCAGTTGAAGCATTTTTGGGATGGCTGCGGGAACAGGCGGCGCTGGAATAGCTGTGCCGGGGTAATTCTTCGAGTGCCCGAACGCGAATTTTTTCGCGCAGGGAACGCAACCGGACTAAGGGCGGCGAGTGATTTCCGGGGACATATTGCATGAGACGTCCGCAATCGGCCAGAAGCCGCCGTTCAGTAAAAGGGTAATTTATGGGTTGCGTGGAAATACGGCCTGCACGTAGGCGATAAGTTTTTCCAGGCTCGCCGCCAACGGTTCCGACGCTGTATCGATGACGCAGTCCGGTAGCTCTGGTGGCTCGTAGGGCGCGCTGATACCTGTGAACTCACGAATCTCTCCTGCACGTGCCTTCTTGTACAAGCCTTTTGGATCGCGTGCTTCGCAGGTCGCGAGATCGGCTGCGACATGAATTTCATGAAACGGCTGCTTGCAGCGTAAGCGTGCCTGAGCGCGGTCCGCGTAGTACGGTGAGATGAAGGCCGTGATGCAGATCAGTCCCGCATCGGAGAACAAAGCGGCCACTTCGCTAACCCGTCGGATGTTCTCAGTCCTGTCTTCCGGGCTAAAGCCGAGATTGCTATTGAGGCCGCTGCGCACATTGTCACCGTCAAGCACATAGCAGGAATAGCCTTGCGCCATGAGCGCCTGTTCCAGCGCCATTGCTAAACTTGATTTTCCGGAGGCGGACAAGCCTGTCAGCCACAACACTCCTCCCGGGTGTCCGTAGTGCGCCTTGCGATCAGATGCAGACAAGGCGTGCGCGCTTGCAGTCAGGTTACGAACCTCAGGAGACATAATCGTCTTTCTTAAGTATTGGCAATGGTTGTCCATCCAGTTGCTGCAGCTCCTAGGAGCAGGGCAATTTGATGGAGAGCATTGCAGGCCACTTGCCGGCCCAATCGCTCTCATGGCCCATGCCATCGACCACGCGCAACTGCGCACAAGAGCCGACGGCAGCGACAAAGCTGCGCGTGACGGATGTGGGGACGACCTTGTCATCGCCGCCGCTGACATGCAATTGGGGAATCGCGGCGACACGTCGCGCGACGTCGATGGCATTGAGCGATCCCGGCATCGGACTGACCTGATGCAGGCGATTCACTGCGACATGATCAAGATTGCCGGCAACGGTGCGCAGGCTGGCGACATCATCGCGTCGGGCCGCAATCAGTACTGCCAGCGCGCCGCCGCCCGAATAGCCGATCAGATGAACGCGTTGCCCCGGCAAGTTCCGCAGATAGTGGGTCACCGCGATATTCATTGACGCCACCACTTCTTCCGCATAGCGGTTGTCGGTCCAGTATGTCGGCGTGCAACGCGGATTGACGGACATGGGCGTGAATTGGCAAGGCCGCGCCAGATAGACCACATTGGGAGCGGTGTCGGCGACAGCCAGACTTAAACCCAACGCGCGACGAGGCGTGGGATCGTCAGACGGTTGATTCCGATTGCGCCAGGCCAGGCCGTCGCCTTCGATATACACGGTCAATGTCTGATCGGGGCGAGTGATGCGGGAATAGGTCGTCAGCACAAATGCGCCGGCCTGCACCTGATCACGTTGCAGGCCCGCCGGGCGCGCCATGGCGTCGGCATGTGCATTGGGATCGCCGGCACAAGCGGTCAACAGGCATGCCGCCAACAATGCCGGGGCCGACGTGCGCTTCATGTCGCACCATTACACAGTTTGCCCAGCGCCGCAGAAACGGAGTGCAGCACCGGCCCCCATTCTCCCCGAACTTGCTGACGGAACAGACGTACCGAGGGATACCAGGGCGTGTCGTCGCGCTGAAGCAGCCAGCGCCAGTCAGGCAGGAACGGCAGCATCACCCATGCCGGACATCCGAGTGCGCCGGCCAGGTGGACTGGCGAAGAGTCGACCGATACCAGCACATCAAGCAGCGTCAAAATGGCGGCGGTATCCTCGAAATCGTTGATCTCGTCGCTCAGCGACACCAGCGCCATGCCAGCCGGAGGTGTTGCGCTCTGCGCGGCGGCCGGCCCCTTTTGCAGCGCGACGAAAGTGACGCCATCCTGCGCCAGCGGCGCCAGATCGGACAGCGTCATGGACCGGCGCACGTCGTTGGTATGCGTGGGTCGTCCGGCCCACACCAGACCGACCAGCGGACGCGGCAACGACGCCAGGCGCGCACGCCATTGGTCGACGCGAACCGGATCGGCGCTCAGGTAATTCGTGCTGCCCGGCAGGTCCTCCAACTGCAGGCCCATCGCCAGCGGCAGGCTCATCAATTCGCAATGGAAGTCGAACGCCGGCGGAATCGTTCCCAAGAGGATGATATCGTCGTAGCCGGCGCAGCGTCTGGCCAGCGCATAGCTGTCCGCATTGACTTCCAGAATCACGCGGGCGCCGCTGCGCTCACGCGCCCAGGCCACCATGCGCAGGAACTGGAAGGTATCGCCGTAGCCCTGCTCGTCATGGATCAGCAGAGTCTTGCCCCGGATCGACTGTCCTTCCCAGCGCGGCGTCTGCACGTGCCTCCCGATCATGGTCGTGTGCGCCATCTTGTAGCGGAACCGGTATTCACGCCAGCCGCGCGTAAATTCTCCCTGCAGCAGCAGGATTTCCGCCAGGTCGAAGCGTGCGCCCATATCTCCCGGAATCGCGCGCACGACCATCTCCAAAATCTGCCGGGATTCCTCGATCCTTCCTTGCGGACGAATCGCGAAAACCAGTTGCTTCCATAACGGAATCGGCCCCGATCCGGAAGCCAGCGCCATGCGCAACAGTGACTCGGCGTCGGAAAAGCGTTCCTCGCCGAGCATGGCATTCGCCTGCTGTTGAATCGTTGCGTAGTCGGTCACGGATGCTGGCGGCGCTGTCATTGCGCGTCTTCAGCCGGTTGTTCCACACCCAGCGCGCTGAGCAACGGGCCGAGATAGGCCGCATGCCGACGCCAGCGCCCCTTGGAGGTGGCATAAATCGGTTGCCGCACCTGGCTCACGCTGGCGGTGCGCACGATGCGGCGGGTCTTGTGAAAGCTCAGGCAGGCGTCGTCCCAAGGCAGGCCGGCAAAGGAAATCAGACGGCGCGCTTCGTCTTCCAGATCATCCACCACGCTCTCGTAGTCGACTTCCAGGAAGCGATCCGGCGGCAACACCTTGCGCAAACTATCCATCAAGGCCTGATATTCGCGATGGAATGCCCCCAGCTCATCAAGCTGATAGGCAAACAACTGCTCGCCCGCGAAGTGCTTGCTGTAACAGGACAAGCAGGTATCCACCGGGTCGCGGCGGCAATGAATGATGCGCGCGCCGGCAAGGATCAGCGGGATCAATCCGGCATACCAAAAATTGGCCGGCATCTTGTCGACCACACGCAGCGCATCAGGCGCATGGTGCTCCGTACGCGACAGATAGTCGCGGCCGATGCGCCCGAAATCATCCTTGCCCCAGGTTGCAACGTCATCCGGAAAAGCGCCTGCCCGCTCCACTGCATGGCGCAGGGCGCTCAATTCCCCCGCGCCATGGATGCCAGGATGCGATGCCAGGATCTGCTCCACCAGCGTCGTGCCGGAGCGTGGCATGCCGACGATGAAGAGCGGGCGCTCGGATGCGGCGCCGGCATCCTTGAATTTTTGCATCAGCGCCGGCGTGAAGGTCGCAGCGATTTTCTGCATCCACTCGCCGGTCTGGGCTGCGTCATAGTGGAAGCTGGCTCGCTGGAGCGCATTGCCTTTGTCCAGATGAAAAAATGCTCGCTCTGAATTTCCGGTATCGAGATAGGCTTTACCCAGTGCGAAATGCAGGCTCATCTGGTCGCCGACTGCCGGCTTGACCGCGCGCACGAGCGCGGCTTCCATAGCGGCGATATCCGGATCGTCCGTACGATATGTCTTGCTGTCGGAGCGCGCCGCCATCACGCGCACCGACCCGGGAAACCGCTCCAGCGTACGATCAAAGGCGGCAATCGCCTCCTCCTTGTTGCCGGTTTCCATCAACAAGGAGGCGTGTTCAACCAAGGCCTCTTCCGCCACCGTGCCCGGCAGCGTCGCAGCACGATCGAAAGCCCGCGCCGCCTCATCGTGCTGCTCCAGCGCCTGCAGCACCTTGCCCAGCACGTTGTGTGCATTGGCGCTGTCGGGCGCGATGGTCAGCGCCTGGCGCACGCAAGCCAAGGCATCCTGGTAGCGCTCGCCTTTGACCAGCAACTGCGCACGCGCAGTCAACGCACCGGCATGCTGGGGCGCAAACGCAATGAGCGCGTCGATCCAGTGCTGCGCCTCGGTGTAGCGCATGCGCGACATCTCGATCTGCGCCAGGTTGAAATAGGCATCCGCCAATTGCGGATTGATGTCGATCGCCCGTTCGGCGGCAGCAACCGCTTCGTCGAAACGGCCAAGGTCATTTAACAGGAAAGCCAGATTGCTGTGCACTTCGGCGTAGTCGGGACGCAATGCCAGCGCGCGCCGGTAATATTCCTGGGCCTGGTCGAGTTGATCCAGACGCTTATAGGTATTGGCCAGATTGTTGTGCGCCTCGGGATTATCCGGTTGCAGCGATACGACGCGTTGCAGGCATTCCAGGCTGGCTTCGAATTTCCCGCTCTCCTGCAGGATGATGCCGAGATTGTTCCAGGCCGCGATCAGTTGCGGCTCTTGTTCCACGGCGCGTCTCGCAGCTTGCTCCGCCTCTGCCAGCAAGCCCTTCTGACGGCACATTTCAGCCAGATTGCTGCGGTAAGTTGCCGGCACGGTGGAGAACAGACAAGCCTTGTGCAGATAGTCAATTGCCAGATCGAGCCGGCCGTAGGCGTGTGCGATCACCCCCAGCAAATGCAGAGCATCGGGTTGATGCGGGACGACTTCCAGTACTTGCAGACAGAGTTGTTCAGCCTGCGGCGCCTGACCTGCATTCCAGTGCGCATACGCCCGTTTCAGGGCCGCCGGAATAGTGAGTGGATTAGCGACCGGATAATTGTTCGTGTTCAAAAAAACTCCACTGCTATAAAGGCATAAAAACAGAAAACAGGAACAACGCTGTTTGTGGCCGATACGGATCTGCGGGCACAGATCCACAACGTCCGCTGGTGATGATTTTTTCCCGAGAATATTACAGCCGAACAATCCGATCAGGTTTCTTTGCGGATAAAACTCGTCAAATTCCCCATCGACATATTGTCAAATTAGAACTATTTTTCTATTTTTAGATTATCGGCGAAAATATATGCCGCTACGCTTCAGTATGTAAAAACCTGGCCGATATCTTACAAAGAATTTGTTCGTGAAAGCCAATAAGACATCCGACAAACATGGATAAAAAATTCAGAACAAGACAAGCATTGCCAGGCCGGCTCACCATCATGAGGTTGTCTCTCGCCGCGGCGCTGGCGACAATGGCGTCGACGACGGCACTGGCAGGTCCAACCGTCACCGGCAGCGCCACTGTCACCGGCAACACATCCAGCGTGACGTGGAATGGCAGCGGTACGTTCCTCATTAACAATGGCGTCATTCTCTCCGGCACGCCGGCGCTCACTGTTTCCGTAACAAGCGGGACCCTGACCAACAATGGAACGACCACCGGCATTTTGAATTCCGGCAACATCGGCCTGCTGAACAACAGCAGCAGCGGCACCATCAGCGGGGGAACGGGCGTCAGCAACTCCGGCACGATCGGCACCTTGACCAACACCGGCACCATCACCGGCACCACCAATGCCATTTCCAACAGCGGCACCCTCGGACCGATCGCCAACAACGGCGGCACCATTGCAGGCAACATCACCAACACCGCCGGCCAGAATCTGACCATCACCGGCGGCGCGGGAGCGACCTTCGGCACCCTGACCGGTTCCGGCAGCGGCATCGGCGCCGGCAACATCGGCCTGATCACCAATACCGCCTCGAACCTGGTCTTCAGTGCGGGCAACCAGTTGCTCAACGACAATGTCAACGTGACCGGCCGCACCGCCGTCAATTCCGGTTCGGTCCTGCAGATCAACAATACGATCACCGTCACCGGCAACTACACGCAAAATGCCGGGGGGACGCTCAATGTCGGCGTTGCCAACGGCGCGACAGCTACCGGAGTGGTCAGTGCCGACAGTGGTTATGGTCGCCTGGTGGTGACGGGAAACGCCACCTTCAATTCCGGTTCCAGTGTGGTGCTCAAACCGATCACTACGTATAGTTTTACGCAAGGGCAAAAGTTTGTGGTGGTCCAGGCCGCCACTGCCAACTACAACGCCGGCGCACTGAACTATTCCGCGACCGGCTACGACGGTGTCGTGACAGGCGCCAGCGTCGTCGACAGTGGCAACGCCGCCCTGACCGATTTGATACTGACCTTGGGTGCCAGATCATCAGGATCATCAGGTTCATCAGGTTCATCAGGATCATCAGGTTCCACCAGTCCTGTCCTCCGCGCCACCAGTAACGATGCCGTTTCCTCGCTCAATGGCTTGTTCCGATACAACGGCACCGATGCAAACATGCTCAATATGTATAACGCTGCTGTGGCGCTCGGCTCTGCGGCAGAGGCCAACCGCGCCGGCGCGCAATTGAGTCCGGCCGCCAATACGGCCTCGACCGTCCAGTCGGCCCAGGTATCCACGCAAGCAGTGCTCAACATCACCTCGTCCCATATCGACACCCTGCGTACGGCACAAGCTGCCGGCAGTGGCGTCTCGACCGGTGAACGCGCCAGCGATATCGCGCTGTGGGGGCAGGCCTTCGGCGGTCAGGCGAACCAGGGGAATCGTGCGGCTGGTAGCGGCTATCGCGCCGGGTATAGCGGCCTGCTCATCGGCGCAGATACGGCACTCAATGATCAATGGCGCATCGGTGGCGTATTCAGCTATGCCGATACGTCGGTCAACAGCGGCGGCGACAATACCGGCAGTTCGGCGCACATCAAGTCGTATGGATTGACCGGCTATGGCGGCTACACGGCAGAACGCTGGTATCTGAATCTGTCGGGCGGCGTCGTGCGGCAAAAGTACAACACGCAGCGCAGCGTCGGCTATACCGGCTTCAGCGGCAACGCCGCCGGCCAGTTCGACGGTACGCAATATGTGGCGTCGGCGCAGGCAGGCTATCCCATCAAACTCGACGCCATGACGACCCTGACGCCGATCGCCGGCCTGACCTACAGCCGCATGACGCAGGATGCCTATACCGAAACCGGCAGCGTCGCGGCCTTGCGGGTCAATTCCGCCGGTACATCCTCGCTGAAGAGCGACCTGGGGGCAAAGCTGGAACGCGCCTTCAAGACATCCTACGGCGAGATCACGCCATCGGCGCAACTGAGCTGGCGTCACGAGTATCGCGACACCAGCGTGCAGTCGGTCGCCAACTTCGCGGCCGACACCAGCGGCGCTACCAGCTTCACCACGCAAGGTGTGGCAGCAAACACGAACACCGGCGTCCTGGTGCTGGGCGCAACGCTGGCGCGCAGCCAGAATCTGACGCTTGCGGCGCGTTATACGCTTGAAGCGGCCCGTGGCTATACTGCACAAACTGCTGATATGCGTTTGCGATATCAGTTCTGAACACTGCACTGATTTCAAAATCAGTAAAAAGGAAAGCCGCATAACGCGGCTTTCCTTTTTTGAACTGAAAGTAATCTGAATCTGGCATGTCGCGACGTCCGTAATCGGCCAGAAGACACCACTTTCACTCATCCAATAATTTCAAATGGCTGATTTCATAATTTTGATTCTCGGTGCCGTGACAGGGGCCCTAGTGTTCACCCCTCTGGGTATCGGAATGTGCGCGCATCGGTATGCACAAGCCGGCATTCCTCTAAATACGCAGGATGGTTTCATTCACTGGCTATCGTCTTCGCCACGGAGTTACACATCTACCGGGAAATTAGTCTTTACATGTCTGATGCTGACTTGGTTGTGTATTTTCTTTGGTGCCTGGTATTTGCCGATTCTCGGCGCAAGGATATTGGATCTCCCCACTGACTCGCCGATCATTGGAGAATCTTTCTACCTAGCATTTGGCTCCGGAGTGATTTTCTTTTTTTGTGGCTATCGTTTTTGGAGGCGACAGGCATATTCGTCGTGATTTGCAAAGTCGGCTATCGGCCAGCAGCGGACGCCAACTTGCAGGCGGCGCATGCCTTCAGCAAAATCAGGAACGTGCCGCCGGCACATTCACGCCCATCCCGTCAGGCAACAATGGAGCGATCTCGGCCAATTCATCGGCGCTTAACTGAAAACCGGCCGCCGCCATGAGGCCGTCGACTTGCGTCGGGCGACGGGCTCCGACGATCGCTCCCGTGACAGCCGGCTGCCGCAGCACCCAGGAAATCGCGACGGCGGCCGGTGTCAATCCATGGCGCCGGCCGATACCGCGCATGACTTCAACCAACTCCAGATTACGGCTCAGGCGCGGCTCCTGATAATCTGCGCTACGCGTCTTGCGCCAGTCATCATCGGGAAGCTGTGCAATGCGCGCACGTGTCATCGCACCTGTCAACAGAGCCGACTGCAGCGTGGAATAGGCGATAACCCCGATGCCAGCTTGTTCACAAAATGGCAGAATCTCCTTCTCGACGTCGCGCATCAGCGCAGAATAAGGCGGCTGCAGGCAAGCAATCCCGACCACCGATTGTGCACGTCGGAGTTGCGGCACGCTGAAGTTGGAAACGCCAATCTCCCGAATCTTGCCCTGCGCTTGCGCCTTGGCCAAGGTGCTCAATGCCGCTTCGATTCCAGGCGGCGCGCGACGGGCTGGGCATAGCCTATGTCTATGCAACCATGGCGGGCGATGAACTGGCCCGCGGCGATCTGGTCGCGGTGCTGCCTGCCTGGAATGCCCCTGCTTCCCGCTTTTTTTTATACTATTCAGGACGACGTCATCTCCCGCCTCCGTTGCGGTCATTTGTAGACTTTATCCGCACCTGAATTGAACACATCAGCATTTCGTCAGAAATGAATGTAAAACTTTCCCCGGATAGCAAAAACAACTCAGTGACAGGGGAAAGAGCGATGGGATCAACACCGAGATTCAATATCAAATGAAGGTGCGTTTTCTTGCGAAACGGGCCCTGGCGACATGCGCGGCCTGCGTGGCATTGTGGAGTAGCGCCGCGATAGCGGAGGATCTGACGTGGGGCCAGGCGATGCATGAGCAAGTCATCACGATACCCAATCTGAGCGGTACCGTGCAGCTGGAAACCACCATCTTCAAACCCGATGGCAAGGGCCCCTTCCCCGTGGCGATCATCAACCATGGCAAACAGGCGGGCAGTCCCGCGCGGCAGCCACGCGACCGCTCGCCCGTGGTGGCGCGGGAATTCCTCGAACGTGGTTACGCGGTCATCCTGCCCATGCGCGAAGGCTTCTCACATTCCGGCGGCGTCTATGCCATTCCCGGTTGCAATCCCGAATATAACGGCAGGTTCGAATCCTACGACATTCAGGCAGCCGTGGCCTTCGTCCAGCAACAGCCATGGGCTGATCATGACAAGATCGTGATCATTGGCCAATCTCACGGCGGCCTGAGCACCATGGCCTACGGCGCGCACAATCCGGCGCACGTAAGGGCCCTGATCAATTTCGCCGGCGGACTGCGCTATGAAGGAAGCAACTGCCGCTGGCAGGACTCGCTGGTCCATGCTTTCGAGGTGTATGGCAAGACCACCACCATTCCGAGCGTCTGGTTCTACGGCGCCAATGACAGCTTCTTCGGTCCGGAACTTGCCCACCGCATGTTCGAGGCCTATACCAAGGCACACCTGGCCAACGTCAGACTGGTTGCATTCGGTCCTTTTGGCAGCGACGCTCATAATCTGAGCGGCAGCATCGCCGGCATCCCCATATGGTGGCCGGAAATCGAAGCATTGCTGCAGCGCGTTGGCCTGCCGACCAAACGCGTTTTTGTCGCGACCAACGAGGGAGAGTTGCCGGTCACGGAAATCGTGGAGGGGCAGCCGCCGCCTGGACTGAGCAAGCTTGAACAGCCAGCCTATGAAGGATTCCTGCAGACACAATTGCCGCGTGCCGCCGCCCATTCATCGTCGGGCGTCTGGAGCACCACCTCCGGGGGCCCGGACTTCATCGAACGCGCGCTGCAAAATTGTCGGGAGCGATCGAAACTTCCCTGCAGTCTGTACCTTGTGAATCACAGCATCGTGCAAAGCGCATCCGTGCGCTGACAAGAGCGAGCCCGTTCATCCGCCGCACAAGAATTTCTCCACGGCATGCAAACCTGAGCGTCGCAGACGAGAGATGTTTGTCTAAGCGCGCCAATTACGATAAATTGATCCGTATTGCCTTCAAAGACGACATCAGTCGCAGCGGGCGGCATTAAAAAACGGTACAAAAATAATGCAAAAGCCGCCTTCACGGGAGGCATCAATAAAAAGGGGAAATGTATGCGTGGTGGATTGATAAAGATTGCGGCCGGTGTGATTGCGGCTATTGTCGCCGGCACAGCTGTCGCGGCTGGCTCGCTGGCCATTGACACGCTGCAAGGCAAGGAATACGGATTCTCTTTCAACCATCCGTCGTACGGCGTCGCTGATGAGCGCGCAAAGAGAGAGTGCGGCCCGGATTGCAGCATTGTAAAACGCTTTGAAAACCAATGCGCCGCATTTGCTGCCGATCAGGCTGCAGGCTCCACCGTTTACGGTTGGTGGCAGGGTGCGGCCACCAGCGCCGTGGTGCAACAGCGCGCCCTGTCCGAATGCCGAAGCCAGGGTGGAGCGAGCTGCATCGTGCGCGCGTGGGGCTGCGACACGATCAAGGCGAACGATCGACAAGCCAATGCAAAAACGCCGAAGCAAGACGGCAACGCGTTCACCATGCTGGGCGAGTGGACGCTGGATTACACCACCGCACGTGGCTACTCGGCAAACGGCACCGTGCGCGTCACCAATGCCGTCGGCAATGGCGTCTTCCGTGGCGTCATCGCGCTGTCGTATACTTCCAATGGCGTCACCAAGCAGATTCAGGAAGATGCATTGATTACCGTGCAAGGGGAAACGATCTCCATCAATGCCAGTAACCCGGTGTATGTGTCAGGCACCGGTAGTTACAATGCAGACAATTACACGCTCAACAAGATCAGCAACAACGTCCTGAAGGGCGTCAACAAAGACAATGCCGGCGCGGGCGGCATTATCGTTCTCATCAAAAAGTAGCCGGGCCATTGTCACGAATCTGCTGTTCGCATGCTGACAGCAGCACGGCCACGGCTACCCACGCAACCCTATACAACTAAAGAACGGAGACACCATGCGTCAAAAAATCACACTCGTTTCACTCGCCGTTGTCGGCGCATTTGCGGCGGGCATCGTCGCCTCGCCCCTGCTGCAACGACTGGTTCCGGATGCCCACGCGCAGCAAGCGCCGCTGGTGGCGACCGTGATCGACCTGAATGCCATCACGCACGCCGCGCTGCCTGCAACGCCTTATCCCGAGTTGCGCTCGAAGACCCTGGTCAACACGGACAACGCCACGATCAATCTGCAGTCGGGCAACGTCGACAAACACATCCATGCGAAGACGGACGAGATCCAATACATCGTCGAAGGCAGCGGTTCCATGTGGCTGGGCGGCGAACTCAAGGAGTTCAAGCCCGGCAGCCTGATCATCATTCCCAAGGGAACGCCGCACGCCGGCGCCATTGTGGCGAGCGGCCCGGTCAAGGCGATTGCGATCAAGATCCCGCCACAGGCCAAGGACGATATCGTTTTCGTGCACTGATCGCCGCGCCTGTCCGCGCCTCGTTCGCGGTGCGGACAAGCACATCATCCCCATGCGACACTCCGTACAACCTCAACATAAGGATTCCGGCATGAGCGTATCGTCCCGCGAGCTCAAGGTGACCCTGACATGCCAAACATTGCCGCCGCTCGAGGAGCCGGCTGACGTCGGACTGCAGGATAAAGAGCAGAACGTGCATGCGGGCGAGCGCAAGCGCGACGGCTCGACGGCGTTCGAATGCGTGATCCAGGTGAAGGACAAGGGAAACGGCGCCATCGACTTCAGCGGTCCGTTCGTCCATGGCACGCCTGCTGCACGCTTCATCTACCTGAGCTGGAAACGTCCCGCCCCCGTTACCGCAACATTGTGGGTGCAGCGGGTGAAAATACCGCTGACCTTCACAGCCGCCGATCTCGGCAACGCCGCGGCGATCCGCGCGGATATTACCGGGCGTCGGCCGCATGCGTCCGAGGCGATCGCGTGGACGATGTCGGCGCGAGGCTGAGAGTTTCCGGTCGGGGATCCGGATGGTCATTGGCTGCGGGCCGGCATAGCCGAGTTTTGCACGCCATGCCACACCCGGCCCGAATTGCCGTACACTCCCAAAGGATTGCCGACAACCAGCTGTCCTGACGCAATACATCCTTCATCTTTCTGAATCATCCCGCAACAGCTTGCATAGGCGCGATGATTCACCCGCATCGAACCCAGCCATCCTGCGTGTGACCCGGAGCACACAAACCTGGATTCAGCTCTTTTCCGCAAGTCCCCCATTGACCGCTCACCGCGCATGACTGCGTTGTCGGCGGCGTTTATACGCTTGTACCAAACGACTGCTTCCGCGCCGCGCCATCGCAGCTTCGGACCTCAGGCATCGGCGTTGGTGCAGGCAGGATGAAAGACGTGAATCATGAACGAAGACCAGAGCACCATCCCGGAAGAACTCCCGCTGCGCGCAGAGCTGTTCAGCGCCTTGCAAATGGAGCAGCACGGCCGTGTACTGGCCAACGCTCACCAGCTCGATCCGGACTACGGTCCCGACAAGCTGCTGGCGCGGCTGGCCGACAACGAACTCACCATCATCGACGCCTGCACGCGCCTGACCGAGGCCATCAAGGCCGGACGGCAGGTGACGCCTGCCGCGGAATGGCTGCTGGATAATTATTACCTGATCGAAGAGCAGATCCGCACCGCCAAACGCCATCTTCCCAAGAACTACAGCAAGGAATTGCCGCGCCTGCGCAACGGCCACTCCGCCGGTAGTCCGCGCGTCTACGACATCGCGCTGGAAACGATCTCGCACGGCGACGGCCGGGTCGATCCGGAAAGCCTGAGCCGCTTCGTCGTCGCCTATCAGCAAACCACGACGCTCAACCTGGGGGAGCTGTGGGCCATTCCCATCATGCTGCGGCTGGCGCTGATCGAAAATCTGCGGCGCGTCGCGGCGCGCCTGTCGGCCACGCTGATCAACCGCAACCTCGCGCATTTCTGGGCCGACGCCATGCTCGAAGTAGCCGAGAAGAATCCCAGCAACCTGATCCTGCAAGTGGCCGACATGGCGCGCTCGGCGCCGCCGATGGAAAGCGCCTTCGTCGCCGAACTGGTGCGCCGCCTGCAAGGCCAGAGTCCGACCCTGACGCTGCCCTTGACCTGGCTGGCGCAACGCCTGACCGCTTCCGGCAACAGCATCGAACAACTGGTGCAGCAGGAAAGCCAGAGCCAGGCGGCCGATCAGGTCTCCATCAGCAACAGCATCGGCTCCCTGCGTTTCCTGAGCAGCATGGACTGGCGCGAATTCGTCGAAACCATGAGCGCGGTGGATCACATCCTGCGCGAAGATCCTGACGATACCTATGCGCGCATGGACTTCGCGACCCGCGATCGCTATCGCCATGTGGTCGAGAAAATCTCGCGCGAAGGATCGCAGTCCGAAACGGAAGTTGCGCGTCAGGCGATCGCCATGGCGCGCACTGCCGCGGCAGCGCCGCGCAACGATGTCGTGGATCGGCGCGCGCATGTCGGTTATTACCTGATCGGCGAGGGCCTGGCGTCGTTGCGGACTGCAGCAGCCGTGCGTGTCCCGTCACGCGCAAAACTGACGCGACTGGCGTCGACACGTCCTGTGGCGACGTACCTCGGCGCCATCTTCCTGATCAGCGCCTTGTCGACGTGGTGGGTATTGGCCGAGGCGCATCAGCGCGGCGCACAACAGTGGCATCCGCTGTGGCTGGCCTTGCTGGGGTTGCTGGCCGCCCTGCCCGCCAGCCAACTCGCGCAGTCGATCGTCAACTGGCTGGTGCCCTTGCTGACGCCGCCGCGATTGTTGCCGCGCATGGATCTGTCCGGCGGCATTCCGCCGGAATGCCACACGCTGGTGGTCGTGCCGACCCTGCTCCTCAGCAACGCCGGCGCCGAGGATCTGGTCGAGGCGCTGGAGGTGCGCTTCCTGGCCAACCAAGACGTCAATCTGCGCTTTTGCCTGCTGACCGACTTTGCCGACGCGGCCGTCGAAAGCACTCCCGGCGATGCGCCCCTGCTGGCGTTCGCAACCGGCTTGCTCAACGCGCTCAATCTGAAATATCCACGCGCCGGCGGCGACAACTTCCTGCTGCTGCATCGTCCGCGCCGCTGGAATCCGACGCAGGGGACCTGGATGGCCTACGAGCGCAAGCGCGGCAAGCTGGGCGACCTCAACGCCTTCCTGCGCGGCGGCGGAACAGAGGCTTTCAGCGCCATCGCCGGCGACACCGGCGGCCTCGCCAATACCCGTTACGTCATCACGCTGGACACCGACACCGAGCTGCCGCGCGACGCCGCACGCCAGTTCGTGGCGACCATGTCCCATCCGCTCAATCGTCCGGTCTACGACGCCGTCGAGAACAAGATCAGCGACGGCTACGGTATTTTGCAACCGCGCATCGCCGTCAGTTCTCCCAGCGCGCAAGCCTCGCGCTATGAGTTGCTGTACGGCGGCGAAACCGGAATCGACCCCTATACGCGCACCGTCTCCGACGTGTACCAGGATCTGTTCGGCGAAGGCTCTTTCATCGGCAAGGGCATCTACGACGTCGACGCCTTCGAAAAAGTCTTGCAGGATCGCATGCCCGAAAATCGTATCCTCAGCCACGATTTGCTGGAGGGCAGCTATGTCCGCGCCGGTCTGATCAGCGACGTGCAGTTGTACGAGCAATACCCGTCACGCTATAGCGCCGACGTCAGCCGCCGCCATCGCTGGATTCGCGGCGACTGGCAGATCGCGGCATGGATGTGGCCGCGCGTGCCGGTCCGGCGCGATGCCGCCGGCAAGCTTCACTATGAAAAGACGCCTCTCTCGGCGTTGTCGCGCTGGAAGCTGTTCGACAATCTGCGCCGCAGCCTGGTCGCACCGGCGCTGACGCTGGTGACCCTGAGCGGCTGGCTGCTGTTGCCGCAGGCGTGGTTCTGGAGCGGCGCCGTGCTGGTCGTGACGCTGACGCCGGCCTTGTGTTCGCTCGTGCTCAATCTCCTGAAGAAGCCGGACGACATCCGGCTGCAACAGCATCTCTCGGCATCGTTCACCACGCTGGTTGCGCAACTGGTGCACGCAGGCCTGGCCATCAGCCTGCTGCCTTACGAGAGCTGGTATCAGCTGGACGCCATCGTCCGCACGCAGTGGCGCCTGCATGTCTCCGGCAAGGGCCTGCTGGAATGGAACAGTTCCGGGGAAGCCAATATGCGCGCCGGCAACGGACTGCGCTCCTATTATGCGGCGATGTGGCAATCGCCGGCGCTGGCGCTGGCCGTGGCGTTGTATCTGGTGCTGCGCCAGCCGGCTGCGCTGGCCGCCGCTGCACCGATCCTGCTGCTGTGGTGGCTGGCGCCGGTGATCGTGTTCCGCATCAGCCAGCCGATCACGCGGCGCGCGCCGCGCCTGGACCAGGCGCAGCAGACTTATCTGCATGCGCTGGCGCGCAAGACCTGGCTGTTCTTCGAAACCTACGTCGGTCCGGCCGACAACTGGCTGCCGCCCGACAACATGCAGGAACACCCGGTGGAAGTATTGGCGCGGCGCACCTCGCCGACCAATATCGGCCTGTCGCTGCTGGCCAATCTGACCGCCTATGATTTCGGCTACATCCCCGGCGGCCAGCTGCTGGAACGCACCCGCAATACCTTCCAGACCATGGCGGCGCTGGAGCGCTACCAGGGACATTTCTACAACTGGTACGACACCCAATACCTCCATCCGCTGCCGCCATCCTATGTCTCGACCGTGGACAGCGGCAACCTGGCCGGCCATCTGCTGACCTTGCTGCCCGGCTTGCAGGCGCTGGCCGATGCGCCGGTGCTGCACGCCAACCTGTTCGCCGGCATCCGCACGGCGCAAATGATCCTGCAAGAACTGTCGCGGACCTTGCCCCTGACAGAAGAGCAGCAGTTGTCGCCGCTGTTCGCCCGCGAACTCGACAGCGCCTGTGCGACGGCGCCTACGTCGCTGAGCCAGGCCTGCACGGTGCTCGACAGCCTGAACCGGCATATGGATGAATTTTCCCGCGGGTTGAATCAGGTGTCGTTCTCCGGCACCACCACGCCAGGTTCGCCGCCCGACAAACAATTGCAGCGATTCAGCCAATTGCGCCGGTGGGAGCGTGCGCTGGCCAGCCAATGCCGCGAAGCGCTGGCCGAACTGCATGCGCTGGCGCCGTGGCTGCGCTCGGATCAGCTGAAACGCTGCTGCGAAGAATTTCCCTCGCTCACGGCCACTCTCGATAGCGCACTCAGCCTGCGCCAGATTGCGCAATTACCGGCGCTGATTTCGCAAGCGCAAGCGTCAACACCGGCCTCCGCCGTGGACAGCAAGCGCGTTCCGGACGACCTGCAAACACTGTTCAAAGAAGCCAGCGACCTGGCGGCAGCCCGCCTGGCCGCCATCGATCTGCTGGCAATGCAGGCCGGCGAGTTCGCACGCATGGAGTACCGCTTCCTGTATGACCCCGCCACGCACCTGCTGGCGATCGGCTACAACGTCACCGAACGCCGCCGCGATACCGGCTTCTATGACTTGCTGGCGTCGGAAGCACGACTGGCCACCTTCGTCGGCATCGCGCAGGGACAATTGCCGCAAGACAGCTGGTTTGCGCTGGGCCGCCAACTGACGCTGGCCGGCGGCGAACCCATCCTGCTGTCGTGGAGCGGCTCGATGTTCGAATACCTGATGCCGTTGCTGGTGATGCCGACTTTCGCCGGCACCCTGCTCGACCAGACTTATCGCTCGGTGGTGGAACGGCAGATCAGCTACGGCGTGCAGCGCGGCGTGTACTGGGGCATGTCGGAGTCGGGCTATCACAGCTTCGACGCCAGCCTGAATTATCAGTACCGCACCTTCGGCGTGCCGGGCCTCGGGTTCAAGCGCGGCCTGGGAGACGATCTGGTGATTGCGCCGTATGCCTCGATGATGGCGCTGATGGTCGCGCCCGAACAAGCCTGCAGCAATCTGCAGGAGATGAGCGCGGCAGGATTCGAAGGCGTCTTCGGCATGGTCGAAGCCATCGATTACACCCAGTCGCGCTTGCCGCGCGGCCAGAGCCATGCCGTGATCCGCTCCTTCATGGCGCATCACCAAGGCATGGGATTCCTGTCGCTGGCATATCTGTTGCTGGACCGGCCGATGCAGCGCCGCTTCGAATCGTACCCGCTGTTCCAGGCCACCATGTCGCTGCTGCACGAGCGTGTTCCCAAGGCCGGCGCAAATTATTCCAGCGCCTCCGAACTGGCCGACGTCCGCATCGTCGCCGGCGCACAGGATCAACAGATCCGCGTGGTGCGCCGTCCCGATCCGCGCACGCCGGAAGTGCAACTGCTGTCCAACGGCCGCTACCACGTCATGGTCACCAGCGCCGGCGGCGGCTACAGTCGCTGGAACGACGTCGCCGTCACGCGCTGGCGCGAAGACACCACGCGCGACCACTGGGGCAGTTTCTGCTACGTGCGCGATATACGCGACCTCGACGAGAACGCCTTCTGGTCGACCGCCTATCAGCCGACGCTGGCGACGCCAAGCCATTACGAAGTGATTTTTTCCGAAGGCCGCGCCGAGTTTCGCCGCCACGATCGCGATATCGAGATGCATACCGAAATCGTGGTCTCGCCGGAGGACGACATCGAACTGCGCCGCACCAAAATCACCAATCGTTCGCGCACCACGCGCACGCTGGAGATCACCACCTATGGCGAAGTCGTGCTGGCGCCGTCAGCCGCAGATGCGATGCATCCGGCCTTCAGCAATCTGTTCGTGCAGACCGAGATCGACATGCAGCGCGGGGCCATCCTGTGCACGCGCCGGCCGCGTTCGGTCAACGAAAGCGTGCCATGGATGTTCCACCTGATGGCGGTGCACGGTGGCGGCGCCGATACGCATGCTGATGCGGCATCGTACGAAACCGACCGCATGCAGTTCCTCGGACGCGGCAACACGCCGGCCACGCCGCAGGCGATGCAGCAGGCCGGCCCCTTGTCCAACAGCGTCGGTTCGGTGCTCGACCCGATCATGGCCATCCGTCGCCGCATCACGCTCGAGGCGGAGCAATCCGTCACCATCGACGTGGTGACGGGCGTTGCCGCCAATCGCGACATCTGCGAAGAACTGATCGGCAAATACCAGGATCGCCATCTGGCCGATCGCGTCATGGAACTGGCCTGGACCCACAACCAGGTGGTGCTGCGCCAGCTCAACGCCAGCGAGGCGGACGCGCAACTTTACGGCCGCCTGGCGAACTCGGTGGTCTACGCCAATCCATTGCTGCGCGCCGACGCCAGCATCCTCGCGCGCAACCGTCGCGGCCAGTCGGCGCTGTGGAGCTATGCGATCTCGGGCGACCTGCCCATCGTGCTGGTGCAGATACGCGACATGGCCAACATCGAACTGGTGCGCCAACTGGTGCAGGCGCATGCTTACTGGCGCTCGAAGGGACTGGCGGTCGACCTCGTGATCTGGAACGAAGATCACGCCGGTTATCGGCAAGTGCTGCAGGAACAAATCCTGAACCTGATCTCTTCCGTCACCGGCGCGCATACCATCGACAGGCCGGGCGGCATCTTCGTGCGGCTGCTCGACCAGATTTCCGACGAGGACCGCACCCTGTTCCAATCGGTGGCGCGTGTGATCCTGAACGACAGCAGCGGCACGCTGGCCGAACAAGTCGCGCGCCGCGATGCGCCTGAAGTGAAAATGCCGTTGTTGTCGCCGAAGACCGGGCCCGTTACGGACGCGGCGGCCGCGACGCAGCAGATCGCGCGTGTACCGGCGCCGTTGCTGGACAATGGCATGGGCGGCTTTAGCGCCGATGGCCGCGAGTACCTGATCGTCACCGGCGATGATCGCTACACGCCCGCACCATGGAGCAACGTCATCGCCAATGCGCACTTCGGCAGCGTGGTATCGGAGAGCGGGCAAGCGTATAGCTGGGCCGAGAACGCCCACGAATTCCGCCTCACGCCGTGGGCCAACGATCCGGTCAGCGACGGCGGCGGCGAAGCTTTCTATCTGCGTGACGAATACAGCGGCGCAAGCTGGTCGCCGACGCCGCTGCCGCGACGCGGCGCCGGGCAATACCTGACGCGCCACGGTTTCGGCTACAGCGTGTTCGAGCATGAAGAAGCCGGAATCTTCTCTGCGCTGACCGTGTTCGTCGCCCTCGACGCGCCGGTGAAGTACATGGTGCTGCGCGTGCGCAACGATTCGCAGGCGCACCGCCGCCTGTCTGCTACCGGTTACATGGAATGGGTGCTCGGCGACTTGCGCGGCAAGACGGCGATGCACGTCAACACCGAGACCGATACCACCACCGGCGCCCTGCTGGCCAGCAATCACTACAACACCGAGTTTCCACAACGCGTCGCCTTCTTCGACCTCGATGCCGCGGCCAAGAGCGTCACCTGCGATCGCAACGAGTTCATCGGGCGTAATCGTTCGCTGCAAAATCCGATCGCGCTGGAGCGGCAACGCCTGTCCGGCAAGGTCGGCGCCGGCCTGGATCCGTGTGCTGCGATACAGACCATATTCGACCTCGCGCCCGGCCAGGAACGCGAGTTGGTGTTTACGCTCGGCCTCAGCGACCTGCGCCATGCCAACACCGCGGCGTTGATCCTGCGCCATCGCGGCGCGGCAGCGGCACGTGCGACGCTGGAATCGGTCAAGGATTACTGGTCCCGCACGCTCGGTGCGATCCAGGTTGCCACGCCGGAACCGGCGCTGGACGTGCTGGCCAACGGCTGGCTGTTGTACCAGACGCTGGCATGCCGCATGTGGGCACGCAGCGGTTACTACCAGTCGGGCGGCGCGTTCGGCTTCCGTGATCAGCTGCAGGACAGCATGGCGCTGGTGCACAGCGAACCGGCATTGGTGCGCGGCCATTTGCTGCTGTGCGCGGCGCATCAGTTTGTCGAAGGCGATGTCCAGCATTGGTGGCATCCGCCGACCGACCGTGGTGTGCGCACGCATTGTTCGGATGACTATCTGTGGCTGCCGCTGGCGGTGCATCGTTATGTCACCGTCACGGGCGACGTCTCGGTGCTCGACGAGACCGTGCACTTCCTCGAAGGCCGCGCCGTCGGAGCGGAAGAAGACTCCTATTACGACCTGCCGCAACGCTCGGCCGACAGCGCCAGCCTTTATCAGCATTGCGTGCGTGCGATCCGGCACGGTTCGCGGTTCGGCGCACACGGTTTGTCGCTGATCGGTTCCTGCGACTGGAACGACGGCATGGACAAGGTCGGCGAACACGGCAAGGGAGAAAGCGTCTGGCTCAGCTTCTTCTTCTACGAAGTGATGCAGCGTTTTGCCGACGTCGCCATCCTGCACCAGGATCAGTCGTTCGCCGCCGAGTGCCGCACGCAGGCGCAGACGCTGCAACAGCACATCGAACAGAACGGCTGGGACGGCAACTGGTACCTGCGTGCATATTTCGATGACGGCACGCCGCTGGGCTCCCATGCCAACGACGAATGCCAGATCGATTCGATCTCGCAAAGCTGGGCGGTGCTGTCCGGCGCCGGCGGTGCCGGTCGCACGCAGCAAGCCATGCAATCGATGCGCCGACGCCTGGTGCGCGACGACGACAAACTGATCCAGTTGCTCGATCCGCCGTTCGACCGCTCCGACCAGAACCCCGGTTATATCCGCGGCTATGTGCCGGGCGTGCGCGAGAACGGCGGGCAGTACACCCATGCCGCTATCTGGGCCATCATGGCCTTCGCGCGCATGGGCGACCGGCAGTCGGCATGGGAACTGATGCGCATGATCAATCCCATCAATCACGCGCGCAATGCGGAAGAGATCGCGACCTACAAGGTCGAGCCTTACGTGGTCGCAGCAGATGTCTACGCCGTCACGCCGCACACTGGCCGCGGCGGCTGGACCTGGTACACCGGCTCGGCAGGCTGGATGTATCGCTTGCTGGTCGAATCTCTGCTGGGCCTGCATGTCGAAGGCGACAAGCTGACCATTGATGCCTGCGTGCCGGCCGACTGGGACAGTTACGGCATCGACTATCGCTACGGCGATACGCCGTACCGGATCACGATCTCGCAGACAGCGGGAGACGGTCCGCCGGGAGCATGTCGCTTCAAGGCGGATGGCGTCGATTTGCCCGCACCCATCCTGACGCTGGTCAACGATCGCCAGGCGCACCGGCTCGACGTCATGCTGTCGCGCTGATCACGGCGACGCCGGAGCAAAGCAATTTACTCCGGCGCCTTTCCCACCATCCTGGCCGCACGGAGAAAGTCGAAATCCACGCCCTGGTCCGCTTGCGTCACGGTGTCGAGGAACAGCTTGGCGTAGCCGCGCTCGGCGGTCGGGATGACGACCGGCGCCTCTTGCGCGCGCCGGGCCAGTTCTTCATCCGCCACCAGCAAGGCGATCTCCCGGTTCGACACACTCAGGCGGATGCGGTCGCCATTGCGCACGTAGGCCAGCGGCCCGCCGATGGCCGACTCGGGCGTGACGTGCAATACGATGGTGCCGAACGCGGTGCCGCTCATGCGCCCGTCTGAAATCCGCACGATGTCTTTCACACCGGCCCGCGCCAGCTTGCGGGGAATCGGAATGTAGCCGGCCTCGGGCATCCCGGGCGCTCCCTTGGGACCGATGTTCTTGAGCACCAGGATGTCGTCTGCGGTGACGTCCAACTCGTCGCTGTCGATACGCCTGGCCATGTCTTCGACGTTCTCGAACACCACCGCGGACCCAACGTGTTCCATCAGCCGGGCGTCTGCCGCGGACTGCTTGATGATGGCGCCGCCGGGCGCCAGGTTGCCGCGCAGGACGGCGATGCTGCCCTGCGGATAAATGGGATTGGTCGCCGGGCGCACCACGTCTTGCGCAAAGCCGTCGCCGGCGCGTTCGATCTCTTCTCCCAGCGTGCGGCCAGTCACCGTCATGGCCTCGAGGCGCAGCAAAGGCTTGAGTTCGCGCAGCAGGGTCGCCATGCCGCCGGCGTGGTGGAAGTCCTCCATGTAATGCCGGCCGGACGGCTTCAGGTCCAGCAGCACCGGCGTCTCGCGTCCCATGCGATCGAGCGCCTCCAGGTCGATCTCCAGTCCCATGCGGCCGGCGATCGCCGTCAGGTGCACGATGCCGTTGGTGGAACCGCCGATGGCCAGCAGCACCCGCATGGCGTTCTCGAAGGCGGCGGGCGTGAGTATCTTGTCGATGGTCAGGCCGTCGTGCGCCATCTGCACCGCCTGCGCGCCGGTCTCTTCCGCCACCCGGATGCGGTCCGCGGTCACCGCCGGCGGCGAGGCGCCGCCCGGCACGGTCATGCCCATGGCTTCGGCGATGCAGGCCATGGTGCTGGCGGTGCCCATGACCGAGCACGTGCCCACGCTGGCGACCAGCTGGTTGTTGACCTCGGCAATTTCTTCCGCGCCGATTTCCTCGGCGCGGTATTTTCCCCAGTAGCGCCGGCAATCGGTGCACGCCCCCACCCGTTCGCTGCGATGGCTGCCGGTGAGCATGGAACCGGTGATGAGCTGGATCGAAGGAATGCCCGCCGAAGCCGCGCCCATCAGTTGCGCCGGCACTGTCTTGTCGCAACCGCCGATGAGCACCACGGCGTCCATCGGCTGCGCGCGCACCATTTCTTCCGTGTCCATCGACATCAGGTTGCGCAGGTACATGCTGGTCGGCGCGGAGAAGCTCTCGTGGATGGAAATGGTCGGGAAATCCATCGGCAATCCGCCCGCCAGCATGACCCCACGCTTGACCGCTTCGATCAGTTGCGGCGCGTTGCCGTGGCAGGGGTTGTAGCTGCTGCCGGTGTTGACGATGCCGACCACCGGGCGCTCGAGCGCCTTGTCCGTATAGCCTGCGCCCTTGATGAACGCCTTGCGCAGGAACAGCGAAAAGCCCTGGTCGCCGTAGTTGGTCAGTCCTTTTTTCAAACCGGTTTGCCTGGGTTTCATCGTTGTCTCGCGCTGTTGTTGTAGAGGTTGCCGTGGAAGCCGGCCTGTCGCCATGGCATGCCATGCACGGGGATACTGGGTGTTTTCATTGCAAAAAACAATTTGGTATTTCTTGCTTTAAAAGAAAATATTTTTTAGTATCGGCCGATGGACATCCGCTACATACAAAGCTTTGTCGCCACCGTAGAGTGCGGTTCGATCGCGGAGGCGGCGCGCCGCCTGGACCTGACCTCGGCGGCGCTGGCCGCGCGCGTCCGGGCGCTGGAAGAAGAACTGGGCACGGCGCTGCTGCAACGCTCCGGCCGTTCCGTGAAGCCGACGGCAGCCGGCCTGAATATCCTCGACAGCGCGCGCAGCATGTTGCGCGAAGAACGCGATCTGCGCGCGATGGCCATCAAGGAAATGCCGGTCGGAGAGTTGCGCCTGGGCACCTTCGTCTCGGCCTTGACTACGGTGCTGCCGCCGGTCCTGCGCAAGCTGTATGCAGACCATCCCGATCTGTCGGTGTCGGTGGTATCCAACGGCTCGGTCGAGCTGTGCCGCATGGTGGCGGCGGGAGAACTGGATGCGGCGGTGGTGGTCGAGCCGCAGTTCGCGATTCCCAAAACTTGCGAGTGGCGTCCCCTGATGGATGAACCGCTGGTGGTGGTGGCGCCGGTCGGCATGGCAGGTCGCGATCCGCACGAACTGCTGCGCAACGAGCCGTTCATCCGCTACGACCGCACGGTCTGGGGCGGCCAGCTGGCCGATCGCTATCTGCGCGACCACGGCATTCGTCCGCATCAGCGGCTCGAGATCAATGGCCTGATGTCGATTGCGGTCATGGTCGACCATGGGCTCGGCGTATCGCTGCTGCCCGACTGGTCGGCGCTGTGGTCGGGCGGCCTGTCGATCGCACGGGTGCCGCTGCCGAGCCAGGCGCCGGTGCGCCGGATCGGCTTCATCTGGGGTGCGCAACGTCCGCACGCGCACCTTGCCGGCCTGTTCCTGAAGCACGCCGAAGATGTGTTTCGCACCAGGGATGGAAGATCTTGAAGTGATCGCCATCCCCAGAGCGTCGCTCGCTGACTAGCCGGGCAAGCCAGTACAATGACTTCCTGTTTTATTCCACTCAGGAATCGCTATGCAATCCCATTCGATGTCACGCGGGGTCAAGGCGGCGCTGCTGGCCGCCGTTCTGTTTGGCGCCGCGACGCCCCTCGCCAAGCTGATTCTGGCCAACGCATCACCCTGGTTGCTGGCCGGTTTGTTCTATCTGGGTTCCGGCATCGGCCTTGCCGTCTATCGAAAAATCACAGATGCGGAAAAAGTGAATTTGCCGCGCGAGGAGCGACTCTGGTTTGCCGGCGCGATCATTTCCGGCGGCGTCGTCGCGCCCGTGTTGCTGATGACCGGCTTGACCTCCATGCCCGCATCGGGAGCGTCCTTGCTGTTGAATGCCGAGGGCGTGTTTACCGCGCTGCTCGCCTGGTTTGTCTTCAAAGAGAATTTTGACCGGCGCATTGCCCTGGGCATGTTGGCCATCGTCGTCGGGGCAGTCATCCTCAGTTGGCCCGATAGCGCCGACTTGTCGGCGCTGTGGCCTTCATTGGCAATTCTTGGCGCTTGCCTGGCATGGGCCGTGGACAACAACCTGACTCGAAAAGTATCCCTCAACGATGCGTCATGGGTCGCGTCGGTGAAGGGTCTCTTCTCCGGTGGCACGAATCTGATACTTGCGCTGCTGATGGGAGCCAGCTTGCCTTCGGCAGCAGTCGTGGCCGGCGCGATGACGTTGGGATTTCTGGCTTACGGGGTCAGCCTTGCACTGTTTGTTGTGGCGCTACGCCATCTGGGAACAGCGCGCACAGGCGCCTATTTTTCCATTGCGCCTTTTTTTGGCGCGCTGCTGGCGCTGATATTGGGCGAACCCCTGACCATGCCGCTGATCGTTGCCGGGCTGTTGATGGCGCTCGGTATCTGGCTTCATCTCTCGGAGACGCACGAGCATGCGCATGTCCATGATGAAACGGAGCATGAGCATGAACACCTGCACGATGAGCATCATCAGCACGCGCATGATTTCGCGGTCTTGCCGGGTGAGCCGCATCGGCATGTGCACCGCCATTCCAGAATCGAGCACACGCATGCGCACTTTCCCGATTCGCATCATCAGCATACGCATTGAATCTGCAAGACCGCGCCCTGCCAGAGGCGAACATAAAGCCGCTTGGCAGTTCTGAACCTCGCCGCAAGGTATCCCAGAACGGGCACGAGCAACACCGTCATTTCAACCAATTCATCTCCGTTGTTTTCCCGTCTAGATAGTCTGCGTTGAGCTCGGCAACGTCGCGTACATAATCCCAGAGCGCCCGGATGCGCGCCAGCTCGCGGCGCTCGGGCGGCGCGACCAGCCACAGCGAGCGGGTGATGTCGACCTTGTCCGGCAGGATCGGCACCAGGTTGTCCGTCACGCTGCCGAGAAAGCAGGGAATCACGGCGATTCCCAGCCCCGCTTTCACCGCCTGTGCCTGCGCGACGACGCTGGTGCTGCGCAGGCAACGCGGCAGCGATGAACTCCATTTATGCAAATGGAATTGTTGCGGCGAGAACAGAAGGTCATCGACGAAATCGATCCAGCGGTGATCCTGAAAATCCTCGACGCGCCTGATCGGCGGATGACGCTCCAGGTACTCGCGGCTTGCATAAGGAAGCAGGCGATACTCGCCCAGCTTTCTGGTGACAAAACTGTTGGTCCTGGGGCGATCCAGCGCGACCGAGGTATCGACTTCCCTTTTTGAAATATTCAGCGATCGCGGCAGCGGCAGGACATCCATGTTGACGGCCCGATGGCGCTGGCAGAAATTGGCGAGGTGCGGCATCAGGAAGAAGGTGCCGAACGCTTCCGTGGCGCCGATCCTGATCTCTCCGCTCAGCTCCATGCGATCGCCTTGGGACACCTGCGATTCGATTACCGACAGCGTGCTTTCCAGCTTCTCTGCATGCTCCAAAAGATGATGTCCGGCCGTGGTCAGACGCAGCCCCTGGGCGCTGCGATCGAAGAGCTTCGCGCCGACGTCCTTTTCGAGTTTTCCCAGTCGCCGCGAAACGGTCGACTGACTCATCTTCAGCAGGTGGGATGCCTCGAGCCCCGACTGGGTGCGCGCGGCGGCAAGAAATACCCGGAAATCATCCCAGTCGAAATTGCTCATTTTTGTCTCCAGCGGTTATGCATATTTGCATAACCATCTTCCGTTTTCTTCTGTAGCAAATGCAAAATTTGCAAACTATGATGATTATCACTTTTTAAGGAAAAGCGGCAAGAAGAAAAATATCTACAGACAGAGGCCGCGCAAAAACTTTCATCGACAGCGCGCCGAATGTTGATTCAGCGATCTCAAAAGATATTTATTTTGTTTTTTCCGGAGACATTGTGACGAACATCACCCATCATTTTGCCGACCTCGACGAGGTCACGCTGCACTACCTCATGGCCGGCAGTGGATTCCCCGTCGTTTTGCTGCATGGCATCCCGCAGACCTCCCACGAGTGGCGGTATGTGATTCCTCATCTGGCGAAGCACTATCGCGTGATCGCGCCAGATTTGCGGGGCTTGGGCGACTCCTCCCGGCCGGCCGCAGGTTACGACAAGAAGACCGTGGCGAATGACGTGCGGCGCTTGCTGAAGACGCTGGACATCGACGCCTTCTATCTGGTCGGACATGACTGGGGTGGGCCGACCGCTTTTTCGCTGGCGGCGCAGCATCGTGACGCGGTGAAGAAGCTGGCAATTCTGGACGTAGCGATTCCCGGCGACGGCGCCGATTTTTCTCAGAACGGCCGGCGCTGGCACCACTCGCTCTTTCGCACCCCGGATCTTCCGGAAGCGCTGTTCCAGGACCGGGAACACCTGATCATCAACTGGTTCTTCGAAAACTATGGCTACCGGCCGAACTGCATCAGCGAAGAGGACCGCAGGGAATACCTGCGCACGTATGTCAAACCCGGCGCGATGCGCGCGATGTATTCCTTCTATCGCGCGCTGCCCCAGGATGCCGAAGACAACCACGCCATGTTGCAGAAAGACGGGAAGTTGCGGATGCCGGTGCTGGCGCTTGGCGGCGCCAAAGGATTCGGTCGCGGAATGGAGACGCTGGAATCCCTGCAACGCGTCGCAGAAGATGTCCGGGGCGGACTGATCCCCGACGCCGGGCATTGGGTAACGGAAGAACAACCGGAGTTCATTGCAAACGAGCTCCTGCATTTTTTTGCCGAAGACTGAGCACAAAACGAAAACAAGGAGACAGACATGGACACCAACCGACGCAAGCTCATCCTTACCGGCGCGGCCGCAGCCGGCGCTTCAATCGCCTTCCCTTCGCTGGCATGGGGACAACCGCAATTCAAGATGAAATGCGCCAACATCATGCCGGCCGACCACCCGCTCAACATACGACTCACGGAGGCGAGCGCCAGGATCAGGGAGCAGACCAACGGCCAGGTCGAGATCGGCATTTTTCCGTCCAGCCAGCTCGGCACGGATGCGGACATGTTGTCGCAGGTGCGGGCCGGCGCGATCGACATTTTCGTCCAGTCGGGGCTGATCCTTGGATCGCTGGTACCGGTGGCCGCCATCAACGGCATCGGCTTCGCGTTCTCCGACTATGCGAAGGTATGGCAGGCGATGGATGGTCCCTTGGGGAAAAATATCCAGGCGGCTTTCCTGAAGTCCAACCTGATCGCGTTCGACAAGATGTGGGACAACGGCTTCCGCCAGGTCCTGTCGTCGGCCAAACCCATCCGCACGCCGGACGACTTGAGAGCCTTCAAGATCCGCGTTCCTCCCAGCCCTTTGTGGACATCGCTGTTCAAGTCGCTTGGCTCCGCGCCGGTGTCAATTCCCTGGGCCGAGACTTACTCTGCATTGCAGACCAGGATGGCGGACGGTATCGAGAACGCGTTGGCGACCATCTACTTCTCCAAAATGTATGAGATCTCCAAATACGTCTCTTACACCAACCACATGTGGGACGGCTTCTGGACCGTCGCCAACAGGAAGTCATTCGAGTCGCTGCCTGCAGCGTCGCGCGATATCGTCGTCAAGGTGATCAACGAGGCGGCAGTGAAACAGCGAGCCGATGTCGAAAAGCTGAACGGTGAACTCGCCGGCAACCTGGCAACCAAAGGGGTTCAGTTCGCGAAAGTCGATCGGGCGCCGTTCCAGGAAAAACTGCGTCAGGCCGGCTTTTACGGCGAATGGAAACGCCGCATGGGTGACCAGGCATGGTCCCTGCTGGAAGCCACCACAGGAAGACTGGCCTGACCGCGGCTCTCTTCAATGCGGGCGTCATTCATTCTGCCCAGCGCGCCCGCAGGTCGTGTGCGATCAGTCAAAGCGAAGGCCGGTGTTGCCCCGGACACATCGCTCCGGTCCGGCAAACCTTGTCGTTTCCATAAATTTGCAATTGGCATTGAACATTCGTCGGTGTGATGCGTTCATACCTGCTTTTGGCCGGAAAGACCGGTCAATGCCACTATTTCAAAGACGACAAGGTTATCAATGCGAAGACGAATGCAATCGCTGGCGGCGCTCATGCTGCTGTCCGCTTCCGGCGCTGCGCCCCTGGCACAGGCGGCCGACGCCGCGGCGCTATGCGCACCCGATCTGAAGGTGGACAAGGAAAAGCTGGCGGCGCGCCTGCTGGCCGCTTATCCGGTGAGCACCGCCTACCTGGCGGTGGGTGAACATCCGGCGCCGCTGTCGTCCTACCGGGCGCTGGCGTCATGGCTGCTCAAGAAGCGCGCCGCCGAAAAACCGGCGGGCGGCGCATGCAAAGGCGACAGTTGCAACGCCGACCACATCGCCGACGACTTGCAGAATCTGCTGGATGGCAAGGACGCTCAATTCAAGCCGACCGGCGGCGCCGTCGCCGCCACCTTCTTCGACCCCGACAATCAAAGCGGTCTGGTCTGCGTGCGGAACGATACCCAGCTCACCCTGCCGCATGCTGCGTCGGCAGCCGTCATGACCGCCGCGCCGGTGGCCGGGGCGACCGCGCCCGCATCCGCTACCGGCACCACAGCGCCGGCGACGCATCAGCCAAGCTGGATGGATCCGGTGCGCGTGCGCGGCAATCCCGATCAGTTGTCCATCGACCGCAGCAACCAGGCCGCATACGCATCCGTCGAGCGCGCCCACCTGACGCTGGCCAATGATGACGTGGCGCAATCGCGCACCAACGACATCGTGGTCTTCACCGGGTATTCCTTCGACAAGCGTCCCATGGACGGCAACGGCAGCACCTACGAGGCGGTGCCTTACGTCGGCTTCAAGCAGAACCGCGTCACTAACTACAACGGCGGCGCCGTCACGGTGGACACGACCCGCACCGGCCAGGCCGGCGTGCTCTCGTCATTCCACTTCGCCCATCCGGGGTCGGCCAATACCGAAGACCTGACGGCGCGGCCGGATTACCTTGTCAACAGTTCCGACGGCAGCCGCCTGCTCACCGTCAACTTTACCTACACGATGGTGCGCCCGGGCATCCTCAACGATTTCATCCGCTGGAACAACGGCCTCGCCTTCAAGCCGATCCTGATCGGCCAGAGCCGCAACGGTACCTATCTCAACCGCGGCGAAGCGGCAGTCTACGAACAGCATCAGGACTTCATCCGCCTGGGGGCGCAGGCGGGCTTCACGCTGGCGTCGACCAATCCAAAACTGCCGTTCGACTTCACCACCACCTATACCGGCCTCAAGGCCTTGCAGGGCTCGCGCAGCATCCACTACTGGAAGGGCGCGCTGACCTACAACTTCAACCAGAACGTGGGGCTGAGCCTCGATTATTCGAACGGCTTGTTGCCGGACACGGGCGACGCCGAGCGCAAGTGGGGACTGGGCATCGCCACCAAGTTCTGAGTTGCCCGCTCTCTTTCGGAGCCACAGCAAAAAGGGCACGCGCACTTTCGGCGAAACCGAAGCGCACGTGCCCTTGCACGCAGGTGAGGACGTCAATGACGATTAATTGAACAGCACGCTTTACTTGTAGAAAGCTTCAACCTTGCCTTTGACCTTCGTCAGCAAGGGATTGCCTTTGCGATCCAGGGCCTTTCCGGCCGGGACTTTGATCCATCCTTCGCTGATGCAATATTCGTCGACGTCGGTACGCTCTTTGTCGTTGAGCCTGATGCCGACTTCGTGTTCGAAGATGGCGGCATTGAAGTAAGGGCTGCGCGGGTCGATCGAGAGCCGATCGGGGAGTGGGGGGCGTTGTGTAGTATCGTTCATGCCCATAATTATCGACGATAAGATTGCGCAAAACAATTTTTTGTTTTCTTGTCTGGTGTCGCCGGAGCGGCCGCATTGCCTTCCCTCAATTTTTTCCTCATGTCATCACTGAAATACCTGAACGCCTATTCCGAGCAAACGCGCGAGCAAGTGTCGCAACTGCTGGCGCAGGATCGCCTGCGCGAGGTGCTGCTGCAACGCTACCCGAAGGCGCATGACCTGCGTACCGACAGGTCGCTTTACCAATATGTCCAGGATCTGAAAAACGAGTTCCTGCGCAACGCCGAACCGATCAACAAGGTCGGATATGACAGCAAGATCCACGTGATCAATCACGCGCTGGGAATGCACACCTCGATTTCACGCATCCAGGGCGGAAAGCTGAAGGCCAAACATGAAATCCGCGTCGCCGCCTTGTTCAAGGAGGCGCCGATCGAATTCCTGCGCATGATCGCCGTCCACGAGCTTGCGCATGTCAAGGAAAAGGAACACGACAAGGCGTTCTACAAACTCTGTTCGTACATGGAACCCAACTACCATCAATACGAATTCGACCTGCGCCTGTACCTTACGGAACTGGACCATTCCGGACGACGCCTCTGGGGCGCGGAGAAATAGCGCGGATAAAAAAGCCCGCCACCGGAATGGGCCGGTCGCGGGCGAGACAGCCGCGTCGGGCTGCAAGGAGATAAGGATCGGGTCAGGCCGGCGATGCTGGTTGCGCAGGAGCGGAAGAAGTCACTCCCGTGGCAGGCCTGAGACGCGTTCTAGATGTGCGCGTCGCAACCGTGCTGCGACTGCGGCACGTCCGCGAAAACAGGAATCAGGCGCAGGCGATACTCGTCTTCTTCCTCGGTCCGCTGATCTTCGGCGTCGAGGAATTTCAGATGCTTGTCGACCGAGAAGCAGGCCCACACGAGGAGCACGTCGAGAAGAATGATGCCGATGCTGGTCAAGCTGATGCTGGAGCCCATGATTGAGTCCTTTCGGTCGGAATGTTGCGGTAGGAAACGCTGCATTTGGATTAATCATACTCATCGGAATGTGGTGGGGATATCAGTCAAATCCTGATTTCCAGATGGCAACGATGTCGCCGCCATGGGAGTCGCCGGGCAGGCGCCGCGCCGCTATGCGCGCCCCGCCGACGGGGCGGAGGCCGACCGTCAATCCAAAAAAAAGCCCGCATGCGCGGGCTTTTTTACTTGCGCCTCCTGATGCATCATCAGGCGCTGCGGCGCTCATCCCTGAGCTGCAATGCCGGGTTGACCACCTTGGCGTCGCCGCCGAGCGGACGCAGCGGCACAATGCGGGCGGAGCCGGACAGTGCAGGATCTTCCAGGCTGAACACGCCGACTGCCTGATTGAGCCGGCCGGCCTGGTCCTGCAAGGTGCCGACCGCGGCGCTGGCTTGTTCCACCAGGGCGGCGTTCTGTTGCGTGACCTGGTCCATCAGCGCGATGGCGCGGTGCACTTCTTCGATGCCGATACTCTGCTCATGGCTGGCGGCGGATATCTCGCCGACCACGTCGGTGACATGTTTCACGCTGGCGACGATCTGCTCCATGGTTTCGCCGGCCTGGCCGACCAGCTTGGCGCCGGTGTCGACCTTCTCGACCGAGTCGTCGATGAGCGACTTGATTTCCTTGGCGGCGGCCGAGCTGCGTTGCGCCAGGCTGCGCACTTCGGTGGCGACCACGGCAAAGCCGCGACCCTGTTCGCCGGCACGCGCCGCTTCGACTGCTGCGTTCAGCGCCAGGATGTTGGTCTGGAACGCGATGCCGTCGATCACGCCGATGATGTCAACGATCTTGCGCGAAGAAGTATTGATGGAGTCCATCGTATGCACCACCTGGCCGACGATGGCGCCGCCCTGCATGGCGATCGCGGAAGCGTTGCGCGCCAGCTGGTTGGCTTGCTTGGCGTTGTCGTCGTTCTGCTTGACGGTGGAGGTCAGTTGCTCCATCGCCGACGCGGTTTCTTCCAGCGAAGCGGCCTGGTCTTCGGTGCGGGCGGCGAGGTCGCGGTTGCCTTCGGCGATCTGGGCGCTGATTTCAGTGACATCGCTGGCGGCGTCGCGCACTTCGCTGACGGTGCGGCGCAGGTTGCTGCTCATTTCCGACAGGGCCGCCATGATGCTGTCGCGTCCCTTGCCGAGATCCTTGTCTTGCTCGATGGCGTGATAGAGCTCACCGCGATCGACGGCGAAGGCCAGTTCCTTGACTTGTGCAGGTTCGGCGCCAAGTGCGCGGCGGATGTGGCGGGTGATCAGGGTAGCCAGCACCACGCCGGTCACCATCGCGATCGCCAGCAAGACCAGCATCAGGGCCTGGAAGCCGTGCGCCAGGCTGCGTGCGTTGGCCGATTCAGTCTGGGTCATCTGCTCTTGCAGGTCGATGAACTTGTTGATCGACGCCAGCCATTCGACGAAAGCCGGCTTGCCTTGCTGCAGCATGATCTGGCGCGCGCCGTCGGTGTCGCCCGAGGTACGGGCGGCGATCACGCGTTGCACCAGCGGCATGGCGCGCGCTTCGATGGCTTTGATGGCGGCGAGGTCGGCGCGCTCTTCGGCACGGATGTTCTTGCCCTTTTCGCCGGAGAAGATGGCGTCAAGCGGTTGCGCCGATTGCTGATAGTCGTTGTCCAGCTTGCTGATCAGGCCGACGACGTCCTTGACTTCGGCATCACCCACCAGGGTCAGGTCGCGCAGCGCGATGGCGCGGTCATGCACGCTGCCACGGAAGTTGATCGCGTAACGCTGCTTGACGTTGTTGTCGTCGCTGATGGTGCTGAGGCTGCCTTCGATGGCATTGACCTTCATGATGCTCAGCACAGTGAGCGCCACCATCATGGCCAGCACGATGGCGAAACTGATTCCGAGGCGGGCTGCGACGCTGATGGCAGGCCGTGGCGATTGGTTCATGGTGATGCTCCCTGAGGTTGTACGCCGTCCGGAGTCGGCGCTTGTGGTCTTCTTTTTTAGCGGCTGTCGGCATCTTGCGGTGCACAACAGCGCCTAGCTGACGCAATCTTAGGGAAAATCAATGCTTAGTAAAAATTGATAGTTTTTATCAATTCAATAGCTTTTGTGCACGATCCTTGATGGCTTTGACTTTGCGGTGAATTTCCACATGGAAATCACTCCTTCTTGGCAGAAATGGTCAGAAATTTGGCAGGACGAAATGCAGAAACCGCCGGCCGGCTGGAGGGAAATGCTGCTTTGCGTTATCTGGTGCGCAAATGCGGCACAGTCGCCTCTGCCAAAGACGCGTTGCGGATGCAGGCCTGACATGCCCGGTTATGCAAAGAAATCATCGGACGCCGGCTCCGACAGCTTGCGCATTACAATACCTTCCTGTTTGATTTTCATTGCGCGCCATGCTGACCGTCATCTCGATTCTTACCACCACCGCCTTGTTCAGCGTGGCGATGCTACTGGTGCTCGGATCCTTGTTGCGCTCGCCGGTGGCGGGCGTGCGCGAATGGTTCTTCGCCAACCTGGCGATGGTGGTGTCGTTGCCGCTGCTGGCCTTGCGCACCGCGATTCCCGATGTCATTTCCATCGTCGTCGCCAACGTCATCGTGTCGCTGGCTGGCGCCTTCTACTACGCCGGTTGCGCCCGCTTCCTGGGACGCCCGACGCGGTGGAAGCTGATGCTGACGGGCGTGGCGCTGGTCGGCGTCGCCATGGTCGTATGGCGCTATGTCGACGCCAACCTGCCGCTGCGCGTAGCGGCCTGCACCACCTTCAACGCCATCGTCTGCACTGCGGTCGGCGCGATCCTGCTGCGCCATCGTCCGCGCGACCGCAGTCCCTATAACTTCTGGTTCGCGGCGCTGATGGCCTTCCTGTTCGCCGCAACGCAGGTGGTGCGCGGCCTGTACTTCCTGACGCTGGCGCCGGACGAGTCGCTGGCCATGCTCAACAGCGTCTGGAACATCAGCCTGTTGACCGTCGGTGCGGTGGTCATGCCGACGCTGACGATGATCGCGGTGATGATGGTGCATGACGCCATGCTGGCCAAGGTCGAGCACGCGCTCAACCACGACCACCTCACCGATGCCCTCACGCGCAAGCGCTTCGAAAGCATCGCGCGCGATTTGCTGGCGGGAGCGCAGCCGATGCAGCCGCCGGCATTGCTGCTGATCGACCTTGATCATTTCAAACGCATCAATGACACCCACGGCCACGCCGGCGGCGACGAGGTATTGCGCGCCTTCGTACAGACGGCGCGCGGTTTCATGCGGCCGGGCGACGCGCTGGGACGGTTGGGCGGCGAAGAATTCGGCCTGCTGTTGCCGGCCACGACCGCTGCCGATGCCGCCGCCATGGCGGAGTCGCTGCGCGCGCAGGCGGAGGGCCAGACCGTCACGGGCGAGTTCGGCGCCTGCCGCTACAGCATCAGCATCGGTGTCGCCACGGCGCAGCGTGGCGACAGCCCGGACCGCCTCAACGCGCGCGCGGACCGCGCCTTGTATGTCGCCAAGAACAGCGGCCGCAACCGCGTGGCGTCGGAAAACAGCGTGCCGGAAACGAAACTGCCGGCGAACGCCGGCAGGAATATTGCGCAGGCCTGATGGATCAGGCCCGGACCCGCTGGATCAATCCACCGCGCGCAGCTTCTTCACTTCGGCATCCGACGGCTGCAAGCTGGCGCCGTCGACATACACGAAACTGCTCATGATGCCCTTGCCGTCCTTGACGCCGGTGCGGCCGACGAAAGCGCCCAGCGTCGACTGGTGGTCCTGCGCGCGGTAAGTGATGGTCGCCACCGGCGTCTCCACCTTCAATCCGGAAAACGCCGCCGCCAGTTTGTCCGACTCGGCGCTGCCGGCCTTCTTCAGCCCTGCCGCGATCGACATCAACGCGCTATAGCCAACCAGCGAACCGTTGCGCGGATAGTCGTTGAATTTCTTGCGATAGGCGTCAACGAATTTCTTGTGCTCTGGCGTATTGATGGCGTACCACGGGTAGCCGGTGACGAGCCAGTTGGCAGGCGCTTCGGCGCGCAGCGGGTCGAGATATTCGGGCTCGCCCGACAGCAGCGACACCACCTCGCGCCCTTCAAACAAACCGCGCGTGTTTCCTTCGCGCACAAACTTGCCGAGGTCGGTGGCAAACAGCACGTTGAAGATCGCGTCCGGCCTGGCGTCGGCCAAAGCCTGGGTGACCGCGCCGGCGTCGATCTTGCCCAGCGGCGCCGCTTGCTCGGCGACAAATTCGATGTCCGGTTGCGCCGCCTTCATCAGCGTCTTGAAGCTGGCGACGGCGGACTGGCCGTATTCATAGTTCGGATAGACGATGGCCCAGCGCTTCTTCTTCAGCTTGGCCGCATCCTTGACCAGCGACGCCACCAGCATGTAGGTCGAAGGACGCAAACGATAGGTGTACTTGTTGCCGTTGTGCCAGACGATCTTGTCGGTCAGCGGCTCGGCCGCGAGGAAGAAAATCTTGCGCTGCTTGGCATAGTCGGTCAGCGCCAGCCCGGTGTTGGACAGGAAGCCGCCGAACAACAGCGACACCTGTTCGCGCTTGACCAGCTCTTCCGCCACGCGTACCGAGTCGCCCGGATTGCCGTTGTCGTCGCGCGAAATCACTTCCAGCTTCTTGCCGAGCACGCCGCCGGCGGCGTTGATTTCTTCCAGCGCCATTTCCCAACCCTGGCGGTACGGCTCGAGGAAAGCCGGCTGCGCCTTGTAGCTGTTGATCTCGCCGATCTTGATGGTGGCCTGGGCAGCGGCGCTGCCGGAAAAACCGGCGGCGGTCAGTACCCCGGCAGCGGCGGCGAACTGCAAAGCATGCGTAAGGCGGAACTTGAAACGAAGTCGCGAATTCATGATGTCCTTCCCTGTAAAGACCACAAGTATAGCGAGCGTCGGGAATTTCCACCTGCCTGCATGCTTGTTGCAGAGAGGAAAACCTGCCGCATGTCCGCAACGACGAGCCGATGACGACGTTGCGGGAAGCCATCCGCACACGTATCATGGCGGGGTTTTGGTGCTCGCGGTCAGATTCCTTGACCGCAGTTAAACGGGAAACACGCGCTGTCCTCCGGTCGCAACCGATGAGCGCAGCGGCAAACGTGTGCTGTCCCCGCAACGGTAAAACAGGCGTCGCGCATTGATGCAGCGCGACAGGTTTCCTCCACAGTCCACTGTGCCGCAGTCCGGCATGGGAAGGCGAGGCGATCGGCCCTGTTAGCCCGGATACCGGCCAGAACGGATGGAAGCGAGCGACCGGGGTATGTCGTGAACTGCAAAGCACTGCGCACTACATACCGAATCTGCAATCCGCCCGACTGCGTCGTCTTCACGATCGCCGTCGTCGCTTGCCGCATTCGTACGTCCGCCGTCTTCGCATTTCACTCACCGTTTTGCCCGTTTCCTTTGATCACAGCGCGCGGGGATGCGCGCCGTACAAAAACAGACTGCCATCACCCACCCTGACATGGCGGTCATCAAAGGGAAGCTCACATGAAATACTCTGCACCACTGCGCACGGGCAAACCGTGCCCGTCTCATTTGTCGTATGCGCTGGCCGGCGCGTTCGGTACATTCGCCGCACTCGACACCGGCGCCGCCCTTGCGCAAGCAACCGAAGCCTCGCTACCCGCGATCACGGTCTCGACGCAGGACGGCCGCAGCCTGAAAGCACCCTCGACCGCCGGCGGTCGCCTCAACCTGACGCCGCTGGAAACACCGGCCAGCGTCGCCGTCATCATGGGCGACACCATTCGCGATCGCGGCTACCAGACCCTGCTCGAGGCCGAGACACGCGCCCCCGGCGTGACCTCGGTGCCGTTCTCCGGCAACGGCAACAACTCGTTGTCGGCGCGCGGCTTCTACGGTCCCAATTCGATTTCGCAATTGTATGACGGCTTGCAGCTGTATAACGCCGGCGGCGTGGTGACTTTCCCGTTCGATCCGTGGAATGTGGAGCGCGTGGAATTCCTTAACGGTCCGGCATCGGTGCTGTACGGCACCGGCTTCATCGGCGGCGCGGTCAACGTGGTGCCGAAGAAACCCGACCTGAAACAGCAGTCGAGCGAAGTACAACTTTCCGCAGGTTCCTTCGGCACGTATCGCCAGGCCTTCGACAGCACCGGCCCGCTCAGCGACACGCTGGCCTATCGCATCAACGTCAGCCACAATAGTTCCGACGGCTGGATGGAGCGCGGCCGCAGCGACAGCCTGACGGTCTCCGGCGCGCTGCTATGGAAAGCCACGCGCGACCTGACCATGACGCTGTCGAACGACTACGGCGACATCCATCCGGGCAGCTATGAAGGCACGCCCATCGTCAACGGCGCCATCGTGCCGGGCACACGCTTCAAGAACTACAACGTCGACGACGCCCAGGTGCGCTTCACCGAAAACCGCACCTACCTGCGCGCGCGTTACGAGCTCAGCGACAAGGTCGTGCTCAACAACGACATCTACCTGATCAAGCACGACCGCCGCTACAAGGAAACCTACACCTACACGTACAACCCGGCCACCGGCAACGTCGCGCGCTCCAACTACCGCGACATCGTCGGCGCACAGACCCAATACGGCGATCACGGCTACGCCACTATCGACGGCGAACTGTTCGGCAACCAAAACCAACTGGTGGTCGGCTTCGACCTCAACCGCTCGCTGTACGACCGCAACGACAACACCAACACGGCGGGCAACTTCGCCGGCGGCAGCACCGTCAATGCGCTCGGCTTCAATCCGGGCACGTTCGCACAAGGCAACTCGCCGGCGATCCGCGCCTTGTATCGCGTCACCGTCGATCAGGCCGGATTGTTCCTGCAGGACCGCTACCAGCTGAGCAAGCAATGGGCCGTCACCGGCGGACTGCGTGGTGACAATTATCAGACCAAGCGCGACGACTTCATCACGCGCCTGACCGCCGACGGCAACCAGAATGCGGTGTCGTGGAACACCGGCGTGGTCTTCACGCCGGTGGCCGACACCTCGCTGTACGCACAATATGCGGTGGCGTCCGATCCGGTCACATCGCTGGCCAGCATCAGCGCGTCGCAGATGCAGTACGGCGTGTCCAAGGGCAAGCAAGTCGAAGTCGGCGTCAAGCAAGCCTTGTGGAACGGACGCGTGGAATGGACGCTGGCGGCTTACCGCATCATCAAGAACAACCTGTTGGCGCCGAACATCAACAACACGTCGATCTCCGATACCGTCGGCCAGCAATCGTCGCGCGGCCTGGAAGGTTCGCTGACCTTCAAGATCAACGACGACTGGCGCGTGGAAGCCAATGCCGCGGTGCTGCAGGCACGCTTCGATAACTTCGTCGCCACAGTCGGCGGCAAGGCGACCTCGCTGGCCGGTTACCGTCCGCAGTTTGTACCGAAACGCACCGGCAACCTGTTCGTGCTGTGGAACGTCACGCCGCAAGTGGAAGCCCGCACCGGCGCCCATTACGTCAGTGATCGCTACTCCGACAACACCGACCAGTCGCGCCTGCCGGCTTACACGGTGCTCGACGTCGGCGTGGCATGGAAGATGACTCCGAAGCTGAAGTTCGATTTCCGCATCGACAATCTCACCGATAAGGTCTACGCCGCATCGACCTACGCCGGCACGGCGACGCAGTGGATCCTGGGTGCGCCGCGCACCTACACGGTCACCGGCAACTATGCGTTCTGACCGGGCCGTTCAGGCACAACGGCAACCACGGCGATGGTTGTCGTTGTTGCTGTGGCTGGCGTTGCTGGCGTGGGCGCAGTTCGTCCACGCAGGGAACGCCGGCCACAGCCTGACGTTCAAGGATGACGTCGGTCGTGAACTTACCCTGAAGACGCCGCTGAAGCGCGTGGTCGTCTTCAATCGCTACACCACCGAGTTCGTGCGCGCCGTGGCGGGCATGCAGCCGGTGGTGGGCGTCGACATCGACTCCGCGCGCAGCCGCAACTACTGGCCGACGGTAACGCCGGCCATGCTGGCGGGACAGGGACAGTCCAGCCCCAATTACGAAGCCATCGTCGCCATGCAGCCGGATGCGGTTTTCTTTCCGCGCAACAGCGACTGGCAAAAGGCGGCAGCAGTCCTGGGCCGCTTCGGCATCCCGGTGGTGGTGGTCACCGCCTGGGACGTGCTCAGGCATGAGGAAAACGTCGCGCTGTTCGGCAAGCTGTTCGAGCAACCGCAACGCGCCGCCAAACTGAATGCCTTCTATCGCCGCTACCGCGACCTGCTGGCGCAGCGCCTGCAAAACCTGCCGATGGCGCAGCGCAAGCGCGTCTATATCGAAGAAGTCGGCGCTTACAAGACCTTGCTGAAAGGCTCGGGCTGGCACGACATGGTCGAGGTCGGCGGCGGCGTCAATGTGTTCCGCGACGTCAGCATCCTCAGCCAGCCGTCGGCGCGCGGCAGCGTGCAGGGTTTCAGCGTCGATCCGGAAGAAGTCGTCGCGCGCCTGCCCGAGGTCATCGTCAAACTGGAGCCGGGCCAGTACGAACCGCACAGCCGGGCGTTCTCGTTGCAGGTGCTGGAAGCGGTCGCTGCGCGGCCCGGCTTCGATCGTTTACCGGCGGTGCGCAACGGGCAGGTGTATCACATCAGCTATTACCTCGCGGGCGGTTGCTCCAAGATCATCGGCGCATTGCAGATCGCCAAATGGCTGTATCCGGATCGCTTCCAAGACGTGGATCCGGACCAGGTCATGCGCACCTGGCTGGAAGACTTCCAGCAGGTGCCGGCGCCAGGCGGTTACACCGCGTCGCTGGCGGAGCTGCGCAAATGAAAACTGATTTTTCCACAACCATGCTGATACAAGCGCTGCAACATCACCAGCGCCGCAACGCGCTGGCGATGATCGCCGGCGTCATGTTGTTGATCGCTGCGATGGCGATGGCCGGCTCGCTGGGAGCACAGAGACTTGGCATGGCGACCAGCCTGCGCGCGCTGTTCGCACCGCTGCTGCCGGCGGCGTGGCTGAGCGATATTCCGGCGTGGCAGATCGCGCTGCTGCAACAGCTGCGACTACCGCGCATCGTCATGGCGACGGTGGCCGGCGCAGGTCTGGCGCTGGCCGGCGTGGCGATGCAAGGCATCACGCGCAATCCGCTGGTGAGCCCCTACACGGTCGGGATTTCCCCGGCGGCGGCGTTTGGCGCGTCGCTGGCGATCTTGTCGGGAGCCACCGGCGCTGGCGCCGGCATTGCCGGTGCATGGAGCGGCCTGTATCTGACCGTCGCGGCCGCCTTCGCCAGCGCTGTGCTATGCGCGACGCTGGTGCTGGCGTTCTCGGCGCTGCGCGGCGTCAGCGCCACCATGCTGGTCCTGGGCGGTGTCGGCCTGACGTATCTGTTCAGCGCGCTGACCGCCAGCGTTCAATTCGTCGCCACCGAACAGCAGCTCGCTGCGATCGTGCAATGGACCTTCGGCTCACTCAACGGAAGCACCTGGAATGAAGTCGCGGTAGCCGGCGGCATCTTGCTGCTCGGTGCACCGCTGCTGCAGTGGCATGCGTGGGCACTCAATGCGTTCGCCGCCGGCGGCGACGACATCGCCGCCTCGCTCGGTTTTGCGGTCGGTCGCGTGCGCACGGTGGTGACCGTGGTGGCGGTGATGATCACCGCTGCGGTGGTCAGCTTCACCGGCGTGATCGGTTTCGTCGGACTGGTGGCCCCGCATATCGCGCGCCTGCTGATCGGCGGCGACCATCGCTGGCTCCTGCCCTTCTCCGCCATCGTCGGCGCGCTGCTGGTGCTGTTGTCGGACATGGCCGGACGCCTGCTGTTTGCGCCGGTGATCATCCCGGTCGGCATCGTGGTCGCTTACGTCGGCGTGCCGCTGTTCCTGCATCTGCTGCTGTCGAGCCGGCACAAGGCGGGCCTCCAATGAAGACTCCATCATGCTGACCGTCTCCGGATTGCGTTACCGTCACGGCAAGCGCCTGATCCTCGACAACGTCGACCTGCAGATCGGCGCCGGCGAAATCGTCTGCCTGGTCGGTCCCAACGGGGCCGGCAAGAGCACGCTGCTCAAATGCATCAACCGCATCATGCCGTCGCAGCACGCCGGCATGACGCTGGCCGGTGAAAATCTGCAGAAGATGTCGCGCCGCGACCTCGCACGCGGCATTGCTTATGTGCCGCAACACAATGGATCCGCCATGTCGCTGCGCGTGGCCGACATGATCGCGTTGGGCCGCGCGCCACACCGCACCTGGAACAGCGGCGAGCGTGATCGCCGCATCGTCCTCGATGCGATCGAACGCCTCAAGCTGCAGGCGCTGGCGCTGCGCCCCTACGACGAACTCAGCGGCGGCGAACGGCAACGCGTGCTGCTGGCGCGTGCGCTGGTGCAGCAGGGACGGTTGCTGCTGCTGGACGAGCCGACCAGCGATCTCGACCTGCATCATCAGTTGGAAGCCATGACCGCGGCGCGCGAGATCGCCGACGCGCAAGGCAGCGGCGTGCTGATTGCGATTCATGACCTGGCGCTGGCGGCGCGCTTCGCCGATCGCCTGGTGATGCTGCGAGAAGGCCGCGTAGTGGCGCAGGGACACTGGCGCGAAGTGCTCACACCGCAACACATCGAAGCAGTCTACGGCGTCACTGCGCGCATTGGCAGCGATGGCGATATTCCTTACGTGATCCCCCTGCACACGCCATGACCACTGTACGAAAACCCCTGATCGCCTTCGATCAGTCGGCATATTCCGCCAGCACGACGCACGCCGAGGCGCTGCGCAATACGCTGCAGCTGGCGCAGCATTGCGAGCGGCTCGGCTATCGCCGTTTCTGGGTGTCGGAGCATCACAACAATCCCGCCATCGTCGGCAGTGCACCGGAGATCTTGCTGGGAGCGCTTACCGCGCTGACCTCGCGCATCCGGATCGGCGCGGCGGGCATCCTGCTGCCGTTCTACGCGCCGTTCAAGGTGGCGGAACAATTCAATGTGCTCGAAGCGTTGGCGCCGGGACGCATCGATCTCGGACTTGGACGTTCACCGGGCGGCGACGGCAATACTTTCCGTGCGCTCAATCCCGGCGGGGACGGCGATCGCCTGAAGTTTGAACAAAAGATTCGCGAGCTATGCGCTTGGCTGTGCATGGAGACTCCCGGCACCGACACCGATGCCGACACCGGGCCGGCCGGATTGAAGACGCTGCCGCACAATCCCGGCGCGGCGCAACCGTGGGTGCTGGTGACATCCGTCGACGGCGCGCGTTCGGCCGGTGAACTCGGACTGCCGATGTGCTTCAACTATTCGGCGGAACAAAGCCTGGGAATTTCGGAGGCCGCCTTCGATGCCTATCGCGCCGCGTTCCGCCCCGGCGCTTTGTGCGAGAAACCCTATGCGGCCATGATGGCCTGGGCATTGACCGCCGACACGCATGAACAGGCGCGCCGTCTGTTCGCCCCGCGCGGCTTGTGGCGCACGCGTCTCGATGACGGCGTGCGCGCACCGCTGGAGTCGGTCGAGACCGCGCTGGCTTATCCCTATACGACCCGGCAACGCGAACGCATCGAGCGGCAGCTCGAACGCAATTTCGTCGGGACGGCCGACGAGGTCATGCGCAAGCTTCATCGCCTGGCCGACAACACCGGAGCCGACGAGATCGGCGTCACTGCATGGACTTACGCACTGGAAGATCGCCTGCGCTCATTCGAACTGCTGGCGCGGGCGCACGGTCTCTGAGGCTTCAGTTCCCCATGCCGACGTGATACTGCTTGTACATGGTCCATACCGAATTCCTGACCTGGTAGGTCGAGAAGCTCACGTCGCGCAGATCGCCGTGGGCGTCGAATGAAATCGTGCCGGTGAGGCCGTTGTATTTGATCGTATGCAAGGCCGCCGTCACCTTGCGCGGATTGGCCGATCCGGCCCGCACGATCGCGGCCGCCAGCACCTGCACCTGGTCATACGCCACCGCCGAGTACGCGCCGGGCGCGGCGTTGTAGCGCTGCTGGTAATTTTTCTCGAAGGCGTCGAGCTGCTTCGACTTGCGCTGGTGTGCACCCGGCATGATCGACACCGTACCTTCCGCGCCGGGGCCCGCCGTCTGCAAATACATCGGCCCGACCAGCGATGCGGCCGTCACGAGTTGCGCCTCGATGCCCAGCCGGTACATGTTTTGCGCCAGCATCGCGCTTTGCGATCCGAGTCCGCCGAAGAACACCGCCTCCGCCTTGCCGACGCGGATCGCCTTGAGGATGTCGTTGAAGTCGTAGGTCGTGGCGCTGACCGAATTGACGCTGATGATCTTGCCGCCCAGCTTGGTGAAGGCGCTTTCGAATTTTTCCTTGTAGTCGCGCCCGAACACGCTGTCGTCATGCACGATGGCGACGCGGCTCTTGTGCAATTCCTGTGCGACGAAGGCGGCCAGCACGGCTGCGCGCTGCTCGTCGTAGGCGGCGATGCGGAAGGCGCTGTCATGGCCCTGCTGGGTGAAGCGCCGGGTGCCCGAAATGGCGAAGTGCGGGATGCCGGCCTTCTGGTAAATCGCCGACGAGCTGACCGCCACCGCGCTGTTGAAAATGCCGACCACGCCGGCGGTATCGCTCCTGGCGAAATAACGCGCCGCGATTTCGGCGATGCGAGGATTGGATTTGTCGTCTTGTACCTGCAGCTTGAGCACCAGCCGGTCGCCGCCGACGCGCAGGTCGCCGCCGTTGATCTCGTCGACCGCCATCTTGACCGCATTGAGCATGCTGATGCCGCTGGCGCTGCTGAGACCGCTGAGCGGCCCGGCGAATCCGATGGAGACGTTCTTGTCGGCAGCCGCCGCCGGCGACTGCAATCCGGGCAACTGCCACCCCAGCAGCACCGCCATGGCCAGCAGCACCAGGCTGCGTTTGCCTTGCTTCTCCATATGTCCCTGTCCTTTCGACATCGCGCTGATGTAGTTTTGATGGGTGCGCGACGTCGATAGTTATATCACTGCGGTCGGGAGCGCCATATGGCGAAAATGAAGCATAAAACCCGGCGATTTCGATCTCATCGCGAGATGTTGTCAAAAACATACCGAGACGAAAACGTCAACATAGTGCCGGCTTAGCGCAAGGCGTCCGCCCACGGATGCCGCGCGTGATGGCCTTCCTCGAACTCGGTGATCGCCGGCAGCATCTGCAGGGTCGCGCCGACCATGTCGAGTCCTTCGACGATCATCTTGCGGTGACGCTCGGCGAGCGGGAAGGTGAAGGCCTGTGTGGCGCTGCTGACTACGCACGCCTGCAGGTTGACGTCCAATTCACAATCGCCGGACGCCATGTCCTGCAGCAAGGCATCGATCTGCTCCTGCGGCAGCACGATCAGCAGCAACCGGTTGTTGAGCGCATTGCCGAAAAATATCTCGCCGAAGCTGGGCGCGATCACCGCTTCGATGCCGAGTTGCTGCAAACCCCACACCGCATGTTCACGGCTGGAGCCGCAACCGAAGTTGGGGCGGCCGATGATGAATTTCGCCGTCCGAAAACCCTCCTGGTTGAGGATGAACTCCTTGCGCTCGCTGCCGTCCGGATGAAAACGCAAGTCGTACAGCACGCCGCGGTCCAGTCCCTGCTTGGTGATGATGCGCAGGAATTGCTTGGGCATGATCTGGTCGGTATCGAGATTGTCGATCAGGATCGGCGCGGCGACGCCGCGCAGTGTTTGTGTTTGCAGTGCTTCATGCATGGCGGTCTCCCTGTCCCGGATGCAAAGTCCTGACGTCGGCGATGCTGCCGGCCAGCGCTGCCGCTGCGGCCATTGCCGGACTCATCAGATGGGTGCGGCCGCCGCGTCCCTGGCGTCCTTCGAAATTGCGGTTGGTGGTCGAGGCGCAGCGCTCGCCCGGCTCCAGCACGTCGTCGTTCATCGCCAGACACATCGAGCAGCCCGGCTGGCGCCACTCGAAACCGGCGTCGATGAAGATCTGCGCCAGCCCTTCCCGCTCGGCCTGGCGGCGTACCGCACCAGAGCCCGGCACCACCATCGCGCGCACAGAGGCGGCGACACGTTTGCCGCGGACGATGGCGGCGGCGCTGCGCAAATCCTCGATGCGGCCGTTGGTGCAGGAACCGATGAAGACGCGATCCACCGGCAGCCCGAGCAGCGATTGCTGTCCCTGCAGGTCCATGTAGGCCAGCGCCTGCGCAGTGGCGCCTTCATCCGATAACGGCGTCAGCGCGTCGACCGCGATGGCCTGGTCGGGACTGGTGCCCCAGGTGACGTAAGGCGACACCTGCGCGGCGTGGAAGACGTACTCGACGTCGAAGTGCGCGCCTTCGTCCGAACAGAGTCCGCGCCAGTCGGCCATCGCCTGAGCGAACCCGGCGTCGTCGAGATTGGCGGCATGACTGCGCACGTACGCGAAAGTGGTCGCATCGGGACGGATCAGCGCGGCGCGCGCGCCGGCTTCCACCGCCATGTTGCACAAGGTCATGCGCGCCTCGGCCGACAAGGCGGCGATGGTCGTGCCGCAAAATTCCACCGCGTAACCGCGTGCTCCCTGCGCGCCGATGCGGCCGATGATCATCAGGATCAGGTCCTTCACCGACGTCCCTGGCGGTAACTCGCCGTCGACACGGAGGCGCATGTCTTGCGCCAGGCGATAGACCAGAGTCTGCGTGGCGAGGATGTGTTCGACTTCGGAGGTGCCGACGCCGAAACCCAATGCACCGAGCGCGCCGTAAGTCGTCGTGTGGCTGTCGCCGCACAGGATGACCATGCCGGGGCGCACCCAGCCATGTTCGGGCGCGATGATGTGTTCGATGCCCTGGTCGTCGTCGGTGGTGTCGAACAGCGTGATGCCAAAGTCGCGGCAATTGCGTTTCAGGTTGCTGGCCTGCAGCGCCGACGGCGGATCGAAGATCACGCGCTGCGCGTTGCCGACCGGATGCGTCGGGATGATGTGCGACACCACCGCCAGCTGCTGACCCGGACGCAACACCGACCGGCCTTGCTCGCGCAGGCTGCTGAAGGCTTGCGGGCTGGTGTACTCGTTCATGATGTGCAGGTCGGCGTAGAGCAGCACGTGCTGCTCGTCGAGCACGGCGACGGTGTGTGCGTCGACCAGTTTCTGGTAGAAGGTGCGGGCTGGCATGATGGTCTTTCTCTGAGCTGGCGATGGCTTTTTCAGGAGTGGAAGAAGGGCAATATTTCGGCCAGCAGTTCTTCCGGCGCTTCTTCGGGAACGTAATGGCCGCAGTCGAGCGCGCGGCCGCCGAGCCGGCCTTCTTCCGTCAACTTTCGCCATTCCGTGAGCGGATCGAAACAGCGTTCGATGACGCCCTGTTTTCCCCATAACGCCAGCACATCGCAGCGGATCTTGTTGCCGGCGGCGAGGTCCTGACGCTCGTACTCGAGGTCGATGCTCGCACTGGCGCGATAGTCTTCGCAGATGCCGTGGATGGTGGCCGGATCGCGCAGGCAGCGCAGGTATTCGGCATAGGCTTCGGGCGTGAATGGCTTGAGGCCGGCGCTGCGGCCGCCGATGGTGTGCTTCAGGTAATCCTCGGGATGCGAACTGAGCAGGGTCTCCGGGAACGGCGCAGGCCGGATCAGGAAGAACCAGTGGTAATACGCGGTGGCGAACTCCAGGCTGGTTTGCTCGTACATGGCCAGCGTCGGCGCGATGTCGAGCAGCACCAGCTTGCGGATCGCCACGGGATGATCGAGCGCCATGCGGTAGGCGACGCGGCCGCCGCGATCATGTCCCATCAGGAAGAACTCATCGAAGCCCAGCGAGGCCATCAGGTCGATCTGGTCCTGTCCCATCACGCGCTTGGAATAATTGCTGTGGTCGGGCAGGCCGGCGGGCTTGCCGCTGTCGCCATAGCCGCGCAGGTCGGCGGCGACGACCGTGAAACGCTCGGCCAATGCGGCGGCAACCTTGTGCCAGATGACGTGCGTCTGCGGATGGCCGTGCAGCAGCAGCAAGGCCGGACCGCTGCCGCCCCGTACGTAATTGATCGTCGTACCGTTGACCTCGGCGACCTGGCGTTCGAATCCTGAAAACATGGCGACTCCTCGTTGGCGAGCTGGAATGGAGCCATTGTACGGCGGCTTTTCAGGCTTATAATTCACTCGAATTAAGCCTATTAGTTACTTTAATTTAATAATTACAAGCTCCCCATGAACCATCTCTCCGACCTCGCTTTTTTCAATCTCCTGGTCAAGCAAGGCAGCCTTGCCGCCGTCGCCCGCGAGCTCGGTGTGACGCCGCCGGCGGTGACCAAGCGGCTGGCGAATCTGGAGCGGCGGCTCGGCGTGCGGCTGCTCAATCGCACCACACGCACCATGAGCGTGACGCACGAAGGCGAGATTTACCTGGCCGAAGGGACGCGCATCCTGGCCGAGATCGAAGAATTGGAACAGACCGTCAGCCGCAGCCGCGCAGTCCCGAAGGGATTACTGCGCATCAATGCGAGCTTCGGCTTCGGCCGCAAATATGTCGGCCCGGTGGTGGCCGAATTCGCCCGGCGCCATCCCGAGGTCGAGGTGCAATTGCAGCTGTCGGAGCGCGCGCTCAACCTGGCCGACCAGGCCTACGACATCGGCATTCGCGTGGGCGAGCTGCCGGACGCGCGCATCATCGCGCGCAAGATCGCCTCCAACCGGCGTGTGCTGTGCGCCGCTCCTGCCTACCTCAAGACGATGGCGGCGCCGGCGGTGCCGCGCGACTTGCAAAAACACAAATGCATCGTGCTGCGCGAGAACGAAGCCGCCTACGGCGCCTGGCACCTGCACCGCGGCAAGCGCAGCGAGGGCGTCAAAGTACGCGGGCCGCTCAGCACCAACGACGGCGAAATCGCACTGGCCTGGGCGCTGGCCGGACACGGCATCCTGATGCGATCGGAATGGGACGTGGCGCCCTACCTGCGTTCGGGACGTCTGCAAGAAGTGCTGTCCGACTGGGCGCTGCCGGACTCCGACATCTATGCGGTGTATCCCGAGCGGCTCAATCTGTCGGCCAAGGTCAGCGCCTTCATCGACTTCATTGCGACGCGGTTCAGCGCGCACCTGCGCAAAGGCAACGAACAGCAATCGGCGTGGTAGGAACGCGGTTCCTCAGGCTTGCCACACGCCGTAGCCCGCTTCACGCAGGCCGATAGCCAGCTCGACCTCCATGTCGCGTGCGCCGTCATAAGGCATCGGGTTGTACATTTCGTAGAGCTTGGGCAGCAGGCGCAAGCCGAAGTCGCGCACGTAGCGGTTGGACTGGATACCGGCCTTGTGCTTGTCGAAACGCAGGTCGACGTTGAGGCCGGTCATGCCGACATAGACGCAGGGCTTGCCGGTCACATAGTCAGGATTGGCCTTGCGGAAGCGCGCCTCGTACAACACGTCGGCCGACAGTTCGATGACGTAGACGGAGTAGTGGTAACGGCGCGCCATGATGGGAAAGGATCAGGACGGATCAGGAATGCGTTGCACCCGGACCGGCGCCCGCGGCGGACCGGCCGGGCACGGTCACCAGCAGCATGCCGGCCAGGGCGACCGCAAAAGCGGCCAGCTGGATCAAGGTCAATTGCTCGCCCAACGCCAGCACGCCGACCAGCGCGGTGCTGACCGGCAGCATCACAGTGAACACGCCGGCGCGCGCGGCCGGCACCGACTTCAGGCCGGTCATCCAGAGCCAGACGCTCCAGACGCTGGCGGCCAACGCATAAAACACCAGCAGCAGCCAGATGCCCTTGTGCACAGCGGCGAAATCGAATTGCAGCGCGGTGTAGAAACCGAGCGGCGTCATCAGCACCAGTCCCCACAAATTGATGATCGAGCTGATGCGCTTGGGACTGAGCACGGCGGTGAGCTTCTTGCCGATCACGGCGTACGAGGCTTCGCACAATACGGCGGCAAACACCAGCAGGTTGCCGAGCCAGGCTTGGTGGGCGGCATCTGCACCGGCGGCATCCAGGCCGGGCGCGTGCGGATTCTTGGCCAGCGACAACAGCCCGATGCCGATCGCACCGCAGGCCACCGCCATCCAGACCCGCGCACCGATGCGTTCACGCAGGAAGATCCAGCTCATCAGCGCCACCACCGCCGGAATCACCGACATGATGACGCCCGCCGACACGGCGCTGGTCATGCTGACGCCGCTGATCATGCAGATCGTGAACAGGAAGTTGCCCAGGAAGGATTCGAGGAACACCAGCAGCCGTGTGCGCGGTGTCAGCGGTGCTTCGTTGGCGGGCTTCTTCAGCCAGCGTAGCATCGCCACCGCGCCGATGCCGAAGCGCAGCCAGGCCAGCAGGAACACCGGCAGCGCCGCCGCCAGGGGCTTGGTCAGTGCGACGTAGGCGCCCACCATGGACATGCTGAGGGCAAGGCAGGCATAGGCCATCAGGCGGCCGGGAGTGTAATTCATGGGATGCGGAGAGCTGGGGTCGGTTGGCGACGGTTGGCTTTCCATGGGGAAAGCAGCCCTGCATTCTAACGTGGACGCGCCCCGATTGCCGGTTTGCGGCAGGCTCGGCCCTGATCCTCGCCGACTTGGTAAGAATTGTAAGCAAGTAATGCCGAGGCTTTTCTTCGTCAAGAAATAGAATATATTCGAATCGTGGCGAGAAATAAGATGCGCCTCAACTGAAAGGACATCATCATGATCAGCAAGAAAATCATCCCTGCCCTGCTTGTTACCGCAGTGTTGGCAGCATCGGTTTCGACTTCGGCCTCGGCGCGTGACCATGGCGGCAACAACGGCTTGGCGATCGCCGCCGGTGTCATCGGCGCAGTCGCGATCGGCTCGATGATCGCCAACGCCAACGCGGGTCCGAGCTATGCACCACAACCGGTGTATCAGCAAGCGCCTCAGCCGGTGTATTACCAACAGGCGCCGCAGCAGGTCTACTATCAACCTGAGCCGGTCTATGTGCGCCCCGCTCCGGTCTATGTCGAGCGCGAATACCGCGAACGTCCGGTCTATCGTGAATACCGCCGCGAGTATCGCGACGTGTATTACAGCCGCTAAGCAGTAGGTTTAACCCCGGCAAGATCACTCCACGGTGAGCACGATCTTGCCGGAGCTCAGGCCGCTCTCCAGCGCATGATGTGCGGCGGCGGCCTGTTCCAGCGGATAGCTTTGTCCCGGCAGGATGCGTAACTCCCCGCTTGCCGCCAGACTGAACAATTCCGCCATCCCCGCCTTCAGAGTCGCTGCGTCCAGCAGCGGCAGCAATGCAAATCCCCGCACCGACTGGTTGTTCCCGAATATCGACTCCATCTGTGCCGTCGTCAGCGCGTAGCGATTGAGTGCAGAGAACACCATCGTTCCCTGCGGCGCAAGTGTCTGCAGCATGATGCCGCCCGCTGCCCCGCCGACCGCATCGAATACCACGTCGACACCGCCACCACTGACTGAACACAGCTCCGCCGGCCAATCCGGCTGCTTGTCATTGAAGGCGAAATCCGCGCCCAGAGAAAGTGCGATGTCGCGCTTGTCGTCGGTGCCGGTCAAGGCGATGACCTGCCGCGCACCGGCGCGACGCAATAGCTGCAGCAACAGGGAGCCGACCCCGCCTGCTGCGGCGTTGAGGGCCACGGATTTCCCCTTCACCGGCACATGGCGGGCCAGCAGCAGCGCCGACAAACCCTGTACCAGCAAAGCCGAGGCGGCGAGGTCGGAAATCCGGTCCGGCACCAGCAACACGGAGGCCGCGTCGGCCGTCACATACTCGGTGTAAGCACCGGCGCGGCCCAGCGCAAAGAGCGGCACGACCACGCGTTTGCCGAGCAGGCTGCGCGCCGTTTGCGTCTCCACCTGCGCACCCACCTGCTCCACTACGCCGACCACTTCCACGCCCGGCCGCAAAGGCAACTCCGGGTGGCCATACCGGCCGCTCCGCATCAGCGCTTCAAAGAAATTCACGCCGGCGGCGCGCACGCGCACCAGCGCTTCGTGCGGCGCCGGCACGGGCATCGCAAGCTCGATGGTCTCGAGGACCTCTGGGGCGCCGAAACGGCTGAACTGCACTGCTTTCATGGCATCTCCGGAACAGTAAAAAACGGCATTGTGCCGCGCCGTTTTTGCGGCTGCTATACACTCTTTCGTTCCATACACACCAAAAGGTAAGCATCGTGGCCGATATCAAACGACTCCCTGCGCTGCCGGCGGAACGCGCCCTCAAGGTGCTGTCCGGACGCTGGAAATCCATCATCCTGTACCACCTGTTCAACGGTCCGCTGCGCCTTTCCGAACTGATGCGCCAGGTTGAGGGCGTCAGCCAGAAGGTGCTGGTGCAACAGTTGCGCGAGCTGGAAGAACACGGCCTGGTGCATCGCGAAGTATTCCTTGCGGTGCCGGCAAGGGTGGAATATTCGACCACGCCGCTGGGCCTGAGCCTGGAGCCGATCCTGCGCGCGCTATGCGCCTGGGGTCAGCGACACGCGCAGGAACGCGACGAACTCGACCGCATCGCCGCCTGCAAGCTCGACACCATCCGCGTGCCGGCCAGCGTGGCGCGCACGGGAGCGCGCGCTCTTGCGCGGGCAGGAAGCGTCTCCACATAGAGGGGAAACCTCAAGGGATCACCACCATGAACGTCCTCATCTTCGGCGCCACCGGCATGGTCGGCCAGGGCCTGTTGCGCGAATGCCTGCGCGATCCTGCAATCACGACCGTGCAAGTGGTCGGCCGCTCGCCGGTCGGCGTGCGGCATCCCAAACTCAAAGAACTGATGGTGCCTGACCTGTACCGCTACGACGCGGTGGAAGAACAGCTGCGCGGTTTCGACGCCTGCTTTTTCTGCCTCGGCGTATCGGCCGGCGGCATGAGCGAAGCCGATTACACGCGCATCACCTACAACCTCACCATGGCGGTTGCGCAGACGCTGTGCCGGCTCAATCCGCAGATGAGTTTCGCCTACGTCTCCGGCGCCAGCACCGACAGCAGCGAGCGCGGCAAGGTAATGTGGGCGCGCGTCAAGGGCAAGACCGAAAATGCGCTGCTGGCGCTGCCGTTCAAGGCAGCCTACATGTTCCGTCCCGGCGCGATCCAGCCGATGCACGGCGAAGTGTCGAAGACACCGGCCTATCGCTGGTTCTACACGCTGGCCGGCCCGCTGCTGCCGCTGCTGCGCGGGCTGTTCCCGCGCCACATCACCACCACCGAACAGCTCGGGCGCGCCATGATCAATGCCGCCAGACGTGGTCACGCCCCGGGCGTCATCCACAATGCCGACATTGCCGCACTGGCATGACCGGATGGCAATAACTTGACCGGCCGCCAACGGATTGCGGCGCCGGACGGGCATTTCAGCGTCAAAATCAGTTTTTGTCCTACAGAAACGGCGGCGCGCACAGGCATAAAATGGATCATCTTCATTTCCGCACTGGTGATCCGTGATGAGCAAGAAGATCGACTATCCCGTCTCCGACATCCGCCATTATCTTGAGCCTGGCCCCATCGTGCTGGTGACGTCGCGCTGGCAGGACGAGACCGACGTGATGACGCTGGGCTGGCATACCGTGATGGAATTCACGCCCTCGCTGGTGGGTTGCATCATCGCCGCCGGCAACCACAGTTTCGAACTGATCCGCAGCAGCCGCGAATGCGTGATCAACATTCCCACCGCCGACATGCTCGATACCGTGGCCGACATCGGCAACTGTTCCGGCGCTGACGTCGACAAGTTTTCGCGCTTCGGCCTGCACACCAGCGCAGCGGAAAAAGTCAAGGCGCCATTGCTCGACGACTGCTTCGTCAGTCTCGAATGCAAGCTCTACGACGACTGTCTGATCGACACCTACAACTACTTCATCTTCGAGGTGGTCAAGGCGCATGCCGCGCCCTCTCCCAAGTATCCGCAGACCGTGCATTACACTGGCGACGGCCAGTTCCGTGAAGCCGGCCGCCATGTCAGCCGACGCGGCCGCTTCATACCGCAGAATCTCTAGCCGGAAACACGCCCACGAAAAAGGCCGCACTAACGTGCGGCCTTTTTAACAACTGCTGCGACTACTTTGCAGTGGGCTTATGCATCCACCTCATGTTCCAGGCGACGCGGTTCCACCGCCGCCAGACGCACTGTCGAAGGCGTGATATCGATGGCGCGCTTGGCCGATTGCGAGGCAGCGTTCGTCACCAACCGGGCGGCGTCGAGCTTGAATACGCTGACCACCTGCTCCAGCGTCTCGGCCTGATCTTGCAAGGCTTGCGCGGCGGCGGCGGCTTCTTCCACCAGCGCGGCGTTTTGTTGCGTGACGTCATCCATTTGCGACACGGCCTGGTTGACCTGGCTGATGCCGCTGCTTTGCTCTTCGCTGGCGCTGGCGATCTCGCCGACGATGTCGGTGACCTTCTGCACGCTGGTGACGATATCGCTCATGGTGGTGCCGGCCTGCTGCACCAGCTTGCTGCCGGAGCCGACCTTGTCGACCGAGTCGTCGATCAGGGTCTTGATTTCCTTGGCGGCGGCGGCTGAGCGCTGCGCCAGGCTGCGCACTTCGGAAGCGACCACGGCGAAGCCGCGGCCTTGTTCGCCGGCGCGCGCCGCTTCCACCGCTGCGTTCAACGCCAGGATGTTGGTCTGGAACGCGATGCCGTCAATCACGCTGATGATGTCGACGATCTTGCGCGACGACTCATTGATCGAATTCATCGTATCCACCACCTGGCGCACCACGTCGCCGCCTTGCGAGGCGATGGTCGATGCCGACAGCGCAAGCTGGTTGGCCTGCTTGGCGTTCTCGGTGTTTTGCTTGACGACCGAAGTCAGCTGCTCAAGGCTGGATGCGGTCTCTTCCAGCGACGCGGCCTGCTGTTCGGTGCGCGACGACAGGTCGGTGTTGCCGATCGCGATCTGCTTGGCGGCGACGCTGACCGAATCGGTCGAGGTGCGCACCGTGCCGATGACGTCGACGATGCGCGCGCGCAGTTTGTTGAAGGCGGTGGCGGCGTGACCGATCTCGTCCATGCGATCGACCTTCATCGGCTGCGACAGATCGAGCGAAGCACTGACTTCTTCAAACGTGTTGCGGATGTTGCGCAGGCTGCCGCTGATGTTGCGGTACAGGGTCAGCGCCAGCGTACCGGTCAGCAGGAAGGCCACGACGATGACCGCGACCATGCTCTTGAACGCGAACTCGTAGGCGGCGACGCTCTCGGCGCGCACGTCGTCAACCAGTTTGCCGTTGTAGGCAATGTGGTCGTCGATGCCTTTCTTGACGCCGGCGGCGGACACCGCCAGCGGGCTGCCGGCCATCAGCGTGGTGCGCACGCCGTCCATGTCACCCGCATGCGCAGCGGCGAAGAACGGGATCAACGCCTTGCGATAAGCCTCCATGTTGACCTTGTCGGCTTCCAGCATCTTGCGGTCGGTGTCGTCGAAAATCTGTTCTTTTTCATACTTGGCGACGACGTCGTCGAAGGCCTTGTTGGCGTCGGCCACCGCCTTGTCCAGCGCGGTCTTGTCGCTCAGGTTGGAAAACACCGACAGGCGATAGCCGGCCAGGCGCGTATCGGCGAGGAAGCCCTTGGCGGCATTGAGGCCGCTGATGCTCGGGATGATCCGGTTCTGCACGGTGTCGAAGCGTTGCTGCGCGCGCTGCAGCTGCCAGAGGCCATCGATGCCGACAAACAGGAGCGCCAGCAAGGCCACCGAGAGAGTGAGAATAAGGCGTTTGGTGATCGTCATGGTCGTGTCGTTTCTCAAAAAGTGAATGGAATCCGCGGCTTCGTGGGCTGCGGTGCTGGCGTTGTCTCCTCCTGCGGGAGGCGATGCTGGCGATTCCGGTGTTGCTGTTTTAAATGCGGTGCTGCAAATACTGGGTACGACGCTTATGCCGCCAATGGCGTGCCTTCAAAGGCGTTCTGCAGCGACTCGCCATGCTCGCGGCAGAATTCCTTGCCGGCGCGGTAGCCGACATCGAACAGCAGCTGCATGTTCGACGCCGACCAGTCCAGCACCTCCGGCCAATGCTGCTCCGGGATGCCGCTCATGAGGTCGACCTTGAGCAGGCGGCGCAGCGGCTCGCCGGTATCCGGATGGGTGTTGTGCTCGATTTCGAACAGGCGCATCTCGGTCTTCGAAATCTTCACCAGCGGCGTGATGATGGAGCGCACCCAGGCGTCGTACAGATTGCGCGGCTTGCGGATCAGGCGATCCTCGCCAAGGATGTCGAGCACCACCAGAGTATCGACGTCGTCGTGTTTTCCACCGGTCATCAGGGGATTGAAATTGAGCGTGTCGAGCGCGGCGCCTTCGATGTAGTCGTCGCCGTCGATTTCGGTCGGCGGATACAGGAAGGGGAACGACAACGCGGCGCGCACATGGATCGGTGCGATCTCATCCTTGTCCCACACTTGCATCTCGGCCTTGCTCATGTTGTAGGCGTTGATGTAGAACTCCGGCTTCATGCGGGCGATCGCGTCGAAGTCGATCGCCTGTTCCAGGAAGGGATGATGGGCGCACAAGCCCAGGCTCTTGGATGACAGGTCCGACGGCGACATCGCCGACAGCATCAGGTGCATCCAGTCGTTCCACGCGCCGGAGGCTTCGGCGAAACGCTGCGTGAAGACGTCGAGGAAAGGGTTTGCCGGCATGCCCGAAGCTGCGGCCATGTTCGGCAGGCCGGCCAGCTGCGGCATCTGTGGCATCTGCGTCGGCACCTGGTCGCGGAAACTGCGCGCGCCCTGGCCCGGCTTGTTGAAGATCTTGTAGTTGACCGGGAACATCTTGTAGATGCTGTCGGCGACGCCGACTTCGGCCCAGCGCACCAGCGCCTCGCGCGGCGTGCAGTCCAGCGGCGCCTGGTACAGCAAGCCCATGAGCACGCCTGCACCGGAGGCCGAGATCACGTCGAACTCGATACCCTCGTCGAGGAAGGCCGTCAGCGCGCCCGCGATCAAGGTCGAATTCGGCGCACCGCCGCCGATCACCAATGCTTTTTTTCCCGCCCTGTACTGATTGGTCATGTAAGCCTCTCAGATTCCCGTTGTGTTTTTTGGAGCAGCGCCCCTTTTGTGGAAAAGGGAATGATGCACTGCAAAATTTTCTGTCTGAGGGAAATATAGCCGCAAAGAAACTGGACGGAAGAGACTGGAGAGATTTAATTAACGCATATCAGGTATTCAACGAATGGATATCCTAGATGTGACAAGGCTTCGCACGATATTGACGATTTGGCATGTACGTAATAACGGAGAACTTCTGTCACGTTGCCGTTCACATGTCATGCGTGTGTCATGACCCAAATGAAACGGCCGCCTCCTTCTTTTGAAGGAAGCGGCCGAAATTGCAGTGCAACAGCAGCGGAGGATTCGTTCTGCTTATTTACCCCAACGCAGCACCAGCGGATCGAGGCGTCGCGCGATCTTGATCAGGCCTTCGCGCGTGGCCGGATGCATCGCCGCCAGCGGATGGCGCACGGCGTCGGACTTGATGATGCCGCCCTCCTTCATCAGCGCCTTGCACGAGGCCAGGCCGCCCTGGCGGTTTTCGTAATTGATCAGCGGCAGCCACTCCTGATAGTGCTGTGCAGCCAGTTCTGTGTCGCCGGCGAAGTAGGCGTCGAGGATGCGGCGGATGCCGTCCGGATAACCGCCGCCGGTCATGGCGCCGGTGGCGCCGGCGTCAAGGTCGGCCATCAGCGTGATGGCTTCTTCGCCGTCCCAGGGACCGACGATGGCATCGCCGCCGAGTGCGATGATTTCACGCAGCTTGTTGGCGGCTTGCGGCACTTCGATCTTGAAGTAGGAGACATTGGCGATTTCCTGCGCCATCTTGACCAGCAGCGTGGACGACAGCGTGGTGCCGCTGACCGGCGCATCCTGGATCATGATCGGGATGTCGATCGCGTCCGAGACCGTCTGGAAGAATTCCTGGATGCCGCGCTCGCCGACGCGAATGGTGGCGCCGTGGTACGGCGGCATGATCATGACCATGGCTGCGCCCGCATCCTGTGCGTTGCGGCTGCGCTGCGCGCAGATGCGCGAACTGAAATGGGTCGTGGTGACGATCACCGGGATGCGGCCGGCGACGTGCTCGAGCACGGTGCTGATGAGTGCATTGCGCTCGTCGTCGGTGAGCGCAAACTGCTCGGAGAAGTTGGCCAGGATGCAAATGCCGTCGGAGCCGGCATCGATCATGAAATCGATGCAGCGGCGCTGGCCTTCCAGGTCGATGTCGCCGTGGTCGTCGAAAATGGTCGGTGCGACCGGGAAGACGCCGCGATAGACAGGCGTCGGCGCTGGTTTTTTCTTGCTCATTGTTTGTCTCTCTTCAGTTTGATGCGGGCTACGCGCGCTTGTGCTCGGGTGCATCTTTTGCGGCATCAAAACGGAAGCGGTCGGAACTCAGCTGAATTGCGCTGAAATCAACGACCTTTCAACAATTGATTGACCTGCTGGAACTCCATCGGCGGGTAGTAGTAGAAGCCCTGGAAGAACTGGCATCCGATCGCCTTGAGGAATTTTTCCTGCACCAGCGTTTCGACGCCTTCGGCGACGGTGGTGCAGGAAAGAATCTTCGCCAGCGACACCACCGCCCGGATAATCAGTTCGCTCTTCTCGCTGATACCGATCTGCGCCACAAAAGACTGGTCTATCTTAATACTTTTCGTCGGGAAGCGACTGAGCTTCTGCAAAGAGGAATAACCGGTGCCGAAATCGTCGATGGTGATGCCGTAGCCCTTGGCGTTGAGCGCCTCCAGATGGCTGATGGCGAGATTCTCGTTGCCGACCAGCCCGGTCTCGGTAATTTCAAACTCCAGATGGTCGGAACTGACGCGGTATTTCTGGCACGAGGCGTTGACCAGGTCGAGCAGATCGGCGCGCACGATATCGATGGCGGACAGATTGATGGCAATCGGCAGGCAGCGGCGTCCCGAATCGAGCGTCTGGCGAATGTACGCGCACACCTTGTCGACCACGAAGGCAGTGATGAAATGAATCGCGCCGCTGGCTTCCGCGACCGGGATGAATTCGGCCGGCGAGACGTCGCCCAGCGTCGGCGAGCGCCAGCGGATCAGCGCCTCGAGGCCGACGATGTCGCCATCCTGCGTGACCTTGGGCTGGTAGACCAGGCGCAGTTCGTTTTCGCGCAGGGCCATCACGATGGATTGTTCAATGCTCAGGCGGCGACGGATCAGCGCGGCGGCGTCATCGTCGAACACGGTGATGTCCTGGGTGCCGGAACGGCGCGCCGAATCCAAGGCCAGTTTGCCGCGCTGGATCAGTTCGTCGCCGCTGGTTTCGCCCGGCCGCGAAAAGGCCATCGCCATCGACACCTGCACCGGATGACGCTCGCCGCCGATCTGCAATTCTTGCGGCAGGCTGCGGCGGATATGTTCGATCTGCGGAATGGCGTCGCCACTGTCGTGGCTGGTCTCGACCGTGAAGCAGAACACCACGCTGCGCAGCCGCGCGATCAGGCTGCCGTCCGGCAGCAGCCGACTCAGCGCGTCGGCGAAGGCCACGATCAGCGCATCGCCGGCAGCGCTGCCGTGGGCGTCGTTGACGTACTTGATGCTGTCGAGACGAATCACCACCAGCGCCAGCTGGCGACGCGGCGACATGGCATCCATGCGTTCCGCAAGTTGCCGTTGCAGCAGGTCGCGGTTGGGCAGTTTGGTGAGCTGGTCATGGTTGCTGAGGAAGGTTTCGCGCTCCTTGCTGCGATCCAGCGCTTCTTCGATGCGGCGTTGCTGCGAGATATCGCGCAACAACACGATGTAGTGCTGCTCGGAGGTCGTCGAGATGTTTTCTATTGCAATCAGCCGGCCGTCCCTGGCGGAGAATTCCTGGCCGCGCTTGAGCGCCAGGATGTCGGCCGCTTTTTCCTTGTCGCTGCGGCACTTGTGCTCGAGCAGCGCGAACAGGTTTGCACCCTCGTCTTTTGGTGCGGATTTGGCGGGAGTGCGGCCGATCAGATTGTCGGCCAGGGTATTGGCCTTGAGAATGCGTCCCTGCGCATCGCACAGCACGATGGCGCCGCCGGCGTTTTCGAAAATCTCCTGGTATTGCGCGTGACTGCTTTCAAGCTCGCTGCTGGCTGCGCGATGGCGGCGGATCGAGGCGTCCAGCGCGTGCAACAGGCGGAACACGCCGAGCGGCACGCAGATGTTGAAGAACAAAAACAGCAGAGACTGGATATAGGCATGCGCATTGGCCAGCGGCGCATCGAGGCCCGGATAGACCGGCAGCGGCTCGTTGCGCAGCAGCAGCATGAACGGGAGTACATTGATCGTCATCAGCACCAGCGCCAAGCGCGAGCCGAAGAAGATGCGGCCGATCAGCGGCGCCGTGTAGACGAACATGATGCCGTACTTGGCGATGTCGGAGTCTTTGATGAAATACACCATGCAGAACGAAGCTGCATAAATGGTCGCGATCAGGATCGCGCTGCCGATCACGGGACGCCGTAACGATGCCAGTACGCCCAGCAGCAGCGCGATGAAGAATCCGACCACGACGACGATGATGTAGTACGCACCGACCTTGAACGCGTCGATGGCGCTGAGCAGGCCGATGCCCAGTTCCAGCAGCAGGCCGGACACAAGGATGATGCGCAGCGCGCTCTCTTTCCAGACCGTGTTTTCCGCCGCGCTCAAGGCGTTTTCTTTAAGCAGTAGCCACTGGAACATTGTATTTTTTCTTTGTGTAGGTGTGGTCATGTGGAGCACATGGAAGCAGGCGTACCGGACGCATTGCTTCCGTCACTGCCGTCCGGCACGAGTTCTCGCTGCGCTCAACCCTGCGAATGGCTGTGGATAGGCATGCCATCGTGATCGCGGGCGGCGGCGCAAGGATATTGCGTGCGTTGCCGGCTTCGTCGCTTGGTCCGGTCGGAACCCGGTTTGAAATCGCTCTGATTGAAACCCCGTTAGTTACTAACAAAATCTAGTCCAATTTTGCATAGTCTCACAAATAATTTCCATTCGGCAATGATAATTCGCATGAGGCGATACGCTTGTCTCATTAGCGACTCGCATAGACGGCCAGGAAACGAAATGGGAATTCAGAGGAAAATCACTCATTCAACGCCTTTGGCGACGCTACATAGCCTGAATGCGCGATGGCCGGAGCGATTGTAGACTCGCATTCCTGACGCAGAGATTACGCGAGGCTGACGCTCCACACGTAAAAAAGCCCGCGACGGAGCGCCGCGGGCTTTTCCTGGTTTTTTGGCGGGAAGACACCTCCCCTCCCGCCAGTGATGCCTGCATTTTTGAACGTCAACGCCGCAGCTTGAACACGCTGACCACCTGCGCCAGCTTGCCGGCTTGCTCCTGCAGCGACTGAGCGGCGGCGGCGGCCTGCTCCACCAGTGCAGCGTTCTGCTGCGTCACTTCGTCCATCTGCGTAATGGCGCGATTGACTTCTTCGATGCCGGTGCTCTGTTCGGTGCTGGCCGCGCTGATCTCGCCGACGATGTCGGTGACGCGACGCACGCTGGCGACCACTTCGCTCATGGTGACGCCGGCTTGCTCGACCAGCTTGCTGCCCGAGCCGACCTTTTCCACCGAGTCGTCGATCAGCACCTTGATTTCCTTGGCAGCGGCTGCCGAGCGCTGCGCCAGGCTGCGCACTTCCGACGCCACCACGGCAAAGCCGCGGCCCTGTTCGCCGGCGCGCGCGGCTTCCACTGCGGCGTTCAACGCCAGGATGTTGGTCTGGAAG